>Ga0209689_1003270_pt1 | contig 11963 bp, 8 predicted proteins | sample GraSoiAngelo_149_FD_187119 | JGI IMG/M metagenome (GOLD analysis project Ga0209689, IMG submission 187119) | Grasslands soil microbial communities from the Angelo Coastal Reserve, California, USA - 14_1009_09_30cm (SPAdes) (version 2) | ecosystem: Environmental > Terrestrial > Soil > Grasslands ...
TTGTTCAAGGCGAAGCCATTGCCCTCGGCACGTTCTAAACTGAGGGTCAACTCCAGGTGTCCACGTGCAACTTTTTCCTTGAGCAGACGCCGCAGTTTCATTTCGAGCGCATCGCTATCGGAAGGCATGCGGAAATGCAAGTCGAGAAAACGATGATTGACCGACTTCAGTGACAGCGAGAAAGCAAGTTCGCTGGTGACCTGTCCCTTCACCTGGGCAAATCCGGTCATGGAACGGATGGGCATGGTGCGCTCTGTTCTACTCTGTGACGGTGACTTGGGGTCGCCAACTTTATTGCCTGACAGACACTGCCTTGGGCTGCTCCAAATCCACAAACTGAAGATCGTACAGCCGCCGGTAGGTTCCCAATTTCTTCATCAAGTCATCGTGGGCGCCGATATCGCTGATGGTTCCGCCTTCCAGGACCACAATGCGATCGGCGCGCCGGACGGTGGACAAACGGTGCGCGATCACCACTACCGTGCGACCGGCCATCAGGTTTCCCAATGCCGACTGCACGAGCGCTTCCGATTCGCTGTCCAGCGCCGACGTCGCCTCATCGAGGATGAGGATCGGAGCGTTCTTCAATATGGCGCGGGCAATGGCAATGCGCTGTCGCTCGCCTCCAGAAAGGCGCACGCCGCGCTCGCCAATGACCGTGTCATAGCCAGCCTGCATGACAGTGATGAAGTCGTGAGCCAGCGCCATGCGGGCCGCCGCTTCTACGTCCTTAGCGGAAACGTGAGGCTGTCCGTAAGCGATATTGTTGCGCACGGTGTCGTTGAAGAGCACGGTCTCCTGGGTGACGATGCCAATCTGCGAACGCAGTGACGTTAGGGTCACCTCGCGTAGGTCATGCTCATCGATCAACAGCCTGCCGCCGGTCACATCGAAGAAGCGGGGGATCAGGTGCACCAGCGTGCTTTTGCCGGCGCCGCTGGAACCCACGACGGCCAGCACCTCGCCCGCTTTCACCTCCAGATTGATATCGCTCAAAATCTCCCGCGACTCTTCGCCGTTTTCCCCATAGGAAAAGCAGACCCGGTCGAAGCGGATGCCCTTGGCAAAACGTGGCAAAGGCTTGGCGCCTGGCTTCTCACGAACCTCGTCCTCAATATCCATGAAGCGAAAGATTTCCGAGGATGCCCCAAGCGCTTGCTGGAAGTTGTTGTTGAAGAGGGCGAACTTTCGGACCGGGTCGTAGAGTTTGAATACGGCAACGATAAACGCCAGGAAAATGCCAGGCGTGAATGCGTTATGCGCAATTAGATTCCGGCCCAGCAGAACCAACATGGCGATGGCTATCGCGCCAAAGATGTCCATTAAGGGAGAACTAAGCGCCGAGGCGGCGACCGAGCGCAGGTTAGCATGAAACAGGCGCCGGGCTGCACTGCGAAAGCGCATTGCCTCCCAGGATTCCATGCTGAACGCCTTCACGATGCGGTTGCCGGTGATGGTCTCGTGCAAGATGTTCTGAATGTCCGCCAGCTTGTCCTGACCCCGCCGGGTTGTGTGGCGAACGCGCCGGCCGATCCTCCCCGCCGAATAAATAATGAATGGGACAAACAAAACGAGTACCCAGGCCAGTCTTCCACCCAGCAGGACGACTACACCGGCGGTGAAGATGAAAGTAAACAGCTGCTGCAGGAACTCGGCCAGGACGCTGGACATGGCGAACTGTATGCGCTCGATGTCATTGACGATGGCCGACAGCAGTGTGCCGGTCGCATGGCGTTGGAAAAAGGCTGCCGAGCGGCGCAGGATGGTGTTATACAGGTCGTCGCGCAGGTCGGTGATCATCCCGAAGCCGGCGAAATTCACCAGGTAAGTGCCGGCATAATCGAAGATGCCTTTCAGAATGGTTGCCGCCACCAGCGCAAAGGCAACAATAGTCCAGGCGTTCTGAAAGTGAGGCGGGACGAACTGTTGCAGGTAGACGGCGTGTTGGGTGCCGGGGATCTTGAAAAGCTGGATATTGCGTGATTGCGACGCTGGGTTTAGTACACGATCAAAAATGGGACCAATCAGCAGCACGCGAAAGGCGTCCAAGAGTCCGACCGCCGCCATCAGCGTAACGGACGCCAAAACTTGCCACCAATAAGGAGCGACGTATCGCAACAGGCGGCTTAGTTGCCGCATAGATGTTCCTGCAAAGCAGAATCCCGGCAGGCAACGCCCGGATGGGACGCCGAAATGCTGCGGAATGGACGCAAGCCCTTATTCTACTGGAACTTTGCCTCATGCGGCAGTCCACTGACGGGTTCCAGAGCTTACTTGGGGCTGTCACGATGTACCACTTTCACCCGGTAGCCCGCCTTGCGCAGCGCCTTGCTGACATCTTCCGCGATCATCACCGAGCGATGCTGGCCCCCGGTGCAGCCGAAGGAAATCGTCAGGTAGCTTTTCCCTTCACTGATGTAATGCGGCAAGAGGTAGACCAGTAACTCGGAGATGCGCTTGATGAACTCGCGGCTTTGCGGGAACGATCGGATGTATTTGGCTACGCGGGCATCCCGGCCACTGAGGGGCCTGAATTCCGGCACGAAGTGTGGGTTGGGCAGGAACCGCACGTCGAATACCAGGTCAGCGTCCTGCGGCACCCCGTGGCGGAACCCAAAGCTGACGCAGGAGACCAGGATGTTTTTGTCAGAAGCCTGTTGTTTGAACTCTTCGGTGACATGGGCGCGCAGTTCATGAACGTTGAACTTGGAGGTATCGATAACGAGGTCGGCAATGGCGCGAATGGGCTTGAGATGTCGCCGCTCTTCCCGTAAGGCCGCCTTGACCGGCGCATCGGTCCCCAGAGGGTGGGGGCGGCGGGTTTCGCTGAAACGTCGAAGAAGCGATGCGTCGGAAGCCTCCAGGTAAATGACCTTGGCGGGGATCAGCCTCTTTATCGATTTGAGAATGCCCGGTAATTGGTCTAACTTCGAACCTTCCCGCACGTCTACTACTAATGCCGTACGCTGAATCTCGGCCGATTGCACCGCCAATTCGGCAAAACGCGGGATCAATTCGACTGGCAAGTTATCGACACAATAAAAACCGAGGTCCTCGAAGGCTTTAAGGGCGGACGCCTTGCCCGAGCCGCTCATGCCAGTGATGATGACCAGCTCTGGGCCGGTACGGCCATCGCGTGACGGTACGGCTTTTTTGCGTATCCTTCGGAATCCTTCTCCCATCCTGCGCAGCTGCATTTGCAGCGATGTTAGCAGAAAAGATTGCGACTGGGATTGGGCCGCGAGTGTCGTATTGAACGGCCAGCGACACTGACACTCAAACCGCAGTGGTGTCAGTGCTGGATACCAGTGCTGGATAATGGTGTCGCTTGGGTCTTGTCCATCCCCGGGCGGACAAACGGCGAGTACAATGGCTCTCGTTCTAAAAACGAAAAGGAAATCCTCGCTCAAGCCAGTTTCGGTTGCCACTCTGGTGCTTTTGACGTCGGCGTTGGTCTCTGCCGCACCGCCGACCCTTCAGATTCCACGTATCGCTACACCGCCGTCCCTCTCCGACTTTGAGGACATGCAGCCGAGCGCCCGGGTTAATGGTCAGATGGTGAAAGTTACCGGCTTCATCGCGCGCGAACCTGCCGATGGTGCTGAACCGACGCAGAATACCGACGTCTATCTCGCCTACGACCAGCACAACCTGTACGCCGTTTTCGTGTGTTGGGATAACGAGCCGGAGAAAATCCGCGCGCGCATGACGCGCCGCGAAGACATCTTCTCCGATGATTCGGCGGAGATCATGATTGATACCTTCCACGATGCCCGCCGGGGCTACGCTTTCGCCGCCAACCCTTTCGGCATCCAGTGGGATGCTTTGTGGACCGAGGGCTCGATCGGTACCGGCGCGCCCGCCGATTACAGTGGGTTTGATTCTTCTTTCGATACCGTCTGGCACTCGGACGGGCGGCTCACCAACCGTGGTTACCTGGTGCTGATATCGATTCCATTCAAGAGCCTGCGCTTCCCCGATGCGGACCAGCAGGAATGGGGTCTCATTCTCAACCGCACCATTCCCCGCACGGACGAAAATCTGTTCTGGCCGCGGATCTCGAACCGTATCCAGGGCCGCTTTAATCAGGCTGCCACCGCGAGGGGCTTGGAGCACGTCTCCCCCGGCCGCAATATGCAATTCATTCCTTACGGGCTGTTCCGCAGCTTTCGCGACATCGACCGTCGCGATCCCAACCATCCTTTTTTTGAGAGCCGCAATCTCAAACCTGACGTCGGGCTAGACTCCAAGTTCATCCTGCACGATAGCTTTGTGCTGGACGCAACTATCAATCCTGATTTCAGCCAGGTCGAATCAGACCAGCCGCAAATCACCGTCAACCAGCGGTTCGAGGTGTTCTTTCCGGAAAAGCGGCCTTTCTTCCTGGAAAACAGCAACTATTTCGTCGCGCCCATCAATCTCGTCTTTACTCGACGGATCGGCCATCCCGAGTTTGGCCTGCGGCTTACGGGCAAGTCGGGCCCCTGGGCCGTGGGTGTTCTCGCCAGCGACGATCGAGCACCGGGCGAACGGTTGCCGCCCAGCGATCCGCACACCGGCAACCGCGCCAGCTTTGCCATTGCGCGAGTGAGCCGCGACCTGTTCGCGCAATCGACAGTGGGCGCCATCTTCACAGACCGCGAATTCGGTGGCGGGTACAATCGCGTGGGCGGCGTGGACGCTAACATCAAAATCAACCAGAACTGGCGCGTGCAGGGTGCGGCGATCACCAGTTCCACTCTGAACCCTGATCGTTCCTACTCGGCTGGCCCTGGGTACAAAGTCGTTGCCGAACGGCGAGGCCGCAACTTCAACCTGCAATCCATCTATGCTGACTACAGCCCAGGATTCGTCACAGCAACTGGATTCGTCAATCGCACCGACATTCGACGGCAAGATGTTAATGCAAGCTACTACTTCCGTCCGGAAGGCAAATTCCTGATCTCCTGGGGGCCTACGCTGCAGCAGTTCGATATCTGGGACCACCGCGGCACGGCGCTGGACTACTTTGTCTTTCCGGGCTTCCGGATCGATATGGCTCGCGCCACCTTCATCCACTTTCACCCGTATGCTTACGACAACGTCTATCTTCGCCCGCAGGATTACAGCGGCCTGACGACGGTAACCCGCTACCCGCAACCGTTCTGGGGAATTGAAGGCGGGACCAGTTGGTTTAAGCAGTTCGACTTCAGCTGGTTTTTTGTGTCGGGCGCGGGAGTGAACTATAACCCTGCGTCGGGCCGCATTCCCGCGATCGGGCACGAGGACTTGGGGAATGCGACCCTCACGTTCCACGCTTCCGGACGGCTGCGCATTGATAACACGTACCTGATCGAGCACGTTCGCGAGCGCGACAGTCACCTGACGGCGGTAACCAATCACATCCTCCGCAGCAAGTGGAACTGGCAATTCACGCGAGAGCTCTCGGCACGAATGATTTTTCAGTATGCGGCGGTGCTCTCTGATCCGCTGATCAGTTCGCTGTCCCCGACCAAGAACTTTAACGCCGACTTCCTTATTACCTACTTTGTGAGACCTGGCACGGCGGTTTACGTCGGGTATAACGGCAATCTGCAGAACCTCGATCGGCGACTGATACCGGCTCCAACTGGCCTTCTCACCACGCGGGATAGCTTTATTAATGACGGCCGGCAGTTCTTCGTAAAGCTCTCGTATCTGTTCCGTTTGTAAGCTTCAGTGGTCACTAACCACCGGTCACTGACCACTAAGCGATCGAGTCGCCCTTTGTAGCCAGAATTCCTTTTGATCGGGCGAGGGAAAGGTAGAGGTTCTCCAGATCATCGGCCAGACGAGACTGGGAAAATCGATTCCTGGCCTGCAAGGCGGCCGCCTCGACCATAACCGCTCCCTGCAGCTTGCGGTCGAGGGTGGCGCTTTGGCTGGAAAAACTGCGCCAGCTTGTGATCAGCCTCCTCGAGGCCTTTTTTCACTTCTGCCAGGCGCTGCTCAAGAAATTCGCACTCCCGGCGGCCGCTGAGGTGCTGAGGCTGGCAATCAGCCGGTTTAGCCGATCCACATAGGCGTTGGCTAAAGCCGCTGCTTGTTGGCGGTCAGGATCGGCGGCCGAAATGGTAATAATGCCGCTCTTGCGATCTTCGCTGATTTCGGTCTTGTCCTCGAGTTTCCGGTACGCATCTTCCTTTTCGATTTGGAGGCCGAGGCGCGCGTATCTTCGAGTCAGGTCAAACTGGTCCACCAACCGTTCGTGGCTGGTACGGCTCCGCAGAATCGCCAGGAACAACGCGCCGGTGGTCTGTGTGCCGAGCAGGTTGCTGCCAAACCATCCCAGCTCACTACTCCCTGTCCGGCTGGTCAGGTCAGACATGTTCAGCATGTTGGACATAGTTCGGCTGTCGGGAGGCATCAGGCGGGTGGTCCTCATGATTCGGATACGTGTTCAACACATACCACGGGGATTCTCCACATCGCGGAGAGCCGGCGCCGAGCTCAGTCCATTCCATCGCTCTCACTCCCCCGGTTTCCTGGCACGTGGAGAATTCCGGCAATTTGCAGCTCCGCGGTCTCACTTACAGGGGTCAAACGTGAGATAACCCTAACTGCAACAGCTATTTACAACTCTTCCGACCGGTTGAGCCTGGGGTTCGAGACCGCGAACTGCCGGCAAGATGGCTATCGGCACTGCCCGACGATGCTAAGGGGGTGCCTGCTCGAAAGGGCACTGCCGCAAACCGAAATCAAGAATTTTGGACGAGCCGGGTGGATGACATCCGATTCCTGGAAGTTCCTAACCGACCAAGCCAACCGCTGAAGATGTATCCTTACTTTGTTGGCTAGGGATTCGGGTCCGCATGTTCAGCCGTCACGAATTCGTGTGAGCGCCTTGCTTCGGGGCTTTAAATTGTGCTGGCCGTCAAATCAGCAGCCCCGGCTTGGTTCTTATCGGCCACCATCCGGCGACAACCCAGAGTAGCTGTCCAGCATCTCAGGCCGGGCTCCCTTCCTGACAAGAACTGAGCACCACACTTTGCTTTCCTTGGAGAAGACAAATGCAAATTAGAGGATTCCGAGGAGTCTGGGCCCTTTGGGTTGTCTTGGCCTTCGCGGTGGTGTCTGTTGGGCAATCGACAAGAAACACAGAAATGCAACCGACGGGCAAAGGCTGGGGCGTGCAAGTAACAAAGCCGGCGCACCGGCAAGGCGCACCCGCGGTAACTACCGGCAACGGCATTAACTATCATGGCGGGCCCATCATGCCGGGTACTCCCAATATTTATTACATCTGGTATGGCACCTGGGATGCCAGCGGCGCCCACCTGACAAACCGAACTTCGGACAGTCCGAGTACCCAGAGCTTGCTGAACAACCTGATTACCGGCCTGAGCGGCAGCTCATATGAACACATCAACACGACCTATGGTGACAATTCCGCGAACGTAAGCGGGTTCATGGCCTTGGGGACGTCTGTCTCGGACGCCTATTCGCGAGGCTCGGTCCTGCTTGATTCCGATATTCAAGCGATCGTGGCGGCGCATGCGGGCACGGACTTGCCCAAGGACACGAACGGTATCTACTTTGTGCTTACTTCGTCCGATGTTGTCGAAGCCACCGGGTTTTGTGCCGTTTACTGCGGCTGGCATACCAGTGCAACGATCAACGGCGCGGACCTGAAGTTTTCGTTTGTGGGCAACCCCGACCAGTGTCCGATGGCCTGCGAGGCGCAAACCACCAGCCCGAATAACAACTCCGGTGCTGACGGGATGGCCTCGGTCATTGCTCACGAATCCGAGGAGGCTTTTACCGATCCCGACCTGAACGCCTGGTATGACTCGTCGGGCAACGAAAATGCCGACAAGTGTGCCTGGACCTTCGGGAGTACTTCTACCGCCAGTAATGGGTCGAAGTACAACATTACCCTGGGTGGGACCAATTACCTTATCCAGAGAAATTGGGTTAACGCCTCTGGCGGCTACTGCTCGATGAGCTTCTAGCCCTCTCGGTTCGGCAGGACCAGCCTCCGGCAACGGAGGCTTTTTTGTTTTTCCATGCGAGAATAGGCATTCTTGCCTGTTCCCCGTGAAATCGACCGTCTGCGCGTTGTCCTGGTGGGCTCGCGGAATCCTCTCAACATCGGTGCAGCCGCGCGGGCTATGAGCAATTTCGGCTTTTTCCACCTGGGCGTGGTAAATCCCTACGAGATTGCTTTTCGGGAGGCCCGGTCTGCGGTAGGCGCTGCTGCTCTGCTTGCTAATGCGTATGAGTACAAGAGCGTGGCGGAGGCGGTGGCCGATTGTTCCCTCGTGGTCGGCACCACCGCCGGCGGCGGCCGCGAACCGCAGCTCCCCGTTCGACGTCTGGAGCAGGGCGGGAGACTGATTGGCAAGGCGCTCGCCTCTGGCAGAGTGGCCCTCTTGTTCGGTTCGGAGAAGGTTGGTCTCTCGAATCAGGACCTGAGTCACTGCCATTGGCTGATGCGGATTCCGACTCGCACAGAGCATGGATCGATGAACCTGGGGCAGGCGGTGGCGATCTGCCTGTACGAGTTTGTACGCAGTCCCAAAACTGCCGGTGTCGGACAAAAACAGGCACCCGCCACTGCAAGGCAACTCGAGCGCTTCACGGATATGCTGCTTGAGGCTCTGCGAATGAGTGGCTACATACAGCCGGTCGCCGCAGCTTCCGCCCAGGAGAAAGTACGCCGGCTGGTTCGCCGTCTCAAGCTGGAAGCTCGGGACGCCGAGGTGTGGCTCGGCATGCTTCGACAGATCGCGTGGAAGTTGCGGGCTGACAGAAAGTAAGGAGGGCTAGGCGATGGGCCCAGACTTAATCCATGCCGAGCAACTACCAGACGCGACACGCATTCTGGCTAACCATGGCCTGTTCCGCTTTGCAGCCGAAGGCTTTGGCGAAATCGGGGTCGTTCTGCAGCGAGCCATTCACCCGATAACGGCCGGGAGAATGCGGGTCGGTCTTGGCCAGGAGCCTGGAACTCTCCGGAGTGCGGTTCTCACACCAGATTTGGGCAAACCCGAGGAAGAAGCGCTGTTCTGGAGTGAAGCCCTCGACCGTCTGATTGTATTTCGCGCTCGCCGCTTCGGCCCTCTGGTCATTCAACGCCATCAGCGCAATCCGGACTCCTCCATTGTCGGCCGTATTCTCGCCGAGGGTTAGACGGCCGTTCAGGTGCACATCATCAACGGCGACAAACGAACCGTACTCGTCGGCAACGCAGCTGGTGCGCTTGTCGAATTCTTCGCGGTCCTTGGCCGTCCACCAGTTGGCCAAATTGCCCTGAGCATCGAACTTGCTGCCTTGATCGTCAAAGCCGTGTGTCAGTTCGTGTCCGATCACAACACCGATCCCGCCAAAATTCACGGCATCGTCTTCTTTCTGATCAAAGAACGGAGGCTGCAAGATTCCCGCCGGGAAGTTGATGTCATTCTCGGCCGGATTGTAATAGGCGTTGACCGTAGGTGGACTCATTCCCCATTCCTTCTTGTCGAGCGGCTTGCCGATCTTGTTCAGAACGCGCTGCACTTCAAAGGCTCGCGCCCGCTCGGCATTTCCCAAAAGATCTCCGCGCACGATCCTCACCGATCGGTAATCGCGCCATTTGTCGGGATAGCCGATCTTGTTGGTAATGGCCTTGAGCTTGATTTGTGCCTGCTTCTTGGTCTCCCGGGTCATCCAGGGCAGGGCCTCGATATCGGCAGCCAGGGCTTTCTCGAGTTCATCCACCATTTTCAACATTCGCTGCTTGCCGCTGACGCCGAAGGTTTGGTCCACATAGGGCTGCCCGAGGGCTTCGCCCAGCAAACCGTCGGTCATCTGCACACAGCGCTTCCAGCGTGCTTGCAGGACTTGCTGACCGTTAAGGTAGCGTCCATAGAAATCGAAGTTCTCATCGACGAAGGGCTGTGAAAGGATTGGCGCATCCGCTCGCAGCAGGTGCCATCTCGTGTAGGTTTTCCAGTCGTCGAGCGGAATCGAGTCGAGCGCCGTGTTCACCTGCTGGAAAAAATCGGGAGGCACGACATTGACTTCCGTGAACGCTGGCGATCCGCTCGCAGCAAAGAATCGTGGGAACTCGAGATTCGGAGCCAGCGCCGCCAATTCGGAAACCTTCATCTTGTGATCGCGGTTCTTGGGGTCACGCAGCTGCACACGTTCCATTGAGGCCTGTGCCAGCTTGGTCTCGATCGCCATCACAGCGTCCGCTTCTTTCTTGGAAGCAGCTTCGCTGTCCCCCGCCAGAGTGAACATTTTGCTCACATGGGCCAAGTACTTGTCGCGCGTCTCCTTCGACTTCTCGTCCTGCGCGACGTAATAGTCGCGGTCGGGCAAGCCCAGCCCGCCCTGGCTGACGCCCGCAATTTCCATGCTGGCATTGTGCAGGTCGGGCTGCGCCCTGAAACCGAAAAGAACATTCACGCCCTGCGATTGCAAATAGGCAATCGTCTCGACCAGGTCGGTTTTGTTTTTGACAGCGGCAATACGATCCAGACCGGGTTTGAGCACCGAGATGCCTTTGGCATTCACGGTGGGCTCATCCATGCAGGACTCGTAGAAGTCTCCAATTTGCTGCATAACCGGAGTGCGCTTGGGGTCATTTACGGATGCTTCTTCCAGAATTCCGCGCAGGACTTGCCGGATGTATTCCGCCAGCTCATTGAAACGCCCCCAGCGTGCCTGGTCCGGCGGGATGGGGTTGTTCTTGCGCCAGGTGCCACAAGCGTACTGATAAAAGTCGGAACACGGATCTACCGCCTTGTCCATGGCAGCCAGATCGAAAGACTTGCGCCGGGTCGGCAGCGGCGGCTCCGACGCAGGTTTCTGAGAAACTACTTGATTTGGGTTCGGAGCTGCTTGCTCGCGTACCGTTCCAGTCTGGGCCAACGCCAAAGGAATCAGAACTGGGATCACGAATAGTGCTCTTTTACCAAATGGAATCCGCATCGCTGAAGCTCCTCCTGAGACGGCTCACATTCGAACACAACGCTCAATAGGTTTTCCAGCCGATTCCCTTATGGCATACGCGATCCCTGCACGCCTAGAGTCGCCTTTGTGGGAGGTCATCGACGCCGACGCCGGCCCTATGTCTTCAGTAGTACACGTCCCAAAAACGACCTGCCCCGGCCCTTGACTGTGGGTGCCGCGACCAGCTACTCTGCGTCGACTGGCCTCTTAGTTTCCTCACGAGCAAGCTCAACTTCGTCGAGTAAGACCCCAACGGTTCGGCAAGAACGGGAGTGGTCTGGAAAGACAAACGTCAGCTTAAATCTTCAAGCGACGTGCTCGGTCACGGCGAGCGCCGGACATAAAACCGGGAGAGCAGAATGTCGCAGTGGTCGCAGTTGTACACACGCAAGCTTTTGTTAGGCGCCGTGTTGCCTGTTTTCTTTTCGTTGGCAATGGCAGCACAATCCTTGATGACAGTACGGACCGAGGAACGGCACGATGTGTCGCAACCGCTCCGCGACATGATTCAGGCCGTCCCCAAACAAGCCCTGACAATTCACGAAGCCGAGCCGGTAAGGCGCATTCCCCTGCCCACTGGGCTGGCGACGCTACCGGACGATCCGGTTCGACAGAGGACAGCCGCCTCCATCGCTGCGTTCGCTCCGGTGGTCGGCCTGGGTTTTGAAGGGTTGGGCAATGGGCAGTACGGCTTCTCTGTCACCGGCGCTCCTCCTGACACCAACGGAGCGGTAGGCGCGACTCAGTATGTGCAGTGGGTCAATACTTCCTTCGCCATATTCAACAAATCGACCGGCGCCTTGATTTCCGGACCGACGGCGGGCAACAGCTTGTGGTCGGGATTTGGTGGAGGCTGCCAGAACAACAACGACGGTGATCCTATCGTTCTGTACGACAAGCTGGCCAACCGCTGGGTGTTCAGCCAGTTTTCCGTGACCACCACACCTTACCGGCAGTGCATTGCAGTGTCCACGAGCTCAGACGCAACGGGCACCTACAACCGCTAT
>Ga0209689_1003271_pt1 | contig 11962 bp, 10 predicted proteins | sample GraSoiAngelo_149_FD_187119 | JGI IMG/M metagenome (GOLD analysis project Ga0209689, IMG submission 187119) | Grasslands soil microbial communities from the Angelo Coastal Reserve, California, USA - 14_1009_09_30cm (SPAdes) (version 2) | ecosystem: Environmental > Terrestrial > Soil > Grasslands ...
CCTGACTGATCAAATTAATCTCGCGGACGCCTTCGCCGACGAGTCCCCGGATTTCTGCGAGCACGGAATCGGGCGAGCGACTGCGATGTTTCCCGCGCATTTGCGGGATCACGCAAAAACTGCACGGGTGATTGCAACCCTCGGCAATCTTCAAGTACGCCGAGTGCGCAGGGGTAAGCCGGAAGCGCGGCGTGTCATAATCGGGGATGTAAGCCGGCCGCGCGGTGACGAAACTGTGGCCAGCGCTGCCGACCCCGGCTACAACGCGCTCAATGATCGTGCCGAGCTCACTGACCTGATCGAGCCCGATGAATGCGTCCACTTCGGGAAGCGCTTCGCGCAATTCGCGCGAGAAGCGCTGCGCCATGCAACCGCTCACGATCAGTTTTTGATGTGGTCGTTTGCTTAGCCCGCGTTGCTGATGCGCTTCAAGAATCGCCTCGATCGATTCTTCCTTGGCCGAATCGATGAACGCGCACGTGTTGATGACCAGAACGTCGGCATCCTCTGCGCTTGTGGTGATTTCCATGCCGTGCTGCAAAACGCTTCCGAGCATGATCTCAGCATCGACAAGATTCTTGGCGCAGCCGAGGCTGATCATGCCAATCTTTGCGCTCATGTTTTGAGAAACGCCGGCGAGCACGCTACTCGATCGTGACGTCGGCGTCATTCTCGGCTACGAGCTTGCCATTTTTCCTGATCTGAACGGCGTCACGATCGAGCACTCGCACGGCGATATGTTGACCGCGAAATTCCACCGTCCCATCGGCTGGCGAAATCCAGCGTTCGAAAGCCGGTTTCCCCTCCTCGTTGTCCACTACCACTTTGATGTAGGTTTTCTTTAGTGGCTTGATGTCCACCCGATTCAGTCCGTTTGATCCCGCGGCCGAAGAATTTTCCGCGACGCCAGCTTTCGCGAGATCCTCCTGACGCACGGGCTCGGCTCGGCGCACTTCGGGCCCTTTCGTCGGGGCTGGCAATGCTGCCGTGACCGCTGCTGGAGTACTCATAACAACGGGCGTGCCTATCGGCACCGTCGTAGCAGAAGCAATTGGAGATGCAGCCGCGGCTGCTTTGGTGGAAGTTTTTTCGACCGGCTCGGCATGCCGAGCAATGATTGTCCCGGAAGTCACCGGCGACGCGCTCGGCGTCGCTTGTGCAGCTTGGTTTTTCGCTTCACTGCGCGGCGTAATCCGCTGCAAGTTAAGAATCAACTTCATGAACGAAAAACCAATGAGGAGAACCACCACCCCGATCACGAACGGAACGAGCGACCCCCGATTTGTCGATCTGGGAATGATCGGCGTCCGTGCTGGTTTCGGCGCCGGATTGTCCTGGAGATAAGAGTAGCCGTCCACTGTGACGTTCTCGGAGCTTTCGAACGCTTCGAGATACGGCGTCACATCGACATCTAAAAATTTCCCATAGATGAGCAGGAAGCCTTTCGCATACGCGAGGCTGGGAAATTGCGAAAAATCGTCCGCCTCGATCTCCGCCAGGCGTAATGGGCGGATTTTGGTCAGGCGCGCCGCTTCGTCGAGGGTCAGGTTCCGCGCGCGCCTCGCCTCCTGAAATTTTTTGCCGAGACCTTCGATAGACATCGTGGAAATGCCAGCTAGACGGCGGCGTCAAGATCGACCAGAATCTCGCGCGGCTTCGCGCCTTCGCCGGGACCCAAAATACCGCGCTGTTCCAAAATATCAACGATCCGCGCCGCCCGCGTGTAACCGAGCCGCAACCGGCGCTGAAGCAGGGAAGTGGAAGCGCGTTTTTCCTGGCGAATGATTTCGAGACATTTTTCGACCAACTCCTCGTCTTCGTCCGTGACCTCTTCAGCTGGCGTGCTCGCGGCCTCCAGTCTCTCGTGCATCGCCGCGTCGAACGTGGGCGCACTTTGCGCGGAAACAAATTCAATCAGGCGGCGAATTTCATCATCGGTCACGAGCACGCCTTGCGCGCGAATCAATCGTGAAGTGCTCGGCGGGAGATAAAGCATGTCGCCCTGGCCAAGCAGTCGATCGGCGCCGTTTTCATCGAGAATAACGCGACTGTCGATTTTGCTCGCGACTTGAAACGCGATCCGGCTCGGAATGTTCGCCTTGATCACGCCGGTGATGACATCGGCCCTCGGCGTTTGGGTGGCGAGAATAATGTGAATGCCGGCCGCGCGCGCCATCTGCGTGATGCGCGCGATCGCACTCTCCACGTCCGCCGGCGCGGTCTGCATCAAGTCGGCCAATTCGTCGATGATCACGACGATGTAGGGCATCTTGTCCGGAATCTGGATTTCTATGGTGGCAGCCGGGTCGGCTGCGCTCGAAGATTTCGCAGGCGACACGCCTCCCTCTGCAGAATTTTCCTCAAGATCGACATCTTTCCTTTTCGCCGGCCGCGCGTTGAAGCTGGTAATGTTGCGCACACCGACGCGCGCGAAAATTTTGTAGCGTCGCTCCATCTCGTCGATCAGTCCCCGTAATGCGAGCAGCACCTTTTTTGCATCGACAACCACCGGGAATGCGAGATGCGGGAGCGAATTGTAAACCTGCATCTCAACCATTTTCGGATCGATCATGATGAAACGCAGTTCCTCCGGCGTGAAGCGGAAGAGCATGCTCGCGATCAACGCATTGATGCAGACGCTCTTACCGCTGCCGGTGGTGCCGGCCACGAGCAGGTGCGGCATCTGGGCGAGATCAGTGATGATTGCTTTGCCGTAAACATCTTTCCCGAGCGCGAGTGGAATTTTCGCGCGTCCTTTCGCCTCCTCCCAGTCGGGCGATTGCAAAAGTTCGCGCAGCGTTACGGTCACTTTACGCGTGTTCGCCAGCTCGATACCGACGGTGTCTTTGCCTGGAATCGGGGCGAGGATGTTGATTCGCTCGGCGCGCGTGGCGCGAGCAAGGTCGCGCTCAAGACTTACGATTTTGTCCACCCGCACGCCTTTGGCCGGATAAACTTCGTAGCGCGTGATCGTCGGGCCTTTGGTGATGTCGCCGGGTGCGACTGCGATGCCAAATTGCGCGAGTGTCTCGATCAAAATTTGCTGGACGCGCTCGAGCTCGGCCGGATCCGCGGCCGTGCGGCTTTCCGGATCATGTTTGTCCAGCAGGTCCAATCCGGGGACCGTGTAATTTTCCGGGTTCCAGGTTCGACTCGTTAGGCTGGCGGCAGCCCTTGGTTTTTCTTTACTCGCGGTCAGTTCCGCGAGCGAAGGCTTTCGACGGGCGCTGACGGGCTCGTTTGGGAGCGCCGTTGTGTCGACCACTTTCGGTTTCGGACGATTCGCCAGTTCTTCCGGCGAAATAAACGCGGCCGCCGGCTCAGGCACGGGTGCGCCTTGTTTCTTGAGCTGCTTTTCGATCAACCGCCGCTGCTTCGCGAGCTCTTTCCGGCTGATTTCCAATTGTCCTTTAAGATCGGAACTGCGGAGTTGCCGGCGCAAGCGCCATTCGTGCAGCTTTGCGTTTGCGCGGCGCGTGGTCGCGATCGTTTCGCGAACAAGGTGAATCGGCCGAAGTCCAGTCATCAGGATCAGCGTCGTCACGTAAATTCCACTCAAGAGAATGACTGAGCCGACCTTGCCCATGGCGTTGAGCAGCACGGTTTTTCCCAGGAAGTAACCGGCCCAGCCGCCTGGCCCTTGAATGTTGAAGGCCAAACGCCAACCGCGGAAGTAACGTGTCTGTAACTGCAAGAGGCAGGCGCCCGACGCGATGAAGAGAACGATCCAGACGATTCGCGGCGTCACACGCAAACTCGAATGAAATAGTTTCGCCGCGCCGAACCCGAGCAGAACCGCCGCCAGGAGATACGCGGCCGCGCCGATCGTGTGATAGCAAATTCCGGCGATGATTGCGCCGAACGGTCCGATGAAATTTTGCGCAGGGTGATTCGCCGGCGAAATGTGGCTGAACCAGACCCAAGAGGGCACATCCTTGGGCGTGTAGGAAATCAGCGCGAGAAAAAGCAGTGTGCCGACGCCGAGCAAGATGAGGGCGAAGACTTCGTTCCAGGCGCTGTTTTTTACCGTTCGGGCCACCGCAGAGGATAGTAATCTTAGCGGCGTCCGTTTCAATTAATTGTAGAGGCGGCGCCCAAAACAAAGGACGCGCTTTGGTCTTGCGCGCCACGCAAGATGACGATTAGTGTCCCTGCGTTTATGCGATTCTCTCTGCGGAAGTGCATCGCTTTTTCCGCGTGCGCTTGCCTGATTGTCATTTGTTCTTGCGAGAAACATCGCGTCGGCGAAATGCCGGAAGTGCAAAGGGAACAGGTCGATCTTGCCAGCGGTCCGAAAGAGGTTCCGCCAGTTGCTAAGGAAAGAGCCACATCGTCGCCGCCGCCGGCCCGACCCACTCCCGTTGAATTTTTCCCCGAAAGCACGCCTCCGTAAGCGAAAGGCTCGTTATGGCCAAACATCAATACCTCACTTCGCCTCCGAAGATCAGCACCATGCCGCCTGGCGTCCCTTATATCGTCGGCAACGAAGCGGCCGAGCGCTTCTCCTATTATGGGATGAATTCCATCCTGACCATCTTCATGACCAAGTACCTCTTGGACAAGATGGGGCACTTGAGCGTTATGCCGGCGGCAAATGCCGAAGCCTGGTATCACACTTTTGTTTCGGCGCTTTATTTTCTACCGATTTTTGGAGCGATCCTGGCCGACGCGGTCTTTGGGAAATTTCGGGTCGTCTTTTGGCTGTCGATTGTTTACTGCGGTGGCCATCTTACGCTGGCATTGATAGGTTCGCCCGTCGCGCACACCATCGAGCCGCGTTATTTGCTCGCCATAGGCTTGCTCCTGATCGCGATGGGCGCCGGCGGTATCAAGCCCTGCGTTTCGACCAACGTCGGCGACCAGTTTGGCGAATCAAACAAGCATCTGCTGACGCGCGTTTTCAATTGGTTTTATTTTTCCATCAATGCCGGGTCGGCGTTATCCACGCTGCTTATCCCTTGGTTGCTCGAACCGTACAAAGCTGCTTCGGATGGCTTCATCGCCAAATTGCCGCCATCGATTATCAGTTTTCTTGAGAGCCCGCGCCTGCACAGTCCGGATATCGCTTTTGGACTTCCCGGTGTCTTCATGGCCATCGCCACGCTCATTTTTTGGATGGGCCGCAAAAAGTTCGTTCATATTCCGCCTGTCGGCGTACGCACGTATGCGCGCGAGATTTTCAACAAAGAGACGGGCAAAATCCTGCTTAACATTCTAATTCCGGTCCCCTTCATTGCGATTTTCTGGGCCTTGTGGCAGCAAAATTTTTCCTCTTGGATCGTCCAAGCCGAGTCGATGGATCGACATCTTTTTGGTATCGAGTGGCTGTCGTCGCAGATCCAGACGGTCAATCCGATTTTCATTTTGATCATGCTGCCCCTCTTTTCTTACTGGCTGTATCCGGCCGTCGAGAAAGTTGTTCGCTTAACCCCGCTGCGAAAAATTGGCGCTGGCCTATTTGTTACGGCGGCATCGTTTTTTCTGGTTGCCATGATTCAAACGCGCATCGACGGCGGCGCGCGCCCGGGCATCATCTGGCAGGTTTGGGCGTTCGTGATCTTGACTGCGGGCGAAACCTTGGTTTCGCCGACTCACCTTGAGTTTTCCTACACCCAGGGGCCGGTGAAACTCAAATCGCTTGTCATGTGCACGTATCTCCTCGCCGTGTCGCTCGGCAACCAATTCACCGCCGCAGTCAACTTTTTCATCCAAAACCCTGACGGCTCCGTGAAGCTCCAAGGAACCAGCTACTTCATGTTCTTCGTTTGGGTGATGCTCGGAACGGCAGTTGTGTTCGCAATTGTCACGCCGTTTTACAAAGGCCGTACTTATTTGCAGGATCAGTCGGCGGTTGCCGGTGACGCCGAACCAGCTGTCGGATTTGCCGTCCAGCCGGAGGCATAAATAATCAAAATGAAAGTAATCACTCTTGCCGTCGGACTGTCCTTGTCCTTGTCGATCTTGGTCGCGAAGGCGAATCCGAAGGACGACGAATTCCAAAAAATCGCCAACGATTACGTCGAGGGATACCTCGCCTCGCATCCGGAAGATGCAACCGAGCTGGGAGATCATCGCTTTGATGCTGAGCTAACTGATTACTCACCGGACACGCTCGTTCGACTTCTCGAACGTGCCCGACAATTCCGCGAAGCGCTCAAGAAGTTCGACGATTTCTCGCAACTCACCGGCGCAAACCAGGTGGACGTGCGCATCCTCCGCGACAACATCGACAATGAGATTTTCGAGCTGGAGGAGTTAAAGGAAGCCGACTGGGACCCGCTCGTTTACAATCAAAGTCTGGCCAACAGTCTTTACCTGCTCGTCGCGCGCGCCTTCGACTCGCCGGAAAAACGCATTCGAAATTTGCGCAAGCGCATGGAGGCGATTCCAACCGTGATTGCGCAGGCGCAGAAAAATTTGCAGCATCCGCCGCGCGTTTATACCGAGACCGCGATCGAACAAACCCAGGGCGCGATCAGCCTCGTGCGCGAAGGTTTGGCGCCGCTGCTCGAACAAGCGCCACAAATGAAGAAGGAGGTCGCGCCGCTCCAGGAAAAAACCGCCCGGGCGCTCGAAGATTATAAAAAGTGGCTGCACGATGGCCTGCTCCCGCGCTCCGACGGCGATTTCCGCATCGGCCCGGACAAGTTTCGCAAGAAACTGCGCTTCGCCCTCGCCTCTGACTTGTCGATGGAAGAAATCATGCGGCGTGCGCAAGCCGATTTGAAGCAAGCCCAGACCGCCATCTACGAAACCGCGCTGCCGCTTTACAAAAAATATTTCCCCAACGCCGATAAGGCCGCGCTCGATGACAAAAAGAAAGTTACGACGGCGGTGCTCGACAAACTTGCCGAGAAACGTCCGGACGACAACACGATCGTCGGTTACGCGCAGAAAATTGTCGGTGAAGCCACTGATTTCGTGAAGAAACACGATCTCGTCACCGTTCCGGAAAAACCGCTCGACGTGATCGTGATGCCCGAGTTCAAACGCGGCACCGGCATTGCTTATTGCGATTCACCGGGTCCGCTCGAACGAAGCGGAAAAACATTTTTCGCGGTCGAACCGACGCCGAAAGATTGGTCGAAGGAAAGGAAGGCATCGTTCTTTCGCGAATACAACAACTGCATGGTGCGCGATCTCACTGTGCACGAAGCGATGCCCGGCCATTACCTGCAACTCGCGCACGCCAACCAATTCCAAGCGCCAACTCTGGTGCGTGCGATTTTCCGCAGCGGCACATTCATCGAAGGTTGGGCTGTTTACTGCGAACAGATGATGGCGGAACAGGGTTACGGCGGACCTGAAGTCAAAATGGAGCAGTTGAAAATGCGACTGCGCGTCATCTGTAACGCGATTCTAGATCAAAGCATTCACGCTGGCAACATGAGCGAAAAAGAAGCGATGGATTTGATGGAGAACGAAGGTTTTCAACAGGAAGGTGAGGCGGTCGCCAAATGGAAACGCGCCCGACTCACTTCTGCGCAGCTTTCTACGTATTTCGTCGGCGTGAGCGAACAGCTCGACCTGCGCGATCGCGCCAAAGCAAAGGCTAGCGGCTCCTTTGATTTGAAAAAATACCACGACAGCGCGCTCGCGTTTGGCAGCCCGCCGGCAAAATACGTGCGCGAATTGCTCGGATTATGACTGCCTGGCGGATCTGAGCGACCGATCACGCGGTCTCGTGTCAGGGGCGACGCTTTTTAGTCGGTTTGCGCTTCCGTGCCGCAGTCGGAACTGATCTTTTTGCACCCGATAACCGCACCAGTTCGTCGAGATTGAAAGTCCTGCGTTTTCCCGTTCCCGCTTCTCGAAAAACGACTTGATACCAGCCGTTCATTCGCTCGACCCGGTAACGTTTTTGCCCGAGGCGCATCGGTTCGCGTGCGATCACGCGGTGGATGACTTTTTCGTATCTCGAGCGGGACCACCGCCGCATCCGGCGGCGGCCCCAATCAATCACACGCCCGGCGTCATCATAAGCTTCGGGGCGTTTCGGGAAATCGAGAAGCGAGCGCGCATCTCCAGCGAAAACCGCGACGATGTGCTGGAGTGTTGTCGTATCGCTCAGGCGCTGAATTTGCTGGCGAAATGGCGTCACGATTTCTGCCGCGATTGCGCGGAGGCTGAGCATCCGGCCATCGCGCAATTTCCAAAGTGGTGCGTTGACGTCCGCCGCGAATGGATTCACGCCTAACGAGTCGCGCAATATCCGCCAACCACGACGCGACGAATGCTTGCGCAGGCGGAAGGGCGTCAGGCGAGGCATTCCATGCCGGCTCAATTGCCGCAGCCCAAACTCTTCCCAGCGTAGGACCGTCTCCACGACACCAGCGACAAAAGCGCATGTCGCCAGCATCAGCGCGGGATCAGGCGTAAAATCGGCGGTGATCTCGAGTCGCGTTTGGCGTGGCCGCACGCCCACCGCGCTGCTCTGACGATTCGCTGCCAGCAAAAGGACCGGCGCCGGCAGAATGTGCGCCAGCAGATACGCAACCTTGGTCGGATTGCGGGATTTTGATTTGCGCGCAGCGGGAAATGAAAAATTGTAGTGCGTGCTGAACCCCTGTAATCGGCATTGGCAGCCACGTCGCTTGCTCCAGTGATCCAGCTCCGCCCGCAAATAACCAATCTGTTCCCAAAGCAGACGCGTCGCGCGACAACAACAGCCGCGCTCCAGTTCAACAATCGGCGTGGCGACTTCGATCACGCCCGTGTCGAAGTAAATCGCGCCGCCGGCTGGCAACTGAAATGATTTTCCGGTGCGCGGGATCATCCGCCGGCGCACCAACCGGCGGGGATCGCCGAAAATCTTTTCCGGCCGCCGTCTTTTGCCATCTATCAAAAGATTAAACTCCGCCTCCAGACCGATGACTGCACGCGGCGGCGAGGTGCGAAATTCTTTGCCTCGAAATCGCCGACCCAGTTCTCCCTCCGAATTCTTCACGGTAACAAAAAGACGTCAGCTCGTTTCGCTACATTGACGCGGAGTCAAGGTCAGAAACCCGAGATCGAGATGCAAATGGTCATCGGCTTCCCCGGCTCCCGATCCGAATGGCCGGACTAGCACTGCCGGGCTGAGCGATACCGCGATGGCGGCGTATTTTTCAATTGATTTTATGTCATCGAGAAAAGTGTCGCCGACTCGGTAAATGTCTGCGGCTGTGCCCCAGGCATGAATGCTTTTCGCGCCGCCCATCTGGTGCGCGGGCGACCGGTAGCCACCATTTGCGCTTACAAAAACCGGTGCGTCCACTTCCCGGCGAAAATCTTCCAAAAAACGCGCGAGCAAGACAATCGCACACGGCACATAATGGGGAAATTCGCGCAGGAGCAGTTCTGCTTCTCGACAATCGACTGTCATCAATTCCGCGAGTTTGAAGTGCGGCGCGAGCCGGATCTCATGCGCTTCCTGCCAACTGGCAACTTCATAAAAAAAACGCGGCAGATGGTGAACATTTCCATGCGAGTCGCTTTCGGATTCGCCTGGCCGCAGGAGCGCGCGATGCTCCGCCGGCAGCTTCAGACCGTCAATTGCGCGAAATAGCTGGGTGTTCATTTCGATTTCAGTTCTCTGTCTGTCAACGAGCGGTAAATCACTTCAGAAATAGCCGCAACAGTCTCGCGGCGGCCATTTTGTTCCGCATCAAACTCCGTCAGGATAACCGCGATGTACGGTTCGCGTTCGGGCAAATACACGATCCCGACATCGTGGCACGCGGTCGAGATCTCACCGGTTTTATGCGCCACGGTTGCATGGGCCGGGAGACCGGCGGGAATCATCGAGTTAAAGCGCTGCGCGAGTAAAACGTGGATCGCTTGTTCCTTACTTTCCTTCTTCAGAAAATCACCGCGCAATGCAGACAACAGCGTGAGCAATCCATCGGCTGTCGCTTCGTTGTCGATGCCCTTTTCATGGGCCGCCTGATCCTCAACCCCCCGTCGCAATTCCACCCCACTTACTTGCGCATTGCGCAGGACGTTGCGCGCGTATTCCACCCCCAGACAATCGAGCAGCAAATTGGTCGCAAGATTGCTGCTCGCGACGATCATTCCTTCCGTCAGCGCTGAAATTTTCGCAGTCCGTCCAATCGCCTGGTAGAGTTCCGGCATCGCATCCGAACTTGGATCCACGCGAAAAGGCGATCCGTCGGCTGCGCTCACAAAATGGTTTCGCACGTGGAGTGAATCATCCAGCCGCAGGCGACCCTCGTCCGCTGCGCGAAAAATTGCGAGCAGCACTGCTAATTTGATCGTGCTCGCAGCATGAAACCAGCGATCGCCTGCCAGAGAAAATCGGAAACCGCTCTCGAGATCGAGCAACGCCACTGCGACCGCGCGTGCCTTGCTCTCGCGAGCTAGTTTTTCCAGCGCCTCGCGCAACGTTATGGAAGAATCGGCCAGACAAGTCATTGCGACTGCTCTTTACATGGCAGCAGGGAAGTCGCAAATTCGCCGATGCCAAGCCTGGCCACATGGATGCGCGGGAAAGACGAAAAATGGTTTCAGCCATTTTTTGACAAACATCCCGACATTCCCGTTTGCAATGCGCGCAAAGGCGACGTCGCACTAGAAGAAATGGACGGCTTGCTTTTGACCGGCGGCTCGGACATTGCGCCAGAATTTTTGAAGCAGGAAGTGCCCGATCCCAGCGTGCTCGATAAGGATGTCGATGCTGCGCGGGACCGTTGGGAATTTGCCGCGGTGAAAGATGCGCTCTCGCGGGGGCTGCCGATCTTTGCGATCTGCAAAGGCCTCCAGCTTTTCAACGTCGCGCTCGGCGGCACGCTCAAGCTGGACATTCCGGGGCATAAACTTCCCGAACAAAAGGAGCACGATATTCAGCCGCTGCGTAACGATCGCGCCGCCACGCATCACTTTACAAAAGTGAACAGCTCCCATCATCAGGCGATCGATCGCCTCGGCGATGGTTGCGAAGTGGAGGCGTGGTGCGCGACCGACGACATCATCGAGCAAATCCGGCTGCGCAATTATCCTTTCGCTCTCGCCGTGCAATATCATCCCGAGCGCGGCAGGATTTATAATGAGTTGTTCGAGGATTTTTTCTCGCGATTAGATAATCGTTGAAGCGTTGAATCAATCATGACGCTCTAACGATTCAACCCGTCTGAGGAGAGTTGATTGCCGATCTTTCATTTGCCGCGATAAACGCAGCGCGCCGTCGGTGTTTCGTGGACGATAATCTCGCAGAGTCCGCGACATTGCGGCTGCAATTTTTTCCAGAACCACGCCGCCATCTTTTCGATCGTCGGGTTTTCCAGGCCTTCGACCTCATTTAAGTAAGAATGATCCAACATTTGCAGTAGCGGTTTCATCGCCGCGCCGATTTCGGCATGATCATAGACCCACCCGCTCGTTGGATCGACATCTCCTTCCACCGAAACCTCTATCTTGAAACTGTGACCATGCATGCGCCGGCATTTGTGACCCTCCGGCGCGCTCGGCAAAGTCTGCGCCGCTTCAAAGGTGAAATCCTTCGTCAAGCGAGCGCGCATGGATCACACCCCGCGCTGCGTCGGCGTCCAGATGAACTTGTGCATTTGCAATTGAAAGCGGACATCGAGTCGGTCCGCCAAAATCCATTCCACGATTTGGCGCGGATCGATTCGACCGAAGATGGGCGAGAACAAAACAGCGTGGCACCGCTTGATTAGATCGAAGCGGCGCACCTTGTCACACGACCAATCATAATCTTCGCGCGAGCCGATCACGAATTTCACTTCATCTCGCGAGGTGAGATGGTCGATGTTCGAGCAAAGATTGCGCTCCACTTCGCCGCTACCCGGCGTTTTCAAATCCATAATCCGATGCACGCGCGGATCGACCGCGGAGATATCGTGCGCGCCGCTGGTCTCGAGCAAAATCGTGTGGCCCGCGTCCGCCAACATCGACATCAGCGGCAGCACATTTTTTTGCAGCAGCGGCTCGCCGCCGGTGATCT
>Ga0209689_1003272_pt1 | contig 11961 bp, 12 predicted proteins | sample GraSoiAngelo_149_FD_187119 | JGI IMG/M metagenome (GOLD analysis project Ga0209689, IMG submission 187119) | Grasslands soil microbial communities from the Angelo Coastal Reserve, California, USA - 14_1009_09_30cm (SPAdes) (version 2) | ecosystem: Environmental > Terrestrial > Soil > Grasslands ...
GGGCGATCCGATCGTCACAGTGACCCGCGTGCTCGGAGCACGCGTTTTGAATCGCGCTCTCCTGGAGCGCCAGCTGCTCCTCCGGCGATCGAAGATGTCCGCCGCGGACGTGATCGAACGGCTCGTCGGCTTGCAGGCGCAGATCCCGGCTGACCCCTACGTGGCTTTGTGGAGCCGCCTCGAAGATTTCCGGACGGACGACCTCGCTACGCTGATCACCGATCGCAAAGCGGTCCGGATGGGGCTCATGCGCGCGACCATCCATCTGGTCACGGCGCGCGACGCCCTCGCGCTGCGCCCGGTCATGCAGCCCGCGCTGGAACGGACCTTCCGGACCAGCAGTCCCTTCGGCCGACAGCTCGTCGGTGTCGACATGGAGCGCCTGCTGACGATCGGCCGCGCGCTCGTCGAGGAGCGCCCGCGCACCAGCGCCGAGCTCCGGCCGATCCTCCAGAAGCGGTGGCCGAAGCGCGACCGGGATTCGCTGGTCATGGCCATGAGCTATCTGCTGCCGCTCGTGCAGGTCCCGCCGCGCGGCGTCTGGGGCGCCAGCGCGCAGCCTCGTCGCACGACGCTCGAAACGTGGCTGGGCCGGCCGCTCGGCAAGAAGCGGACTCCCGACGAAATGATCCTCCGCTACCTCGCGGCATTCGGCCCGGCGACGGCGGGCGATGCGCGGACCTGGTCCGGTCTGAGCGGGCTCGGGACAGTCTTCGAGCGTCTCCGGCCGCGCCTGCGGACCTTCCGCGACGAGCGCGGTCGCGAGTTGTTCGACGCACCCGATGGTCCCCTACCCGACCCGGAGACTCCCGCGCCGCCACGTTTCCTGCCCGTCTACGACAACGCGGTGCTATCGCACGACGACCGCGCCCGGGTCGTCCGCGCATTCGAACCAAGGCGCCTCGGCTACATGGAAGGCGTGAACTTCGGCAGCGTCCTCATCGACGGGTTCGTCGGAGCGACGTGGACCCTCAAGCGGAACGCAAAGACGGCGGCGCTGCGGATCGCGTTCATCGGCAAGCTGCCGACACACGAGCGCGTCGCGGTGGAAGAGGAAGGCACGCAACTCCTCGAGTTCATCGCGGCCGACGCGACCTCACGTGAGGTGACTCTCGCCTCGGGCGGCTGACTCCGGATTAGACGCCACTACGTGTGAACCAATGTGCGTCGGCAGCCGTCTCCGTCTCAACATTCGGTGCGTAAAATCACGCCTATGTTCACGGTCCGTCAGTCGGTCGGGGCGCTCGTCTCGCTCGCGATCATCGTTGGCATCGCGGCCACTGTCGGCTACGGCATCGGCATACGCGTCGGGGCTGGTCCGCGCATGAGCGAGACCAAGGTCTTCCGCGACGTACCCGCGTCGGTCGGCGACAGCGTAATGACGGCGTTCGTTGACAACATCGCGTACGGGGTCTCAGGCGAGGTCCCTTGGGTGGACGCCTCAGGCAGCTGGCATGGTCAGGGCTGGCCCGCATGCGCCCCTGCGCGAAGTCAGTCCCGGATCACGTTCGGGGGCGCTGTTGTGTATGGGCCGACAGGAGTTGGGGACTACCGGATGCTGTGGGTGGACTGCCGCAAGTAGAGGACACTCTTGCGACCTGCGTAGCGCGGCGGAGACCCTGGCCGCCCAGGGCCTCCGCCCCTTGCGTTAACGCTTCGCCGAAGACGGACTCTGGGCTGCGTACATCAACGACCCTGGGGTTGTGAGCAGCTCCCCCGTTTCGAGGAGCGTCTTCAGGCCGGAGAGAATCATCGGCCAGCCGCCGTACAGCTCCTCGTTCGCCCCTTCCCGAAGCTGGTCGTGAGTGACGGTCAGCCGACAGGAGTCGCCGACCGGTTCGATCTCCCAGGTCACCCGGGAGGTTCCTTCCTTCTTCACGTCCTCATCCCAGAGAGCCCTCATGGTCTGGACCAGCCGGCGCGGCGGGTCGACCTCGACGTTCTCCCCCTCCACCAGGGGCCCGGAGCCGGCCGGGTGGCTCGACAGGTAACTCGAGCCGGGCGTCCAGTCGGACCTGATCCGGACTCCAAAGTTGTATTTGCTCCTCATCTCGGGATCGGTGATCGCCTTCCAGAGGCGTTCCGGGCTCGTTTTGATGTAGATCTCGTAGACCTTTTCCATCCGTTCCTCCTGGCTGTTCTTGCGAGGGGTTGAGGTTTCTCGGGTGATCGCCATGCCTCGTTCTCCAATTCACTTTTGAGATTTACCAGCGCCGAGACGTGACGCTCGGTGTACTTGTCGATCCACCGGTCGTGGATCAGCCGGATCGGTACCGGGTTCAGGAAGTGCAGCTTCTCCCGCCCTGTTTTGCGTGCGATCACGAGGCCCGCGTCCTCGAGCACACGCAGGTGCTTCATGACGCCGAAGCGGGTCATCTCCAACTCGGACTCGAGCTCGGTGAGCGTGCGGCCGTCACGCTCGAAGAGCCGGTCGAGGAGGAATCGCCGGGTCGGGTCCGCGAGGGCCTTGAACACGAGCGCATCGTCAGTCACCTCGCGAGGATAGGTGACTAAACGGTCACATGTCAAGTCGGGCGGACGGCTGCCCGGATGACTTCCTTGCCGGCGACCGCCGACGGCGATTCCTTATCAGCCGCGGTCTTGATCGATCTCCGCGAGCTCGAGGTTTCCCCCCGAGAGCCATGCGCCATTACTCCCCTGCTCATCGACAACCTGCCAATTCGCGTTGAGACCGTCGCGCGTGATCCGGTAGAAGCGCAGCGTTCGCGTGATCGGGCTCGACCGCTCCGGCCCGCTCGTCGCGGCTGTGACGAGCCGCCCATTGACGACGACCGTCACGATGCCGTCGCCGAGGAACGTGGCCGGCTCGAAGCGAGAGACGCGTGCCGTGAGGTCGTCGAACCGGCGGGTCACAAAGTCCTTCTTCGCGTAGCTCGCGTCGAGCTTGCCAAGCGAGTCGTTCCACGCGTTGTCGAATGCCGTGACCAGGAACCGGCCGCCCTGCGGCGCGGCGTGCGGGTACTGCTCGCCCGGCACGTAGCTCTCGCGTTGGAAGAACCACCACATCTGATTCGGTGCCTCGGCCTCGAGCGCAAGCGCCGACCACCGAGGCTGCTCGCCGTCGATCCATCGGCCGAGCGTCGGGTCGTACCCGTCGATCACCTTGTAGAACCCATGCCCCTGGTTGACGAAGCGGGCTTGTTGCGCGAGCTCGATGCTCCTCGTCTTCCCGTCGGCGGCCGTGACACGATCGACGTAGCTGAGGGTGGCATCGATATACGCGACGCGGCCCCACGGCTTCGCATACATGTGCTGGATCGTGAGCTGCCCGAGCTCGAACTTGTGCTGCTCTCCCTGGCTTGTGGGACTCGTCGAGGAGAGCGACTGCCGGATCAGCTCCGCGTACGGTCCAGGCGCGTAGAGCGTGTCGAAAAACGCGCGCATCGACGATTGGTTCGGATCAACGCGCATTTTGTCGAGCCCCTCGAGGAGGATCGGCACCCATCTGCGGAGGTCGGTCTCGGCCGCGGTCCGAAACGACCCCACGACCTCGATCAGCGGCGCGGCCGTTCCCACCGAGAAGGCCTGCGAGACGACGCGGATCGCCGGCGCAGCTGCCTGGGGGGCTCCGGTTGGTATCGGTTCCGGCGTGCGCACGAGTGTCGTCGCCGTGGGCTCCGCGGTCGGCGCTTCCGTCGGCGTTGCCGTCGGCGTCGCAGTCTGGGTCGGCGCACCGGTCGCGGTCGGGGAGTTGCTTGCGCTGGGTGTAGCAGCGGGCTCGGTGCACGCGCAGATCACGGCCACAGCCAGCGCCAGCCCCGGCCATCTTCGCATCGCTGTCATCCCTCTACGCGTAGCCCTCGGGAACGGATCCGCGGACATCCATTCCGTATCTCAGAGCGATCGCAGACAACGCATCGGCCTCGACGCGACCACTCTTGATCGCCGCACTCAGATCATCGAAATATCCAACCATCGCTGCGGGCGCGTACAGGTTCAGCTTGCGGCTTGGGACGCCACCGACGCGGAAGCCGTGCTCGATCCCGGCGGGTATGAAGATGAACGAGCCGGCTGGGCACGGGTGTTCGCGTCCTTCGATGAACAGGAGGTACTCGCCCTCGAGTACGTAGAAGGCCTCGGCCGCGTCACGGTGGATGTGCAGCGGCGGACCGAAGCCCGCCGGCTCGTCGGCCTCGAGCAACGTGAACGAGCCACTCGTGTCCTCTCGCGACGCCTTCACGGACATGCGGAATCCGCCGAGATCGATCGACCTTCCGCCGCCAGGCCCCAGGACGAATGCGTGGCTCACATCAGCTCCGCACGGCCACCTTTCGACCGGAGGTCGGCTGGCTCGCCGCGCGCGCTGGTCGGCTCCCGTTCCGCGAGCGGCTCGCCTCCTCGGCACCGCACACCGTTTCGATGATCAAACGCGTGGTCACGTAGGGATCGGCGTTGGCGTTCGGACGACGGTCCTCGATGTAGCCCTTCTTATCCCTCGCGACCTGCCACGGGATCCGCACTGAGGCGCCCCGGTCGCTGACGCCGTAACGGAACTCTTTGTATGAACACGTCTCGTGAAGACCGGTCAGCCGCTCCTCGATCCCGAACCCGTAGTTCGCGATGTGCAGCTCGTGGCGTTTCCCGAGGGCCTCCGCCGCGGCGACGCACGCGTCGTAGCTCTGGCGCATCTCGTTCGTCGAGAAGTTCGTATGCGCGCCAGCGCCGTTCCAGTCTCCCCGAACGGGCTTCGGGTAGAGCGTCGCGCTGACGCCGTAGTCCTCCCCCACCCGGTAGAGGAGCCACCGCGCGACCCAGAGCTGGTCGCCGATCTCGGGAGCGTTCAGGGGACCGACCTGGAATTCCCACTGTCCCGGCATGACCTCGGCGTTAATGCCGGAGATCTTCAGACCCGCGCGGAGGCACGCGTCCAAATGCGCTTCGACGACGTCGCGACCGAAGACCTCGTCGGCGCCGACGCCGCAGTAATAGCCGCCCTGCGGCGCCGGAAACCCGGTGTCAGGGAAACCGAGCGGCCGCGAGCCTTCGAAGAACGTGTACTCCTGCTCGATGCCGAACCATGTGTCGAAGCCCTCGAAGCGCTTCGCCATCTCGACATTCGCGCGGCGCTGGTTGGTGGTATGCGGCTGGCCACTCACGAGCATGACTTCACAGAGCACAAGCTTGTTGTCTTCCCCGCGGATGGGATCCGGGCACACGAACACGGGCTGGAGAACGCAGTCGGACTTGTCGCCGGTCGCCTGCTGCGTGCTCGATCCGTCGAAGGCCCAGACGGGCGGCTTCTCGCCTGCGGGCACGATCTTGGTCTTCGAACGCAGCTTCTGTGTCGGCTGGGTGCCGTCGATCCAGATGTATTCAGCCCGGTAGACGTCCATCACTTCCCTCTCTCGCGATCTGGGTGCGCTCGCGTACGTATGGACTCTACCGGCAGGTGCGTGCCTTGCGCTACGAGGGTCGCGTCACCACGATCAGTAGCGTCGTCTCAGTCCTACGGTCACATCCGCTCTCGTCACCTCGTCCGTTGTGGCGGTCGACGGGAGGTTTCCACCCACGGCCGGAGCGCTCTGGCTCCCAAGGACAGCGCTCGAGGGCGAAGCCGATGAGGCCGGAGACGCCGTGGCTACTGACAAGGGCTCAGCATTCGGAGAATGCGTCGCTTGCCCTCCCGACGCCGTCAGGGAGATCGCCGCGGGGCTCGGACTCGCCTGATTCGCGGCGGGCACTGTCGGGACTGACCGCGGCTGGACGGCCAGCGCGATGAGCCCCATCGCGAGAAGGCCGGCGACGGCGAGGATCGGGACGAGCCCGACCCGCCTGCCGATCGGCAACCGTGCCAGGCAGTTCGGGCAGAACCCCGACACCGGTGTCGTGACGTAGCCGCAGCTCCGGCACCGGACCGGCCGACGCCCCCGGGCCATGGCCTGGTTGGCTGCATTCTCCGTGCGCGGCCGGTTCCTAGCCGCGGTGGGAAAGACCGAGGGCCCTCCGCTTCGCCGCTGGGAGGTACTTCGCGCCCTCCAGGAGCGAGAGCCTCGATACGCGCTCGCGGTGTTTTCGCAGAAACTCGAAGGTCAGATCGGGTCGTTGCTTCGACACCTCGCGCAGCACCCAGCCGATCGCCTTGCGGATGAAGAACTCGCGCTCGTCGAGCATCGAAGCGGCGATCCGCGACCAGAGCGCGAAGTCGCCTCCACCACCGCGAAGGGCATCGTGCTCGGCGAGGAGCGCCGCACGCCGCACCCAGAAGTCGTCGTCCCTCGCCCACACCGAAAGTCGCTTTCGCGAGCGCGGGTCGCGCGCGATCACGTCGCCGATCACTTTGGGTGCGAGCCAGTCGACGTACGCCCAGCTCCTCGACTGACGCACGAGTCCGATTAGCCAGGTCATATCCCGGTCGATGAGCGTCTCTCGATTTCGCTCGAGCACGCCGATGGCCGACGCGCGCAGCTCGTGCACTCTCGTCGCGTAGAGCGCTTCGGCGACGGCACGGAGCTCCGTGCGCGTCAAATCGGAATGCGCGCGGGAGTAGTCGCGGACCGCAGCGCGGATCGGCTCCTGACCCGTCCCCCAGAACCGCAGGTCGCTCTTGAGGTACGCCTTCTCTCCACTTGCGCGCGCGGCCGAACCCGCGCGCCGAAGCCGGTCGGTGAAGAACGTGACCGCGCTGGATTCGAGAGTCACGCGCGCAGCCACGCGCGAAGGGTGGGGTCATCCAGGCCCGCGGCATCGAGCTCGCGATCCCCCACCACGATCACGGGAATACGGAGGGCGTATCGATCGAAGAGCGCGAGGTCTTTCGTGATGTCGATACGCTCGACCTCGAGCGGCACGTCGAGCCCGACACGGCGCAGCGCTCGGTAGATCTCCGCACACAGTCCGCAGTCCGGCTTTTCGAGGAGGCGCACGTCGAGCGCCGCGCCACGATGGGTCCGGCGGCGCACGAGCGCCAGCGCGCGCCGCAGGTCGCCGCGCATCACCAGTTCGGCGGCAGCCCTGGTACGTTCGGCGGTAGGGCTTTCCCTCGCGGATAGATGACGTAGACGATGCCACCCGATCCCCCGAGCCACACACGCTCGAAATCGGCCCGGCCATAGAGCTTGCGCACCTCCGGGGCCGTCTTTGCCGCGGGATCGTTCGTGATCACGTCGCCGTTCGTATCGAAGCCGCGGATGACGAGGAGATGCCCGTTCGTCTTTCCGAAAAGGAAGCCCGGGAGATCGCCGTTGATCGACGCGATGAGCGGGATGCTCGCGGAGAGGAATCGCTGAGCTTCGTTGAGTGAACGAAGGCGGGTGACGAACCCGTCGAGTCCGAAGCGCGTCGCGTAGGCGACGTTCGCCGGCCAGTTGCCGGCACCCTTGTAGTTCCAGTCATAGGTGTAGCGCGCCGCGTAGTCGACCTCGGGATCGTCGTAGGCCGGCCCCGGGAATTTGGCGAGCTCGTCCTCGGACGGTCCGGCGCCGTGCGCCGCCAGGACCATCGCGGTCGAGGTCGGGCTGCACCAAGCCTCGCCGCCACCGTCGTATTCCGGAAACTCGCCCTTGTGCTCCTCCTGCGAGAACACGGGCACCTGCAGCTCGATCGCGCCGCCGTCGAACGCGCTCGGTATCTCGTGCTTGAACGGCGCTGACACCATTGCGGCGAGCATCCGAACGGACGGCGTTGCCGTGCTTGCGGGGCGCTGGTAGAGCGTTACCCGAAAGCGATAGGCGTCGAGCGGGGCCGCAGCGGCGGCCCGCTTGAAGGTGTCGATGTTCACGTCGCCGTCCGCATCCTTCTGCCCGGACGTGGAGGTCCGATGGATGTCCGTATCACCGGATGCCCACGTCATCATCGTGTAGAACTTCGTCTCGCGGCCCGCGCCGCGGGCTTGCATCTCCAACCTGATCCACGTTGTCAGAGGCGTCTCCGCGTTCCACGATGCAACGAGCTCGTCGAACTCGAACGCCACGGGGATCCAGTCGCTCGTCCAGGATCCGCTCCGAAAGTCGATCCCTCGCGCTCCGTACGGGTCGTCGTACTTACCGTCGGTCAGTCCCGTCGGACCGAGCACGAGCGGACCCGTCCCGGTCACTCCGCTCGAAGACCCGCGAGACAGGTCCGCGCGCGTGAGGCTCACGGCGGGCACGTTCGCCGGCTGCGGCACGAGCGTGGGCGTCGGCGCGGGCGTGCTCGTGCTCACGACCTCGCTTGATGTCGCGGTTGTCGTTGGCGTGGTTTCAGGCGGCGTGGGCGTGCTAACGCACGCCGCGGCGAGCAGCGTGGCGGCGACTGCCATCGCGGATCGTCGCGCTCCCTCTCCTCTGCTCACTCGTCGCGCGTCGAGACTAACGCGGATTAGAGTCAGCCTCGTGAGCACACTGGCACGCGCCGACCTCTTCTGGTCGACCGAGCGCGTCGCCTCCGCCAGCGGCGATCCGCGGGTGCGTTTGATCGACTGCCGCTTCAGCTTCGACGAGGATATGCGGTCGCGTTACCTCGAAGGACACGTGCCCGGAGCTGTTTACTTGAGCTGGGCCGAGGACCTTTCCGCTCCCGCGCCGCCATCAGGCCATCCGCGCTGGATGCTGCAAGGCGGCGCCGCGTTCGCTCGGACCATGGCTCGATTCGGGATCGGCGATGACACCATGGTGGTGGGGTATGACTCTGAAGGCGGCCATCACGCAGCGCGCTTGTGGCTCGCCCTCAGGCGTTTTGGCCACGATCGCATGGCCGTGATGGAGGGCGGGATCCAGAAATGGATCGCCGAAGGCCGCCCACTCGAAAGCGGATCTCGGTCCGTCGAGGCTCCGGCTATCTTCACCCCCCGTCCCCGCGAAGGCGTCGTCGCGTCGAAGGAGGAGGTACTCGCCGCGGTGCGGTCCGGAGACCCCTGGCTGCTCGACGTCCGTCGCGATAGCGAGTTCACCGGCGTCGAAAAGCGCGCCGCGCGCGGCGGTCACATCCCCGGCGCCGTGAACATCCTCTGGAAAGACGCGCTGAATGATGACTGGACGTTACGCGATGCCGACGAGCTCGAGGAGTTCTACACGAACGCGGGCTTCGGGCCCGAGACGAGCACGATCACGTACTGCCAGGCCGGCGTGCGCGCCGCGTTCACCCACCTTGTGCTGACGGCTCTCGGTCACGATCAGGTGCGCACCTACGACGGCTCGTGGGAGGAATGGGGCAACGACCCCGCCCTCCCGATCATCACGGGTCGAAGCTGAGGCTGAGTCCTGCGGCGACCGTCCGGACGACGTGGATCGTGAAGAAGATGCCATCGTCCTCGAGCCAGTCGACCCCCTCCACGACGCCGCGGAGAGCGAGACGGTACTCACCGGCAGTGCTCGGCGCACGAACCTTGAACTCGAACCAGCCGACCTCGCCCGGGCCGACGTACTCCGTGGTCGTTGACGTGAGCCGATTCGCCGAGAGCCATCCGTCCGCGAGCTCCGGGCGCTCGGCATCCTGCGGGTCGTTCGTCCCGAGATTGGCCTCCTCGCCGGCGACGCCCCGGTACCAGCCACGCGATCCGGTGTTCTGAAGCGCAACGACCAGCGTCGCGAGCTGAGCGGGCTCGAGGATGGGGTCGGGGCTCTGCGCGCTCCAACGTGCGTGGTAGCCGGAGTCCGGCGGCAGGGCGACCCGCGTCGGTGTGGCGACCTGCGGTCGGGACTGTGGTGCCGTAACTGTCGTGGCACGGGCCACCGGAGCGGCGCGGCCGCTGTCAACGACCCCGCCGAAGTCCGCGGTCCAGTACCACCCGTACGTCGAACCAGCGCTGTAGCCGCGTCCTACGCCGATCGCGTGGTACTGCGGGTTCACAAGGACGGCGTAGTGCGCCGGGCTGTTGATCCAACCGTTCAGGACCTCCGCGGTGGTGGTGAACCCCGCGGCGAGATCCTCACCGGTCCACGTGCCGAAGGCCGGGTACCCCGCATCGGCCATGCGTTGCGTCGGCGAGCGGCCGTCGAGCGAGGTGTGCGCGAAGTAGTTGCGAGAGCCCATGTCGACCGACATCCACTTCGCCGCCGCGGCGAGCGTGTCAGAGACGGCGAGCGTCGGAAGGCCACGCGCCGCGCGGAACGTGTTGACGCGCGCAACGAGGTCCTGCTCGGCGGCGTCGAGGCTCGCTCCCGCGGCGACCTGCGGTGCCAACGAGACGAACAGGCTCCCCAGCGCCAGCATGCCCGCGCAGGCACACCACAGAAGTCGCATCGACCCTCCCGTCCTTGCAGGTCCATGGTTCACGCAACGAACGCGTAACGGAAGGGTGTGGCTCGCCGCGACGGCGGACCGATCCGACCTTGATTCGAAGCGGCTGCTTGCTTACGTCGGGCCTGCCGAGAGGAGGGGTCAGCGGTGACGTACTGCGGTCTGGATCTCCGCCGCGAGCTCGGGCGGGACGTCCGCTTCGATGCGGATCCCGGCCTCTTCGTAGTCGACGCTCCGGAGTGAGCCGCGGGTGCGGATCTGCTGCACGAGCGCGCCCGCGTGATACGGCAGCGTCGTCTTGACGCGCTTCCACCTGGCAGCGGCGGCCTCGCCGAGCCGCGCTCGCAACGTGTCGAGGCCTTCGCCCTTCAGCGCCGACGTGAAGACGGCGGCCGGAAACTCCGCCCCGAGCGCCTCGCGGAGCCCTTCGCCTTCCTCGCCGCGCAATCGATCGGTCTGGTTGAACACGACAAGTCGCGGCCGCTGATCGAGGCCGAGGGATTTGAGCGTCTCGTCGACGACGCGCATGTGCTCGTGCAGGTTCGGGTGGTTCACATCGGCAACGTGGAGGAGGAGGTCGGCGTCGGCGAGCTCCTCGAGCGTGGCGCGAAACGCCGCGACAAGCGTCGCAGGCAGCTTGTTCACGAAGCCGACGGTGTCCGAGAGCAGGATCGTCGTAGCGGCGGGCAAGGACAAGCGCCGCGTGGTTGGGTCAAGCGTCGCGAACGGCTGATCCGCGACGAGCACGTCGGACCCGGCGAGCGCGTTCATGAGCGTCGACTTGCCCGCGTTCGTATAACCGACGATCGCAGCGAGGAAGAGCCCCTCGCTCGTGCGAGAGCCGCGCGCACGTTCGCGCTGTCGCGCGACCTCGTCGAGCTGCTTGCGGAGGTCCTGAATGCGCTTGCGGATGATCTGCCGGTCGCTCTCGAGCTTCGATTCGCCAGGGCCGCGGGTCCCGATGCCGCCGCCGAGACGGGACATCTCCTTGCCGCGCCCGACAAGGCGCGGTAGGCGGTATTCGAGCTGGGCGAGCTCGACCTGGATCCGACCCTCGCGCGAGCGCGCATGCCGGGCGAAGATGTCCAGAATCACGGCCGAACGATCGAGGACCGCCGCGCTGGTGATCTCCTCGAGCGTGCGCTGCTGCGACGGCTTGAGCTCGTCGTCGCAAACGACGATGTCGGCGCGAAGACGCGAGACCTCGCGGCCGATCTCGTCGGCCTTTCCCCTGCCCACGTACGAATTCGGGTCGCGCGTCCGCCGGGCCTGCACCGAACGGCCGACGACGATTCCGCCGGCCGCTTCGACGAGCGATCCAAGCTCGTCGAGCGAGTCGTCACCGTCGAGGCGCGAGCGAGGAAGTTCCACGCCCACGAGGTAAGCGCGTTCCGGCGGTGTGGCTGTCTCGATCACGTTGTCTACCTCTCGAAGTCGTGGGCCGCGGGACCTGCACGCTCGAACTGGGCTCGCGCTGGCGTCTGACACGCCATTGTCACTGTCCTCCCAACTCACACCCGGAACATGACGCCAAAAGAATGGGTGTTCGGTGCAGGGCGTGGAAGGCCGCTCGAAGGGCTCACGAGGGACGATGAGCGGACGTCCCGTACGTCCCTCCTTCGCGCTCTACCTCGTGCTCGGTCCAGCGCTCGCGATCGGCCTCTCGCTCGCCGCGTTCACGGCGACAAAGGGGGTGAGCGACGCGGTGAACGGCGGCGCCTCAGGTACCCCGAGGGCAACGGAGTCCGCGTCTGCCCTACCCGCGGTGACGTCGCCTTCTGGGGC
>Ga0209689_1003273_pt1 | contig 11961 bp, 10 predicted proteins | sample GraSoiAngelo_149_FD_187119 | JGI IMG/M metagenome (GOLD analysis project Ga0209689, IMG submission 187119) | Grasslands soil microbial communities from the Angelo Coastal Reserve, California, USA - 14_1009_09_30cm (SPAdes) (version 2) | ecosystem: Environmental > Terrestrial > Soil > Grasslands ...
GTCGACACTTCCGCCTTCGGGCGAGAACTGGGTATCAAAATGCACCTCCGACGCGCCGATCTCGCGGCAGGCCTGAATGTCGCCCTTTATCTGGTCTAGCGATCCCGTGAAGATGAACCGGTTCAATGTAATCGGCTCGGACGTGATCCCCAAGTTTGCCCGGACCACCATTTCCAGTTCGTTCGGGTCGCGACCGGCTTCCTTGGCCATCGCTTTCACACCCTCCCACATCTGTTTCATGCCATCGGCTGGGATCGCGACCGGGTTCCAGCCGTCGCCGAGGGTGGCAATGCGCTTTAGGGCGGGAGATGAGAACGCGGCGAGATAGATGGGTGGGTGGGGCTTCTGCACGGGCTTCGGCTGGATGATCGACTTCGGGAGGCGAAAGTGCTTTCCGTTGAATTCCGCGGGATCGGTTTTCCAGATGGCGTGAAGCACTTGCAGGAATTCATCAGCCCTCCCGGCACGGGTCTTCATCGAAGCGCCCGTCGCGTCGAACTCGTCCTGCGACCAGCCCTGGCCGAGGCCCACGCGCAGCCTGCCACCGGAGAAGACGTCAAGTGTCGTAAGGTTACGAGCGAGCATGACCGGGTTGTAATACGGCATGTCGAGAACGCTCGTGCCAAGGCCGATGCGGCGCGTGTGAGCTGCCGCGTAAGTGAGAGCACCCAGTGGGTCGAGCTGAATCTTGTAGGCTTCCGGAAGGGAGCCATCTGAGCTGCCGGCGTAAGGCGTCTGCGGATTGATGGGCCACAGAAGCCGCTCCGTCACCCAGACCGTATCGTAGCCGAGCGCCTCGGCCCGCTGGGCCACCTTCGCGACGTTCTCAGCGCTTGCCACGGGGCCGAGGTTGGGAATGTTAAATCCAAGTCTCATCGCTACTCCTTCGACTGCAAGGGCGCGGGGCGCCCACGGGGCGTACGCCTGATGTTAGGTTCGTCCGCTTCACGCAGTCAACGCGTATCCGAAAAACGCCGCTCACAGAGTGCTATCATTTTGCTGCCATGAGACAATCCGGAAACACCCGATGACTGAAGTACGCTTGCAGGCGCGTTCGGAGGTCACCCCTTGATCCGAAGCTACGACCTGGTGGTGCTCGGCTCCGGCCCGGCCGGGGAGAAAGGCGCCGCGCAGGCAGCTTACTTCGGGAAGAAAGTGGCGCTCGTTGAACGAGACGAAGTTCTGGGTGGCGTCTCGTGCAATACCGGAAGTCTTCCCAGCAAGACTCTGCGCGAGAGCGCGCTTGCGTTATCGGGCGTGCGCTCTCGAAATCTGTTAGGCGTCGACCTGGCCGTGCGCCGTGGCGCTACCGTTCACGATTTCCTCGCACACGAGCGAAGAGTGACATCCGCCGAACGAGAGGCCATCGTGGAGAACGTGCGCAGGCACAACATCGATGTGTACCACGGAGCGGCCTCGTTCGCCGATCAGCATACCGTCAAAGTGTCCACACACGACGCGGCAGAGGTCCTCCTTCGTTGCGACTTCGTCCTCGTCGCGACCGGTTCGTCCCCACTCCGGCCTGCGGCATTCCCTTTTGACGATCCTCGGATATGGGACTCCGACCAGATCGTGAACCTGGACTTCATGCCCGGACGCATGGCAGTCATCGGCGGCGGGGTCATCGGCTGCGAGTACGCGTCCACCTTCGCCGCCCTTGGTGTCGACGTCCACCTTATCGATGAGCGGACTGAGCTCTTGGAGTTCCTCGACCGGGATGTCTGGGCCGTCTTGCAGAACGCTATGACATCATTGGGAGTGCGCTTTGCGACGGGCGAACGCGTGCTCGAATGCCGTAGCGACGCGGATTCCGTGAGAATTTCACTGCAGTCCGGTCGGGCAATCGAGGCGGACGCCGTCTTGGTGGCCGCCGGACGCCGGGCGAACACCGACCATCTCAACCTTGATGCCGCCGGCATCACAACTGATGCGCGCGGCAGAATCGCCGTCAACGAGTACTTCCAAACCACCGTAAAACACATCTATGCCGCCGGCGATGTCGTGGGATTCCCCGCCCTCGCCAGCACGAGCATGGAACAAGCTCGGCTCGCGATGGTCCAGGCGTTCGACCTCAAGTACAAGAAATCGGCTGCACGGGTACTGCCGGTGGGCGTCTTCACCATACCCGAGGTTAGTGTGGCCGGCGAGACGGAAAGTTCCCTGACACGAAAGGGCATCCCCTATGTCTCCGGGCGCGCGTACTACGACGCCAACCCACGCGGAAAAATCATCGGCGACAAAGTCGGGCTACTCAAGCTTCTGTTTCGAGACGACGACATGAAATTGCTCGGCGTGAGCGTCCTGGGCGAGAACGCAGCCGACCTCGTACACGTTGGCGTGGTAGCCCTCATGGTCGAGGCCGATAACAGTCTGTTCATCGAGACCTGTTTCAACTACCCCACGCTGGGACAGCTATATAAGTACGCCACCTACGACGCAATGGGCCGGCAGTCCCGGTTATCAATGCCCTCAGGCGTTGCGCGAATCACACCAGTTTCGGACAGACACATCGGCTCTAAATCCACCTAGGCGCACATCAGGTCAATGCCTCTCCCTTGGCGCCCGCTGAGAGACCGTGACGGGGCGCCGTTCTCAGAGTGCTATCATTCGACGCGATGAGTAAGCAGAGCGAGGTTCGTATCGTCCCCTCCGGCGAGCTCGACCGGCAGACAGCCCAAACGCCGGGCATGCAGCGCCGTGCGGCGATCGACCGCAGTTCAGTAGGCAGCGAGAAGCTGTGGGTCGGCGTCGTGACCGTCGAGCCTGGGACAAGCACCGGGGCGCACCATCACGGGGACTGCGACAGCGTGGTCTGCATTACGGAAGGGTCCATCACCATCCGCTGGGGCACTCGCCTCGAGAAGCGAGCCAGCGCCGCGGCAGGCGACTTCATCTACATCCCGGCGCGGCTCGTTCACCAGGAGATTAACGAGAGCGATAGCGTGCCGGTCTCATCGATTGTGGTTCGCAGCGGCGACAACGTAGTCGAGAACGTCGTGACCTCGGATCAGTTGGCCGACGCTGAACGCGGTCGCTAGGACCGCTACGGGATCCCCGCCATACCCACGCACAGCGCCGTCTCGAAGACGTTGCCGGCGCCGTCCGCGTAAGGCCCGACCGCACAGCCGACTCCAATATCCGAGTATTGTCCGCCCATAATGACGGAATAGTGCGGCGGACTGGCCATCCAGAGATCAACCAAAGTTTGAGCGGATGGCGGGCCGGTTACGATTACTTCGCCCACTCCCCCGCTGTATCCCGCGCGCGCGGCGCGGTCCTTCGGCATCCCATCGAGCGTGTGGCTCAGCTGGTACGGCCCGGCTGCGAAGTGCAGTTCAGCGTACCGCTGAGCAGCGTCAATCAGCGCGGCGTTCGGCAGCAGTGCGGCCGAGCCGGATGCGGCGCGCCGCTCGTTAACCAAGGACATCACCGAACGCGAAAGCTCGTTGTGGGCAATAGCGGGAGGCGGCGCCTGCGGCGGAGCGTACAAGATTGGAGCAGGCGGCTCGGGCGGTTCCGGCGGAGCAACGGGAGCCGCTGGCAGGGGCTCAGGTTGAGGCTCCACGGTCGGCACAGGTGTCGGTGCGGGCGTAGCAGCCGGCGTCGGCGGAGGATGAGGTGTGGGCGCCGCGGTCGCGGCTTGAGCGGCCAGGACCTCCCGAACTGGGCCTGGCTGGCTTGCCTGCGGGGCTGACTCCGCTGGGAACCAATCGCCGTTGGCGATCGCACTTCCTACGATGGTGACGATGAAAAGTACCGCCCAAGCGCAGATCCGTGGGCCGATTGCCGGACCGGGACGCGGGGTATCCCCGGGCATCAACCTCCTCTTGCAGGCAAAGATTCTCCCCGGACCCGCGGATTACGTTTAGCAACATAAGTTGCTCCCTTGGGCGATAGGCCCGCGCATTGGCCGGGGAAGGTACTTAGTTGCGGAGTCTAATAAACGGCTAGAGGTAGGTCAATCCAGTGAGTGTTAGAACTCTACAAGATTTAGGAAGTTGCAACCGCTATCAACGAAACGTTATGTCGCCCGTAATTTGACTAATAACGGAACCGGCGGCGTGAAATCGAGGGGTACGACGGTGAATGGGCGTAGTCAATCGCGCTCCACGTCGGCGGGAGATGGAGCAGTCTGAGCATTATGTCAGGCCCGCAGTTTGCCGAAGATCCAGCGGAACGGGTCGTAGAAACGGTCGGCGACTCTCTCTTTGAGAGGGATGATCGCGTTGTCCGTTATGTGAATATCTTCTGGACATACTTCCGTGCAGCACTTCGTTATGTTGCACATGCCGATCCCGGCGGCCTTTCGTATAAGCTCCGTGCGGTCTTCCGTATCAAGCGGATGCATCTCGAGCTCGGCAAGTCGAACGAAGAAACGAGGTCCGTAGAAGCGAGGCTTGTTATCCGGGTGATCGCGGATGACGTGGCAGACGTTCTGGCAAAGGAAGCATTCGATGCACTTCCGAAACTCCTGGCCGCGCTCTATGTCTTCCTGCATCATTCGATACCGGCCATCAGCTTCCGGCGGCCGGGGCCTGAAAGCGGGAATCTCTTTCGCCACGCCGTAGTTGAATGACACATCCGTCACGAGGTCCTTGATGAGCGGAAATGTCTTGATGGGGGCCACTGTGATGGGTTCGCCGGGCCGAAAGCTGTTTACCCGGGTCATGCACATGAGCTTCGGCAAGCCGTTCACCTCGGCGCTGCAGGACCCGCATTTCCCCGCCTTGCAGTTCCAGCGCACCGCCAGGTCGCTCGCCTGCGTGGCCTGGATCGTGTGAATGACGTCGAGCACCACCTGCCCCTCATCGACATCCACGGTGTAGTCGACGAACTCGCCGCCTGATGAATCGCCGCGGAAAACCTTTATCGCAACCTCAGGCACCGATCTTCACCTCCTGCTCGACCAAGGCCCGCAACTCCGACGTCATCTCCGGCAGCGGCTCCCGCGCCATCGTCGGCTCCCCATTGGCGCCAATCCGCACCGCGATATTGAATCTCCCCCAATCTCGGCTCGTTTCCGGATAGTCGTCGCGAGTGTGGGCACCTCGGCTCTCCTTGCGCTCGATCGCCGCTAGCGCGATCGCCTCAGAAATACTGAGCATGGCACGCAAGTCCATTGCCAGATGCCAGCCCGGGTTGTACTGACGATTACCCTCGACGCCGGTACGTTCTGCCCGCTCCTTCAGCTCCCGTATATCGACGAGCGCCCGTTGAAGCTCGCCTTCTGTTCGGATGATGCCCACCAGATTGTGCATCGTCTCCTGAAGCTGATGTTGAAGCGCATACGGACTCTCGTCGCCTTTTCGCTCGAAGGGCACGAGCATGTCGCGCGCAATCGCTTCGGCCTCGGCAGCGTTCACTGCCGGTGCGTTACTCAGCCCATTGGTATACTCAGCCGCGCCCGCCCCTGCCCTTAGTCCAAACACGAGCAGGTCCGACAGCGAGTTGCCACCCAGGCGGTTCGCGCCGTGCATCCCCCCTGCGCACTCGCCGGCAGCAAACAGGCCAGGGACCGTCGCCGCGGCCGTATCGGGGTCGACGCGGACGCCGCCCATGATGTAGTGCATGGTGGGACCAACTTCCATCTGCGTCGTTGTTATGTCGACATCGGCGAGCTGCTTGAACTGGTGGAACATGCTGGGCAGGCGCCGCCGAATGTATTCGGCCGGCCGCCGCGTAGCGATATCCAGGTACACGCCGCCATGGGGGCTCCCACGGCCGGCCTTTACCTCAGAGTTGATCGCCCGTGCGACTTCGTCACGCGGCAGCAGGTCAGGTGTGCGGCGGTTGTTGACCTTGTCCTCGTACCAGCGGTCCGCCTCCTCCTCTGCCTCTGCGGTCTCGACGCGAAAGTACTCCGGGATGTAGCGAAACATGAAGCGCTCGCCCTCGGAGTTACGCAGAGTGCCGCCGTCTCCACGCACGCCCTCCGTGACGAGAATCCCGCGAACGCTGGGTGGCCAGACCATGCCTGTCGGGTGGAATTGGACGAACTCCATGTCAATCAGGTCAGCCCCGGCCCAGTAGGCGAGCGCGTGCCCATCCCCGGTGTATTCCCACGAGTTCGAGGTGACGGCGAACGCCCTGCCGACGCCGCCTGTGGCGAGAACAACTGCCTTGGCTCTGAACAGGATCAGCCGGCCACTCTCTCGCCAATACCCCAGCGCTCCGGAGATCCGGTCACCATCCTTCAACAGCCGCGAAATCGCGCACTCCATGAACACGTCAATGCCCTTGTGGACGGCGTGCTGCTGCAAAGTGCGGATCATCTCGAGGCCGGTCCGGTCGCCGACATGCGCCAGGCGGTCATAGCGATGGCCGCCGAAGGGCCGTTGGAGGATCAGCCCGTCCTTTGTGCGGTCGAATAGCGCCCCCCAACGTTCGAGCTCGTATACACGCTCAGGCGCTTCCTGGGCGTGGAGCTGCGCCATCCGCCAGTTGTTCAGCATCTTGCCGCCGCGCATCGTGTCGCGGAAGTGCACCTGCCAGTTGTCCTCTGGATAGACATTGCCCATCGCTGCCGCGATACCGCCTTCCGCCATCACGGTGTGCGCCTTGCCAAGCAGCGACTTGCAGACGAGCGCCGTCCTCGCTCCCCGTGCGGATGCTTCGATAGCAGCGCGCAATCCAGCGCCACCCGCGCCCACGACCACTACGTCGAAATCGTGCGTCTCGTACTCAGGCACGAGCTAGAACCCCCATGTATTCGGGTCACTAATGTTCCCGTTCGCCACCAGCCGGATATAAAGATCCGTGGCCACTATCCAGATGAGGCTCGTCCATGCCCAGAACCGGTGCTGTGCATTCCACACCGTGATGCGGTCCCAAAGACTCTTGCGTGCGCGCGTCCAGGCAGAGCACGAAAAGCAGTCTAGTCCGCCACCCACCCAGTGGCGGAGGGAATGACACGAGAAGGTATACATCATGAGTAGAAAAGCATTGACCACGAGAAGCACCGAGCCAAGCCCAACACCGAATCCGGTTTCAACCGACTTGCCGTCGATTATCTCGTCCGAGTTGTAGAAGCTGCGAAGCGCGCCGTACCAGAGGATCGCAACGAAGACGAGGGCGACGTACATGGCAAAGCGATGGAGGTTGTTGAACCAGAACGGGACCGCCGTCTCGCCGCGATACTTCCGGCTGGCATCGCCCACAGCGCAGGCGGGCGGGCTGAGGAACCAGGAGCGGTAATAGGCCCGCCGGTAGTAGTAGCAGGTCGCGCGGAACGGGATCGGGCCGATCAGGACGACCAGCGCAGGCGAGATGAAGATGCTGTCGTTAGCGCCGAACAGCTTCGGCTCGAAAACGGGCGAGAGGTACGGCCCGATCTCGAACGCCCACTTATCGAGAAAGATGCTGACAGTAAGCCAGCCAAAGAATACCAGCATGCCGATGCCGGTAAGGGCCGGTTCTACCCACCAGGTGTCCCCGCGAAGGGTGGAGAAGATCCCGAGCCGGTGTGGAGGAGCGACAGCGGTGTCAGCTCGGGCCATGCTCGCTTCCGAGGGCTATTAGCGTTTTCTGCATCGCCGTCGCAATTCTATCAACGGCTTCTATGGATTGACAATCGCGCGCGCTACGCGGTCGACGATTTGTTGCCGATCCTCTGCGATGCAAGAAGCAGTCCAATGATGCTCTTGCCGTCTTTGATCTCACCCGCGTCAATAAGGCGGGTGGCGTCTGCCAGCGGCATCCGTTCCAGAGCGATCACCTCGTCAGGATCGCCATCAGTCGGGTCCTCGACGAGATCAGCCGCGAGGAAGACGTGGATGAACTCCGTGCAGTACCCCGGCGAAACGAAAAATCCACAAAGCCGCTCCAATCGTCCCGCTCGATACCCTGTCTCTTCGCGTAGCTCGCGCTGAGCGGCTTCCTCGATTCCCTCACTGTCCTCTGCCCCTCCGGCCGGTATCTCCAGGAGTGCCTCACGGGCAGGCAGCCGGTATTGCCGCACCAGGATGACATTGCCGTCTGAATCGACAGGCACAATAGCCGCCACTTCGGTGTGCTCAACCACTTCTCGCAACACCGTTCGACCGTCCGCCAGCTCGGCGGTGTCCTCCCGAAGCCTCACTATTCGGCCTTCGTAAATTCGCCGTGTGGTTGCCACACGTTCAATCAGCGGTTCGGAAGTCACTTTGAGGTCGCGATGCCGCTGAACTCGAATAGCTCCGGGTTGTCCGAGGCTTGAAGCACGCGCAGCCAATTCAGTTTCTCGGCGAGTACCGCATAATAGTCCTGTGGCGCCGAAAATCGCACAAAGCGAGCGGTGTGCGCGCTGCGGCACACTGAGACGCTATCACCGCTAGCAAGAGAGCGGTCGATCTGGCCATCGACGCTGATTACGGCCTCCTTGTCCGCAGTTACCGTCAAATCGATGGTCGCATCCGGCGGGAGTACAACAGGCCGGGCGGAGCCGAGATGGGGGGCGACCGGGGTGAGCAGAAGCTCCCGTGACTCCGGATGAAGGATCGGGCCGCCCGCGGACAGCGAATACGCAGTGCTTCCGGTCGCTGTTGCCGCAATCACCGCGTCGCAGCGGTGGATCGCGAGTCGTACACCGTCAATAACCGTCTCGACGTAGACCGGCCGTCCGATCGATGCCCGCCCGACGACGATATCGTTGAGGGCATGGTGAGTGGCTCCCCATGATGGTACCTGCGCTTGCAGCATCGTCCGCTCTTCGATCCTGCAACGCCCTTCGAGAACATCTACGAGGCGGTCTACCAGCTCGCTTGGGCGAACTTCCGTCAAGAAGCCGAGGCGGCCCATATTGATCCCGAGGATCGGTACAGGATGAGGCACCATGACCCGCGCAGCGCGCAGGACCGTGCCGTCCCCGCCGATGCAAACAAGGAGGTCTGTGCCCGGAATACTATCCGCGACCGCACTGTCATCCCAGTCCGACGTCTGCCACACTTCTAATCCCCGCTCGCGCAGAAGCCGTCGTGCCTGGTCCGCAATCGGCACCGCCGCCCGCCAGCGCGAATGGACGAAGACGCCAATCTTATTCAATTCGGACCCCTCGAGGTCGTCTCCCCCCCGCCTCACCGACCGAGCGCGACTTCGGCCGCAGCCAGAAGAAGAATTCGCGGTTGCCATCCGTGCCGGCGAGGGGCGATAAACTCATATCGAGCACACGAAAATCGTTTTTAACGCACCAGGCTACGAAGCGCCCCAGGAGGACCGCGTGCAATTGCGCGCCCCGGATGACGCCGCCCCGCGGCACCTCATTTTTTCGCGCCTCGAACTGCGGCTTGAAGAGCGCTACGATCGGGCCGTCGGTGATCAGCTTCCGAACTGCCGGCAAAACGGCTTGCAGCGAAATGAACGAAACGTCAATCGCGACGAGGTCGACACGCTCGGGCAGCGCTCGAAGGGTGCGCGCGTTTACCCCCTCCATTACGACAACACGAGGGTCCTTCCGCAGCCGGAAATCTAGCTGCCCCTTCCCCGAATCAATCGCGTAAACCCGTTCTGCTCCTCTCTGGAGCAGACAATCGGTGAAGCCGCCGGTGGAGGCACCAATGTCCGCGACGACCAGTCCACGCGCGTCCAGCGCAAACTTCTCGAGCGCATGCTCTAGCTTCTCTCCGCCGCGCCCAACGTACCGTGGGCGCTCCGCCAACCTCAGCGGCGCATTCTCGTCGACAAGCGTTCCCGCCTTCTGGGCCGGGCATTCGTCAACTGAGACAGCGCCGGCCATCACCAGCGCCTGCGCCTTCTCGCGGTCAGGCGCTAGCCCCCGGTCGACCAGAAGCGTGTCAAGCCGCCGCTTGGCCATCGTAGCCCCAGAATAGCATATGGCGAAAGCGCCGATTCTCGCCGGGCTTAGGCGCAACGGCCTATCTGGTTATGGCTATTAAGCCGTCTCGCCCTTGTCCTCGCCCCAGAGGTTGAGCGCCTGCCCGGACCGGGTGAGCATTAGCGGCCGGCGGAGTCCGCGGATGGCGTCCCCATCCACAACGCATTTCTTCACATCGCCCCGAGAAGGAATCTCGTACATTACGTCGAGCAGGCAGTCCTCCAACACGGTGCGCAGCCCGCGGGCGCCGGTCTTGTGGCGCAGCGCTTCCTCGGCCGCTGCTTCAAGCGCGTCATCCGTCAGCACGAGCTCAACGTTATCGAGCGAGAAGAACTCCGTGAATTGGCGGGCAAGCGCGTTCTTCGGCTCCGTCAGGATCTTCACAAGCGACGCCTTGTCGAGCGACTGGAGCGCCACCATCACGGGGATTCGCCCCACGAATTCTGGTATTAGGCCGTAGGTAAGCAAGTCATCATGGGTGACATGCCGGAGCAATTCGTCCGCGTGCTTCACGGGGTCGGTCTGTGGCGCCGCGGCTGCCCGGAAGCCCAGGCTGCGTGTGCCGCTGCCGATGCGCCTGTCGATGATCGCGTCGAGCGCCCCGAACGCGCCTCCGCAAATGAAGAGAACATTCGCGGTGTTGATCTGAATGAAGTCCTGGTGCGGGTGCTTGCGCCCGCCTTGAGGGGGCACATTCGCAACTGTCCCCTCGATGATCTTCAGCAGCGCCTGCTGGACACCTTCGCCGGAAACGTCACGCGTGATCGAAGGGTTGTCCCCGGTCTTGCGCCCAATCTTGTCGATCTCGTCGATGTAGATGATGCCCCGCTCGGCCTTCGTAACATCGAAGTCCGCCGACTGGATCAGTCGTAGAAGTATGTTCTCAACGTCCTCGCCTACGTAGCCCGCCTCAGTTAGCGCCGTCGCGTCGGCGATTGTGAACGGAACGTCGAGAATCTTCGCGAGGGTTCGAGCCAGCAGGGTCTTTCCGCACCCGGTGGGTCCGAGGAGCAGGATGTTGCTCTTCTCGAGCTCCACGTCCTTGCCTGACTTGGCGCCGATCCGCTTGTAGTGATTGTAAACAGCTACGGAGAGCACCTTCTTCGCCTGCTCTTGTCCGACGACGTACTCGCTGAGCTGCTGGTAGATCAGCTTCGGCGGAGGTATGCGCTGAAGCGGTTCCTTGGGACGAACTGTTGACGTGGAGTCTTCCTGAATGATCTCACGGCACAGCTCGACGCACTCGTCGCAGATGTAGACAGCCCCGGGTCCTGCGATGAGGCGGCGGACTTGGTCCTGGTTCTTGCTACAGAACGAGCAGGTATAGCTTATGCGCGTTCCGCTGCCCTTAGCCGGCATTATCTACGCCTTTGCCCCATCCCCCGGCGTTGCCGCAACCGCCTGTTTCGAACCTTGCAGGATTTCGTCTATTATACCGTACTCCTTCGCTTGAGGCGGGTCCATGAAGAAATCGCGGTCGGTGTCGCGGATGATGCGCTCCAAATCTTGGCCGGTGTGCTTCGCCAGGATCTCCCGGATCACCTGGTTCTGGCGGAGCACCTCCCTCGCGTGGATCTCAACATCCGTTGCTTGACCACCGACCCCGCGGATCACCGCCTGGTGAATGTGAATCGTCGAGTTCGGCAGAGCATAACGCTTACCCTTCGTTCCCGCCGCCAGAAGCACAGTCCCCATGCTGGCGCAACCGCCCACGCAGATCGTCGCTACGTCACACCGCATTAAGTTCATCGTGTCGTAAATAGCCAGTCCCGCGCTGACCACACCGCCCGGGGAGTGGATGTACATGTTCACGTCCTTCTCCGGGTCCTCTCGTTCGAGGTACAGAAGCTGAGCGATGATCAGGTTCGCGATCTGATCGTCGATGGGCGTGCCCAGAAAGACGATACGCTCCTTCAATAGAAGCGAAAATATATCGAAGGCGCGCTCACCACGCGGGCTCTGCTCGACTACGTACGGTACTAATGCTTCGGGTCTCACAATGCTTCCTCCATCGTTCACTTGGCTGCGGCTTTCGCAGGTTTCCTTCTACTCTTCTTTTCTGGGGCTGTGGTTCCATCGCGGGTGGCTATCTCTGTCAGGCGGTCCATCGTCTTGCGTGTGACAAGCGACCGCGCGATGGCTGCGCGGCCGTC
>Ga0209689_1003274_pt1 | contig 11960 bp, 15 predicted proteins | sample GraSoiAngelo_149_FD_187119 | JGI IMG/M metagenome (GOLD analysis project Ga0209689, IMG submission 187119) | Grasslands soil microbial communities from the Angelo Coastal Reserve, California, USA - 14_1009_09_30cm (SPAdes) (version 2) | ecosystem: Environmental > Terrestrial > Soil > Grasslands ...
CGAATGAGGGTTCCGATCTAAGGCTATTTGAAGAGCCGTCGAAGAAATATGCCAAAGATAACGGAACGAGAACTCGTCGATTACATCGAGCAGCACATTGAGTCGTTCCATTCGCGCCGGCTTGAAAGTCTCACGAAACTCAAGCTGCGAAATGTCATCACGCGCAAGAATCCGTATCTGTTCCGCGCGAAGAACATCGTTTCAGGTCCCGAGCTCGTTCGCAGCTTTTTGGACGCATACCTCTCGTCGCAAGAGGAAGGAATCTTCGGAACATTCCTCGAAGGTCTGGCACGTTTTATCTGCGAGCGCGTTTACCGAGGCCACAAGTCCGCAGCGGAAGGAATTGACCTCGAATTCACGAAAGAGGATGTGACGTACATCGTCTCGATCAAGTCAGGGCCGAATTGGGGAAACGCTAGTCAAATCCGCCGCATGATCGACAACTTCCGAAAGGCGAAGCGAATCCTTGGAACCAATGTCGGTCGTCAGAATGTCGTCGCCGTGAACGGATGCTGCTACGGGAAAACGCGTGTGGCCGACCAAGGCGATTACTTGAAACTATGTGGGCAGGAATTCTGGGAGTTTATTTCCGGGAATCCCAATCTGTACATCGACATCATACAGCCGCTCGGGCACAAAGCGAAGGAACGGAACGAGGCATTTCAAGCCGAATACGCGAAAGTGATTACGCGGTTCACCGGCGAGTTTATCGCGGAGTTCTGTACGCCAGGTGGTGCGATCGTTTGGGAGAAAGTTCTGAAACTAAATTCGGGCAGCGAACGCCGCTGACCCACTGCTTCATCCACTTTGATAAATTCGCTCGTCCTTCCGCGACCTCATCAGCTCCTTCATCAGACCCAGGTACTTGTATTTGCCGCGCAGAGTGCGGATGGTCACCGACTTTTTTGGCTTGGATTCCTTTTTCGCTCTGGGAGGAACTCGCTTCATGCTCGGATTGATCATCGCGCGTTGCTGCGCTAAGACAAGAATAGACGAAAGGTTTCCATGCTTACGAGTCAAAAGGTCAATTATGCCATCGATTCAGATGTCAGAGGACACAGATCAGGCGACAGCGGACTGCATCACGGCTGCGAGAAACCGATTTGGCGACGCGGCGGTTCGGGTGGAGGCGTGAGGAGCGGCAGGAGTTTTTGATAGACGGCGCGCAGAGCGGTGTCGTGCTGCAACAATGTTCGATCGATCTCGGCCAGACGCTTCAGGATCGCGGCATTCGTAGCAACTTTTTCGCGCAACTCGATGAAGGCGCGGATGACGTAAACGCTCATCGCAATGGCGCGATCGCTTCGTAGAATGTTTGCAACCTGCAACGCTCCGTGTTCCGTGAATGCCCAGGGACGATGAGTCTTCCGTCGGCGCCTTCGCGATGTGGTCGCAATTTGCGACCACATGGTCGGATCTGAAGATGCGGTCACAAGTTGTGACCGCATGGCATTGTTCTCTTCAGTCGTAAGCTGGAACGCAAAATCCTTGGGAAACCGCTTTCGATTGCGTCGGAACTGCTCATTCAGCCGTTTGGTTGTTACGCCGTAAACCCGCGCAAGATCGACATCAAGCACGACCTTCTGATTGCGAAGTGTAATAATCCTCACATCCGGCACCTTTGCTTTCATCGTCGGCGAGCTTATCATCTTTGCACGCACCGCAAGCATCGGTTTGCATCCGCGCCTGCCGCGCCGTAGTCGCTGGACGGAGGCGGGTAATCCGCGGTAAGGTTCTGCTTATGCTAACAAGCCAGAAGGTAATTGACGCGATAAATGAGCAAATCGGATACGAGTTCAGCGCGGAGTTGCAGTATTACGCGATTGCAGCGCATTTCGCGGCCGAGGCGTTGCCGCAACTTTCCTCGCATTTCTTTCAGCAGGCTGAGGAAGAAAAAGGGCACGCCCTGCGCTTTATCAAATATGTTGTCGATGCTGGCGGACGCGTGATGATCCCGGCAATCGATGCACCGAAATCGAAATTCAAAACGGCGCGTGACGCAGTGAAGCTCTCGCTCGATCAGGAAATTCACGTCACCCAGCAAATCAACGGGCTAGTGGAACTTGCCCGAAAGCAGAACGACTACATCACAATCAACTTCCTGCAGTGGTTCCTGACCGAGCAACTGGAGGAAGTTTCGTCGATGGACAATCTGCTCAAGATCATCGAGCGCGCCGGGACGGATTTGCTTCAAGCGGACGAGTATCTTGCGCGTGTCGGGCTAAGAACGATGCCCGAGCCGCCGAAGGAGTGACGTGCCGTCACGTTAAATCGTTAAAGCGTTACATCGTTGAATCGGAAAGACGCGAATGCACGGCGCCAGATCGATATCTGTCGTTGATCAAACACTGATGCGTTTGTCATTGGGAATACTGTTAGGGGCCGCGTTGATCACGGCCGCTGCGGGACACGCCGGCAACAAAACCGAACTGGCGCCGGAGGTTTTCGCGCAAGGAGTGATTTCGACAGACCTGGATGAGTCGTGCGGATCGTTTTCGCCCGACGGACAAACATTTTATTTCGTTCGGCGCGGCGCGTACACGACATCGCCTGCGATTTCGATCATTTGTTTTTCCGAATTGCGCGATGGGAAATGGGCGCATCCTGAAGTCGCGCCGCTTTCCGGAACTTATCTCGATGCGTCGCCATACTTCTCGGCCGATGGCAAGCGCTTGTTCTTTTCTTCAAAACGTCCGACGAAATCGAAGCCGAATGGACGCGATTGGAACATTTGGTTTGTGGATAAGATCGACAACCACTGGAGCGATGCGCAGGAAGTCGGCGAACCAATAAACACGGCAAAGAATGATACGAATCCAGCGGTCGCAGCCGATGGAACAATGTATTTGGCGTCGGACCGCGACGGCGTACCCGGTTATTTTCATATCTACCGCACTCGCCTGACCAACGGGAAATACGAGCAGCCGGAGAAACTCGGGCCTGAGATCAACGGTGGCGATGCCGACGTCAACCCTTATATCAGCCCCGATCAAAAGTCTTTGATCTTCGCTTCCTACCGAAAGGACACGCTGGCAGGCGGCGGAAACCACTACGACCGGGCAGATCTTTACGTCAGCGTCAACCGCGACGGTCACTGGACGCCGGCGCGGCATCTCGAGCATGGCATCAACACGAGCGCGAGCGAAGGCAATCCGACCATGTCGCCGAATGGGAACTGGTTTTATTTCACGAGCGAGCGCGGCCCGTTCGAAGTTCCGATGAAGGAAAAGCTGACAACCGCTTCGTGGCAAGATCGACAACGCACAACCGAAAACGGCGTCGGAAATATTTATCGGATTTCGGCCAACGCGCTGGAGCTCGATCGATGATGAGGTTGTGGATCTTCATGGCGATCGCAATTGTTTTCGGCGAAGGCAAACTCGCACGCGCGGCGCAGAACGACCCGGCCGCGACTATTCGCCGGCAATACATAGATTGGTTGCGCGCGTACGAGCAAAAGGACCTCGCCGGAACGATGGAGATCTTTGCGCCGGATGGCATCTCAACATTCCCTGGCGCAGCGGACAGCGATGTAAACGCAATGCGACAGTCATATGAGAAATCGTTCGCGACTGTGGGTCCATCTCGCAAATGGAAGCCGATCGATCTGGAAATCGGTGCGTCAGGTGATCTCGCTTACACGTTGGCTGACTGGCAACTGTTCGAAGTCGCTGCGGATGGTGCGGCCAACGTTAGGCTGACAAATCGCAGCATCGATGTGCTGAAGCGAGACGGGACGAAGTGGAAGATCATTCGCTCGTTCACGATACAGAAAGACGGCCGCGAAGTGAAATCGTCGTGCGATATGACGTTGCCAAAGGTCTCGCCAGACGCGTTCACAAACGGCGCCCGCGAAGTCTGGCAAACGCTGATGCGCTGGAGAGATTCCTACAACGGACGCGACCTCGCAGGCACGCTGGCGTCTTACGATAGTTCAATCAATGGAATGTACGCAGGCAATCAGTTAGACACATTCGCGAGTCTGCGTGAATCCTATACTCGTTCATTCGCCGCCACCGACCGGCAACGAAGTATTGATTTCAAGCCTGAAGAGATCCTCGTGTCCGGCAATCTCGCTTTCGTGCGCGATCATTGGACAAGCACGATGCGAACGCCAGCAGGCGCGAGCCGCAGATTGTCGCGCGGAATCGAGATTTGGCGCAAGAACGGGAGCGGAGACTGGAAGCTCCTCCATTATCTGAGCTATCTTGTGTGCAACTATACGGCTAACGAGCCGCGCATTGTTGGGGAAGGCATCATTTCAACGCCGCAGGACGAATTTGGGGGGTCACTTTCGCCGGACGGCAAAACGATCTACTTCGATCGCTCAGTGCCGCCTCATTATCTCTACACGATGTGGGAATCCCATCTGACCGGCAATAAATGGTCGGCGCCGGAAATATTGCCATTCTCCGGTCAATATCGCGACTCCGATCCGGTCCTTTCACCGGATGGAAAAAAATTGCTCTTCGTTTCGGATCGGCCAGTTGATGGCAAAGATCCACATCACTACGAAATCTGGATGTGCGAGCGCGAACGCGACAAATGGTCCGAGCCGAAAAATCTGGGGCCGATGGTAAACACGCACAGTCAGTTCTTCGCTTCGATGGCGAGCAATGGGAACCTGTACTTCAGCGCAACGATCGCACATGACGATTCCGAGATCGACGTTTTCGTTTCCAAATTCGTCGATGGAAAGTACACGACGCCCGTGAATCTCGGGCCGCAGATCAATGGCAAAGGCATCGTGAATATCGAGGCGTCTGTTTCGCCCGATGAAAAATTTCTTCTCATTGGCGCATTCAGTCGGTCGGATTCGGTCGGCAGCTCTGACATTTACGTCAGCTACAACCAAAACGGAAAATGGAGCGCGCCGATGCCGGTGAGCGCGATAAATACTCCGGTGCGCGAGTATAGTCCGCGACTCACTCCGGATGGAAAGCGGCTGATCTTCACGAGCGAACGCGGCATGGCAACGGAAAAGCACGGCAGTCCGTGGACAATGGCGGAGTTCGAAACGAAATCGCGCTCGATTTGGAATGGCCTTGGAAACATTTATTCCGTCTCGATCGAGGTATTGCCGAAGCCGCCGCCAGCGTAAGACGACCGATTGGAGAGATATCGCGATCTGTCGTTTCCGGTTTTTTAGGGACGCGACAGAGCGCGCTGCTCCGATCAAAGGGTAGGAGGTTCGACTTTTTCTTACTGTGAAAGCAACAACAATTACCTTGTTTGCGGTAGCGAGTCTCGCCTTGAGCGGCGTGGCCTTTGCCGCTGGCGCCAAGACGTACGAAGTCACCGGAACTGTTCTCGAGACCACGCCCACGAAGATCGTCGTTCAGAAAGGCGCGGAGCGATGGGAAATCGACCTCGACCCGCAAACCAAGGTCAGAGGCGAGTTGAAAGTGGGAGCAAAGGTCACGATCACGTACACCATGAGCGCGGCGAAGGTTGATGCGGGTGCCCTAACAAAACTCAAAGCCGCCGCAGAAGAAGCTGTAGCTCCGGTCACTTCGAGCACAGCGCCCGGTTCGCAGAAAAAAGAGGTGCCGGCTGTTAGTCCTACACCATAGGTGAATAGACCACGTGGAAGGACGATGTCTTTATCGTCCCAAATGATGGGACGCGACGGAGCGCGTCCCTCCCAAGCGACGATCTCATCCACCGTACGCGGCTTATGATCGGGCGAAAGGCCAACCTTAAAAGCGAGAGATTCCTCGACTCCGCTCGGAACGACAAAGGGCCGATGACGACGTGGATGAGAGGAAGCGGATCACAAGGCGTGCGGCCGCAAAGCGGAGGCTGGTATGACTTTCAAAGATCATTTTTCGAGCCAAGCGCCTGATTACGCGAAATTTCGACCAGGCTACCCGCAGGAGCTATTCGATTATCTGGCGAGCATTGCGCCGACTCGGCGGCTCGCGTGGGATTGCGGTACGGGAAACGGACAAGCGGCAGTCGGATTGGCATCAGTGTTCGATCACGTGATCGCGACTGATGCAAGTGAGAAACAGATCTCAAACGCGCAGCCGCACGAGCGCGTCGAGTATCGTGTCGCGCCGGCAGAAAACAGCAGCATCAAATCGGGGACGGTCGATCTGATCATGGTCGCGCAGGCGCTGCACTGGTTCGATCTGCACCATTTTTATGCGGAAGCGCGGCGAGTGCTCAAGCCTAACGGCGTCCTCGCTGCATCGGCTTACAACTTGTTGCAGATCGAGCCGGCCATTGATCAGGTGGTAAATCGATACTACTACGAGGTGGTCGGGCCTTTCTGGCCACCGGAGCGCGAGCTCGTTGAACACTTCACCGATCTCCCCTTCCCGTTTCATCAGATCGATCCGCCGAAATTCGAAATGACGGCGCAATGGAATCTCAATCATCTGGTCGGCTATCTTGGAACGTGGTCTGCGACGCAGCGGTTCATCGCTGCGAGAGACATCGATCCGTTAGAACAGATAATTGGTGAGCTTCGCGCTCTATGGGGAGCTCCCCAGCAAATAAGGAAGGTTATCTGGCCACTGATCTTGCGCGTTGGCATAAAGGGGGTGCCGGAACCGCCCAACGAGTAAGAAAACGCCGAACGCTCAACGTCCAACGCCCAACATCGAATTTCAGCGCCCGTTTTTCGCAAAATGCTTGAATAGAGGCGCGGTGGAATAGTCTAATCGGTCACTATGATTATGAAAACAGCATTTAGTTTATTGGCGGCAGCGAGTCTGGCGCTCAGCAGCGCAGCGCTTGCCGCGGGAGCGAAAACCTATGAGGTCACAGGGCCAGTGCTGGAAGTGAATGATTCCATAATCGCGGTTCAGAAGGGGAAAGACCGCTGGGAGATTAATCGGGACGCGAACACGAAAGTCACGGGGGACGTCAAAGTTGGCGATAAAGTTCGCATCACCTACACCATGTCGGCGACCGAAGTGGAAGTGAAAGCGGGCAAGGGAGCAAAGAAAGAAGCAGCAAAGCCAGCTGCTTCGCCGAAGAAATAATCAACCGACGATTCAAATCGCCGGGTGCGCAAAACGTGTCCGGCGATTTTTTGTAGCACAGCCATCCTGGCTGTGGGGCCGTCAGGCATCTTGCCCGACGAAATTTGGACAATCAGCAGGCGAGACGCCCGCTTGCCCCACAGGCTAGAAGCCTGTGCTACCTTCTCCGCCCGCCGCCGCCGAGAATGCTTCCGAGGATTCCGGGAGCGACTTGCCGGCCGATCTGGCTACTGGCGACGCGCATTGCACTCTCCGCCACTGAAGTCGCAAGCGAATCACGAATTCCGCCACGCGGTCCGATTGTTGGGATAAGTGTTGATGCTTAAGCTGTTCGTTTTCGCCAGGCACCCAGTACGAGTCCGCTAATCGCGAAAGCAATGAACGGACGGCCCATGTCGATGAAAATCAGCGGCCACGGATTTGTTTCGAAAGCTGAAAACACCGCGATCGTGGAGTATTCGACAAAGAGAAACGCGAACCAACACAGGAGCGCGATTTTTAATCCGGCGACTGCGTTTGTGGCATTGAGCCGGCCTATTAGCCACGCGAGTGCGTAGTTGACGATAATGGCTGTGACAATTGCGAGCGCGTACGCGCCGACGTTATGTGTCCGCTCGATGTCGGTCATCGTTCTGGCGTGAAGATTTAACCATTTCTCGCCAAAGATCGCGTACCAGGCCCAGCCGATGAGGAAATAAACCACCACCAGAATCCAGACCGCGAGATGATTGATTCTGCTGTTCATAAAAATTTCTCGATCATCCGGGGACGCAGATCTCGAAGTCTATGTTCCGCGAAATTCAGCGTAATCCGCGGTCAATGTTACCTCAATAAATATAAGGCTGGGAAAGCGGGAACGCGTTCTTGATTAATTCAAGCCGTGGACTGGCGTCTTCCGCGATAATTACCTCCACAACGTCGAAGCGGAAGAGAATATCGGGATTATCCAGCATCCGCAGCCAGTTGAGTCCCCCCCGCGAAATGCGTTTTTGCTTTTGTCGATCGACCGCTGCAATAGGCCGGCCAAAATCTTCCCGCGTACGCGTTTTTACTTCGACGAAGACCAGGGTGTCCTTGTCACGACAGACAACGTCGATCTCGCCGCCGCTGTGTCCCTTAAAGTTGCGATACAGGATTTTGTAACCCTTCCGCCGCAGGAAGCGACAGGCTAGTGTCTCGCCCTGGGCGCCGCGCCGGAGGTGTTGCGGCCGCAATGAGGCCCTCGAGGGCAAGAAGCGGCTGCGCCACCGGCTCGAAAGATCGGCGATGGATCGGACAAGGCCCAAATTCATGGAGTCTTAAGAGATGTAGCTCGGTGCAATAACCTTTATGCTGGCCGAAATAATACTCCGGAAAATGGGCACAAAAGTCACGCATCATTCTGTCCCGCGTGACTTTTGCAATCACACTAGCGGCGGCGATGGTAAGGCTCAGGCAGTCCCCATCGATAATAGCGGTCTGGGGGACTGGAAAGGGAATAACGGGCAGGCCATCAATCAACACGTGGTCGGGCATGCTGGAGAGCGCGGCGACGGCGGCGCGCATCGCTTTGTGCGTGGCGCGCAGAATATTGATGCGGTCGATTTCAATGGAATCGACAATGGCGACCGCCCAGCTCAGGTCGGGATTCGAGATCAGAGCGTGATAAATTTCTTCACGTAGTTCCGGCGCAAGCTGTTTGGAATCATTCAAGCGGCGGTGACGGAATTTTTTCGGAAGAATCACCGCCGCGGCAACAACCGGACCTGCCAGAGCACCACGGCCAGCCTCATCAATCCCGGCAATGCGAGCGGCGCCGATGGCGCGGAGTTTTTTCTCGTAACGAAATCCGCAGCGCCGATACATTGATCCGCAGATTACACAGATTTCCGCAGATAAGAAAATGAATTGAAAGAGATGTAGCTGCCGGACTGTGGCCCAGTTCCGCCACGTCGTACGCGGCTACAAATTATTCTCTGACCGCCGTCGCTTCCTTGCCTTTGCGGGTTCGAAGATAATTCAATCTGGCGCGGCGAACGCGACCTTGTTGCTCCACTTCGACTTTTGCGATCCTCGGCGAATGGAGGGGGAATACACGCTCCACGCCCTCGCCGTAGGAGATTCGGCGCACGGTGAATGTTTCGTTAAGTCCGCGGCCTTTGCGGCCAATCACTACGCCAGCGAATATCTGGATTCTCTCCTTGTCCCCCTCCACAACCCGGGTATGAACGCGGACGCTGTCACCGACCGAAAACTGTAGTGCATCGCTTCTTCGCTGTTCTTTTTCGATGGCATCAATGATCTGATTCATGAAAAATCCCTTCCCCGTCCGCCGGACGGGCGAACATTTTCATTCGGGCCAAGTGAAATTGCAAACTGAAAATCCGTGCACAGGTATCCCCTTGCCGCAGGACAAATCCATCCGCGCACGGACAAGTCTGTGTTCCGTTGTGTCGCCTATGGAAATCTGCGTAATCAGCAGCTAGATTTCCGGGCTACTTTCTGCGCCCGTAGTTCAACTGGATAGAGCGACGGCCTCCGGAGCCGTAGGTTGTGGGTTCGAGCCCCGCCGGGCGCATTTCCAATTTCGGATTTCGGAATGCGGATTTTAGATTAACCCAGCGCCTCAATCCGGCTAAGTAGATCCTTCTTGCTCGTGACGCCAGTGACTTGATCGCGCAGTTGCCCGTTCTTGAAGAAGAGCAGAGCCGGGATGGCACGAATGTTGTACTTGAACGAAAGACTCTGGTTTTCGTCCACGTTCACTTTCGCAACCTTGACCGCGCCCGCTTTTTCGCGCGCAACTTCATCCAACAGCGGGGCAATCATTTTACAGGGACCGCACCATTCTGCCCAAAAATCGACAATCACAGGCTTGTCGCTTTGCGTCACTTCGCGGTCGAAATTGGATTCATCGAGGTTAATGGTGGCGGAATTATCCATGGCTTTAGGAAAGGTAAGTCCAAATCTGAATAATCAAAATGACGGTGGAAACGCCGAGAAGCACCCAGCACAGCGGCATTATACTTTCCTCTGCCGGCGCCACTGCGATTGAAGCGCTCTGAGGGGCGGTGATTGGCATGGCGATTAGCGGTTGAGTCTTTTTCATCTGAACCGTTGGAAGCGGTTGGAGGGGCGGGTCCGGCATGCGCGCAATGCGCGCTGTCTCTTTTTTGGGTCCCAAAGAAGGCAAATTTGCCGCCGGAGTGACTGGCACGGGAGCTGGTGTGGGGAGCGGCACCGAAACAGTTGGCGGCTTCGGAGGAGAAACTGGCGACGAGGGCGGCGGTGGCTGGAAAAACTGAGGCGAGCGCAGATCCTGATCGATAGGTGTTGAAACAAGCGGCGGCCCTGTTGGAGGCCGGAGAGGCACAGATAGCTGGCGATTCGGCAGCTGGATTCGCACAGTCTCGCGCGATTTTGTACTTGGATCGGGCGGTTCCGCTACAGGCGGCTGCGGTAATGGCGGCAAGTCAATGCGAACGGTCTCTTTTTTTTGGTCGTTTGGGTCGGCCATCGTGGGGGGGGAATAAATGTCAGAGATTTTGCTCGAAAAACGGGCCGCTGTCATCTGCTAAGTTCGTTTCTGCCAAAAAAAATCTGCCTTTTTGAAACGATCGGTTTTTAGGCCAGAAGATCGTATCCGCGGCTCCCAGTGATCCTGCGCCAAACGAATTCGCCAACCGGCGCCGCCTTAGATAAAACCACGCAGGCGTCGACATCAGGCGCGTCCGCTTCGGTACGGGCGATATACGGCTGATCAATCAATAATTTCAGCCCGCTTCCAACTTTTTCGCGGGCTATTTCATAGGCGGTCTGTTGCTGGATCAACATGGCCGCCCGGTAGCGTGCGTTTTTGACCTTCGCGGTGATTTGGTTCGGCATTTTCGCCGCACGCGAGCCCTCCTCCTGTGAATATTTGAATATCCCGAGCCGTTCGAATCGAGTCCGCAGAATAAAACCGAGCAGACTCTCAAATTCCGCTTCTGTTTCTCCAGGAAATCCGACGATGAAAGTCGTGCGCAAGGCAACCCCAGGAATTCCGGCGCGCAATTTATCGATCAAATTCTCGATGTGTGAGCGCGCTGTTTCTCGCCGCATGCGCCCCAACACCGCGTCCTCAATGTGCTGCAAGGGAATATCGATGTAACGCGCCACCTTATCGCATTCTGCGATCGTCTCAATCAATTCGTCACTCCAATGCGCGGGGTGCGTATAAAGCAGGCGCACCCAGAATTCGCCGTCGATCTTTTGAATCTCACGAAGCAATTCAGCAAGGGTCGGTCCTCGCGCGGAGTCAAGCGGCTGACGCGGTCCTGCTTTCTGCCTCCACAAATCCATCCCGTAATACGTTGTATCCTGGCTGATCAAATTGATTTCGCGGACGCCTTCGCTGACGAGTCCCCGAATTTCCGCAAGAACCGATTGGGGAGACCGGCTACGGTGTTTTCCCCGCATTTGCGGAATCACGCAAAAACTGCATGGATGATTGCAGCCTTCGGCAATCTTTACGTAAGCGGAATGTGCTGGGGTAAGCCTGAAGCGCGGCGTGTCGTAATCGGGAATGTAAGTTGGCCGCTTTGTAACAAAGTTGTAGACGGCATCGGTGATTGCAGCCGCACTCATGTTGGCCTCGAACCAGCCGGGATCACCGATCCCGGCTACAACTCGCTCAATGATTTCTCCAAGCTGACCGACCTGGTCCAGTCCGATGAACGCGTCCACCTCAGGAAGGGATTGGCGCAGTTCATTCGCGAACCTTTGTGACATACAGCCGCTCACGATCAGTTTTTGATTCGGTCGCCTGTTTAGGCCGCACCGCTGATGCGCTTCCAGAATCGCTTCGATCGATTCTTCCTTGGCTGAATCGATGAATGCGCATGTGTTTACTACCAGGACGTCAGCCTCCTCTGCACGCGAGCTAATTTTCATTCCACACTTCAGAACACTGCCCAGCATGATCTCCGCATCGACGAGGTTCTTGGCACA
>Ga0209689_1003282_pt1 | contig 11947 bp, 9 predicted proteins | sample GraSoiAngelo_149_FD_187119 | JGI IMG/M metagenome (GOLD analysis project Ga0209689, IMG submission 187119) | Grasslands soil microbial communities from the Angelo Coastal Reserve, California, USA - 14_1009_09_30cm (SPAdes) (version 2) | ecosystem: Environmental > Terrestrial > Soil > Grasslands ...
ATGTGTCTTTCTCCTGTGTTCTGAACGTTCACTGCGAACCGCGCGACGATGCGCGGTGGGTACGGCTAACGATTCGCAAGGAGCTGCGCGGCGTCGACCAGAAGGCGTGCGTCGACCGAGCGCAGCGGTACGTTCAGATCAGGAGAGCGCGAACCTTCAAGAAGAGCGGCGGGCCTGCCGCAAGGGCAAACAGCAACGGTGCTCCGCCGATGGCGCCCGTTTCGAGAGCCGACGGAGATACCGTGAGCGGCACAGCCGCGGGAATCGCAATGAGGGACGCGGTACGCTCGGACAAAGCAGGCGCGAGGGGAGCCTCCATACGCGCCTCACAGCAGTCAAGGACGCGCATGGAGCCGGCCTGCACGTGCCCCATCGACGGCGGGCACGCGGCAGAGTCATCATTGCACACGACTCGCGTGGCGGCGATGGCTGGCGCCACAACCAGGCTCGCGAGGAGCGACATCGCGATCGCTGCACGGGCAAGCAACCCCGCCCTCCGGAGCGGCCGCGCAACACCGATTCCCGCCAGAGAAGCACGGGATCCGGCGCGCGTCTTCTGGTTCTGTCCGAAGCGGCCCATCACCCTCTACTACGCCGACGGCCGCAAACGGTTGCGCGACAAGATGACGCAACGCATTCCGTTGTGCGGCATATCCAGGATCGGACGCGAGGCCGGATGGACAAGGTGACGTCTTGGGCCGACCTGCACGAATCGCCCTCCGACGAGGCGCTAATGGACGCGTATGTGCGCGGCGATACCGCCGCTTTCGAGCGGCTGTACGAGCGGTGGAGCGACCGGCTCTTTGGGTACCTGGCGCGGGCTCTGGATCCCATCACCGCGCAGGAGCTGTTCCAGACGCTCTGGATGCGCATCCACGCGGCGAGGCGCTCATATAGCTCCGGCCGTGCCGTCGCGGCGTGGCTCTTCGCCATCGCCGCGAATCTTCGGCGCGAGGAGTGGCGAAGGCGTAGTCGGCGCCCCGAGCAACCGCAGTCGGATCCCGCGCCATCGGGAACGGCCCTGTCCGCCGAGGAGACCGCGCTGGCGGCGGAGCGACGGAGCGCGGTCCGGCAGGCGCTCGGCGCACTCCCGAATGCACAGCGCGAGGTCATCGAGCTGCACCGGTTCGAGCACCTCTCGTTCCCGCAGATAGCGGAGGCCCTCGGCGAAGGCGTCGAGGCGGTGAAGTCGCGAGCTTTTCGCGGGTACAAGGCGTTGCGAGTGATGCTTGCGGAGATGCAGCCATGACGTGCGAAGAAGCAAGGCAGCAGATGATGGACGAGCTGGGCCATGCGTCGACTGCCGCCGTCGCGGCTCATGTTGCCTCTTGTCCGGTGTGTGCGAGGGATTGGACAGACCTGCAGTCCAGCTTCACCTCTCTTGAGAGCAGGAAGAGTTATCGGACACCGCCTCTGGTCGCCGAGACGGTCCGCCAGCGGATCCTCGCGGAACTGGCGCGGCGGCCGGCGAAGCTCATCCGCGACCTTCCATTCGACGGACTGCTCTCCATTGTCTTTGGCACCGCTGCCACGTTTGCTTCGTTGCTGCTGCTTCATACCCGCGGCCTGCTTGGAGGCATCGGGCCGCTGAGCCTCGCGGCCGGAGCGGTCGGCTGGGCTGGTGTCTTCATCCTCGCGTTCTGGACTCTGCTGCGGCGCTGGGGCGTTGACCCGCAATTGGGCCATCTCATGCTCGGAGCACTGTCGGCCGCGGGTTTATTCCTGGTTGGCAACCATTTGCTGCCTCTGCCCGCGGTCGTGCAGTGGTGCTCGACGCGCGTGGGAGCGGGCCTGGGGCCTCTCTTCTTCGTGGTCGGCACGGTCTACGCAGCCGTTCCGCTGCTGCTCTTCGCTACGAGCGCGGCTCGACTGCGGCCTCCGCGCCCACGCCGCGTTCTCGTCGCCGGGGGATTCTTCTTCATGCTCGTAGCGCCTGCGATCTTCCTGCAATGCGCCTACTTCACGGCCGGCGCTCTACTCGCGTGGTTGCTCGGCGCGGTGGCGGGATCGATCTTTGCCAGTGCGGCGGGCTACTGGTTGGGCACTCGCGCAGGAGCGCAGGGCTGATTTCGCCTCGCGATCGTGGTGTTCCCGCGTCGATCATCCAGGAACTCGCCGTCGCTACGATGAGAGGTGGCACGTCTTCGAGCGTTCCGTTATATGCTTCCGCCGTGCTTCGGCGTGCGCTCGCTTCTCTGGCCCTGATCGCTATCGTCGTCAGTCCGGCGATGGACAGCACGCGTCTGTTTTGCCGATTCACTGGCGTCGAAATCGTCGGATGCGACGAGTCGCGGGTTCCGGCTCAAACGCAGTTTCGGAACGAGGACTGCTGCCTCAAGCGTACGTTCCACGCGATCGACCCGACGCGCATCTTGGCAGATGACAGCTCGCGATTCGTAGTGCCGCCGGCGGTTGCGACCGTCGCGATCATGCCGGGAGTTCACCTGTTTGCAGCGGTGCCGTCCGCGCGTGCGGATCGTTTCAGCGACGCGGGACCACCGGTCTTCCTGACCAACCGAGCCTTGCTAATCTGAGCCCTGGCGTGGGGTCGGACCGGGCGCCTGTGCGTCCGGCCGGGTCGCATTTCCACCCACCCAGGCCGCCGTTCCCGGCGGGAGGCAACGATGCTCGCAATGCTGCTTTCCATGGCGCTCGCCGCGCCAGCTCCCCTTCGTCTCGCGGATCTCCTCCGCGAGGCAAAGGAGAAGAATCCCGACCTGAAGGCCGCCAAGGCTCGTGTGGGGGCCGCGCAGAGCGCCGTCTTGCCTGCCGGTGCGCTGGACGATCCGATGCTGATGGTCCAGCTCTGGAACACGCCGGTCGACTTCTCCACGGTCCCGGTGATGGTCCAGCTCAGCCAGAATATCCCGCTGGGCGGAAAACGCGGCGCCCGCACCGACGCTGCGCGCGCGGACGCCGCAATGGCGGGGGCGGATCTTGCGCAGAAGCAGCGCGACCTGGAGACGCAGGTCGCCTCTACCTACTTCGACCTGTTCCTCGCCGATCGTACGCGGGAGATCGACGACGAGCTGGAGGCGATCCTGAACGTCGTCTTGCGCGCGTCGCAAGCGCGCGTGTCGACGGGCAAAGCAGAGCAGGTCGAGCTGCTGCGCGCACACGGGGCAGTCATCCAGGTCCGCTCGGAGCGAGAAACGGCGATCGATCATCGTCGCTCCGCCTGGGCGAGGCTCTCAGCGCTGCTCGATCGCGACCCGGCTTCTCCACCGGGCTCGACTACGCAGCCCGGCGTGCTCGCGCAGCTTCCGGAGGCCGCGGCGCTCGCGGAACGAGCCTTGCGCGAGCGTCCCGAGCTGGCCGGCTCGCGCGCGGCGATCGCCGGAGCGCAGGCGCAAGAGCGGCTTGCGCGCGCCAATCGCATTCCTGACCTCGGCTTGTTCGCGGCCGAAATGCACATGTTCCGCAACCCGATGGGTGTCTCCGATTTTCTCTTCGCCGGCTTCCAAGTGAACCTGCCGATCTTCTTCGGGAGCAAGAACGAGCCCCGCATTTCCGTCGCGCAGGCGCAACTCATCGCCGCGCAGGAAGCGGAGCACGCGCAGCGCAACCGCATTGCCTCGGAGGTGGCGGAAAGCCACGCGCACGTGCTCGCCGAGATGCATCAGATCGACTTGCACCACCAGCTGATCCCCATCGCTCGGCAGGCCGTGCAGAGCGCCGAATCGAGCTATGCGGCGGGCAGGACCGACTTCACCATGGTGCTCGACAGCGCGCGCGACCTGCGCATGCACGAGATGAACCTCGCGATGCACCTCGCCGGCTACGAGCAGCGGCTGGCCGAGCTGCAGCGCGCCGTCGGCAGTGACCTGGGACTCGAGCAATCCGCGGAGGCGGGACATGAAGAGCATCACTAGTTGGACGATCACGTTCGTTTTGCTGGCTGCCGCATGCGCGAAGTCGAAGGCAAACGCAGGCGATGCACTGCACGCCGGCGACTTGCTCGTCCAGATCGCCATCGATCCCGATCCGCCTCGCGCAGGCGACAACGTGCTGCACGTCACCGTGACCGACGCGAACGGCAAGGCGGTCGACGGCGCGCGCGTCGGCTTCGTCTACGACATGCCCGCAATGGGCGCCATGCCGCAGATGAAGGGCAATGGCGAGACAAAGCCACTCGGCGACGGCAAGTACGACGTCTCCTACACCCTTTCGATGCTGGGCGACTGGTATCTGACGCTCGAGCTCGAGGCGCCTGGCCATCCTCCCGCGCAGCTGAAGTTCAAGGTGTCGCCACCGAGAAAGGGATACACGGTCGAGTCGCGCGGACCCGCAGGTGGCGCGCGAGAAGGGGCTCCGCAGATGCTGGAGATGACCCCTGAGCGCCAGCAGCTCATCGGCGTGGTCTTCGCGAAGGTGGAGCGCAGGCCGCTGTCGCTGTCGCTGCGGGCCTCCGGGCGCGTACAGGTGGACGAAACCCAGGTGTCCGACGTCGTCCTGAAGTACGACGCGTACGTCGAGAAGCTGCTCGTCGACCAGACCGGACAAGCGGTGAAAGCGGGTCAACCGCTGCTCGTCCTGTACAGCCCAGACCTGCTCGCAAGCGAGCAGGACTATCTGGTCGCGATCCACAGCCAGGGCGTACCAGGCAGCGAACAGTTGGTCCGGGCGGCGGAGGAACGCCTGCGGTTGTGGGGCCTCTCCGATGCACAAATCGCGGATCTACGCAAACGCGGAAAGGCCGAGCCGCGCGCGACCGTCCACAGTCCAGCGAGCGGCGCCGTTCTGGAGAAGAACGTGGTCGCGGGGACGCGCGCCATGGCGGGCAACGTCCTCTATCGCATCGGCAACCTGGGCAGGATCTGGGTGCTCGCTGACCTGTTCGAGTCGGATGCCCCCTACGTGCAACCCGGACAGCCCGCGACCATGAGCCTGCCGTGGGCGAGTGGCGCGACCTGGAAGGGAACCGTGCAGTTCGTCTACCCGACAGTCGAGGAGAAGACGCGAGCGGTGCGTGCGCGCCTCGCGTTTCCGAACGCGCAGCTCTCCTTCAAGCCAGGGATGTTCGTCGACGTGAACGTGGAGGTGCCCCTCGGAAACCGCCTGGCGGTGCCGGACAACGCGCTCCTCGCTTCGGGAGAACACCGCTACGCTTTCGTCAAGCGAGGTGAGGGGCAGTTGCAGGCGACGGAAGTCAAGGTCGGCGCGATGGCAGGCGACTATGACGAAGTACTGGCCGGCCTCACCGAGGGCGAGGAAGTCGCGACGCAAGCGACCTTCCTCCTCTCGAGCGAGGCGCAGCTGCGCAGCGCATTGCCGCGCTGGGGACGGCCGTGATCACGCGCATCATCGGGTGGTGTGCGCAGAACCGGCTCGCCACGCTGCTGCTCGTGGGTCTCGGCACGGCGTGGGGCGTGCTGTCCCTCCGCAGCACTGCGCTAGACGCCGTGCCCGACTTGTCGGACGTGCAGGTGATCATCTTCTCCGAATGGATGGGACGCGCGCCCGACCTGGTCGAGGACAACATCACCTACCCGGTCGTGAGCTCGATGCTCGGCTCGCCGCGCGTCACCGCGGTGCGCGGGCAGTCCATGTTCGGGATGTCGTTCGTCAACGTGATCTTCGAGGACGGGACCGACATGTACTGGGCGCGCAGCCGCGTGCTGGAGAAGTTGTCCAGCATCTCCAACAAGCTGCCCCAGGGTGTGACGCCGATTCTTGGCCCGGATGCGACTGGCGTGGGCTGGGTATTCGAGTACGCGCTGGTCGACATGACCGGCCACGCGACGTTGCAGCAACTGCAATCACTCCAGGACTGGAACGTCCGGTACGCGCTCCAAGCCGTGCCCGGTGTCGCTGAAGTGGCGAGCGTCGGGGGGTTCGTGAAGGAGTACCAGGTCGACGTGGATCCGGACCGGCTGGCGGCGCTCGGAATTCCGCTCGCCAAGGTGGTCGAGGCGGTCCGGATGTCCAACGCCGACGTCGGCGGGCGCGTTCTCGAGGTGAGCGGGACGGAACACTACGTCCGCGGCCGAGGCTACGTGAAGGATCCTCACGACCTGGAGAAGGTGGTGCTCGGAGCGCACATGGGAACGCCGGTGCTTCTGCGCGACATCGGCGCGGTGCGGATCGGTCCGGCCCAGCGCCGCGGTCTCGCGGACCTGGACGGCCAGGGCGAGGTCGTCGGCGGAGTGGTCGTCGCGCGGTCGGGCACCAACGCGCTTCTCGTGATCGATGCGGTGAAGGCGCGCATCCAGGAGCTACAGAACACGCTGCCGCAGGGTGTGCAGATCGTGCCAACCTATGATCGCTCGACGCTCATTCGCGCGAGCATCGAGACGCTCAAGCACACCCTCATCGAGGAACTGATCGTCGTCACCCTGGTAATCCTCCTGTTCCTTCTCCACTTCCGCTCTACCCTGGTCCCCGCGCTACTCCTGCCCATCGCGGTAGTGCTCGCTTTCATCCCCATGAAGCAGATGGGATTGACCGCGAACATCATGTCGCTCGGGGGAATCGCGATCGCCATCGGCGCGATGGTCGATGCAGCGATCATCGTCGTCGAGAATGTGCACAAGAAGCTGGAAACGTGGGAGGCGTCAGGCGAGAAGGAGCCGCGCGCGGAGATCGTCGTGTCGGCGCTCCAGGAGGTGGGCCGGCCGATCTTCTTCTCCTTGCTCGTGATCACCGTCGGCTTCTTGCCGGTCTTCACGCTCGAAGGGACCGAGGGGCGCCTGTTCTCTCCTCTCGCCTGGACGAAGACGTTTTCCATGGCGTTTGCGGCGGTCCTGTCGGTGACGCTGGTGCCCGCGATCGCGACGGCATTCATCCGCGGCCACATCCGCTCGGAGGAGCGGAACCCCATCTCGCGCATCCTCACCCGCATATACGACCCGGTCTGCCGATTCGCGCTGCGGTTCCGCTGGCCGGTGATCGGAGGCGCTGTAGCGCTCATCGTGATCACGCTTCCCATCGTGCGCCTTCTCGGGAGCGAGTTCATGCCGCCCCTGAACGAGGGCACCCTGCTCTACATGCCCACCAGCGTCCCGGGAATGAGCGATGCGACCGCGAGCGACGTGCTGCAACGACAGGACCAGGTGCTGCGACGGTTTCCCGAGGTCGAGCGGGTCTTCGGCAAGGCTGGCCGATTCGATTCGCCCACCGATCCCGCCCCGCTATCGATGTTCGAGACGGTCGTGACGCTGAAGGATCCATCCCTGTGGCCCAACGGCGAGGACTGGGACGCGTTGGTGCGTAAACTCGATGACGCGATGCAGTTCGCCGGCATGCCCAACGTCTGGTGGATGCCCATCCAGACGCGCACCGAGATGCTCGCGACTGGCGTGCGCAGTCCCCTCGGTGTCCTTGTGCTGGGTCCTGATACGAAGGAGATCGACCGGATCGGAGGGGAGATCGAGGCGGCATTGCGCGACGTGCCCGGGACGCGCAGCGCCTTCTCCGAGCGCATCGGCGGAGGCTATTTCCTCGATTTCGACGTCGACCGCGACCGTGCTGCCCGCTTTGGGCTGAACGTCGGCGAGGTGGAGGACGTCGTCGAAACCGCTGTCGGCGGTCTCACGGTCTCAACGACCGTCGAAGGACGCGAGCGGTACCCCGTGACCGTACGCTACGCGCGGGATTTCCGATCGGACCTGAACGCACTCGGTCGCGTCCGCGTGGCCACAATGGACGGGGCACAGATTTCTCTCGGCCAGGTCGCGAACCTGAAGCTGAGATCCGGCCCGTCGATGCTCCGGGACGAGAATGGTCAGCTCGCTGGGTATGTCTTCGCCGACACTGCGCGGCCGATCGACGACTACGTGCGCGACGCGAAGAAAGCCGTCGCAGAGAAGGTGAAGCTCCCCGCTGGCTACCGGCTCGACTGGGCCGGCCAGTACCGCTACCTCGAGCGGGCCAAGGCGCGGCTAGCGATCGTCATCCCGGTCACGCTCGCAATCATCTTCATGTTGCTATTCTTCAACTCCGGCAGCGCGGTTGAGGCGCTCTTGGTCATGCTCGCCGTGCCTTTTTCACTCGTCGGCGCGTTCTGGCTCCTGTGGCTGCTGGGCTACAACATGTCAGTCGCGGTGTGGGTCGGACTCATCGCCCTCGCCGGTCTCGACGCTGAGACCGGAATCGTGATGCTGCTCTATCTCGACCTGGCCTGGAAGGACCGTAAGCCTCGCACGCGTGATGAGGCGCGCGAGGCCGTAGTCGCCGGAGCGGTGAAGCGCATCCGCCCGAAGATGATGACCGTGGCCACCATCCTGGTCGGACTCGTGCCGATCCTGTGGTCCCAGGGCACCGGTGCCGACGTGATGAAGCGGATCGCCGCGCCAATGGTTGGCGGCGTCGTCACGTCCGCCTTGCTGGAGCTCGTCGTCTACCCCGCGCTGTACCTCGTCTGGAAGGGCCGGGGCCTTCCGCAACTTGCACAAGGAGCAACGACATGAACGCCATCTTGATCGCCAGTCTGCTCGCCGCGGCGCCTGCCGCTCGCACGATCGACCTCGCCGTCACCAACAAGGGATTCGAGCCGAGCAAGATCGAGGTAAAGAAGGGCGAACCCTTGCACCTCGTCGTGACGCGAAAGACCGACGCGACGTGCGCGAAGGAGCTGGTCATCGAGGATCAGGGGATCCGAAAGGAACTGCCGCTTGACAAGGCGGTCGCGATCGACTTCACCCCACAGAAGTCAGGCGAGATCCGTTACGTCTGCGGCATGGGGATGATCGGCGGCACGCTGCTGGTGCAATGAGGAGCCACTCACCAGCTTGGGCTCCCGCGGGCTTACGACGGACGAGTCGCAATCGGCTTCCGAGCGCGACGCGTTCGACGATGCCCACTTCAGCCGTTCGAGTCGCTCGACCTGGAAGCCTTCCTCCCGAAGATGGACGAGCGGTTCTCGAACCAGATGGTCTCCCTCGAGGCGGATCGTGACCAAATCGAGGATCCTCTGGATGGCGCGCACGGTGCGGCGCGGACTGGCCACATGCTCCAACAGCAGGAATCTTCCACCTGGACGGAGAACGCGGCTTACTTCACCGACCGCCTTCAGGTCGTCCGGGACGGAGCAGAGCGAAAGGGTGCAGACGACAGTATCGAAGCTACCAGGTGGAAACTCGAGCGCCTGTGCATCCCCGGCCCGAAGATCCGCCTGCCGGCCGAACGACTCCGCCGTTCTCTTTGCAATTCCAAGCATGGATTCGCTGAGATCGATTGCCGTCAGCCGGACGTTCGCGGGGTAGTGCTCGAAGTTCCGACCCGTTCCGACGGCGATTTCCAGGACGTTTCCGGTCGCCTGTGAACAGACCCAGTCGCGGCCGCCCGCGAACAGCCACCTCTCCGGAAACTTGATGAGCTTGTCGTACTTCGGGGCGAGCTCTTCCCAAATGCGTCGGACTCGCTCTGTCTCGGTCATTCGTGACCATCCGAGGGTCGGACGTGCAACATACCCCCCATGGACGATGTCCGAATGCCCCTTTTTTGTGCCGCTCCCGACCCTTTTTTTTGCGGGCGAGCGACCTGACGGTAGAGCGGTAAAAAGTCGGGTGCCATCCGGGGGGGGGACCGGGAGTTTCTTACCGGGTGTTTCGAGCAGAGCGTCCGGCCCGCCGCACAGTCGGCGGAAAGGTTCAATCGGACGCGAATTTTATCGGCTGCGATCTCTGGCACGCGCGTTGCTGGAGCGACACCCTGCACCTGGTCAACTCATCCGGGAACGCAAGGATCGAGACGCAATGCCCCCCAGTACGCTCAGCGTTGCCGGCGGTCGTCACAGCGGAACCTCTCTCGGCAGTGAACGTCAATCCACCGACGGCGGGCTGGACACCTGCGCCGCCGTCGACATCGTGCAGGAGAATCGATGAACCCGGCGGGGACTCAACTCAGCTCGCTCGACGCGGACGACACCCTGGAACCACGCCCGCGCGTCCTGGGCCAGGACGAAGAGCTGGCAACCGCGGCGGGCGAGGGCGCGGTCGCGAACAGCGCCAATACGTGTCCCGCCGGGCAACATCTCGCGGAGGTGACGACGGCACCGGTCGCGATCGTCGTCGGCCAACCGGTCGCCGCGAGAGAGCTGGCGCTAGTACCCGCCGCCGAGCGGGGCGCGGTCGGATCACTCGATTTCAGTGCTTTGGAACAGGAATTCGACGAGCCCGACCTGGAGCTCTCCACGGTCGTCCGGCTCTCGCTCAAGCGTGCGTTCGACGTCCTGGCCTCGGCGGCGGCGCTGTTCCTGCTCTCGCCCCTGATGTTGCTGATCGCGGCGGTCATCAAACTGAGCGACGGCGGACCGGTCTTCTTCGTGCAGCGGCGCGTCGGTCTGCGCGGCCAGACGTTCCGCATGCTCAAGTTCCGATCGATGGTGATCCACGCGGAGCGGCTGCGGCCCAAACTCCAGCTCTGCAACGAATCGAACGGGCCGGTCTTCAAGATGCGGCTCGACCCACGCGTGACCGCCGTCGGCCGGTTCATCCGCCGGTACTCACTCGACGAGTTGCCTCAGCTGCTGAACGTCCTCCGCGGCGACATGAGCATCGTCGGCCCGCGCCCGTCGCTCCCCAGCGAAGTCTTGAGCTATGAGCAGTGGCAGTACCGCCGGTTCGCCGTGCGCCCGGGGCTCACCTGTCTCTGGCAGGTGAGCGCGGACCGCTACAAGATCTCGTTCGACGAGTGGATGCAGCTCGACCTCAGATACGTGGATGAGTGGACCTTCCGCCTCGACCTCGATCTCATCCTTTGTACGTTCTGGGTCGTGCTGACGGGAACGGGAAAGTAGCCACGACACCGTCCTCCGGCACGGTCCCGTGAGCATGGCGACGCCGGAGCGCCTCGTCGGCGAGCTTCGGTTCAGGCGTGCGCCGGTTGCAGAACGCGCGATCCCCCCTGAAGCACGATACGTCTGACCGAACGTGGAGCCCGCCCGGCACTCGGCGCGCCTGGCGAGTTTGCATTTCGCGTCGCCTGGCCTCGCTGCGCACCTCGCGAGGTGCCTGTCACGTACCTCACCGGCGGGCTGGTGCTCTCGACGCCGCTGACGCTCGACAAATGGGTGGCGATCGAGCAGATCGCCCTCGGCCAATGACGAAGCCAAAGATTTGATTTCGATAGGCTCTCCAACGCGCCTGTCCATATCGAAAGTTGCAGTCTTCCAATGTGCACGCACTGGATACCGCTGATCACTCCGGGTCCAGATGTCCCTGTCTTCCTCCCTTGCGGCCCGTTCGACCTCAATAAGAACCTCTGTTGCGAAGTTATCAAACCAGCAATGGGGGACAGCCGTGCAAATTCGCCGGATGGCGCTTTCTATGCTCCTCGTTGGCAGCGCAGCCTGCCAGGATGCCGCCGGAGTCCGGAATGGCGGACCAAGTGCCAGAGTCAACCGCCCAAACCTGGTGGGCGGCGGGCTGGTGATCTCGACCCCGCTGACACTCGACAAGACCAACGTGGTCGCGGGCGACACGCTGGGCAGCAAGGTGACGTACCAGAACATCAGCTCGAGCCCGATTTCGGTTCAGGCCATCGTCATCGCTGGGTGGCCGCCGGGCGGGACCGACGCAGGCGGCCCCTATCAATTCGATCTGACACCCGCGCTCGGCCGCCAGACCATCCCCCCCGGCGGTTTGGTAACCCTCAACGCCACCCGAGCGTTCACGGCCAACGATCCGACGGGCTCGTGGTATGCGTTCTCTACGTACCAGGATGACAGCGGCGTCTGGTACAAGGGTCCAAACGTCGGCTTCACCCTCGCACAGCCGCCGGCCGGCGGGCTGGTGATCTCGACGCCGCTGACCCTCGACAAGACCAACGTGGTCGCGGGCGACACACTGCGCGGCACGGTCACGTACCTGAACACCAGCTCGAGCCCGATTTCGGTCCAGGCCGTCACCATCGGGGGGCGGCCGCCCGGCGGAACCAATGGCGCTGGGCCTTACTACGATCTGACGCCCACGCTGGCGGCGCAGACGGTCCCGCCCGGCGCGACGGT
>Ga0209689_1003284_pt1 | contig 11943 bp, 8 predicted proteins | sample GraSoiAngelo_149_FD_187119 | JGI IMG/M metagenome (GOLD analysis project Ga0209689, IMG submission 187119) | Grasslands soil microbial communities from the Angelo Coastal Reserve, California, USA - 14_1009_09_30cm (SPAdes) (version 2) | ecosystem: Environmental > Terrestrial > Soil > Grasslands ...
TTCAGGACCGTGCAGCTCGAGGGCGACTTCAGCTTCGACGCCGTGAGCAGCGACGGCCAGAACCTCTACCTGATCCAGAAGATGGGCGATCCCAACCATTACCAGGTGCGCCTGTACAACGTGCCGAGTCAGTCGTTGGCCGCGCAGCCCGTCGCCGACAAGCGCGAGCCGGCCGAACCGATGAATGGCATCCGCGGCGACAGCGTCGCCGATCCGCGCGGGGCCTATGTCTTCACGGTTTACGCCCGCGACGCCGGCCCCTTCATCCATGCCCTGCCCCTGGGTCAGCCACTCGCGTGGTGCCTCGATTTGCCGGCGAAGAATGCCAGGGACATGGAAGAGCAATTCCACTGGTCGCTCGCGCTGAACCAGGACGGGTCAGAACTCTATGCGGTCAACGGCTCGAGCGGCCTGATTGCGGAAATGTCCCCGGACAGACTGCCGCAGCTTGACCGGACCGGGCAGGTAGCCCTGAACGCGAGCCCCGAGCTCCTGGGCGGACTCGTCACGAGTGCTGACGCGAAGGGCGCCCGGATCGGCGGGGCCGCGCTATCGGCCGACGGCCGTACCCTGTTCGCCCTCGGCAATACCGGCATCGTGGCGATCGACACCGCGACGCTCAAGGTCCGCAGCCGGATCCTCGACGGAGAGAGCATCGAGAGCATCCGACTCAGCACGGACGGCCACTGGCTCTATGCCGCCGGCGGCGCGAAACTCTGGCAGATCAACCCGGCGACCGGCGCCATCGCCGGTCAGATCAAGGGCAGCAACAACCCCTGGGCCCTCTTCTGGGCCGAGCCGCGTTAGTTCTCCCCAACTTCCCTCCCCCCTTGTGGGGGAGGGTCCGGGTGGGGGGTTTCTAAATCTTCCTCCCCCTTGTTCCGACGATTTCCCTCCCCCCCTTGTGGGGGAGGGTCCGGGCCCGCCGGCCCACGCGAGCCGCGCTTTAGTGCGATGCGAGCGTTTGAGGCGTCAGGGGGGCCTCCGCCTCCGCTACCAACTCGGGTAGCAACTCCTCGGGGATCCCGAACGCATCCACCAGCAACCTGGCGTGCGGCCGGAGCTCGCGGCACAAGCGGTTGACGTTCGTGATTACGGCCTTCGCCCGGGACGCGGAAAGCTGCCCGTGCTCGAGAAACCAGGCACGATCGCGCTCCAGTGACGCCAGCACGTGCAGGTCGCAGACTTTGTCGAGCAGCGCGAGGATCTCTGGTTCATCGCGGGCCTCGATTGCGCTAATGAAATGGTCCAGCACAACTCGTTCGACATGTGCCCGTGCGGCCAGCAGCAGGTGGTCCTGCACCGCATTGAAAGCCGCGAACGCATCGCCGTCCTTCGCCATCAGCTTTCGCAGCCGCCGAGCGGCGGCTTCGAGCACGTGCTTCTCCCGCCAGGCGAAGAGGTAGGTGTGGTACTCCCGATCGAGGAGATTCGTATCCTCCTCCTTGCGAGGCACGGCGTCGGCAATCCATTGCGCCACTCCACGAACCGCGGTGCGCTCCAGCACCGCGCCGACCACCTGGTCGGCGACGAAGCGGACCATCGCGACCGTGTCCATGCTTTCGAATTCATCCCGGAAATTCGTCAGCAGGCCCTTGGCAACCAGCTGGAGGAGGACGGTGTTGTCACCCTCGAAGGTCGTGAACACATCCGTGTCGGCCTTTAGCTCGGTGAGCCGGTTTTCTGAGAGGTAGCCGGCACCGCCATAGGCCTCGCGGCAGGTCTGAATCGTCTGGGTGGCGTGCCAGGTCGTAAGCGCTTTGACGCCCGCCGCCAGGGTTTCGAGCTGGCGCTGCTGCGCTTCGTCCGTGCTGTCGCCGTCACCGGCGTCGTGCAGGGACGTGACCAGCGCCTCCTGAGCAAAGTGCATCGCGTAGGTCGTGGCCAGCGCCGGCAGCAAGCGGCGCTGGTGTTGCAGGTAATCGAGCAGGATCACTTCCCGGTCGGTGCCCGGCGCGCGGAACTGCCGGCGAGTCAACCCGTAGCGCACGGCGATCGTCATCGCCAGCTTGGTGGCGCTCAGCGCGGCCCCCGCCACGCTGACCCGGCCCGAGACGAGGGTCCCCAACATGGTGAAGAAGCGACGCGTCTCACTCTCGATCGGACTGCTGTAGCTGCCGTCCCGCGCCACCTTGCCAAACCGGTCGAGCAGTGCCTCGCGCGGCACGCGAACCTGGTCGAACCAGAGCCGGCCGTTGTCGACACCGTTCAGGCCGCCCTTGTGACCGCAATCCTCGATCCGGACGCCGCGGCACGGTCGCCCGCGCTGGTCCCGGATCGGCACCAGGAAGACGTGCACCCCTCGGCCTTTGCCGGCGGTGATGAGCTGCGCGAAGACGGCGGCCATCCGGCCATCGCGGGCCACGTTCCCGATGTAGTCCTTCCGGGCGTCGTCGTCCGGCGTGTGGATCACGAATTCTTCGCGCTCGGGATCGTAGGTCGCGATCGTCCGGATCGACTGCACGTCGGAGCCGTGCCCGGTTTCCGTCATGGCGAAGCAGCCGGGTAGCTCCATGGTCATCGCCTCGCGCAGATACCGCTGATGGTGTCGCTCGGTCCCGAGCCGGCGGATCACGCCGCCGAACAGACCGAACTGCACGCCGATCTTGACCAGCAGCGACAGATCCACCAGCGCCACCGTCTCGAAGGCGGCAAGCGCGCCACCCATGTCCCCTTCCCCGCCGGACTCGCGGGGGAAGAACAAGCGCGCGCTTCTGGTCCGGCTGACCAGGCGGGCCTGTTCCATCACCCGGTCGCGGTGCGCCTCGACCGACAAGCCCTGGACGGGACGCAGCAGCTCCGATCCGCGAATCTGGGCGCGAACGCCTTCCCGGACGGAGCCCCACCGACCGTCCAGGACTGTGCGCAGTCGCCCGGTTTCCACGTTCACCTGTACCATTTATTACAACATTGAACCCACATAACCGACAAGTTGCCTGACCTGCGGCGCGCCGCGATCCTGGGCGGCAACCGGATCCCCTTCGCCCGCGCCAACGGCCCGTACGCGCGAGCCTCGAATCAAGACATGCTAACCGCCACCCTGGACGGGCTGATCGCGCGGTTCGGGCTGCAGAACGCCCGCCTTGGTGAGGTCGCCGCCGGCGCGGTGCTCAAGCACAGCCGCGATTTCAACCTGACCCGGGAGTCGGTACTGGGTTCGCGGCTGTCGCCGGCGACGCCCGCTTATGACGTCCAGCAGGCCTGCGGCACCGGCCTGGAAACCACCATCCACGTCGCCAACAAGATCGCACTCGGTCAGATCGACAATGGCATCGCGGGCGGCGTCGACACCGCGAGCGACGCGCCGATCGCGGTCAATGAGGATCTTCGCCGTGTGCTGTTGCAGATCAATCGGGCAAAGAGCGTGCCCCAGCGACTGGCGCTGCTGCGCAAACTCCGTCCGACCCAGATCGTGCCCGAGGTTCCGCGCAACGCCGAGCCCCGCACCGGAATGTCGATGGGCGAGCACGCCGCCATCACGGCGCGCGAGTGGGGCATCAGCCGGGAGGATCAGGATCAGCTCACGGTCTCGAGCCACCGTAACCTGGCCGCCGCCTGGAATCGCGGATTCTTCGACGACCTGGCGACCCCATATCTCGGACTGCAGCGTGATCAGAACATGCGGCCGGACGCGAGCCTGGAGTCGCTCGCCAAACTCCGGCCGGTCTTCGGCAAAGACGGGGCCGCGACCATGACCGCCGGCAACTCGACACCGCTGTCGGACGGTGCGGCGGCGGTCTTTCTCAGCACGGATGAATGGGCGAAGGAGCATCGCCTGCCCATCCTCGCCCACCTCGTCGACGCTGAGACCGCGGCGGTCGATTACGTGCACGGCGGCGAGGGACTCTTGATGGCCCCGGTCTATGCGGTCCCCCGGCTGCTCGAACGCAACAAGCTGGCGCTGCAGGATTTCGATTTCTACGAGATCCACGAAGCCTTCGCCTCCACGGTGCTGGCCACGCTCAAGGCCTGGGAAGATCCGAAGTATTCGAAGGAGCGGCTCGGGTTGTCGAAGCCGCTCGGGCCGATCGATCGCAGTCGTCTCAACGTCAACGGCTCTTCGCTGGCGGCCGGGCATCCGTTCGCGGCGACCGGTGGGCGCATCGTCGGCACGATGGCGAAGCTGCTGGCGGAGAAGGGATCCGGGCGCGGCTTGATCTCGATCTGCGCCGCCGGCGGCCAGGGCGTCGTCGCCATCCTCGAAGCCGCGTGAAGCTCAAAATCCCCGGCGTCCCGCAAGCGACCCCGCTCCGCCGGTATTCACCCGGCCAGCCCCTGGTCGAGGGTCCGGTGCTCATCGGCCCTCCGGCCAGCAACTCCCTCCCCCTTGTGGGGAGGGTCGGGGAGGGGGTTTCCAAACTCCTCGAACGCGCCAATGTCTCGGTTTTTCCCTCCCCCCTTGTGGGGGAGGGTCAGGGTGGGGGGTCTTCTCAACGCTGGGCAGCCATTCTCTTCGATGCGACCGGGATCGTCGATGTCGCGCGGCTCTCGGCGTTGCACGCCTTTATCGCACCGGCGTTTCGATACCTGCGTCCATCCGGCCGGTTGCTCGTCTTTGGAACGCCGCCGGAGGATTCCTCGACCTCTCAGCAAGCTGCGGCCCAGCGTGCCCTCGACGGATTCATCCGCTCCGCCGGCAAGGAGGCGCGGCTGGGATCAACCGCCAACCTTCTCTACGTGGGACAGGTCGCCGAAAGCAGCCTTGAGTCCACCCTGCGCTTCTTCCTCTCCGGCCGCTCCGCCTACGTCTCGGGCCAGGTCCTCCGACTCAGGCCGGCAGAACCGGTGTCGACGCCGGACTGGAATCGTCCATTGACCGACCGGGTCGCGGTCGTCACCGGAGCGGCGCGGGGGATCGGCGCGGCAATCTCCGAGACGCTCGCCCGAGACGGGGCACAGGTCGTCGTCGTGGACGTGCCGGCGCAAGGAGCCGCGCTGGCGGAGGTCGCGAATCGCGTGGACGGTACCGCCTTTCAGGTGGACATCACGTCGAAGGAGGCGCCCGTTCACCTGGCCGGCTATCTCAACGAGCGGCACGGCGGTGCCGACATCTTCGTCCACAACGCGGGCATCACCCGCGATCGATCACTCGTCAACATGCCCGCCGACCAGTGGGCCAGCGTGCTCGACGTCAACCTTGGCGCCCAGCTCCGTATCAACGAGGCGCTGCTCGACCAGAACGTGCTTCATGCGGGCGGACGGGTGATCTGTATTTCCTCCACCAGCGGCATCGCCGGCAATCGCGGCCAGACAAACTACGCGGCGAGCAAGGCGGGCATCATCGGGATGGTGCAGGCGATGGCCTCCGAGATGGCGAAGCGCGAGATGACGGTCAACGCGATCGCCCCTGGCTTCATCGAGACGGCCATGACCAGGGCGATGCCGCTGGCCACCAGGGAGATCGGGCGCCGGATCAACAGTCTCAACCAGGGCGGCCTTCCGGTGGACGTGGCCGAGGCGGTCGCCTGGCTCGGACAACCAGGCACGGGCGGCGTCAATGGTCAGGTGGTCCGGGTTTGCGGCCAGAGCATCCTCGGCGCATGAGCGTCCGGCAAGTCGACCAACCGCCGAAGCTCGGACGTCTCTACGCCAGAGCCGCGGTCACGTCGCGCGGCCGCCGCGGCGATCGGCTACCGGAGACCGAGTTTGCCCTTCGCGATGTCGTGATCGATCGCAACCGGCTGGCGAGTTATGCGGAGGTTTGCGGTTTTCGAAAGTCCGACGTGCTGCCGCCCACCTACCCGCACGTGCTCGCCTTTCCGCTGGCCGTCACCCTGATGGTCGACCCCTCGTTTCCGTTCGCAATGCCGGGCCTCGTCCACGTCGGAAACCGCATCAGCCAGCAGCGTCAGTTGCGCGCCGATGAGCGCCTCACCCTGGGCGTTCGGGCAACCGACCTGCGCGATCACCCGCGGGGACGGCAGTTCGACATGGTCACGGAGGTCACCGTTGGCGGCGAGCCCGTCTGGTCCGAAGCCAGCACCTACCTCCGCCGCCTTCGCCCTCCCCCGCTTGCGGGGGAGGGTCGGGGTGGGGGCCCTGGCGCTAAGAAGGAGGCTCTCCCTCCCCCGCTTGCGGGGGAGGGTCAGGGTGGGGGGTCTCACCCTACTGCGATTTGGCGCGTCCCCCGCGACACCGGCCGCCGGTACGCCGCCGTTTCGGGCGACGTCAACCCCATCCACCTCAATCCGCTGGCCGCCAGGCTGTTCGGCTTTCGCCGCGCGATCGCCCACGGGATGTGGCTGAAGGCTCGTTGCCTCGCGGCGCTCGAAGGTCGCCTACCGGACAATCTGACGGCGACCGTGGAGTTCAAATCCCCGCTCCTCCTTCCATCCACGGTCGCCTTCTTCAGCGCTTCGACCGATAGCGGCTGGGCGATCGCGGTTTCCCAGGCCGGGACCGGCCGGCCGCACCTGACCGGAACGGTCCAGGGCAACCTGGCGCATTCTGGTTGAGGTCAGCGGAAGTATTCGCGCATCTGAGGCGTGCACGTGCAGCTGGCGCCGCCGAGCCTGGGCAGGCTCCAGGAGTCCTCGATCGTGCGCAGCAGGCTGTAGTGAGTTTCCGGGGTGCTCGACTGAAATCCGGTCCGTCCCAGCGGCGAGATCACGAGCGTGACGACGCGTCCGCCAGCCGCATCCGTGCAACATCCCGCGCTGGTGCTCCCCTCATCCCAGGTGATGAACAGCACGCCCCCGTTTCGGAACGCCGACGAATTGAGAATGGCCGGAACCTGCTGGCTGAGCCAGCTGTCGCCGGTCGCGATCGAACAGTCGTGCATGTCGTTGCACATGTTGGGCGTGATCCAGGCGTAGTTGGGGACCGATCCGCCCGAGAGATCGGTACCGAACTGGCTGAACGGCACCACGTGGCCGCTGCAGCGTGCCGCATTGGTGCGGATGTCGTTGTAATAGATCCAGGGATCATGCTTCTGCATGTAGGGGTAGGCGTCGCCGACAAAGCACGCTGACGGCATCCCCTCCATATAGGCCTTCCAGCTCCGACCACTGGCTTCGATCTGGTCGGCGAGGTTGCTCGAGTTCACCCAGCAGGTGGTGCAGTCGCTGCTGATGCCGAACGTGCTCCCCGCGCTTAGCGCGAGGTAATTGGGCAGGCTGGGGTGGCTGACGGCGTAGTACTGGGTGGCCAGTCCGTAGCTGTTCGCCAGCCCGTTGATGTAAGGGGCGGCGCTGTTGCCAATGACGCTGGTCGACTCTTCGTTCTCCATCACAATCGTAAAGACGTGGCTGAATGCCGGCAGCGCCGCTGGGGTTGGCGTTGGTGTCGGGGTCGGCGCCGGAGTCGGTGTCGGGGTTGGCGTTGGCGCAGGCGTAGCGGTCGGAGTTGGCGCAGGGGTTGGGTTTGGGGTTGACGTCGGCGTCGGCGCTGGCGTCCGCGTCGGCGTCGGCGTCGATGTTGGTGTTGGAGCTGGGGTCGGTCTGGCCGTCACCGTTGGGCTGGCGCTGGGTCTCGCCGTTGGATGCGAGGTCGCGGCCGGCGTCGGGTGCCCGGCGGTGCTGCTTGGCTTGACCGTGCTTGGTCGGGCGCTCGCTGACGGCGTCGAGGCGAAGGACGGTCCCAAGGCAACCGGAGGCCGAGGCGTCGGCGCTACTGGATTGTTCGATCCCAGCAGCAGCGACGAGATCCATATGAGTAACGCGGCGATCCCGGCCCATAGGACCAGACGGCTCGACATGAGCGGTTCTCCTCCCACTCACCACTAAGCGCCACGGCGTGGCCAACGGCAAGCCCGAAGCCGCTACCAGACGGTAACGGCGCTGCTGAAAGGTAGAAACCGTCAAGCAAGCCGCGGCCGCCGGATCCGTTACATTCCGGAATCCCATGCGCTTCATCATGTTTGTCGTGCTTGTGGGCGGGATCGGGCTGGCGGCACTGTGGACCAGTCGAAGCAACGCCCCGCATATTTCCGAAGCGCAGGCCAACACCATCGCGATCAGCCGAGCCCAAGCCATCTACCACAAGCCATCCCAGGTCGTCTCGGCGCAGTTCTTCGCCGATGGCGGCCGGTCGGAGAGCAAACCGGGCGAGAAGTGGCCTGGCCAGGACTGCGCCTTCCCGATCGACATCTGTCCGCCGACGCCCCTATGGGCGGTTCGGGTTCACACCCAGGGGTTCCCGGACTCCATCTGGACGATCGATGCCACCAATTCAGTTGTCCTGATGGAGGTCAGCGCCCACTAATCTTCAGCCGACCGGCGATTAGACCAACGGCCTCTCTGCCAGTAACGGGTGCTCTTGCGCCTTGATCAGCGGAATCCAGACGAACAGAAAGTGAAGCCCGAACGGGATAAAGCACAGCAGGCGGACCGCTAACCGTTGCCCCGGGTCATGGGAAAACTCGCCGAAGGCCGCCAGACCATAGGCGACGAAGGCGGTCGATACCTGGATCACCTCGAGCCAGCGAGCGCGGCGCTGCCCCAGGTAAAGCACCAGGACGGTATGGCGTCGGAAGAGGCCGATGCCCAGCATAATGGAACCGGCATAGAAGAAAAGGATGGCAATCAGGTTGATTTTGGAACCTGAGGTGTCGCCGGCTGTCCCGACCAGCATCGAGACAACGCCGACGGCGATCAGCGTCAACGAGCTGCGCCGGCTCTGACCTAACCAGGGCGACGGCCCCTGAGCCGCCAGCTGGCGACGCTCGTCCGCCACGGTTTTGCGGGTGCGGGCGGCAATCGCCTGGCCGAACATGGTGAAGAGGCTGACGAGCAAGAGCAGCCCTCCCCAGCTGGGATCCGGCACGAGAACGGCCAGGACGAGGAGAACCGCCGGCACCATGAACGGCCGCACCCGGCGAGTCGCCCGGTAGGTGATGGCGCCAAGCGGCACCTCCAGCGCCAGGAAGATAGCGGCGGCGAGTAACTTCTCCCCGAAGCTGGGCACGATCGGATGACGTGGAAAAGGATCCGGACCTTACAGCCCCGCTGGCCGGGGACTACTCGAGGTAGTCTTTCAGCTTCTTGCTGCGGCTCGGATGCCGCAACTTGCGCAGCGCCTTCGCCTCGATCTGGCGGATCCGCTCCCGGGTGACGCCAAACCTCTTCCCCACTTCTTCCAGCGTCCGCTGGTGACCGTCGATCAGGCCGAACCGCAGCTGCAGCACCCGCCGTTCGCGCGGCGTGAGCGTGTCGAGGATATCTTCCACCTCCGTCCGCAGCATCGTCAGGGAGGCGGCATCCGAGGGCGAGGTCGCTTCCTTGTCCTCGACGAAATCGCCCAGATGCGAGTCTTCCTCTTCGCCGATCGGGGTTTCCAGCGAGACCGGGTCCTGGGAGACTTTGACGATCTCGCGCACCTTCTCGGCGCTGATCCCCATCTCGTCGCCGATCTCCTGATCGGTGGGCTCCCGGCCCAGCTCCTGGAGCAGTCGGCGCGAGACCCGGACCAGCTTGTTGATCGTCTCCACCATGTGCACCGGGATCCGGATGGTGCGTGCCTGGTCGGCGATCGCCCGGGTGATCGCCTGCCGGATCCACCAGGTGGCGTAGGTCGAGAACTTGAACCCTTTTTGGTAATCGAACTTCTCGACCGCCCGGATCAGGCCCATGTTGCCTTCCTGGATCAGGTCGAGGAAGGACATGCCGCGCCCGATGTACTTCTTGGCAATCGAGACCACCAGCCGGAGGTTGGCCTCGGTCAGCTTGTGTTTGGCGTCGTCGTCGCCCGCCTCGATCGCCTTGGCGAGCGTCACCTCCTGCTCCGCCTTCAGCAGCGACACCCGGCCGATCTCCTTCAGGTACATCCGGACCGGGTCGTCGAGGGAGACCGAGTCCATCGCCTCGATGGTCGAGATCAGGTCGTCGTCGATCTCGACGACTTCCTCGAAGTCCTTCTCCCCGTCCGAGACCTCGATCCCCATGTCCCGGAACACGTTGAAGATCCGGAACAGCTGCTCCGGATCGAGCTCCAGCTCAGGGAAGCCGGCGAGGACGTCGTCCGGGCTGAGGAATCCCTGTTCCTTGCCCTTGACGATCAGGGCCTCGGCGGCCAGCACCATCGGGTCTTCGGTGCGCTTCAGTTTGCCGCCGCTCGGCGCGGGGACCTTCTTCGGCGCCGGCGCGTCTTTGACGCTAGCTCGGGCCATGTCTCATATCTTTCAACGCATCCAACTCACGGGCCAAACGGTCATTCTCCTGCATTAGAGTGACGAGCCGGGATTCATCCCCCGACGCGCGCGCGGCACGCATCTCAGCCACTAAGGCTTTCAACCGTCGTTGGGCGGCGTTTATTTTAAGTGTTTGGAGACATTGCTCCAGGCTCTGCCTCAGGGCGGCTTCGGAGCCACTGTCGAGCTCGGGGTACTTGGCCATGGCGACGGCCGAAATCAGGCCCTGCTCGTCCGGCGCGAACTCCGACAGCCGGTCTGTTGGTCGAACCGTTGCTTCGTCTTCAACCATGCGTTGCAGCCTGGTGAAAACCCGCTCGTAGGCGGGGGCCGAGAAGCTGACCGCCTCCAGCTGACCGGCGACGTCCGGCACCAGGTCGGGCCGGGCGATCAGCAGCCCCAGCAGATACCCCTCGTCCCGCTTGGAGGCCGAATCTACCTGCAGCCTCCGACCAACCTCTCCATTTCCCCTTGGCGGGGACATCTCCCTCCCCCCTTCCCTCCTTCGGACAAACACTCCCTCCCCCTTGTGGGGAGGGCCGGGGAGGGGGTGCCCCGACTTGACGGCCTGGACGTCCCGTAGCAGGGCGACCGATTCGATCCGCAGCCAGCCGGCCGCCTGCTGAGCGTAGATCTCGAGGACAGATGCCTCCGGGATCTTTGCCAGCACCGGGATCACCAGGTCGGCGCCGCGCCGGCGATCTTCGGCCTCGGTCAGGTCCAAACCGGTGAGCACCTGGCGGAGCAGGTACTCCCACTCCGGCAGGGCATGTTCCCGCAAGCTGGCCCAGCCGTCCGGATGCGTCCGGAGGTAGTCATCCGGATCCTTGCCCTGGGGCACCCGAACAACCTTTATATATGTGCCGGATTTCGAAGCCAGCTCGATCGCCCGCTGGGTTGCATTCAGCCCCGCATCGTCTCGATCGAAGGCGAGCACCAGTTCCTGGGTCTCGCGCTTCAGCAGCCGGACCTGGTGATCGCTGAGCGCCGTGCCCGAGGTGGTGACGACGTTCGTCACCCCGGCCTGCCAGGCCGTGATCGCGTCGAAATAGCCTTCCATCAGCACCGCGTGCTTCATCTCGTGAATCGATTTGCGCGCCCGGTGCAGGTTGAAGAGGGTCCGCCCCTTGTCGTAGAGGGCGGTTTGCGAGGTGTTGAGGTACTTCGGCTGGGCGCTGTCGTCGATCACCCGGCCGCCGAACGCGATCAGCTCGCCGCGCTCGTCGTGGATCGGGATGATGATCCGCTGCCGGAACCGGTCCCACAACTCGCCACCACCCTCCGGCCGGATCCCCAACCCCGCTTCCAGCATCTCCGAGTCGGTCGCCCCATGCTTGCGGAGGAACCGGACCAGGTTGTCCTTGCGCTGCCCGGCCGGGGCGAAGCCCAATTGGAACTCGGTCATCGACGCCCGGGTGACGCCCCGGGACTCGAGCTGGACCAGGGCTCGCTGGCCGGCGGGGTTCTCCATCAGGATGTGGTGGAAGTACTGGGCGGCCAGCGCGTTCAAGCGCACAATCGTCCGTTTGAGCTCCCGCTGCCGGCCGGCGCCCGGCGACTCCTCCAGGATGACGCCCGTCTTCTCAGCCAGCAGCCGCAGCGCTCCCTTGAAATCAAGGTGCTCGATCAACTCGATGAAGCTGAACTGATCGCCGCCCTTGCCACAGCCGTAGCAATGCCACAGCTGCTTTTCCGGCGATACATATAAGGATGGGGTCTTCTCCTGGTGGAAGGGGCAGAGGCCCTTCAGGTCCCGCCCGGCTTTTTGCAGTCGCAAGTGCTCCGAGACCAGGTCCACGAGATCGAGTCGGTCCTTG
>Ga0209689_1003292_pt1 | contig 11929 bp, 14 predicted proteins | sample GraSoiAngelo_149_FD_187119 | JGI IMG/M metagenome (GOLD analysis project Ga0209689, IMG submission 187119) | Grasslands soil microbial communities from the Angelo Coastal Reserve, California, USA - 14_1009_09_30cm (SPAdes) (version 2) | ecosystem: Environmental > Terrestrial > Soil > Grasslands ...
CACGTCGGCATCAACTTCTTCGCATCGCCCGACGTCCTCGTCGATCCGCAAAAGACGCTCGAGGGCGGCGGCACCGGCAGTCGCATGCTCAAGGTGCGTCGCGCCGAGGATATCGACGCGCCCAGCGTCCTGCGCTGGCTGAAGGCCGCGGTCGCCGCCAACGATTGAGCGTCCGAGCCGATCGCGATCAGTCCGCGAAGAGATGGGTGCGCGATCAGTCCGCGAACAGATGGCGCAAGAACTGATCGCGGTCGTCGAGGAACGAGCGCGTCAGCTCGACGACCTCGGTGTCCTCATAACGGGTCTCGACGATGCCGGCGTCCGAGAGGACGTAGATGGTCGCCCCCGGATAGCCGAGCAGGATCGGCGAGTGCGTGGAGATGATGAACTGCGAGCCGTCGGCGACGAGGTCGTGCATGCGTCGTATGAGCGCGAGGTTCCCACGCAGCGATAGGGCCGCCTCCGGCTCGTCGAGGATGTAGAGGCCGTTCGGGCCGAACCGATTGGTGACGAGCGAGATGAACGACTCGCCGTGGGATTTCTCATGCAGCCGGCCGCCGTACCAGGCCACCGACTCGGGGATCTCCTCGAGGTATGTCGCCACGTTGAAGAAGCTCTCGGCCCGGAGGAAATAGCCGGTCCGCGGACGGCGCGCGCCGCGTACCAGACGCAGGTGCTTATGGAGGACGGAGTGCGATGGCCGGGTCGAGACCGTCACGTTCCGGCTGCCGCCTTCGGCGTTGAAGCCGGCCGCGACCGCGATCGCCTCGACCAGGGTCGACTTGCCGCTGCCGTTCTCGCCCGCGAAGAGCGTCACGTGCGGGTCGAGCCCCAGCTGGTCGAGCTGCCGGATCGCGGGGATCGAGAAGGGATAGGCCCCGAGGTCGCCGATCCCGTCGCGCTTCAGGACGACCGAGCGGACGAGAGCGTCCTCCACGCCGCGAGTCTGCTCTTCTCCGGCGAGAGCTCTCGCGCTAGGTGCGATCGAGAGCGAGCAAGATCCTGCACACGCGCTCGACGCGGCGGCGTGACCAGCCGGGCTCTCGCTCGTGCGTGTCGAGTCCCGGTGCGGAATTCACCTCCAGCACGGTGCACCTCTTTGGCAGCGCATCGGCTGATCGGCTGAGCACGAGGTCTACGCTGGCGAGGCGCAGGCCCATGTCGCCAACCACCCGGATCGCGAGCGCTCGTAGCTTGGGGTGCAACACGTCGGTCACCACACGAACGTCACCACCAACGCCGAGATTGCCGCATGGCAGTAGCTCGACGCGTTGACCCACGGCGGGCACCGTCTCGAGCGTCTGGCGACTGTGGGCCAGGTGCCTGCCCACCCGCACATCGTCTGCGCGCAGTTCGGCCGGGTGCCCCGCCGCGCGGCTGCGTCGCCGGCTCGTCGCGATGAGCTTGCGAATGCTGGACTGGCCGTCACCGAGCACGTACGGCCGCGTCTTCTCGCTCGCCATGAGGACCTCGTCGTCGAGGACGACGATCGAGCAATCGCTGCCGCGTGCGATGCGCTGCACCAGCAGCTTCCTGGAGGCGGCGAAGACCTCACGAGCGGCCGCGTAGAACTGTGCGCGGGTGTAGACGACGGACACGTGCTGGTCGCTGGAGCTGTCGTTTGGTTTGAGCAGGACCGGCAACCCGAGCTTCTGCGCGTATGCGTAGGCGCCCCCGATGTCACGCGCCTCGCGCAATCGCCCGACGTACCAGAAACTGCGTCCGGTCGGGACGGTATAGCCGCAACGCTTGAGCACGTGCGCGGTGGCATCCTTGTCGAGAGCTATCGCCGCCGCACCCATGGTGTTGAGGTCCCAGTGCAGTCGGTGGAAGTAGCGCACGCGACCTGACGGGAGGGTGATCCTGCCCGAGTTGTCCGCGTCTGGTATGACCTCTACCTTGGCGCCGACGATGTCGCAGGCCTGCTGCAGGCGCGAGAGGAACGGTGTCTTCACCCTCGCGCTCTATGGCCGCCTGAGGCGGTCGAGGTCGCGACGCTCGCGCTTGGTCGGGCGGCCGGTGCCGCGCTCGCGGATGAACATCGGTGGCTGCCGTCTGATCACCGGGGCAGGCGGGCTGTGGTCGATCAGGCACGTCGCCGCCACCGCGGCCCCGACCCGCTTGTCGATGGGGACCACCACCTCGAGGATGCGCTCGCGCTCCACGAACGCCTCTACGCGGTCGCCGGCCTTGACCTGCGTAGAGGCCTTCGCTGTTCCACGATTTACGCGGACGTGGCCGCCCCGGCATGCGGCCGTCGCCGCCGACCGGGTCTTATAGAGCCGGACCGCCCACAGCCAGACGTCTACCCGAGTCGTGTCGATCTGGCCATCGTGCCAGCATGAACGGAAGGAGGTCGCGCGCCTTCGACGAGCCACCAATGGGGAAACGTGATTGTGATCCAGTGGCCTCCCGTCGGAAGCTCACGAGAGGCCTATCGTTGTTGCTCCGGAGGGGTGGCCGAGCGGTTGAAGGCGGCGGTCTTGAAAACCGCTGAAGTCGTAAGGCTTCCGTGGGTTCGAATCCCACCCCCTCCGCAGAAACGCTCGATATTTCGCTTCCCTCGCGGCCGCGGCGCGGGTCCGCGCGCGATCGCTAACCGCCACGTTGACCCGATCTGACCCCCAATCCTCGGGCGAGGTCCTACCTTGGGCTGATGACACGCGTATTCGCCCTGGGCCTTGGCCTTGGCATCGTCATCGGGTTTGTCGCTGCTCTTGGGTTCGGTGCGCTCCGCACGGGTGGCAGTTCGTTCGCGCCCATCCAGAGTTACGACGTGCTCGATGATGGTCAGACGCTCGTTCTGGCGATCGGCGTCGGGCGGCTTGATTCGATCGGCTACATCGCCGCCGAAGACGATGCCTCGTCTGTGCGCGTACGTGTCCTGGTAATACACCACCCCGGGACCGCCACGGCCGACCTCCTGCGGATCGACGTGCGCACCTACCTCGCTAGTCCGCTGAGCTCGCGCAACGTGTTGGATCAAGAGGGCCGCACGATCCCCCGACACGCCCGGTGAGAGCGGGCTTCGGGGATGGCGGAGAGCATCGTGCTCGTCAGTCAGGGTTCGCCCGAGCGGCAAGCCGCCCAGCTCGATCTTGAATGGCACCTTCGTTCGCTACGCGATTCGGCCGCTCGCGACCGCGTCGACGGGGGTGCGCATCCCCGGCGATCAGTCCTCAGCTCACCGCTTTCTTCACTAGCGCGCCGATGCGTGCCTCTTCGGTGGCAGTCAACTCCTTCAGCGCGAAGGCGACCGGCCACATTCCGCCTTCGTCGAGGTTCGCCGCGTCGCTGAAGCCCAGCGTCGCGTACCTGCTCTTGAACTTCTGCGCGTCTTGGAAGAAGCAGACGACCTTGCCGTCCTTGTAGTACGCGGGCATCCCGTACCAGAGCTTGGGCGAGAGGGCCGGCGCGCTGGCTTTGACGATCGCGTGGACCCGCTTGGCCATGGCGCGATCCGAGTCCGCCATTTCGGCGATCTTCGCGAGCACGGCGCTTGCCTCCTCCTCCTTGCTCGCGACCGCCTTCCGCTCTTTGACGAGCTCCTTCATCGCGGCTCGTTCCTCGTCCGTGAGTACCGAACGCTTCTTGTTGTTCGCGCTGGTGCTCTTGGCGGACTTCTGCGTGGCCTTCGTTGGGCTCATGGAAACCTCCTCCAGACGTCGCTTCGCGAGGGGGGCTACTCCGCGTATGGCTGATCGCTGCCTTGCGCGCTGTAACCGACCCTCCAGACGTAGCCGTCGGGGTCTGCGAACGAACCGCCGTATCCGCCCCACTGCAGCTTCGCCGCAGGCTTGAGGATCTTGGCGCCGGCCTTCTTTGCTTCGTCCATCACCTCGTCAACTCGCTTCTCGCTGCGAACGATGTAGTTCAAGGCCAAGCCGGAGAACCCGCTGCCCTGCGGGTTCACGCCAACGTCGGCCGCCAGGCCCTCGCGCCCGTAAAAGCCCACGAGAGACCCGCCGTGCGGGACGAAGAACACCGAAATTTTGTAGTCGTTCTGGATCTTCCAGCCGAGGCCTTCGGTGTAGAAGCGCTTGGACTTCTCCATGTCATTGACGCCCAGAAGGATCGCGCTGACGTGCGCATTCATTCCGCGCCTCCCCTAGCTAAATAATTAGAGCGTTTAGCCAGCCTATTTGCGAGCCGCTTGCGCGCTTGCAACGTACCCGGCGAGCGAGTCGAGTGTCTGCCGCGCGCCCTGTGCGGCGTAGAACTTTGCGACCTTCTCATCGCGCTCTTCCTTGCTGCCGAAGAGCAACTGCAGTGTCGCCTCGGTCGTGTTGCCACGCTCGGCGAGCGTGAGGGTCGTCTTCACGGGGTGCGGGTCGTCCTTCTTCAGCGAATACATCCAGACGATGCGCTCCGGCGGCACGATCTCTTTCCACAGCCAGTGGTTCGGATAAGCCCTGCCGTCGGGGCCCTGGATCGTGGCGTCCCACACTCCGCCCGGCTTGAAGTCGAACGCGTGCGTGGTGATCTTGCTGCCCGACCACGGGGCGCACCACTCGGCGAGGTGGGTGGCGCTGGTGAATGCGTCGAAGACCAGTCGCCGGGGGCCCTCGATGATGCGCGAGACGACGATCTCCCGGTCCGCCTCGGTGCTAGCTCCGCTTGCCATCTGCATACTCCTTCAGCTGAAGTTTCTTGACGTACTCGTTGAGCCGCTCGAAGTTCTCGTTCCAGTACTGCTCGAAGCCGATGACCCACTCGTGCACCGGCTGGAGGCCGCGCGCGTCAAGGCCGTAGAGCCGCTGCTGCCCGGCCCCGCGAACCCGCACCAGTCCCACTTCCCGAAGCACGCGCAGGTGCTTTGACGTGCGCGGCTGGGTGATCCGCAGCGCGCGTGCAAGCTCATTGACCGGACGCTCGCGCCCTTTTAGAAGGACGAGAATCCGCCGCCGCTGCGGCTCGGCAACTGCGTTGAACGCATCAGAGGTCGTGGCGGCTCGTGCCATGAGCCAAATATATGTCCATATCGGCATATGTCAAGACCGAAGGTGCCGTGTTTGGTTCACGCATTCGGGCATCTGGTCTGCCGACCGACAATGACGCGATGCCGTTCGCGCTGAAGCAGAGCTCATCTGTAGCGCTTCATCGCAGCGTCTTGCTCGTCGCCATCACACTGTGCGTCTTCTTGTCCCCCGCGCTCTTGGCCACTCCTGCCGAGGCGACGAGCGAAGGAACGAACGCGCTCGAGATCTGCGGAACCCTTCGCGCACACACCGCGGCGAGCGCTTCGGCGGAGGGCTCGCTCCGCATTGGGTCGCGCACCTATCCGGTCGCGACTGGAGTCGGCGCCGGCAGTGGCGGGGTCGAGGTGGCGGTCGGACGTGATCTCTGCGCCACGGCGAGCATCGGCCTCACGAGCGGAAGGCTTGTGCGCTACCTCTTCTTCCCGATGCTGTCGGGCGACCGCGTCTGCGGCAATCTGATCCGTCCGACCGCCGTTGACAGCTTCGCGATGCGTTCGGACTTCGGCGAGCTCACCCTTCAACGCGCGACGCAAGCGGTCGGGCTCGACAACCCTGGCATGCGAGTGTGCTACGCGTACCAGGTCGACGGCGGCACCGGTGATCTCGTCGCTACGGCCAAGGTCCCGGTGCGCGACAACTTCTCCGATCGGGAACACCTCACGAGATGTGGGACTGTGAAGGCCTACGTTCCGGCAACCGCGACGTCGTCGGGACAGATCACGATTGGCTCGGCCCTGTTCCGGATCGACGCAGGAACGGTCTACACCGGCGACCCTGCGGGCGATCGAACCGATCGCACGACGGTGGGTCAGGCGATGTGCGTGATCTCCACGCTCGACACGGGTGGCGACATCGTCGAGTACCTAACGCGCGCGATGGACTCAAATATCACGGCGACTGCGAGCGCCTACACCTTGCCTTCAGCCAGCAATCCGGGAATCGCGATCCTGTCGTATCAATCACGCTTCGAGCTACGGATCCCGGCGGCGCTCGACGCCACCCTCGACCTGGCGCGCTCTACCTACTGCTTCTCGATTGCGGTCGACGCCAACGGCGACATGACCGCCAGCGCTGTGGCCCCTTGCTCCCCCGGGGTCGCGGCCGGGGGCGGTACCGCGACCCCGACTGTCACGGCGTCCCCACCGACATCAGCATCAGTCTCACCAACGCCGACCCCGTCACTGACCTTGGCTCCCAGTCCAAGCCTCGTCGCGGCGGCGTCGCCAACCACTACGCCTGGGGAGCCAGGCGCTCCCGAGTTCCTCGTGGTGGTAGGCGTCGCGCTGGTCGCGGTGGCGGGTCTCGTCAGGTATCTCCTTCGCCGTTGGCTCCCCCGCTAGGTCAGGACGGCGGAGTTCGTTCGAGTCCGAGCGCCGCGAACCGCCGCGCGGCCATGTCCTCTGCCTCGTCCCACCATCGTGCGAGCCGTGCCTCGTGCTCGCCAAGGCGGAGACCGAGCTGCTCCTCGAACGCCTTGAGCTCATCGAGCATCTGCTCGTGAAAGCGCTCGCGCTCCGCGGTGAGCTCGTGCGTCAATTGTTCGCGCAGCCGCTCGCGCTCGGCCGCGATCTCGTTCTGCAGCCGATTGCGTTCGATCGCCTTCCATTCTTCGAATCGGTCGAGCTCCGCCTGTCGGCGTCGCTCAAGGTCGATGAGCAGCGAGTCGAGACCGTCCGCCATCCGGCGGCGCTGCTCGACGATCCAGCGGTCCAAGCGTCGTCCGGTCTCACTCGTCGTTCGTTCTAGCTCCGCTCGCCAGAAGCCCTCGGTCTGCGGCTCTTCGGTTCCTCGTTCGTGCTCGGCGGCTGCGATGTCGCGTTCATCCGGTGTTTCCTGGATCTGTTCCTCGAGGATCGTTTCGTCCACTGCCCATCTCCCGTGCGTAATCGCATGGAACGTTATTGCTTCTTGGGGCCGGCCGCGCGCAGCGGCTGGCAGCTCGATGGGAACCCAAGACATTCCACACTTGTAGAGATGTAAGCGACGAAACTCTGCGAGGTAGCCGATGCATCGGGCGATCGTCTGGACGTTTGCTGGCGCGTTCTCTCTGCTCCTTCTGGCGATGCCGGTCGCCGTCGCGGCGGGTGGATGCGTCAATCAGAGCCTCGCCAACGACGGAGCCGTGCCGACGATCGCCATCAAGGACTGCGCCTTCTCGCCGACGGTGAGCCGCGTGCCGGTCGGCGCGACGGTCAGCTGGAAGAACGTCGACAAACTGCCGCACGTCATCTCGGGCGTGGGCTGGGGCTCGGTGAGCGGATACGTCGCGGCCGGTGTGCCAATGCTCCAGCCGGGCGAGACGTTCACCCACACCTTTACGACAGCCGGGCTGTACCCATATGCGTGCTACCTCCATCCCGGCATGTCGGGCGTCGTGATCGTCGGCGACTCTGACGCAGCGGCGACGTCGGCCACGACTGCCCAATCGCCGAGCGGTCCGACGGCCCCTGCCAGCGCCGAGGCGCCGCCGTCATCGGACACGCCATGGTCATATCTGCTGATCGCGCTCTTCGGCGTCATCGCGATCGGCGGATACGGCATCGCGCTCGCTCGCCGCTTCTAGTCATCGCGCCGATCGTTACCCTCGCGCGCTCGATCGTGCCCTAGACTGCGCGGCGTCCCAGAGGCGAGCCGCACGCTTCCAACTCTTGCGGCCGGACGCACCCGCCGGTGTGAGCGTGGCGGAGGAGGGACGCATGGCAGCACGCACGGCCGCGCTGAGCGGCGGCACAGACTGGATCGAGCGCCAGTTCAAGGTACGGGCCGCAGGATCCACCATCGGCACCGAGGTTCGCGGCGGGGTCACCACATTCCTGGTCATGTCCTACATCCTCGTCGTAAACGCCGTCATCCTTTCGGGTGCCGGCATCCCGTTCCCCGCGGTCGTCGCGGCGACCGCTCTCATGGCGGCGCTTTTCACCGGTGGCATGGCCCTATACGCGAATTACCCCTACGCGGGCGCCGCGGGGCTCGGCATCAACGCAGTAGTCGCGTTCGGTCTCGTCAAGGGCGCTGGGCTTTCGTGGCAGGGCGCGATGGGCGTCGTGGCCCTCGAAGGTCTGGCCATCTGTGTGGCCATGGCCCTCGGTGTCCGGCGTGCCCTTCTCGATGCCGTGCCCGTCCCGATCAAGCTCGGGATCGGTGCCGGCATCGGCGCATTCATCTTCGCGATCGGTTTCTTCAACGGTGGCTTGGCCGTCGGGACCGGGAATCCGTCCGATCCCGTAGCTCTCGGCAATTTGAACAGCGGCACCGCCATCGTCACAGTCGGCGGCCTACTTCTGACCGCCTTTCTCTATTCGCGAAACGTCAAAGGTGCGTTGATCCTCGGCATCATCGGAGCGACGATCATCGGCATCCTCGTCAACGCCGCGACCAAGGGCGCGACTTACGCAGCGTTCCAGGGTGTTGCCGTGATGCCGACCTCCTTCACCTCCATCCCCGACTTCTCCACGATCGGAGGAGTCTTCCAGTCGGTGAACGGCAACTTTGGACTCCTTGAAGTCTTCAAGCTCGGTTTCTTCGTCGCGATCCTCACCGTCTTCTCCCTGATGCTTTCCGACTTCTTCGACACTGCGGGCACCGTTGTGTCGGTGGCCGCAGAGGGCGGCTGGCTCAAGAAGGACGGCAGTATCGATCGGGTCGACCGCGTCTTCTGGGTCGACTCGCTCGGCGCTTTGTTCGGGGGGCTCTTCGGCACCTCGAGCAACACCACGTACATCGAGTCGGGTGCGGGCGTCGCCGAGGGCGCGAAGACCGGGCTCGCGAGCCTCGTGACCGCGATCCTCTTCCTGTTGTGCATCTTCCTCGCGCCGATCGCGGGCATCGTCCCACAGCAAGCGACCGCTCCCGCTTTGATGCTGGTGGGGTGGTTCATGTTCAAGCCCATCCTGGATCTCAACAAGATCGGCAACATCGACTTCGCGACGGGCTTCGCGGTTCTATTGACGCTATTCGTCATGCCACTGACCTACTCGATCACAAACGGCGTGGGCGCAGGGTTCATCGCCTACGCGCTTCTGAAGGTCGCGAGCGGTAAGGCCAGAGATGTCGGTCTCCCCCTGTGGGTGGCGAGCGCCGCGTTCGCTATCTACTTCGCCGACCCCTGGCTGCGTCAGTTCTTGAAGTAACCCCGGTCTGGCACCAAAACGAACCGAGGCCCCGTCGATACGGCGGGGCCTCTTCTTATTCTTAATTGGTGGAACCGCGGGCGGCCGTGCGCGAGGCGCTCGACCGAGGGGAACGCGCCGCGATCGTCACAGTGACCGGGCTCGAAGGTGATCCGCCCTCACGTGAGGGCATGGCACTCGGGGTACTCGAGAGCGGCGCGACGTTCGGGACCCTTGGCTGCGACGGCTTCGATCGGTCGGGTGCTGCCGACGCGGCGCGGGCGCTGGGGCAGAAGATCCGCCTCGAGCGCTCATACGACTGGGATGCATCCTCGCGGATCCGCGTCGAGGTGCGCCCATTCGAGCCGGGCGAGACAGTACCCGGGAACGTCGAGCGTCCGGAGCTCGTGATCATCGGCGCTGGGCCTGTCGGTCGTGCGCTCGTCGCGCTCGGGCGCGTGCTTGGCTTTCGCGTGCGAGCGGCGACCGAAGGAAAGTCCGACGAGATGCGCGACGCCGACGAGCGCATCGCGGTGCGCGAGACCGGAGAGCTCGCGAAGCTAGCGATCGGTCCGGAGAGCTACGTCGTGATCGCCGGCCACGACGAGTCGTTCTCGCAGCCCGCGCTCAAAGCGCTGCTGTCGTCGAAGGCTCCGTACATTGGAATGATGGGAAGCCGGCGCCACACCGGGCCGCTGATCGAAGAGCTGCGCAGAGCCGGCTACTCAAAGGAGTCACTTGCGCGCGTGCACACCCCGGTCGGATTGGACCTCGGCGCGCAGACGCCCGAGGAGATCGCTCTCGCGGCGATCGCCCACGTGGTCGCGGTCCGCCGCGGACGGAGTGGGTCGCCTCTCGCGTAGCCGAACCGTAGACTGGTTTCGTTCTCGCCTGGGGAGGTCGCATAGCCAGGTCGAGTGCGGTGGTTTGCTAAACCACTACAGCGGGTTATTCCGCTGTCGCGGGTTCGAATCCCGCCCTCCCCGCCGGCGCAAGCCTGTGCCGATCTGTTCATGAATGGCCGATCGTCAGCGCGACCCTGCCCTGGTCGCCTGGGCTGCCGGTCTCTATGACGGCGAAGGTTCCTGTTCGGCGTACCTCCCGAAGTTCCGGAAGACCTATCGACGACAGATGGCCGTGAGTCAGGGCGGCGACTCGGGAACGCCCCCGACGGTCCTCCTCCGTTTCAGGAATATCGTCGGAGGCCACGGGAATATCACGGGCCCCTACCGCGGCTATCTCTACTACTGGAAGACTTCGCGGAAGCTCGTTATCGACGAGATCGTGCAGCTCCTCTGGCCTGAGATTTCGCCCGAGAAACGCCAGCAATATCTCGAAGCATGCGAACTTGCTCGTATCGACCCTGAAGTCAACACGCCGCAGACCACAGGCGGCCCGACCGATGTGGCGTGGGCCGCGGGGTTCTTCGACGGTGAGGGGACGGTCGGCATCAATCGACTGAATCCCACAAGGGCGCCTTATCGCGGCGTTGAAATGGAGATCCCACAGTCCAGCGACGATGGGGTCCCAAAGGCGCTTCTGCGATTCAAGGAGGTTGTTGGACGGGGCTCGATCACTGGGCCACATGAGCCTCGCAATCCCTGGTCGCGGCTTCCCTCCTATCGATGGCGGCTAAGCGGGCATCTGAACGTGGAGGCCACTGCCGGCCTGCTCTGGCCCTGGCTCAGCGCGGTCCGGCGGATACGAATCGAGTGGGCGCTGGGTGAGGTCCATGCGGGGTTAAAGACGCGACCCCACCAAGGCGAGAGCTAGTTGAGCGCCCTCACCACAAGTCCGGCCGGCACCTTCGGATAGAAGTACGTCGTCTTCTGCGGCAGGCGCTCGCCCGCGTCGGCTATGCGCTGCAGCGTTCGGGGATCAACCGCGCGAAGCAGGACCGCGGTCGCACCTCGCTCGGCGGCGGCGATCGCCTTGTGCTCGTCGTGCTCGTATGTGATCTCGGCGCCGGAGTCGCGCGCCTCGCGCAGTAAGAGCTCCTCTGCCTGTGCCACCGGGAGCTCGCGCCACGCCGCACGGAGCGGACCGAGATCCGCATCGTCGCGAAGCTCGAGCTCCTCGAACGAACCAGCGCGTACGACGACGATCCCCGGCTGGGTATCGGCGATCGCGCCGGCGTCGATCGGCGCGCGCCGGAACGAACGGTCGATCGCGTGGTCGATCGCGCCGTTCCCCCCGCGCACGATGCGATGCGTGGGAAAGATCCGAAGCCCACGGTCATCGAGCGCACAGAGGTATGCGAGGACGAAGCGCTCCGGCGCATCCGGCGAACCGCCGCGCTCGTCGGCGTAAGTCAGAGCCGTTTCGTAGCGGTGATGACCGTCCGCGATGTAAATCCGGATCTTTGCGAACGCGTCGCGAAGCTCGCCGATCGCCAGGCGATCGCCGACCGCCCACACGCGGTGACGATCGTCGCCGACGGTCGCATCGGCGATCGGCTTAGCGCTGCCCCCCGCGACGGCACGGTCGAGGGTCGTCCCGATATCGCCTCGCGCATCCTCAAAGAGCCCAAAGACCGCGCTGGTGTTGGCGCGCGTGGCTCGGAGGAGCGCCAGACGGTCGGCCTTGGCCTTCGGGAAGGTGAGCTCGTGGGGCATCACGACGCCCTCCTCGGGCGCGTAAAGACGCAGCGCGCAGTGCAGGCCACGACGACGAACGCGCGTGCCGGCGACAAGGAACTCGTGGTCGTGGACGTAGACGGCGGCGGCCGCGTCCGCCCGTAAAACTCCCTGCTGCCGCCACGAGGCGAGGTCCGACGCAGCCCGCGCGTACGGATCGCCGTCGGGTCTCGGGTACTCGAGCCGCACGAAGTTGAACGGGCTC
>Ga0209689_1003294_pt1 | contig 11928 bp, 13 predicted proteins | sample GraSoiAngelo_149_FD_187119 | JGI IMG/M metagenome (GOLD analysis project Ga0209689, IMG submission 187119) | Grasslands soil microbial communities from the Angelo Coastal Reserve, California, USA - 14_1009_09_30cm (SPAdes) (version 2) | ecosystem: Environmental > Terrestrial > Soil > Grasslands ...
GAAGTACCAGCTGCGGCATGGATTCCTCCTGAAGGTAATCGGTGGCCGGCTTCGGCCGAGGATGGTCATTATAGCAGAATCCGGCGGATCACCAACCCGTGGTCCAAAGTTTGACTGGCCGGCAAACTCCGGGCAAAGTAAGCGAAATCATGATGGAGCGGCCCCGATTCCTCAAGGGCTGGACCGATGCTGAACCCGGCCCCGCCCATCCCCTCCGGGGACTCGTCCTCCTGGTCATCCTCCTGGGTCTTCTCTTCGTCGGACTGCAGGGGTGGTGGCTGCTCACGCCGGCCCCCGCCATTGCCTCGAGCAAGCGCGTGGTGGAGATCCCTCTTCATCTCGGTCTGCTCGACATCGCGAAGCGCCTCGACGCAGCGGGGGTGATCCGCAGCCCCATGGGCTTCACGCTCCTGGCCGTCGTCCGCGGCAGCGCGCGCTCGCTCAAGGCGGGCGAGTACGAGATGCCCGCCGGGGCCACGACCATCGACGTGCTCAATCTGCTCGAAGGCGGGCGCGTGCTCCAGCACGCGGTGCTGCTGCGCGAGGGCAAGACCCTGTCCGAGCTCGCGAAAGAGATCGAGGCGGAGGGGTTGGTGCGCGCCGACGAGCTGGTGCGCGTGGGCCGCGATCCACTCTTCCTGCGCGCCCTCGACATCCCCGCCTCCTCCGTGGAGGGCTACCTCTTCCCCGACACGTATCAGCTCGTCAAGGGCATGACGGCCGAGGAGATCCTCACCAAGATGATCGCGCGCATGCGGGAGCGGATGACTCCCGACCTCGTGGCCGCCGCGGAGGCGCGCGGGCTCTCCATCCACGAGCTCCTCACTCTCGCCTCGATCATCGAGCGTGAAGCCATCGTGCCGAGCGAGCTGCCGTTGATCTCCGCCGTCTTCTGGAACCGGCTCAAGATCGACATGCCGCTGCAGGCCGATCCCACCGTGCAGTACGCCGTGGGCAAGGGTCGCCAGGCGCTCACGCGCGCCGATCTCCTGGTCGATCATCCCTACAACACGTATCGTCGCGTCGGCCTCCCCCCAGGTCCCATCGGCAATCCCGGGCTGCCGGCGATCATGGCGGCCGTCCATCCGGCGACCGTCAAGTATCTCTACTTCGTCGCCCTGGACGATCGGCGCCACCAGTTCTCGCAAACTCTGGCCGACCACAACGAGGCCGTCGCGCGGTATCGCCTCAGGCCGCGCTAGGACGCGCCCCGTTCTTGTCAGCCCCTGAGCTGGATGCTATAAACAGGCCGACCATGGCGCCCGAAGACGACTCGAGCACGCTGGGAGTCCTGTCCGCGCCGTCTGAGTTGACTGACTTTCGCGTGCGCGAAGGGCATCTCCGCCCGCCCCTCCCCGATCGGGGGAGGCCCGGTCGCGCGCGCTCACACGATGGCCGGTTTCCGCCCCTCTATCAGCTGGTCCGCTCGACCTGCGCCCTCGCGCTCCGTCGACTGTTCGGACTCGATGTCTCTGGGCTCGAGGGGCTGCCGGACAAGGAGCCGTTCATCCTCGCGGCCAATCACCACAACTACCTCGACGGGATCGTGCTCGGGGTGGCCGTCCCGCGCCCCATCAGCTTTCTGGTCATGCCGCGCGTCTTCCGCGCGAGCCCGCTCCATCCGGCCTTTCACCGGGGCATCGGGTCGATCCCCGTGAACCTCGAGCGACCGGATCCAGGCGCCATCAAGAGCGCCCTTCGCGTGCTCGGAGGGGGCGGCGTCGTCGGCATCTTTCCCGAGGGACCTTTTTCGCGCGAGGGCCATCTCATGCCCGGGCTCTCCGGCGTGGCCATGATCGCCCTGCGCTCCGGCGTCCCCGTGGTGCCGGCGGCCGTCACGGGCACCTACGAGGCGCTCTGCGGCCGTCGATTCTACGTGCCGCGCCTGACGAGGCTGGCCGTGCGCTTCGGCAAGCCCCTGCGCTTTCCCCTGCCGATCCGCGAGCAGCCCGGCCATCCGCGCGGCCGTCACGCCGATCGCGAGGACATCACTCGCCGCATCATGAGCCACATCGCGGCGCTGCTCGACGCGGGCCGGCCCGTGTCGGCCCGCCGCGGCGAGGCCGACGCTTCGTGACCGCGTCCGGAGGCGGTCCGGGCGCAGGCAAGGCCCGGGGCGGCCGCTTCTCGGAGGGCGCGGATCCGGTGGCCGAGGCCTTCACCTCGTCCCTGGCTTTCGACCGTCGGCTCTGGCCTCAGGACATTCGCGGCAGCCTCGCCTGGGCCCGCGCCCTCGAGCGTGCCGGGCTCATCCAGGCCAGCGAGCTGGCTCAGATCGAAGCCGGGCTCGAATCCGTGAAGCGCGAGCTGGAGAGCGGCCGCTTTCCCTTCCGCCAAGAGCTCGAGGACATCCACATGAACGTGGAGCGGCGGCTCGTCGAGCTGGCCGGGCCCGTGGGAGGCAAGCTCCACACGGGGCGGTCGCGCAATGACCAGATCGCCCTCGACGAGCGCCTCTATCTGCGCGACGTCCTGGGACACGTGGATGAAGGGCTCGCGCGCGTGCAGTCGGCTCTGCTCGCCCAGGCCGAGCGGCACCGCGCCACGGCCATGCCCGGCTACACGCATCTCCAGCGCGCTCAGCCCGTGCTGCTCGCCCACCATCTCCTCGCCTATGTCTTCATGCTGCAGCGGGACCGGGAGCGTTTCCGCGACTGCGCGAGGCGGGTCAATATCCTCCCGCTGGGCTCGGCCGCGCTCGCGGGTGCCGCCTTTCCCATCGACCGGGAGGCCCTGGCACGCGACCTCGGCTTCACCGCGCCCACCGCCAACAGCATGGATGCGGTGTCCGACCGGGACCACGTGATCGAGTTTCTGGCCGCGGCGGCTCTCCTCGGTATGCACACCTCCCGGCTCGCCACCGATCTCACCCTCTGGGCCACCGCCGAGTTCGGCTTCGTCGAGTTCTCCGACGCCTTCGCCACCGGCTCGTCGATCATGCCCCAGAAGAAGAACCCGGACGTGGCGGAGATCGTTCGCGGCAAGACGGGACGGCTCTACGGCAACCTGGTGGCAGTGCTCACGAGCATGAAGGGCCTTCCCCTCACCTACCATTCCGACCTGCAGGAGGACAAGGAGCCGCTCTTCGACAGCGTCGATACTCTCGAGGCGGTGCTCAGCGTGCTCCCGCCGATGCTCGAGGGCCTCACGTTCCGGGTGGACCGGCTGCAGGCGGCGGCGGGAGCGTTCTACTCGACGGCGACCGATCTCGCCGACTATCTCGTTCGCAAGGGGCTGCCCTTCCGCGAGGCTCACGAGATCGTGGGCCGCACCGTGCGCTACGGGCTCGAGAAGAAGAAAGAGATGGGCGAGCTCACGCTCGAGGAGCTGAAGCGCTTCTCGCCGCTCATCAGCGCGGACGTCCACGCCGCCCTCACCGTCGACGCGTCGCTGCGCGCCCGCGCAGTGTCGGGAGGCACGGCCCCGGAGGCGGTGGCCGCCGCCCTCGCCCAGGCGCGCGCCCTGGTCGGCAAGGACTCGCGACGGTGAGGCGCCTGCCGCGGGCGGCCCTGGCCGCGGCCGGGCTCGTGCTCTTCGTTCTCGCTACCGGCGCCTGCGGCAAGAAGGGGCTGCCCGTCGCGCCCGAGCGGCGCCTTCCCTCATCGCCTTCCAACCTCCGCGCCTCCGTCGAGGAGCGTCGCGTCGTGCTCTCCTGGGAAAATCCCCGCTCGCGCTTCGACAACTCGCGACTCCGCGACCTCACGCTTCTCCACGTGTTCCGGAGAGAGGAGGCGGCCGGCGCCCCCCCCAAGCCCGCCATGCTCTCGGGAGACGAGGTGGTGGGCTACGCGGAAATCGCGCGCATCCGTCTCGACGCCGCGCCTCCGCCCGGGGTCGAGATCCAGGGCGGCCGGGTCAGCTTCACCGACGCCAAGGGCCTCACGGTGGGGCGGCGCTACATCTACGTCGTCACCGCCGAGGACAGTATCGGCCGCTCGAGCCCCCCGTCCGAGCGGCTCGACGTCACCCTCCTCGCCGCCCCCGCGGCGCCCTCGGGCCTGATCGTCGCGCCCGGCGACAAGCAGGTGCGGCTCCGCTGGCAGGCGCCCACCTCGCTCATCGACGGCGGAGCGCTCTCGGGCGAGATCCGCTACGTGGTCCTCCGCGCCGTCGGCGACGGCCCGCTTGCCCCGGTCACCCCCGAGCCCGTGAGCGGCACGTCCCACACCGACACGGGGCTCGAGAACGATGTCGCCTACCGCTACGCCGTTCTGGCCGTGCGCGTGGAGCCGGCGGGCACGGCCCGTGGGCCCGCCTCGACGGCGGTGGCCGCCACCCCCGTGGACACGACGCCGCCGTCGGCGCCCACCAATCTCGTCGTGATCCCGGGCGGAGGCGCCATGCGGCTGGCCTGGAATCCCAGTCCGGAGGACGACGTCGTCCTCTACGCGATCTACCGGGGAGTGGGAGACGGCGAGCTCATCAGGATAGGAACGACGCAGGCGCCCACCACGCTCTTCGTCGATCGGGACGTGAGCGCCGGCACCCGCTACCGCTACGCGGTGACCGCGATCGACCGCGCGCGGAACGCCAACGAGAGTCCGCGCTCCAACGTCGTCACCGTGACCGCCGAATAGATTTAAACGGTTCTGGGGGGGAGCGCCCGCCGCGGTTGCCCGAGGGCTGGCTCGGCTCGCCTCCGGCTGCGCCTCACAAGGCGCCCCAGACCCCCCACCGATTTATTCGAGCTCGTTCTGCCAGACCTGCTCGGATGACTGACGGCGACGGAGTAGACGCAGGGCACCATCGGGCTCGAGCATGACCTCGGGCGCCTGCGGGTAGGAGTTGTAGTTGATCGTGGCCATCGCGGCGCAGTAGGCTCCGGCCCCGCCGATCACGACGAGATCCCCGATCTCCGGACGCGGCACCCAGCGCGGCATGAGCGCCTCCGGATCCCCGGGGGCGGGGGTCAGGATATCGCCGGACTCGCAGCAGGGACCCACGAAGACCACGGCGGCCTGATCCCGCCCCACCGCGAGCACGTCGATGGGATGCTGCGCTCCGTACAGCGAGGGCCGCGTGATCTCCGGCATGCCCGCGTCGAGCTTGGCGAAGAGGTAGCCGTCGGCTCCTGTGCCCACGACGTCCACGCAGGAGGCGACGATGGCGCCGGCATTGGCCACGAGCAAGGTGCCGGGCTCGATCTCGAGGTGGAGCGCGCGTCCATCGCGCTCGCGAAAGGCCTCGATCTCGCGCCGCACGTGCGCGCCGACATCCGCCAGATCCACCGAAGGCTCCTCCGGCATGCGCCCGACCTTGAAGCCGCCCCCCAGGTTGACGCGCCCGACCTCGGGCAGCTGCGCCACGAGGTCGAGGGTCATCCGGGCGCAGCGCTTCCAGACTTCAGGATCCGTGCCCGACCCGATGTGAGAGTGGAGGCGGTTGATGCGCAGGCCGTGCCGCTCGGCCAGGGCCTTGACCTCTCCCAGGTCCTCGTGCCAGATCCCGAAGCTCGAGGCGGGGCCGCCGGTGTTCGTGCGCTTGGTCGAGCCGCTACCCAGCCCCGCGTTCATGCGCACCGACACCTCACCCCCCCGCGCGATACGCCCGAGCTCGTCCAGCTGATGCAGCGAGCAGGCATTGAAGAGCACACCGCGGGCGACGTGCGAGGCGAGGGCGAGGGATGGCGCCTGGGAGGTGAGCTGGATGCGCTCCGGCGCGAAGCCGGCCCGCAGCGCCCGCTCGACCTCGAAATCGCTCGAGGCATCGACGTGCAGGCCGAGGTCGCGGAAGAGCTGGAGCACGCCGCGGCTGGGATTGGCCTTCATGGCATAGCGGAGCGTGAAGCCGAAGGGCGCCGGGAAGGCGAGGGCCTGACGCGCGGCGGCCTCGAGGGCGGCACGATCGTAGACGTAGCAGGGGGTGCCGAAGCGCCGGCGGACCTCCGCCGCGACATCCGCGGTGAGACGCGAGGCTCGCCGAAGCGCTTCGTGGGCGTTCATGAGGCGACAGTCTACCCCAATGCCGGATGCGCTTGAAGTGATTCTGCCTGTGGTGTTACAGTCAAGAAACTCTTCGTCCAAGATCGTCCCGAGTAACGGAGGGCCTCGCAATGCGCACCACATTCCAGGGCTCGATCGTCGCCATGGTCACCCCGTTCAAAGACGGCCGGGTGGATGAGGCCAAGCTGCGCGAGCTGGTGGAGTTCCACGTCACGAGCGGGACGGACGGCATCGTTCCCTGTGGCACCACCGGCGAGTCGCCGACCCTGAGCCACGACGAGCACAAGCGCGTGGTGGAGATCGTGGTGGAGACCGCGCGCGGCCGTCTTCCCGTCATCGCGGGGACGGGCTCGAACTCGACGGCGGAGGCCATCGACCTGACCCGACACGCGGCCAAAGCGGGGGCCTCGGGGGCGCTCGTGGTCAACCCGTACTACAACAAACCGACGCAGGAAGGGCTCTACCAGCATTTCCGCGCCGTCGCGGAATGCGCCGATCTGCCCATCATCCTGTACAACATCGCCGGGCGGACGGCCATCAACGTGGAGACCGATACCCTGGCGCGCCTGGCCAGGGACTGCAAGAACCTCGTGGGCGTCAAGGAGGCCTCCGGCTCCCTCGACCAGATGACCCAGGTCATCCTGGCCTGCGGCCCCGACTTCAGCGTGCTCTCGGGTGACGACAACCTGACCCTGCCCCTCATGTCGGTGGGCGGCCGCGGCGTGATCTCTGTCATCGCCAATATCGTCCCGCGCGAGACCGTCGAGATGACCCACGCGGCCCTCGCGGGCGACTGGAAGCACGCGCGCGAGATGCACCTCAAGCTCTTCCCGCTCTCGCGTGCCGTCTTCATCGAGACCAATCCTATCCCCGTCAAGGAAGCCATGGCCATGATGGGGATGGTAGAGCCCGAGTTCCGCCTGCCCATGTGTCGCATGGGGGCCGCCAATCGCGAGCGGCTCCGGACCGTCCTGGTCCAGCACGGCCTCATCAAGGGCTGATCCCAGCCGCGATGGTCGACGTCGTCATCGCCGGTGCCGCCGGCCGGATGGGGTGTCGTCTCGTTGCCCTGATCCAGGAGGACAAGGATCTGCACCTGGCCGCGGCGCTAGAGGCGCCCGGCCACCCTGCCCTCCTCAAGGACGCGGGTGAGGTGGCGGGACTCGGCAAGCTCGGGATTCCCATCAGCGCCGATCCCGAGGGGGCCCTCGGGCGTGACCGCGTGCTCATCGAGTTCTCCACTCCCGACGCGAGCCTCGGGCACCTCCGCATGGCCGCGCGCCAAGGGGCGCGGGCCGTGATCGGGACGACCGGCTTCGCGGCCGCCCAGCGCGCGGAGATCGAGCGCCTCGCCAAGGAGATTCCCGTCTTCCTCTCGCCCAACATGAGCGTGGGGGTCAACGTGATGTTCCGGGTGCTCGCCGACATGGCGCGCTTCCTCGGCGAGGAGTACGACGTGGAGATCTCCGAGATGCATCACCGCTTCAAGAAGGACGCGCCCAGCGGCACGGCGGCGCGGATGGCGGAGATCGTGGCCCAGGCCCTCGGCCGCGATCTGTCGAAGAGCGGCGTCTACGGTCGCCACGGGATCCCGGGCGAGCGCACGCGGGCGGAGATCGGCATTCACTCGATCCGGGGCGGCGACGTGGTGGGCGAGCACACCGTCACCTTCGCCGCCCTCGGCGAGCGGCTGGAGCTGACCCACCGCTCGCAGAGCCGCGACAACTTCGCCCGCGGGGCGCTCCGCGCGACGCACTTCATCTCCCAGGCCGCCCCCGGGCTCTACTCCATGCAGGACGTCCTCAAGCTCGCATGAAGATCGTCCGCTTCAAGGCGGCGGGCAAGACACGCTATGGCGCCCTCGAGGGGCAGCACATCCTCGAGTATTCGGGCACGCCCTACAGCACCTTCAAGAAGGGCCGCAGGCGCTGGCCGGTGAAGCAGGTGGTGCTCCTCACGCCGGCGGTGCCCTCGAAGATCGTCTGCGTCGGTCTCAACTACCGCGACCACGCGGAGGAGATGGCCCTGCCCATCCCCGAGGAGCCCGCGCTCTTCTTCAAGCCCCTGACCGCGCTCTGCGGGCCGGATGATCCCATCGTCTATCCCGGCCTCTCGAGCCGGGTGGACTACGAAGCCGAGCTCGCCATCGTCATCCGCAAGCGCTGCCGCCAGGTGCCCGTGGAGCGGGCGCGGGAGTACATCCTCGGCTATACGTGTCTGAACGACGTCACCGCCCGCGATATCCAGATGCGTGACCGGCTCCCTTCGCGGGCCAAGGCCTTCGACACCTTCTGCCCCGTCGGGCCCTGCATCGCCAGCGGCATCGACCCCAACGCCGTCGAGATCGAGACGTGGGTGAACGGCGAGCGGCGGCAGGCGGGCAGCTCCAAGGCCTTCATCTTCCCCGTGGAGGATCTGGTGGCGCGCACCTCCGCCGTGATGACGCTCTTGCCCGGCGACCTCATCTCCACGGGCACGCCGGCCGGCGTGGGACCCCTCGTGCCCGGCGACCGGGTCGAGGTGCGCATCGAAGGCATCGGCAGCCTCAAGAACCCCGTCATCAAGCTCTAGGAGACCGTGCCAGTGCCCAAGCCTCTCGAGATGGCCGAGCGCCTCCGCAAGCTGCCTCCGTATCTCTTCGCCGAGATCGACAAGAAGAAGCGAGAGGCGCGCGCCCGAGGCGCGGATCTCATCGACATGGGCATCGGGGATCCCGACCTGCCCACGCCGCCGCACGTCATCGAGGCGCTCAAGCGCGGCGCGGAGAACCCGGCCAGCCACCGCTACCCGGACTACGAGGGCCTCCTCGCCTTCCGCGCCGCCGTCTGCGACTGGTACAAGCGGCGCTTCGGCGTCTCCCTCAATCCGGAGACGGAGGCCCTGACGTTGATCGGCTCCAAGGAGGGCACCGCGCACATGCCGCTCGCCTGGGTCAATCCCGGCGACGCCGTGCTCGTGCCCGACCCCGGCTATCCGGTCTACGCGGCGGGGACGTGGTTCGCGGACGGCGAGGTGCACTTCATGCCCCTCCGGCGTCAGAACGGGTTCCTGCCCGACCTCGACGCCGTTCCCGCCGATGTCGCGCGGCGGGCCAAGCTCATGTACCTCAACTATCCCAACAACCCGACGGCGGCGGTGGCGAGCGGGGAATTCTTCGCCAAGGTCGTCCGCTTCGCGCGCGAGCACGACATCATCGTGTGCCACGACGCCATGTACTCCGAGCTCCGCTTCGACGGCTACCGGCCGCCCTCCTTCCTGGAGACGCCGGGGGCCATGGAGGTCGGGGTCGAGTTCCACTCGCTCTCCAAGACCTATTCGATGACGGGGTGGCGCATCGGCTTCTGCGTGGGCAACGCGAAGTACCTGGCCGGGCTCGGCAAGATCAAGACCAACGTGGACTCGGGCGTCTTCCAGGCCGTGCAGGAGGCGGGCATCGCTGCCCTGAACGGGCCCCAGGACATTCCCGAGCAATACCGCAAGATCTACCAGGAGCGGCGGGACGTGGTGGTGGCGGGACTGAAGGCCCTGGGCTGGGAGGTCGACGTCCCCAAGGCAGCCTTCTTCGTGTGGGCACCCGTGCCGAAAGGCCTCGACTCGCGAACGTTCGCCTCGAGGCTGCTCGAGGAGGTCGGCTGCGTCGTGACACCCGGCGTCGGCTTCGGCCCCTCGGGCGAGGGCTTCTATCGCGTCGCCCTGACCATCGACGCCAAGCGTCTCGCCGAGGCCATGGAGCGGCTCAAGGGGCTCAAGCTCTGAGCTCAGATAAAATCTTTCTCGAGGACGTGCGCTTCTACGGTCACCACGGGGTGACCAAGGCGCAGCAGACGGTGGGAGCGTGGTTCTCGGTCGACGTGGAGCTGAGCGTGGACCTCGCGGCGGCGGCCACCTCCGACGATCTCCGGACCACGGTAGACTACGGACTGGTGGCGGCGCGGATCGTGGAGGAGTGCACGAAGGAACGCGTCAACCTGCTGGAGCGGCTGGCGGGACGGCTGGCGGGCATCCTCCTCGGGGAGTTTCCCTGCACCGAGGTGCGCGTCCGCGTGCGGAAGCTGACCCCGCCCATGGAAGGGCTCCAGGGCATCCCCGGGGTCGAGCTTGTCCGCAGGCGTATCAGTTCGAGCTGACGCGGGGACGAGAGCGCCAATGGCGAAGGTCTTCCTCTCGGTGGGCTCCAACATGGGCGATCGCGTCGCGCTTCTGCGCGAGGCGGTGGTCCGCCTCCGGAGCCTGCCCGAGGTCGAGTTCCTCGACGCCTCCCCCCTGTACTGGACGGAGCCCTGGGAACGGCAGCCGGGGCAGAGCCGGCTGAACCAGGACACCTGGTTCTTCAACTGCGTGATCGTCATCGAGACCACCCTCGAGCCCCCCGCCCTCCTCGAGCGCGTGCAGGACGTCGAGCGCGGGCTCGGGCGCACACGCGGCCCGGGCACGCCCGAGGCCCTCCGCTATGCGCCACGGCCGCTCGACATCGACATCCTCCTCTACGACGACCGCGTGGTCAGCGGGCCCGACCACCTCCACATCCCGCACCTGCTGATGCACGAGCGCGCCTTCGTCCTTCGCCCCCTCGCCGATCTCGCCCCCGAGCTCGAGCATCCCGTGCTCTACCAGACGATCCGCCAGCTTCTCGAGGAGCTGGCCGACGAGCACGAGGTGCACCCCTCCGATCTTCCCCGACGCTGGTTCGATTTCTAGACGTCGGCCGAGATCATCGTGGCGGATGACGAGTTCCGGCAGCAGGCCCTCCAGCACCTCGACGCGCTCCACAACCTCGCCGTCTACCTGACGCGCAACGGCTCCGAGGCCGAGGACCTGGTCCAGGAGACGTACGTCCGCGCGCTCCGCTTCTCCCACCGTTTCCAGCCGGGAACCCATCTGCGGGCCTGGATGTTTCAAATCCTGAGGAACACCTTCTTGACCTTCTACCGTCTCCGGGAGCGCGAGCCGGCGCTCGGTGAGGCGGGCGTGGCAGACGGGCCAGCCCCGATGTTCCACGACGCGCCCGCCCAGGACGGCGAGAGCCAGAGCGCTCACATGGATCTCGAAGTCGCGCTCCGGCGAATTCCCGAAGACTTCAGGACGCCCCTGATGCTCGCGGAGATCGAGGGGCTGTCCCTCGACGACGTGGCCCGCATCATGGACTGCCCCGTGGGAACGGTGAAGTCCAGGATCTTCCGGGCCAAGGAGCGACTCCGATCGCTCCTCAAGGACTACGGCCAGCCCGGCCACGAACGAGCGCCATGACGAACCCCACGGACAACGAGCCGGACGAGACGGGCCACCTCCTGCGCGGGGCGCTCCCGCGCTGGCCGGCGCCCGCCCGCCTGCGTCGGGCCGTGATGGAGGCCCTCAATCCGGTCGAGGCCCGGTCGCGGCCGTCGCTCTGGCTGCCGCCGGCCCTGGCCGCCCTCGCCGCGGCCATGGTCATGGTGCTGTGGCTCGCCCCGGCCTTGCGTCGCGAAACCGGCGATCAGATCGAATATCTCTCGCGCGCCGCGATCTCCGAGCACGCGCGCGCGGTTCTGTGGAGCGACACGCGCGCGGACCTGCTTCCGGCCGCGCTGCCTCGCGTGATGGAAGAGAGCGGGGTCACCCTCAACTGGGTCTTCACGGGGGATGATGATCTCCAGCTCATCGGCGCCGTGCCGACCGTGGTCGAGGGCCGGCGCGGCATGTCGCTCGTCTACCGGGACCGCGATGGCCATACCGTCGTCTATGTCATCGCCTCGGGGCCGATCGTGCCTATCCCGGAGCGCGGCCGCGTGCAGATCGAGCGCTGGCGCCCGCTCCTCAGGAAGGAGAGCGACGGCTTCAGCCTCATCGTGTGGCGGCAGGCAGGGCTGGTCTGCGTGATGGCCTCCGACCTCGTGTCCGAAGGCGACGTCGGCCGCTTCAAGCAATACTTCGCGAAGGTTCGCGCCTCCACCGAGCTCAGCAAGCGCTACTGAGGCAGGCGGCAGCACCGGTCGCCTCCTGCAGGCTT
>Ga0209689_1003299_pt1 | contig 11924 bp, 18 predicted proteins | sample GraSoiAngelo_149_FD_187119 | JGI IMG/M metagenome (GOLD analysis project Ga0209689, IMG submission 187119) | Grasslands soil microbial communities from the Angelo Coastal Reserve, California, USA - 14_1009_09_30cm (SPAdes) (version 2) | ecosystem: Environmental > Terrestrial > Soil > Grasslands ...
CGCGATGCCTGTGCGACGAGTCGAGGAGAAGTCTGTACCACGTGCGGACATTGCTCCGCCACGATCGCGTCGTATAAGCCGCTGTCTGGAGGGGTGAGGCCGACGTGGCGGGTGCGGCGAAAGCCCCCGACTCAGACACCGTTGCCGCAGTCGATGGCCAAGAAGCGCGTCTCACCAGAAGGCCCAGTACCGCTACGACGGACGCGGTGGTCAAGATTGCATACCGGTGATTTGAAGAGCGGCTCTGGGTGACTCTCACGCTCGGCCTAGAGGATGGTGGCGGGCGCAATTAGGGTTATCCGAATCGCAAGCGCCGGGGGCTCAGCGCCAGCTGCTCGCCAGCAAGACCGCCACCGACAGTTGTTTCACGCCTCGACCTCCCAAAAGCGTGGTTTGTCGTACATCCCTTTGGCGAAGCGCGGCGCTCCAACGTTTTTACTGCTCCTCCGGAGCAGACGGCAGCGTAGGGCCGCTCCTGCCACATGGCGTAATTCTTACACGCGCGAACGACGCGGTGCCGAGTCGTTTGTGCTCTGAGGTTTTTCCTTGCGCCGCTGTCGGGCCGAGTTGTGGGCGGTCTGCTGCCACCGGCCGGCCCCCGGGTCTGGGTACGACTCTTGCCAGTGCTCGAGGCCATGACTTGTGACGAGGCCCGGCAGTTCTACGCAGCCCTCATCGCCGGGGAGCTGCGAATTTCAGAGGCGGCCCTGGTCGAAGCTCATCTCAGCCGTTGTGCCGACTGCCGGCAGATCGTGGAGGGCCTCTACCTGGTGGCGCCCCGCGATTCGGAGGGCCGGATCGCTCTCGCCGGCGCTGGCGACAGCAGAATCGGTGCGGGGAGCCGCTTGCTCCTGCCGCTGCTGGTTTTGGTGGCTCTGGGCGCCAGCGCCCTGGTGGCAGTTCCCGGACTCGCCCCATATGCCTGGCACCGGGCCACTGCGCTCGTGGTCGCCGCCCGCCACTTGGCCCCGCAGCCGACGACGCCGACGGCGCCTCCGGTGCCCGAGCCAGGCCGGATCGAACCCCCGTCCGGGGCCGCCCCCGTGATCGACCCCAAGGTCATACCGCCGTCGAGCTTATCCGCCTCCTCCGCGTCCCTGGCGGCCACATTGCCGAGCGCCCCGCCGACGACGGAATCCCAACAGACGGCGGCAGCGACCACCGGGCCGTCGGACAAGGAGGCCGAGCGCGCACGCGCAGAATCGGCACCCAGCGTGCCCGCGCCCTCCGCTCGACCCGCCTCGACACAAAAGCCCGCGGAGTCTGTTGCCATTGCGTCGGCGCGGAAGGCGGAGCCGCGGCAAGCCCGACATGAGAAACAGGCCGCGCCGGCCAATCCGGAGCCGGTAGCCCCTCAGCTGATCTCGCCAGTGAGAGCCTCGGAAACGGACGTCGTCGTGCAGGTCTTGGTTCGCGATCGCGGAGTCGCCGAGCGCAACGTCAACACCCTGCTCGTTCGGCTCGGCGGGACCAATCTCGGCCAGGCCGAAGGCGCCACGATCGTCGCCGTGATCCCGCAGTCGAGCTACGGCGAGTTCACGCGCGGACTCGCGCAGATCGGCTCGTGGAACCTTGAAGCCAGCCGCTCGACACTGCCGGATCCCGTCCACGTGGCGGTGAGGCTCGCGAAGTAGCGCCGGCCTGGGAACCCGACACGGAGCGGTGACCGGCGTGTCGGGATTGTAAAGAAAGGTGACAGTCCCGACCGAAAGATCAACTCGATCGTTCTAGCCTTCCCTTCCAGGCGAGTGCATACTCGATCCGCCCTCACTTCGACCTCCTACGCTGGCGCGCTTGACCGTCGAAGGCCATCGTGACGGTACTGGCGAATCCACGTGGAGGTCACTATGGCCGCTTCGGTATACGGGTCGAAGGCCCGCGGTTTCGAAAACCGAAGGGGTGGCTTCGATGGGTGACGAGTCCCTGCGACGGACGATCCGTACCCGTCTTGCGACCGGGTCACTGTTCCCGGTCGATGGCAAGGTGTCCGCGGGCAAGCTATGTAACATCTGTGGGATGCCAATCTCGCAGGGGATATCGAGCATGAAGTGGTCGGCCCTACCACGGTCTTTGCCCACTGGGATTGCTATTCGATCTGGCGGCAGGAGTCGGATGCACTGGCGCGGACGCCTCAGTCCGTCAAGGCTCCGACCCCTCTTCACATTGATCGAGAGGACGATGACGGTATCAATCCACCCACGGCGGAGTACGCGGTCAGCTTTGGCGGTTCAAAGGACCGTGTGGGAGCGGTTCTGCTAGGCAGGCCCCGGGGCCTTGACGTCCTGACCGCGCTTCTTCGAGGCCTCGGCATAGCTCACGGTGAGATCGTAACGGCGTGCCAAGTATTGACGGAGCAACCGCACTACGTGATTCCCGACATAATGTGGACGCCAGCCATCCTGCGTAGATTCCGTTTGTAAGAAAAAACGCCCGCCAAAATCCCATGAAAACCCGTCTGGGCTGACGAGCACGGCCAGCCGTCCTACGGGCTCATGCCCGAGGTGCGGTCTTCCTGATTCTTTACCTCCGACTTTGCTATGAGTACCGCGCATGAACGGCTGGAAGCTGTTCAAAACCTTCTCGATGATTGAACGGGTGGGCCAGTGCGCAATCCTCCGTCCAATTAGACCTACTCAGTCCATCGTCGATCTTGCTGGCTTGAGCCTCGCTCTCTAGCGCCGTGGAAACCTTCCACCGGAGGTACCGTAGACAGTTAGACGCTGCGAAGACTGATCGTCTTGGTCCGAGGCTTTCGAGCGCCTGGGAATCACGACGCATACGTCAGGTGAACCGGCGCGCATTGCAAGGTGAGGGCGGATCTCTGCCCGGATCTTTGCAGTGACCTGCGATCTCGGGAGGCTTGAGGTTCCAGTCGGGAATCTCGTCCTTGGGGCCGGAGAGCCCCGAAGGAGGGCGACGCAATGCAAGGCCGCGTGAGAGCGCTGCCCTTGACAGCGCCGGGGTCGAGCGGTTTCCTATGAGTGACGGAGGCTGAGGCGCCGGCTCTCCGGCGAGACGTGAACACAAGTCAGGAGGTCAGATGGAGGACACTCCACCCGGCTCAGCAGGCGCACTATCGGGCGCCATGGGCTCCTGATGGCGCGCAACACGGCAGTGAGTACAGCACAATAAGCGCCCGGCTTTTGCCGGGCCATGCCCGGACCCAAGGGGTCCGGCGCGCATAATTCCCGCCCGGAGGCGGAGCACCGGTCCCGCCTCCGGGCTTTCACTTTCAGCGCTTATCTGAGTCCGGACCACTATGCCCCCACGCGGAAACGCAGATACTGGCGCGCTAGCCGGGTGCGGGCGTGGGCCAAACTATTTCGCACATCGCGGAAGCTCCGCCATTCTCGCAGAGCTCTAGCGGACACTTGAGGCCCCGCCCAGGCACCGGCCGACCCTGTAAGGCCCCTTGATCCTGCTAGGCCCCTACTAAAACCCTTCTATAACCCTCCTATCGACTCCCTCAGACTCTCCGGCTCAACCGAGTTTCCTGGGCGCGCTCTCGTCACCATCACAAGCATGGGGTACCGCAAGTCGCGTTCTAATTCTCCGAAGGTCTTGGCCTTTGCGTAGTCCTCCATCCGGGTCGGCGAGTCCTACTCAGTCCATGTTTCCGGTATTGGACAACCTTTCCCGGCGATAAAGCTATGGGCGCGGCCATTTCGGGGCTTCCAGGCCGGAAACCTCCGGGTTTTGGGGACGGCATTTTATTTGCTCTTAGGGACAGCCGCCAACTCACCGTGTCATGGACGCGCCAAGCAGGAGAGAGCGCATGGCAACCCAGTGTCATGGGTGCTGGAAGACCGCGGGGATGCCGGGCAGATGCTGCGGGGTGCCGATGACGAGGGTGAGTCTAGACGAAGGAATTATCCGGCCCTTGATTTGGCTGCTCACGAAAGGAGAAAGGGCGTGATCCGGGCGCTCGCGGTCACCGGAGTCTTTCTCATCGCTGCCGGCATGGGACTCCCCTCTGGGGCGCCCGCGCAGCCGGCGGCGCAGGGGCAGGCCATGGGGATTCTCTTCCTGCTTGGTGCCGCGAGGACAGGCGCCCCGGCCAGCGCCAAGACACCAGGGCAAAAGCCAAAGCCCAGCACCCCGGCCTCCCATGAGCTTGAGGGCGGCACCGCCGATGTGAAGCAGAAGCCCCTGCCGGTGAAAGGCGGTACCGGGCTCGTCAAGATGGGAGGCGGGACGGCGGTCTCGATCCCCGACAAGGTGGCGAGGCCATCTAACCCTCTCGACAGCACGGTCCTTCGGGTGACGTCCGAGCAAAAGAATGGGCGGAAACTCGACCGACCGGTCGAGCTCACGGATCGCACACACGGCAAGTACAATTAGCGCATCTTCTCTGGTCGCCCTCCAGCAGACCAGTGCCGAGTCTCCTCGGCGCGCGCGCTGCCCTGCTAATTCTCTGCAATCTCTCCCACACGTGGCGCTACGGACGATTGTGCGCACTGGGTCGATGGGACGAGCGAACCCATTGGGGTGCGCCGATGTATGAGCCTAGACGTGCTGCGCCGTCCGCACCGTCTCAGATAGTGTCAGCGGACCAAAGCCGGACCCGTGACGCCTCAGGAGATCGGACGACGTCTCCATCCCAGCCATCTTATCGAGATGAGATCGAACACACCTACCTTCTCTTGGATGAGAATTTCGATACGCTCTATCAGCACTGCTTAACCTCGGAGCAGAAAAAGCAACTCAGCGACACGTATTCAGCGACACGCTATACCTTCTGGAAGGTGGGACAGCAGGTGTGTCCAGACGAGAGTAGCGTCGGGACAATTGGCGTTCAGGATTTGAAGATGGCCAACATGCTACTCACCGCGACGCTCAAGAATCTGGGCGACATCGGAGCGTTCTTGCGCATAGCTGCGGAAGCAGTTCGACTGGCCGCGTCGCTTGCACCGCCCTCGGCTGATGCGTGACGTCGGACCGAACGCCGTGAATGAGTCCTGGGCGGGCCATCGCGCGGGGTACGGTCCGTCACTACCAAGCACGGGCACCAAAAAGTCGCACTTCAAACCCGGAGATAGCTAAAAAGGAGAAGAAACAATGAGCAAGTGGATGAGCATCGGGTTCGATCCGGATCAAATGGACCCCGCCACGGAGCCCAATACGCAGGCTGCCATCAGGGGGGCCCGGGATGACGCAGCTCCGCGGCAGACCGGCGGTCTCGACGAGGCGAAGCCCAGCGAGGTCGGAGCGTCAGGGGCCTGAACGACTTGAGCAAGCACCAGATTGCGGGTGCCATCAAGCACCTGGTCGCACGTCACCGAAGGCTTGGCGTTCCCAGGATGGAAACTTTGATACGCCTCCGACTGGTCATCGTGTGCAGGCTCGCATCCGGGATCCGCCCTCGCCGACTCTGAGTCCTGGTGCAGGGGGACTGAAAGTCGCGTTTCAGTCCCCCCACATTCACCGCTGGTCCCTCGAGGTTGCGATGAAGCGGGTTTCCCGGAGGCCGACATTTCGGTTCTTGTTCCTCGGACCTCGGACGGCCGTCGGGCTCATAACCCAAAGGTCGTCGGTTCAAATCCGACCCCCGCAACCAATCAAGACAAGGGGTTAGGGGGAACTCTCCTAACCCGTTTTGTTATTTTGTCTAACACTTGTCTAACTGCTTAGAGTCAGAGGGCATATGCACTCTGTCAGCGCTGGGATAGGTTGGTATGGAATCTAGCGAGTCCACTCCAATAGCATCGTGGGATGCAAGCTTCCCGCGCTTGTTCGAGATATTTACTGCTCCTTCGTCGCCATCTCTCTCCTCCTTGGGTGGTGGGGTTGTTCCTGGGAGAGGAGAGGGCAAGCAATGTGTCAGTTCTCGAGCGGAGTGGCCCGTCGTAAGTGGTTGGAGCGATGCCTTTGTCGATCGCACACACCGTGGGCACCGACCTACCGTGTCAGCGAGGGCCTGCGGAGGGCGAAACGTGCCTCGTAAGCGATGGTGCTGAAGCGGGGCAGCAGGGTGATCTAGCGTGTCACCGCCACCACACAGGGCTGGCTCACTGCACTACTCGGGTCGCTCGATGCGAAGACCCGCCTGTGCGACCCGCAGCATCTCTTCGTCCGCGCCGCGGAACTCAAAGCCGAACAGACGCCCGATCGTCACCATGATCTGAGCGAACGTGTAGCAAGCGAACAAAGACTGTACGACTAGATTTTCGCTCGGGTCGGTCTTGAGGATCGGACCGTCCACGCCGCGCTCAAGAAACGCATTCACCGCCCAAAGATCGGAATGCTCAAAGGAGCTTCCGTGGCGATATAGCACCTTGTAGAAGTTTTCGAGACCGGCATCCTTGGCACGCTGTTCGATCTTCACGTCTCGCCATTGCTTGGCGAGTATGTCGTTCTGCGCCCAATCTATTCGTTTCTCTTCCTCCACCGTCAGTCCGAACTCTTGTGCCATCGTCCGCCGCGCGCGACGACCGTTGACGATCCACGGTTCGATTCGCGCGTCTGATTCCGGCTTGCAGATATAGGCTAGGTCGATACAGACATTGACGAGGGACCGCGCAATCACCATCGCGCCTTCGCCGTACCCGGCTGCCGCCAATAAACGAGCCGCAGCAACTGCCTTTCGAGAGCGTGCGTATAGCATGGCGGCTGCTCGAGTCCGGCGCCGGGCCAGGTCGATCGCAAAGCGTTCGCTGTTTCGCTCGAGAAGATCGTCAGCAAGAGCTATGACACGATCGTACGTTGCAAATTCACGGCTGAAGCGTTGCTCAAATGGTGTCATCGAGCGTGGTTGTCGCGCAGCACCGAAGCAGCAGTCGACAACTCAATCGAAAGGCGCCTTGTATACTGACGCAAGTCTCTTTGGTCACCTAACGCACTCGCTTGAACCAACGACTGAACCAACGACGCCATAGCGCTTTCAGGCCGACACTCATGCCCCAGAAGGTAAGTTTCAGTTGCAGGATTTCTGGCGCCGAAGGCTTCTCTGACGCCGAAGGCTTTGCTCCGCCTCGATGAGTCAAGGCCACCACGAGATCGGCGACTCTCTTCTTCATCGCTTCGACCTTGTTGGTGACCGTCATTCGACCCACCGAGTTCGGATATCCATGGCCCCGAAGGACTTGATCGGTTCTTGCCATGTCTTCGTAAGCCTGGGTGATCAGAACGTCGAGAAGGCTGGTAGCCTCGGATACGTACTCGCCCGGATCAAGTTGCCGCTCGTGGCACAATTCGATAATTGACTCTAGCGATTGCCGGGCAGCCTCGTACATGAACGGCTCGAAGAAATCACCCCAAAAGACGACACGGGGGGTCCCGTCAAATGTGACGCCTTGGTAGGAGACGGGCTCGCCATGAAACTTCGTGGTCCTCAACCCCTGAGCGTTCATCATTCTCCACGCCTGAAGTCTCTCGTCGAGAGGGCGCGCCGCCCCAGCCACACGCTGCTGAATCAGCGGGTAGAGTCGTGTCCTCGGTTCGGGTAACTCAATAGCAGTGAGTCTGCTCACGGAGCGTTCTGGCTCAGGCGCTCAATGACGGGGACAACAGTTCGTACAGCGTCCACACTTGCGGCACAGGGGCTGGTTCACCTGCTTTTTGCATTTCGGACAGAGCCTCATTGGACGTCCTCCTCCCGGCGGCAGGGAGACTAATTCCTCATCCAAATGCGGTCAATCCAGCCGTCGTCATTCAGGACAACCCTCACGGGATCGTTCTTTCTCGGGATAGTGCGTCCATCAGAGGTCGGCTCGACCAGCAGAGGGTTCGCAACTAGTTTGATGCGATGCACGTCAAGCTCCACCACGAGACCAGTGACTTGGCGCCGCCACAGAGACCGGCGCACCCGAGCGATTCGTCCCGTCAAGAGATGTCGCAAGTCATGCACCTCGAGCTCCCACTGAAAGCCCTTGTCCCAGTCTTCGCACTCGAATCGTTCTCGTCCGTGGTGGCGATAGTAGGGGTCCGGGTCGAATCCATCGGGACCGGAATCCGTGGAACTGGCGAAGCGATCCAAGGGATTTGGCTCATCTGTCCTTAGCCATTGCCCTCGACTCATACTGAGAGTCGGTGCCGCGATATTGAACAACACGCGCGCGCCTTCTTGAACGTAGAGCGTCCCGTCTGGCATCACGGACGCGTTCTCATCGCGGTTCGGAAAGAGGAGACGGCCCTCTTCAAAGCGAAAGTGCGGCCCTTCGGATCCGCCCCAGATGACCACCGTCTCCGCCTCATCCACCGCGGGCAGAAATTCCACGACGCGCTTCTCGTGGTGCGTCCCTGGGTCGCGCCACCCACTCATCCAACTGTTGCCAATCGTCCAACGCCCCAACGATTCACCCCAGCGTTCATAGCTGACCGTGATGGGCCGGCTCATCCACTCCGGCGTAGGGTGTCCCTTGAAGTGATAGCCCTTCAGGGTCGGCTCATACTCCCCGAGCAATCGTTGCAGCTCGGCACGCTGCTCGGGCGGCACGCCGAGCGTGTTCCACGCGCGCTCGGTGAGGATGACCCAGAAACTCCAATGCATCTGCATCGGGCGGGACGGGATTGTGACCACATAAGGCTGGAATATCTGGCGGTACCGCGCGCAATGTCCGCCGCGATGAGCGCGACGAGGGCAGCACCGAGCGCGACGGGCCAGGGCGACTCCCAATACCAGGCGGCCAGCACCACCACCAGGGCCACCGCAGCGAGGAATCGCCAACCCACGGCCCTGGATGCTAGCACAAACCGCCCGACTAAGCGGCGTCCCAGTAGATCACTAGCTCGACAAGAGCTACATTCCCAGAGCTATGGACCTGCCTATCTGGCTCGACGAGCACGGCAAACGCCGGCCGACGCGCCCATGCCCGAAGTGCGGCCTACCGGACCCTGTCCTCCGGCTCCGCTACGAGCATCTCCTCGCCAATGGCTGGAAGCCCTTCAAGCCGTTCTTCATGGTGAACTGGTGCGGGCATGGTCATGAGTACCAACCCTGGCTTCAGCCGGACGGTTATTGGCTGCTGGTATCTCTGTGGGAACCGGGAGAGGAAGCGGCGCGCTGACGCTTCAACAGTCGCCTTTCGCGTCGCGTGCGCTGGGCTCCCGGGCTCCGGAGTGTGCCAGCGAGGACACCCACCGTCTGCTCAAGACGGCTTGGGCCTTTTCCGGCTTTCTTTCGTCGTCGCTCGTTCATTACTTCCCCTTCGGCCCGCGCGGGTCCATGGTGTGCTGTCGCTCGTTACCAGTCAACCTGGCCCTGAGCATTCCTAGGATACCCGTCGTCGACGTTTTCGTAGAGCGTCGCGGGGTCTGTCGGCGCGTCCCGCGTCACCTTCACGGCCATCTTCCACGCTCCGTTGATCCGGCGGAGTCGAAGGAATTCGGTAGTGGAGCCGTTCCTGGCGGTGACGAAGATGTTGTACCGCTTAGACTGTGCACCCACGGGGAGGGTCCATTGTCCGAGCAAAACGGCGTGCTTCGGATTGAGATTTCCGAGGGGGATGATCTTCTCGGTCTTGCTGATCTGCTCGATCGTATAGATGCCGGGCCTGACGACCAACTCGTCGAAGAGCTCAAGGTCCGTGATTCGCGCCGATGCGTCGTAGAGCGGATACGCTCCCTGAAGGACGGCCATCAGCAGGGGAGTACCTGCCGCCCTCCCGGTTGCCTCAAGCGTCAGGTAACAGAAGCTGTCGCCGCCCGTCACCGTGGCCGCGATCGTCTTGTTCAGAGCCGAGATCTCCTCGGCCTTGGCCCGCAATTGCCTTTCGTAGCTGAGCTGCTCGTGGGACGCCCACCATGCAGCGCCAGCAGTGATCAGGGCGCCGATGACGGCAAGGGTCGCTGGCGAGAACCAAAGGCGCATCCTCGACTCCTCCCGGCCGGGAGTCTAGCAGAGCGGGGCTCGCAGCGGGCACCGGCAAGCTCGAAGGGTCGCTGAGCGAAAGGCGCGACACGAATTTGACGCCCCGCCGCCGGCGCGCTACGATCGACCATGCCACCCATCGAGCAGCCGCCCGCGACCCCGCAGGACGCGATCTGCCGTGACCTACTCCGCCCGCGTATCACCGTCAGCATCTCTGTCGCCCCAGCACCCAGCGCGAAGCGGGCGCACCCAGGAGAGCGGCCGCACGGCGGCGAGCCCACGATCCGGGTGCTCCGTGATGCCTCGGCGTTCGCCTCGTCGAGCGACAGCACGAATCGGTTCAAGACCTTGGTTCACGAGCCTTGGCGCGAATCGGCCAGCACCGTCATCGTCTCGGGCATCATCCTCGACTGGAAGACCCCCAGCGATCGGAAGATCTGGTAGTGCGCCTCGTTCCGAGCTGGCTCTACGCCTGGGGCATCCGCAATTCGCGAAGAGCCTGCTCTACGGCGAAGCCTGGAACGACCTTTAGAATTTGAATCCCGGGGCGCACGTTGTTGAGTCAACATCTTCTAAGTGCGCAATGCGAAACATCTAGCGCGTAGCGGACTGTAAACACGGGTTCTCGTCGCGATCGCCCTCGCGATGCAACTATCGCGTGGCTCCCACAGCATAGACGTCGACGGGCGCCGCTCGGCCGCGCAGCGCTTGGGGCCCGAGGGGCTCGAGGGCATACCGCTCGGTGCCCGCGAGTCGGCGCAGAGCGTCGCTCGAGACCAGGAAGCGGCGATCAAGGTCGCGTGTGGCGTGCTCCAAACGGGCGGCGGTATTCATCACGTCGCCGTGAAAGACAATGTCGCGTTTGCTTTCGCCGATCTCGCCGCTGATCACCGGCCCTGCGTGGAGGGCCGCTCGCAGGCGCGGGGCCACGCCAAACTCCCGCTCAAACGCAGGCGCCACAGCCTCAAGCGCCGCGGCGATCGCGAAGAAGCAGGCGATTGGCCGCGCATCGCCTCGTGCTTCGGCCGCCGTCCACGTCACCACCATCTCGTCGCCGACGTACTGGTAGATCTCGCCACCGTGGTCGCCGATCGGATCCGAGGCAAGGCGAAACACGCTGGCCAGGAAGCGGTGGACGGCGGTCGGCCCGATCCGTTCGGCTAAGGACGTCGAACCCTCGATGTCGACAAAGAGGAAGAATCGTTCCTCGCTTCGGGGTCGGTGATAGCGCCCGAGCACAATATTGCGCAGGTTGCGTGGTCCCACAATCTGACCGATCTCGAACCCAAGCAGGACGACGAAGGCAGCGACGAAGGAAAAGAATACCCCCAGCAGCTCGAGCGACTCATCGAGCGGGGCAGCGCTGGGCGCAAAGCCGAGCACCCGATCGCCGAGGCTCCACGCATTGACCACCAAGATCACCACCCCGTAGACGAGCCACTTCACGCCGAAGGTCACCAGAAACGGGGCCTGCTGGAGGGGACGGCCCCAGCGGGTGCGCAGGAGGAAGATCTCCACGGCGGCGATGACGGCCGTGATCGTAGCACCATCGATCGCCCCGATTAGGCTGTTGATGAGCGCGGTTCCACGGAAGGTGAGGCCGATCAGGCTCCCGTAGGCCACCCCAATCAGCGTCCCTACGAGCAAGAGCCGTAGGAAGAGCTGGACCCGACGCTTCGTCGCCCGACGCATCCTGCCAAGTCTACCGTACCGGGGCGGGCCGCTGATCGAGAGCGCGACCGTCGGGACTGTCCGGCCGTTTCTCAGATGCCCAGCGGCCGTTTGGCGCCTGTTTTGAATACCGGGTTCTTTCGTGTTTGTGAGTCGCGTCGATAGGTTTCGAGTTGTGCGGCCCGGAAGCGATTGGAAATTGTGGCGAAAACGCGCCCCTGACTAAACATGGATTTCAAGCCGCCTTGGGGAGTCGCCTTAGAACGTCGTCGTTAGTGGGGCGATCAGGGGGGATCCTCTACGTCCGGAAGGCAGTGCCCTTCAAGGGGAACCGCAGGAATTGGCCCACCAGGTGGCAAATCCCGTTGGGGCCACCAGCGGCGCGGTAAGGGAATAAATCTTCATAACTTCTAGCTCTCCTTTCTTCAGGCTCCTACAAACGGCA
>Ga0209689_1003302_pt1 | contig 11916 bp, 11 predicted proteins | sample GraSoiAngelo_149_FD_187119 | JGI IMG/M metagenome (GOLD analysis project Ga0209689, IMG submission 187119) | Grasslands soil microbial communities from the Angelo Coastal Reserve, California, USA - 14_1009_09_30cm (SPAdes) (version 2) | ecosystem: Environmental > Terrestrial > Soil > Grasslands ...
CGGCCGGAGTAGTGTTGGGGTTGGAAGGAGCCGTCATGTTGAGTCCACCGCTAGCTTGCGAGAACGCCGGCCGGCTTATCCGCTGACCCATGTTGACGTGGTGTGTAACCGAACCCAGCGCGATCAATGTGACGTTCGAGATGCTCGTCGCGTCGGGTGTGCCGACGAAGAACGACTGCCCGTAAGCAATGCTCGTGGGCGCCGACGTGATAGTCGGCCGCGAGCCGTTGAACAGATACGGAGGCGAGTACACCTCAGCTGAGGCTCCTCCGAACTCCCCTCCTGCTGACAAAACGCGCCCGTCGGGTAGCAGCGCCGCAGTGGAGTGATAGCCTCTGAAAACTGTCAGGCTCGCCATCGTTGTCCACGCGCCGGTCGCGGGATCCCACATTTCCGCCGCGTAAGCGGGATTGCTCGAGTTAGTGTTTGGATCCTCAGATCCCTGGCTGCCGCCAGTCACTAATACTTTCCCGTCCGGCAACAAGGTAGCGTTGTGGAGCTTGCGGCCGTAGGCCATCGATCCAGTATACTTCCAGGCCGGAGTTGAACTGTTCAGGTCAATTATCTCTGCGGTCGCGGTCGGAAGTGTACTGCAGCCTGAGTAGAATGCACAGGGGCTTCCGCCCGTCAGCAGCACTTTCCCGTCATCGTACATGACGGGTGACCCCCAATTGCGGTCGCCGTAGTTGGTATTCGCCACAGAGCTCCAAGCACCAGTACCCGATACGTCAAGATACCGGGTTGTCTGGCTGGGCCCAGCACAGAACGCCTTGCCATTAGGCGCGAGAAACATAAATGGATAGAAGGGTAGAGCGAGGTGCGCTGTGCTTAGATTGCGCCACGAAGCTGTCGCCGCCTGCCAGACTTGAGGCTCAACGTTCACTCCCTGCGTCGAATCGATCCACCCACTAACCACGAGCACGTCTCCACTCGAAAGCGTGGTGCTGGTCGGATACCAGCGACCATTGTTCATATTAGGCAGCTGGGTCCAGGTATTGTTGAACGGGTTATAGGTGCGGGCATTCGGCAGCCCCACGTAGACACCCGTGTGTCCACCGGGTACGAAGAGCTGTCCATTGGATAAGAAGGCATTGCCTGAACAGAAGATGTTGTTGCCTTCTTGCGGAGCCGCAGTATTCGTGTTCGCCGATGGATCCCAGAGTGTGGGGTTATCTCCCAAATCGAACGGGGGCCACCATATCACCTTGCCCGTGGGGAGGACATGAGCATGGACCGCTACGTATGGCCAAGTCATCACCGATGAAAATTGCCCGACCGTCGCACTGTTCTGGGCACGCAAAGACGAAGCTGCGAAGAAGAGTGATATAAGAAGCGAAAGCAGTGCTACAACGCGAGTACTCGTCCATATAAAAGCGGATGAGCGGTGATTCCGGCGACAACAAAACACATATGATTTGCCACCGATCATAAGTTATTAAATGAGAATCGTCGAAAGCTTGAGGCTCACGCGTGTGATCGCAACGTGTCAATCTCATTTTTAACAATTTTTTAACAATTTGAACAAACGCGAGGCGAGTCTTTTCCTCATCCTGCCCGTAACCTAGGCTCAGTTGTGGTCTACTCATGACTAGCTCGCCATCAGCCCCCGGCTCCTCTTCGCGCATTGTTCATCTACAACCAACAACTCGATACCTTCGAATGGTTCGCCGATAGGCACGATCCCTTGCTCACATTCCTCCGGTGAGCTGGCATGCTCCCATCGATAAGCTGTGCACGCGATCGTCAGTTCTGTCGGACTGTAGATGTTCTTGATCAGCGACTTAGGTGCTGCGAGCGCCCACTCGCGCACGGTATCCACCGGCAACGCCGCCAACGGACGGATTCGCCTCTCCGAGCTATAGCGCTTCCCAAGCCGGAAGCGTGGCGAACTTCTGTCCTCTGTTGTCTGTCTTCTGTCCTCTGACATCTGACTTCGTCCTCCGACCTATGCCTTCCAAACCTTGCCTGCAGCGACTTTCACCGATGCCATGGCGTTCCGAGTGTCGATGATACATTGGGCCCAATCACCGAGTTCTTGATAGTTCACGCAGGAGTGATTCGTCGCGATGAGCACCAGATCAAAATTCTGAATCGTTGTTTGGTCCCAAGCAACCGACTTTCTTCCAACGAACTGCGAATGCTCACGGGTTGGCTTAATTACCGGTACGTAGGGATCGTGGTATTCAACCTCAGCGCCGCGCTCGCTCAGCAAGCTCATTAAAACGTAACTAGGAGATTCGCGTTCATCATCGACGTTCGGCTTGTAGGCCAGGCCCATCACCAAAATCTTGGAACCGTTGAGAGCCTTTCGTTGAGAGTTGAGAGCCGCGATTACTCGATTGACGACGTGTTCCGGCATGGCAGTGTTGATCTCGCCCGCGAGTTCGATGAACCGGGTGTGTTTGCCATACTCACGCGCCTTCCAGGTAAGATAAAATGGATCAATTGGAATGCAGTGACCACCCAGGCCTGGCCCCGGGTAGAACGGCATGAAACCGAACGGCTTCGTTTTCGCAGCTTCGATTACCTCCCAGATATCAATCCCCATCGCGCCGTAAACGAGTTTTAGCTCATTAACTAAAGCGATATTGACACTCCGAAAGATGTTTTCGAGTAGCTTCGTAGCTTCAGCCACACGACAGGAGGAGACCGGCACTAATCTCTCGACGACCTGGCGATAAAGCGCCTGGGCGCGCTCCAAACAGGCCGGAGTGTAACCGCCGATTACTTTGGGAACGATCCTCACTTTGCTTTTATCGTTTCCCGGATCCTCGCGTTCCGGCGAGAAAGCCAAATGGAAATCCGTTCCAGCCTTCATTCCCGATCCATCCTCTAGCACGGCGCGCAAATTCTCATCCGTTGTTCCCGGATAGGTCGTGGATTCCAGCACCACAAGTGTCCCTTTCGTCAAGTGCGGTGCGATCGCCCGGCCAGTCTCGAGAATGAATGAGATGTCCGGCTCTCGGTTTTTATTCAGTGGCGTCGGCACACAGATGACTACCGCCTCGACTTCCTTAACGCGGCCGAAGTCAGTGGACGCGCAGAGCTTCTCCGCCTTCACCACTTCCGCAATGGTCCCTTCCGCAATATGCCTGATATAACTGCGCCCCTGGTTGATCGAGTCTACCTTAGCCGCGTCAACATCAAGCCCCACTACCGTGACGTTGGCGCGCGCAAATTGGATCGCCAGCGGCAACCCGACATAGCCAAGACCGACAACAGCTATTTTCATCGTCCAGTATCAGCGATCTGCCTGAGAAGTTCCGCCTGCGGTGTCGTGGCCGTCCGGTTGCTGGGGGTAAAAGAGGAACTTGGCATATAAATAAGCGATCCCTTCGCTAAAGACGTCTTTTACGCCTTGGCTGTAGCACCACCAACGGCTTGGATTGTAATCCGGATTCGGCACTGCGATAATTCCAACTTTAACATCTCGCCCCAAAGCTTCCTCGAAGAGAAGGCGACTGCGGCGGGCGTGTACGTTCTCCGTTAGAACGTTGATGTCGCGCACACGCATGTTGTGCTCGCGAAACCAATTCCGGAGCGCGACGGCTGAACCGTATGTTCTGTCGCGGTCCATGACACGCGACGGCACCATTTGCAACGACCCATTTCCGAGACCGTATTTCTTCAAGAGATCTGCGCCCACACTGGCCGAAGTGTTATAATCATTGATATAACCTCCGCTTCCCTCGACTGGTCCACCTGTCGTGAAAACCCGCTGATAGGAACCACTTCGAAATTCTTCCACGGCCGCGCGGATTGCGTATTCATGTACCCATCCTTCGACAACGAGAACATTTGTATCCACACGATGCGTCACCGCTAGAAGCGGGTAAATACGAAACCAAAATGAACAGAAAATCACGAGGACTGCTGCGACAACAGCCACCCATCCCAACCACGAGAGCCCCCAGCGTTCTTTCCTTTCGAAAAGTCGCGGGAATCTTGACCAAGAAGACGTCGCGCGAATCTGCGAGCCTTTCCGCGATGCCGCCGAAGCGCAAGCATCGCTGCTCGTCCTCTTAGTCATGCGACCGAGTGGGAGACGACCCTTCGACAATACGGGAGCGTCTTGCCTGGGCGCTTCGCAGCTCGTTAAATCGTTTGCGACTATCCTTGAGAAATCGTAATACTCCTTTAGGCAGCAGATTGGCTCCCCGATAGAGCTTCAAGGAGATATAGATTCGGCCTTTCCAAGTTAGAGGGACGAAGTAACGAGGAAGATCGAACCTTTCGAACCCATTGCTCCGTTTGAATTGTCCCAGACTTCCTTCGACCCAATTCGCATAAGTAAGATAAGGAATACCTTTTTCTGCACAACGTTCGACCGCTTTGGCGATCAGCGCATTGTTGGGAGCTTTGTCGCGATGGGCAATTTTGGAGATGATTTGGCTCAAAGTCGCAAACTTGCCGGCGCAAGCAATAAAGATAAATCCGACCAACTCATCGCCAAGATATGCCCCGAAAATTTCTTCTCGAAACAAAAACCGGCTAAACTCTCTTTTAATAGTCTCGAAATCCTTTCCATAATGCCAAAATGGCTTTCCCTGGCGCACGGGAGTTTCATTGAAGATAGACACCATGCCTCTTACAAACTTGTCATCGAATTCACTTCTCCTGACGACGATGCCCTTCTTTTCGGCTCTGCGAACCATGTTTCTCGTTTTCGCGTCGATCTGGTTCTCCCACCAGAAAACGTAATTCTTGATGGGAATTGCGGCGATGGAGTCGTGCTCCACGCAGTAGTTATGTTTTATCTCGACGTCCGGTAATCGTTGCCAAAAGCTAAGAAGGTCTGCATTGCACCCGGACTCGCGAATGGCCTCCACAAGAGCTTCAGGACTGTCCAGATCTTCGTACCATTCTTCTTCGAGCCGGGCAATTCGCACGAGCTTGCCCCCAATTGAAATCTTTTTGCTGTGTATCTGGATACACTGACTCTTTTTGCTAGGCATTCGATCTCAAATCGCCGGCGCCTTGCGCGCTTTGTGCCAATCACTCACGAGCGCTAAAAACTCTAGCACTGTTCGTCGCGCGGGTGGATAAACGCATATAAAGCTTGCACCAGCCAAAAGACCCGCCGAACCACAGATCCACAACTGGATGAAAGGAGCCGAGGTCTGCACCAAGCGATGAAAAACAAATGTCGTGCCGCAGACTATTCCCCATAGCGGCAAATGCATGAGAAACCGACTCCACAAATCCGTTGTGGTTACAGGACCTTGCCGGCCCACGACATAATAAGTCACGGGCAACCCGATGAAAAGACAATAGGCGGAATAGCTCATGGCTACACCGACAGGTCCGAAGGGCAAACCCAAGAGGAACGATAGAATTGTACCGGCCGAGCCAATTAAACTTAAGACCAGGAAATCCTTGCCACGCCCCTGGCTGGCAAGCAGCCAGCTGGCGACACTGGCAACCGGTGTGTAAAGGGCAACCAATGTAAAGCCGGCAAAAATGGGAGCCGCCTTTTCCCATTTCGACCCTAGCACCACCAACGTCAGCGGATGAGCCAGGACCAGGAACAGGGCCGAGACCGGAAAACCGATAACTGCAATAATGTCGTAAATCTTGAGGAAGCTGCGACGGTAGCGATCGGGCTGAGGCTGCAAGCGGGAAAGAGTCGGCACGAAGACCGCTTCGATGGGGCTAATTAGTTGCTCTACAGGCCGGAGCAGTAGGGCCGCCGCCCTGGAGTAGAGACCGAGAGGCGCCGACCCCCAAAATCTGCCAATTAGAAGACCATCAGAGCTTCGGGCGAGAGACCATAGAAAAGTACTCGCAGTTAGATTGGCGCCGAAAGTCAGCAAGGACCGTGTCCCGCTGCTCCCTTTGGGCAACTGCGGGCGCCAATGGGATGCCATTAAAGTCAACCAAAATGTAACTACCGGGATGGTCAGTTGCATACCAACCAGGGACCAATAGCCATACTTCAGCCAAGCCATGCCGATGCCCACCATTGCACCTGCCGCTATCGAGCCGACTTGAATGAGCGCAATCATTTTGAAGCGCATCTGGCGCCTCAAAATAGCCAGGTGCTGGACAGCCGAACTAGTCAACAGAAAGGTGACAGAGAGCGCCAGGGTAATGCCAACAACTCGCGGCTCCCGGTAAAACCAAGCTACTGCCGGCGCAGAAGCCGCCAGGATCAAAGTGGCCGTTCCGCCTAAGGCGACGTTAGTCCAGAAAAGGTTGGAGACCTGGGCGTGCGTGATCCCTTCCCGTTGCACCGTCGCGGTGGAAAGGCCGGCATCATTGAAAACTCGCAAGAAACCTGTGATTGTTGTCGCCATCGCGACGAGACCAAAATCTTGTGGCGCGAGCAGGCGAGCCAGAACCATGACTGAGCCCAAATTCAAGGCAAATTGAATGGCCTGGGCAAAAACTGTGACGAATCCGCTCGAGATTGTGCGGCCCTTGAGGTTCGCGAGCAGATGCTCAGTTGCAAAGTGTTGCTTGTTGTTGTCGCAGTTTTGGGAACTCGTGCGTTGATCTCCCGTCTCACTCGTTATACAAGCGGATTCCGAGGCTGCATTGGTCATTCGGTCTTTATCCGTGACGGAGCTTTGGATCGTCATGTGGGGATACGGCAATTGTAGCGAATCCTGATTCCCGCGGGCAATTTAGGAAGCGTGCGCCTTCTCACCATTCTTCGCAGCCTCACCATCCAAAGGTGGAACGGCACTCACTTCAGCAGCTTCGCCGCGGCACCAACCGGGCGGGGCCATTCGTGCCGGTTACGCCCGGTAACGACAATTGTCTGCGGTTTCACATTCGCAGTTATAACAGATCCGGCTCCGACCACCGCCCCCTTTCCAATAGTAACACCCGGCAGGATTATGCAATGCGTGCCAATCATGGCACCGTCCTCGATCACAACCGGATTCTGCGTACGAGTTCCATACAGACACTCTTTGGTATGATCGTGGCCCTGAGAGGTAATTGCGGTATGAGCCCCAATCATTACCCCGTTGCCAATCTTAATACCGCCTCCACCCCACATATGAACAAACGGTGCAATGGCGACATTGTTGCCGACTTCCACATTCTCGGCTCCGTCAATGCAAACCGGCATATATAAGGAAACGTTTTGTCCACAAGACTTGAAGCTGCTGATCAAATGAGCACGCTGCGAATTTTGAAAAATGACGGCTAGTCTGTTTGCTAGAGAATACACAATAGATCGAAAAAATGCTTTCACTTTAGTTCACAGGAGATACGCGAGCCAATCAGATAAATGGCTTTATTTGCTTTCAGGCTTTGTGGCGCGAAATAGCTTTAACCCGTAGGCTTGGTTAGCACACGGGTCAGGTTTCTGATTCCACTCAGGATTTGGTTGATAGCGTCTTCTCGGCAAAGAACGACCCATCCTCGTTTGGCTCCAGTTTCTTCCTCCGGACCAATGACAGGGAAGAAGGCGAATAATCTCAGATAGTTGAGGGGCTCAAGATACGCCAAATTGAGCACTCTACCTGGGCCGTAATCGATATGGGAGTAGGCGGTTCCAGGGACCTCGAAATCATCTATCATCACTACGGCCTCGGTCCAGTTCGTAAAGATTACCTCCAACTCTTCTACCACCGGCGGCTTGCAGTACCTACTGGAATCTTGCACATGCGCATCCAAGTAAAAAAACACCTTGGACTTTGGAAAATTCGGGCGATCCGCCAAACGTTTTAAGAATTCCGGACTGTCGCCTTGAAATAAGTGGACCCGCTCTCTTTGCGGGAAAAGACGCTGCACCGCGTAACCATGAGCCCGCGGGTCGATTTCGACGCTATAAACGGGAAGATTGGATTTGGCAAAGAATTCAGTGGTCGTGCCTCGAAACGTGCCTGTTTCGACAATCGCCCTGAAATCCATTCGGCTCATGATGTCCGTGTAAATCCGCTGTCGGAAATTTTGGCCGTTGAATGGCCCTCCCCATGGATTTTTTGACTGTCGTCTTAATAAGTAATCCAACCGGCCAATATTTCTTCCGCCAAGCATTCTGAAAATGAGGGATTTTATTATGGTACGCACTTTCTCTACGTGTGTCCTCTCTAGTCCGCGCCGCATCAGGGTGTCAGTGTTTGGTGTTTGGCGGAGGGCTTTCGACACTCAAGCTCGCATTTACGGAGCGATGGCTCAACTTACCGCTTGCGAAGTGACGCTCGCTTATCGATAGCCAGGTGATGAAGAAAAGATATTCCGCCAGTGAGCTTGCCGACTTCATTGAAGGAAAATCCCGAAGCGCTCGCCAACTCACGTCTTCTGCCAGACACGCCGGTTTACGTAATCGGTATAGCTCAGGATGATTTTGGCCACATTCCACGAAACATTGTCCACATTGTAGTCAGCCGGTATCCGACAAGAACCCATTTTCCTAAATTGCACGAGCGTCATTTCTACAGACTGCAAAACGCGAGACTTGGTCAGCCCACTCATGATCACAGCGCCTTCATCCATGCCCTCGGGACGCTCGTGAGCTTGGCGCACCATGATTGCCGGAAAACCAAGAATGGAGGATTCTTCCGAGATAGTCCCGCTGTCGGATAGGGTGCAGAAAGCACTTTTCTGCAACGCCACATAATCAAAAAAACCGAGGGGCGGCATCTTACGAACCAGCTTGTGTAATTTGTGGCGACCTGCTTGCAATTGGCTCCGCGTGCGCGGATGAAGGGAGAAAATCAGCGGGAAGCTGTACCTCTCTGCCAGCCCATTGAGTGCATCCACCAAACTTTTTAGATGGACCGGCTCGTCCACGTTCTCCTCGCGGTGAATACTGACAGTGAAATACCGGCCTTTTTCAAGGAGGAGACGCTGATGAACATCCGAGGCGTCGATAGCGCCGCGGTGAAAATCCAAAACCTCTTTCATCGGCGATCCGGTTTTCATGACGCGGTCTGGCGGCAAACCCTCCGCTAACAAGTAACGCCGGCCATGTTCGGTGTAACAAAGATTGATGTCGCTCACGTGGTCTACAATTCGCCGATTGATTTCTTCCGGCACGCGCATATCAAAACACCGATTGCCGGCTTCCATGTGAAACACCGGAATCTTGCGGCGTTTGGCCGGAATAACGGCCAGACAACTATTAGTATCGCCAAGGACCAGCACAGCCTCGGGCCGCTCCTTTTCCATTATGGTGTCCGCCTTGGCGATGGTTTTGCCAATTGTTTCGGCCGCATTGCGACCCGCTGCTTTCAAGTAATACTTCGGACGCGGCACACGGAGCTCCTTAAAGAAAACATCGTTTAGTTCGTAGTCGTAGTTTTGACCGGTGTGAACGAGCACATGTTGCGTGACGTCTTCCAGGATGGCGATGACGCGAGAGAGACGGATGATTTCCGGTCGCGTCCCGACGATGGTCATGACCTTGATCTTGGGCATAATCACTTGCTTGGAAGAGGATCGGAAAATCGGTCCTCCTTCCTTGGCGCGCTGCCCTTATCCCCCTTCACTTGCACGAAATATGTGTCCGGGCGTTGCGGGTCGAAGATTTCATTGGCCCAGAATAAGGTGATCATGTCGCTACTGCCAATGTTTTCAATCGAATGAGTGTACCCGGGCGGAATGTCCACAACTCGGATGGCGCGGTCGCTTACCGGATATTCTATGATTTCACCTTTTAGAATGTGGCGGAAGCGAATGATGCCCTCTCCTTGAATAACGCAAAACTTTTCGATCTTTGTGTCGTGATAATGATTACCGCGGGTGATACCGGGCCGCGTGCACGACACAAAAATCTGCCCCGCACATGGCGACTTAACCAGTTCGAAGAGCCAGCCACGATCATCAGTCTTAGGATCCACGGCATAGGCTAGGTCGCCTGTGTCGCAAAAGGAGATGTAGGTAGAATACAAATACTTGACCAATTGATCGGAAAGATCCGGCACCAGACATTTTTTGCGGCCATCGTGGAACGACGTGATCAGGTCGTAAAGTTCACCAAGAGTAATGAAATAAACGGGCTGAAGTTCATACCGAGTTGTAGCCAGATCGTGCTCGGGGCGAGCCACGATTTTCAGAAACGCGCGAACGATGTCGTCAACATAAGCAAACCGATATGGTTTCGCCCGATCGCTGATCTGAACCGGCAAACCGCGGCTGATTTTGTAACAGAACGTCGCCACAACCGTGTTGTAGTCTGGCCGGCTCCACTTCCCAAACACATTTGGGAACCGGTAAATATATAGCGGCGCGCTGTTTTCGCGGTGGTACTGTAGCACCGCGTCTTCCGCTGCCTTCTTACTCCGCCCATAGGAGTTGTCCCACTCCGCTTGTATAGAAGAACTGAACACCAAAGGTATCCGACCACCGGTCGCCGCCAGACACTCACACAACTGGCGCGTAAGATTGGCATTGCCCTCCATGAATTCTTTTTCGTCTTTTGGCCGATTAACGCCGGCGAGGTGAAACACAAGGTCGGCCCGGGCAGCCAGTTTTGACAGGCTGCTGGCGGACTGAGATCGATTAAACTCCAACACCTCAAAGCCGCCCCGGCGAAGAGCGACGCAGAGATTCCGGCCAATAAAGCCGCCAGCACCAGTAACTAAGATGTTCTTCAATATGCGGACTTCGTCACTGGCCAGTTCTTACTTTCCAATTCCTGCTGAATATAATCGAGTTTAACCAACATGGCCTTTAACTCTTCGTCAGTGAGACGATGCGTGTTTGCTGAAGTGTAATCCTCGACCTCGGCAACTTTTCTTTCCCCCTTTTCGAAAAAGAGAGCGTAGTTCAAGTCGCGAGTATCAGAGGTAATGCGATAATAGCTGCCTAAATCTTCGGCACGGACCATTTCCTCGCGATTAAGAAGACTTTCATGCTTCTTCTCTCCATGGCGTGTGCCGATTATGCGAACTTCACTGTCTGAGTTAAAGAGGTCTTTTAGCACCTGTGCCAGTTGGCCCATGGTTGCTGCCGGCGCCTTTTGTACAAACGTATCCCCGCCCGTGCCGTGCTTATATGCAAACAAGACCAAATCCACTGAGTCCTCCAGGGACATCATGAATCGAGTCATGTCTGGGTCCGTAATTGTGATAGGCTTGCGAGCCTTGATCTGACTAACGAATAAAGGAATAACGGAACCGCGCGAACCCATCACGTTGCCGTAGCGAGTGATACAGATGGTTGTTTCGTTCGGTTTTAAACCACGGGCTTTTGCTACCGCCACTTTTTCCATGAGGGCTTTAGACATACCCATCGCGTTGATCGGTTGAACGGCTTTGTCGGTGCTGAGCACGATAACATTCTTCACGCCATTGCCGATGGCGGCGTTCAAAGTGTTTTCGGTACCAAGAACATTGGTGGCCACGGCCTCTAGGGGATAGAACTCGCAAGAAGGCACCTGCTTGAGCGCGGCCGCGTTGAAAACATAATCCACACCCCGCATTGCGCTATTGATGCTGTTGAAATCGCGCACATCCCCGATATAAAACTTGAGTTTGGAACTGCGCATTTCCAGGCGCATATCTTCCTGTTTCTTCTCGTCCCGGCTGAAAATCCGGATCTCAGCAATCTTTGTGTGGAGAAACCGGTGGACGACGGCGTTCCCGAAAGAACCAGTCCCACCGGTAACGAGTAGAGTTTTATCTGTAAACATATTGACCTCGGCCGTATGGTGGCTGCGGCATAAGGCGATATCAATTAAACTGCTTGGCTATACCACCGGTTAGCATTTCTAAGGCCGCAATTCGATATCTTGCTTTATTCTTGCGGTCGAGTTTTGACTACGACCGATTTTGACTTATGCCACGCATTGCGGTTGATATAATCGACGTAGCTCATCACGATCCGGACAACTTTTCGAGTCGCTTGCGTGTCCGGGGGTGCGTTTCGACTGCAGCCTAAACGTTCTTCCGCAAACCTCTCCGCGCAAGCATCGACTACAGTTCCTCTGCGTGCGCAAGTAGCTATTCAGTGACATAC
>Ga0209689_1003304_pt1 | contig 11911 bp, 11 predicted proteins | sample GraSoiAngelo_149_FD_187119 | JGI IMG/M metagenome (GOLD analysis project Ga0209689, IMG submission 187119) | Grasslands soil microbial communities from the Angelo Coastal Reserve, California, USA - 14_1009_09_30cm (SPAdes) (version 2) | ecosystem: Environmental > Terrestrial > Soil > Grasslands ...
CGCGGCTTGCCGTGCATCGGCACCATGGTGGGAGGCATTCCGGAGTTACTACCCGAGTACGCCCTCGTCAGACCAGGCGACGTACGCGCGCTCACCGAGCGGATTGTTGCTTTTGGACTAGAACCGAAGCTGCGCGAACGGGCATCTCGCGAGAACCTCGCCGCAGCGCGCCGGTACCACGAGAGCGTGCTGCAACCGGTGCGCGAGAACTTCTACCGGGAGCTCGCAAGCGTCACGAGCGCGTGGTCGCGCGGCCGGCGCGGACGCGCTCCACCCTCCGAAGCGAGCGCGTCCACCTTCTTCGGGCGCGCGCTTCGCTAGTTCTCTCATCAGCAAATAAGTTGACACGCTCCCCGCACCGCACCCGATGATGCGTTGGTCGAATGCTTCGTTTTACGGGCACGTGCGCGGCCATCGGAGATCCTTGATGAAGTTGGCTAGAACCGCAGTGTTTACGCTCTCGCTCTCTCTGCTCCCTCGCTGCGGATGCGAGAAGCGCGTGCTGGCCGTTCCGCAGCAGCCCGCGTCGCCGCCCACCGATCCCCCCACACTTCCGGGACCTCCCGCGCCTCCACCTCCCGCGCCTCCCCTCGTCTGGCTTGATGCCATGGATTACGGGGCGAAGGGCGACGGCGTCACGGACGACAGCAGCGCTCTTCAGGCAGCGTTCGACGCTGGACCCGTCGTCATCCGCAAGACGAGCGCGTTCTACAGGGTGAATCGCACCCTTTCACTGACGAATTCCGTCAAAGGTGACGGAAGCCCTGAGATCCGCATGATGGACGCGGACGGGTCCAGCGAGAAAGCTCTCTTCCAGGTCGTCAATTCGATGCGCCCCCTGACGGTTTCAGGACTCCACCTCAACGGCGGTTGGGATGGCCACGGGACCGCGGGAGAGAATAGCCATCTGATCGCAATCTGGGGATCGGCAAACGTTTCCGTCCTACAGAATGTGCTCGAGGCATCCTATGGCGACAACGTGTTCATCGACAGGCTTCCCCGTGCGCCATGGACCAACAGCTCGAACGTGACCGTCCGGCAAAATCAGATGCGGTCGCCGTACCGATGCAATGTGGCAATCGTGTCGGCTCACGACGTTCTCGTGGAGGAGAACGACATTCGCAAGTCGAACGGCTACGTCGTCTCGGTCGACATGGAACCGGACGACGACAGCTCGCAAACGGTGTACAACGTCCGCATCATCAACAACACCGTCACGCTCACTTCGGTATTTGTCGGCGCTTACTCACCGCAGTTCGATCGGATCGCCGTCCATGACGCTTTGGTGGAGGGCAACAGCGGAACGGCGGCTGCGGTGTTCATCCAGGTGTCGACATCGGGGCCTACCAGCGGGCTCGTGGTTCGGAACAATGCGATCACGCGCTGAGCGGACCGGCCTTTGGATCCACGAGCTCGATGCTTCCGAAGACGTAACTCCACCAGATCAGGTTCAGGAACGGTGACTTGAAGATGAGCAGATCGGTCGCGAGGGTCACGGCCGAACCTGCGAGTCCGGCGAAGACGGTGGTTGGCAGTCTCTGCCGCGCACTGCTCTTTCGTGCTCGCCAGATTGCGGACACGAGGGCAATTGCCGCTGCCACTCCTGGAACACCGAGTTCAACGGCCAGGAGGAGCGGTGTCGAGTGCGCGTGGTAAAGCGTGATCCCCGCTGGACGACTCTCATAGACTCCGTACATCTCGCTGGCTTCGCCTTTCGCGTCGACGAGGTACCAGCGCCAATAAGAAGCGTATCCCAGTCCGATGAATTTCTGCGTGATACTCGCTTCCGCGATTGCATTGATACCCGTCTCGATCGTCACCGCTCGGCTTGCGTCTTCCATGTCGGCGAACCGATCTGTCGAAACCCTTGAGAAAACGAGCCAGCCGGCCAAGCCTCCGATCACCAACACCGCCGATCCGAATGCAACTCGCTGCCTCGTCGAACGCAGTGAGAACGTAGCCAGCGCGAGAAGCACCCCTAGGCCCAGCAGCGCCCCTCGCGATCCTGTGCTCAAACAGGCAACGAGCAGGACCGCGGAGGCAAGTCCGTTTATGCGTCGATTCCGCCCGAGGATGACCTCCTGAAGCGCGAACGCAAGTGCAGGGATGAGGATGACGCCACCAAGCGACGCTCCGAAAAGAGGACCTCGCACGCGATCGATTCCGAACGTCGGATCGGGAGCGGCATCATCTTCGGACCGGAATCCCAGATTCAGAAACGACTGGGCCGTGTACATAGCCGCGACGACGGCGATGAAGATCGTCAGATTGGACAAGAAGCGATGAAGCCCTTCGCGCTGGCAGCGGACGACGAGGTACGCGCTCCAGAGAGAGGCTGCGGAAGCTACCAGGGTCCAAGCCATGGCCGAAGTGTCGGGCTCCGTTACGGGGCTCCACCAGATCAGTGACAGCGCAGCGTAAATGAACAGCGCGGAAAAAATGGTCGGAACGTTGCCGTTCTGCGGCCGCGAGAGCGGGCCTTCCAGAAGCCGGAAGACCACAAGCATCGCGAAGAGCGCGACCAGAAGGAATTCGTGAGCGCGCACCGGCACGCCGAAGAGGTCGAAGGAAATCTCGAACCGTCCCGGAATCACCGAGGCAAGGAGCAGCAGCGCGAAAAACAGCGTCGTGGCAGGGCGGCGCCACCGTGCGCCGTGACCGCGGGCGTTAGAGGCGAGCGGATACGTCAAAGCCAAAGTCATGCGGTACCCCACCACGGCGCCAGATGCGCGGACACCATCTCTGCAGTCACATGGAACCCCACGCAGCAAGGTTAGTGCTGGTCCAGCGACGAGTCGACGATGCTGCGGGCGCGATAGAACCATCTAGCGCTTACACGCGCGGAGCGAGCCGGCAGACGAGCGGACGCCGCGTGCCCGGCACCGCTGAACGCCGCATGATTCCTCGAGGAAACGTGCGTGCAGGTTGTCCCTCCGTCATCTCTCGTGCTGTTCCGAAGACCGGCCCGTCAACGAGCGTGTCATGCGTGACCGCATTCCATTTCATCGCCCCGACGTCGGCGAGGAGGAAGTGGCGGCGGTGAGCGCGGTTCTTCGCTCCGGCTGGCTGACGACGGGAGGCGAATGCAAGCGATTCGAGGCCGAGTTCGCGCGCTTCGTCGGCGTGCGTCACGCGTTGGCCGTCAACTCGTGCACCGCTGCGCTTCACCTTGCCCTCGAAGCCGCCGGCATCCGCCCCGGCGACCTCGTACTGGTGCCCACGCTGACGTTCGCCGCTACGGCCGAGGTCGTCATTTATTGCGGCGCCACCCCAGTGTTGGTGGACTGCGAGCCGGAAACGCTCAATATCGACGTCTCCGCGGCGGAAACGACGATAGCGCTGCTCGAGGCCGGCAAGCCGGTCGGTGGGGTCACACGGCAAGGCCGCCTTCGCGCGATCCTGCCGGTGCATTATGGCGGCCAGATGGCGGAGGTCGATGGGATCGCTTCACTGGCGCGCGCGCATGGACTTCGCGTGATCGAGGACGCCGCTCACGCGCTTCCCGCCGCGGCGCGGAGTCCCGATGGCAGGTGGCGTTCGGTCGGAACGACTGCGGAACAGACGTGCTTTTCGTTCTATGCAAACAAGACCATCACCACCGGCGAGGGTGGGATGCTGGTCACCGACGATGACGGACTCGCCAGCCGCGCGCGGCTGATGTCGCTGCACGGACTTTCGCGCGATGCATGGGACCGGTTCAGGACGGCAGGCTCCTGGGATTACAAGATCCTTGCTGCAGGCTTCAAATACAACCTGACGGACATCGCTGCCGCGCTGGGACGTGAGCAGTTGAAGAAAGCGGTGACGCTCGCCCAGGCGCGAGCCCGCATTGCGGCGCGCTACTCGGAGCTTCTGCGGGATGTGGTCGAAGTCGATGTTCCCAAGGTCCGAAATGATCGACAGCCCTCATGGCATCTGTACGTGATCCGGCTCAGGCTGGAAGCGTTGAACATCGATCGCGACCGGTTCATCGAGGAGTTGAATGCGGCGGGCATCGGTACCAGCGTGCACTGGCGTCCGCTGCACATGCATCCGCTTTATCGGGAGCGCTATGGCTATCGGCCTGAGGATTTCCCCGTGAGCACCTCTGAATGGGAGCGGTGCATTTCGCTTCCCATCTTCCCGTCGATGACGAGCGCGGAAATCGACCGCGTGGCGGAAACGGTACGGGCGATTGCCACCGACCACGTGCGACGCATGGCCGTCTGAACGGCCGCACCCCCAGGGTGTTCTGCCGCCAACCTAGCGGAGCGAAGGGTAGCGACATAGCTTCACGAGAAGTCGAGGCCTTCCACGACTGGGAAGCTCACATGGCGACGCTCCGGCTCCTGCACGTCATGACCGTTCCCATCTCGCTGTTTTTCCTGCGCGGACAAGGGAGGTTCTTCCGCACGCTCGGTCTCGAGGAGCAGGCCATCTCCTCGCCAGGACCTGACCTGGTGCGCTTTAGCGCGGAGGAAGGCATCGCCGTTCACGCCGTGCCGATGCTGCGGGCAATCACGCCGTTGCGTGACTTGGTGGCTGTGTGGCGGCTCTATCGCGTGTTCCGGCAACTGAAACCGGCCATCGTCCACGCCGGCACGCCCAAGGGCGGGCTCCTCGCCATGGTCGCTGCGTGGCTCGCTCGCGTTCCGGTTCGCGTCTATCACATCTACGGTCTGCCGGCCATGACGGCCAGGGGAATCCGCCGGCTCATTCTGCAGGCGACTGAGCGTGTCTCGTGTGCCTTGGCGGATCACGTCTTCTGCGCGGGACCTTCCATTCGCGACTACGTCGTCGCTCGCGGCATCTGCCGCAGCGTAAAAACCGAGGCGCTCCTGCGCGGCAGCATCAACGGAATCGAAGCGCGCCGCCTCTTCAACCCGGAACTCCATGCAGCGTCGCGCGCGGGTACGCGCTCGCGTCTCGGCATTCCGCAGCAAGCGGTCGTGCTGGGCTTTGTGGGACGTCTCGTGGGTGACAAGGGCGTCGCGGAGCTATGGGAGGCCCTTCGCCGAGTGCAGGCGGAGGCACCGGAACTGCACCTGTTGATCGTCGGCGAGTCCGACACGAGAGACCCACTGTCCCCCACGCTCATCGACGCGCTGCGATCGCATCCACGGGTCCATTTCGCCGGCTTCGTTCGGAACACGCCACCGCTCTACGCGGCCATGGATCTGGTCGCCTTGCCGTCGCACCGCGAAGGGTTCCCGGTCGTCCCCATGGAGGCGGCGGCCATGGCGCTCCCCGTGATCGCGACGCGGATTCCCGGCTGTGTCGATGCGGTGCAGGACGGAGTCACAGGAATCCTCGTTCAGCCTGGAGACGCGGCCGCTCTGGCCGATGCCATCCGCGGGTACCTGCGCGACCCGACGCTCGCCCGCCGCCATGGAGAGGCCGGGCGCGCGCGCATGCTTCGCGACTTCCAGCCCGAAAAGATCTGGGAGGCGTTGGCGGCACGCTACGATAGCTTGCTGGCGAAACGGCACCTGCCATTGCTGGAACGCCGCGCGGCCGGGACGCCGCCTGCGGCGCCCTCAACGGTCACGGGCGCGCCGGACGGCGGCGATGACGCGCTGTTGCGCATCGGCGCCCAGGCTGCTCGAGCTGGGCAAGCAGATACCGCGGCGGAAGAGATCGGCCGCGACGCCTCCACCGACTCGATCCGCTGAGGCGTACAGCGACTGCAGGTGCATCGGTTTCCAGACCGGTCGCGATTCGATGCCTGCTTCATCCAGGCTCCGCACCAGCGTGTCGCGATCGATGCCGAATCGCTTCTCGTCGACGAGGAAGACGCTGAGCCAATTGGTGTGGCGCCCGTACGGTGCCTGGGGCATGAAATCCAGCCCGTCCACGTCCGCAAGGGCATCGCGGTAGGCGAACGCGATCGCACGCCGCTGCGCTACTCTCTTTTCGAGGACCTGCAGCTGCGCTCGTCCGATGGCCGCGAGCACGTTTGAGAGCCGGTAATTGTACCCGATGTCGCTATGTTCGTATCCGATTCCAGGGTCGCGCGCCTGCGTCGCCCAGAAGCGAGCGCGGCATACCCATCCGGCGTCGCGGGCGACGAGCATTCCGCCCCCGGTCGTGGTGATGATCTTGTTGCCATTGAAGGAGAAGGTGCCGACGTGCCCGAAGCTGCCGACCTGGCGTCCCTGGTATTGGGTGCCGAGGGCTTCAGCCGCGTCCTCCAGAACGGGAACGTCGTAAGGGGCACAGGCGTCAAGAATCGGCCCCAGATCCGCGGGTTGCCCGTAGAGGTGAACGACGACGACTGCGCGGGGAAGCCGGTTGCGCGCCGCCCGCGCAGCGAGCGTCTCGCGCAACAGTTGTGGGTCCATGTTCCAGGTCGCGGGATCGCTGTCGATGAACACGGGACGCGCCCCGAGGTAGACGACGGGGTTCACACTCGCGACGAAGGTGAGCGTCGGAGCAAAGATCTCGTCTCCGGGACCGACGCCGAGCAGCCTCAACCCGAGGTGAATCGCCGCAGTACCGCTCGAAAGCGCGACCGCAGGGGCGCCTGCCAGGCGGGCGAACTCCTGTTCGAAAGCCTCGAGGTGGGGGCCTACGGTGCTCAGCCAGTTGCTCTCGAACGCCTGCTCGACGAACGACCTTTCGTGCCCTTCCATGTGCGGGACCGATAGCAGAATCCGCTCGGGCACAGACGCCTCCCACCCACCAGCATCCTAGGAACGGCAGTTCTCGTATGCCAGCCGTCCGATCCGGCCCGCGCAGGGCGTGAGTCCGTGGGAGCGAGCCAACTGCGGGTAGTCCCTGTTCCGCTCGATCAGCCTCTCGTCGGGCAATGAAGCCAGCAATACATTCTTGGGATGAGCGGGAACGTCGAGCTGCGCAGCTTTCGGCGGGAGGACGTCACCGCGGTCCATTGGAGCCGGCCCGAAGGAGCCATCGCGGGTCTGGAGGTCTACGGCCTGCACTGGGAAGAGGGGAAGGCGCATGCACTCCTATCGCCGATCAACAGCGCACCGCTCCCCCCATAGGAGTTACGCGCTGCAATGGCGAACCGTCAACGGCGCGTGCTAGTCATCGGGGCGGGAGGTCAAGCGCGCGACGTTCGATTCGTGCTCGATCAACTTCGTACGGCCGGTCGGCCGTTCACCTTTGCGGGCTATGTCGTCAGCGATCTAGCGCAACTGACCGACCGGGACAGCCGCCGGGATGTGGTTGGCGATCTGTCTTTTCTCCGGGCACACCGCGACCGGTTCGATGCGCTAGCGCTCGCGATCGGCTCGCCCGACGTCCGCCTGCAAGTGGCCGCCGCGCTGGAGGCTGAATTCGGGCCTGACATGTGGCCCGCCCTCGTTCATCCATCGGCCATCCTCGATTGGGGTACCTGCCGCATGGCGCACGGCGTGCTTTTGTGTCCGGGGGTGGTCGGGACCGTGAACGTCGTGCTCGGCCCGTACTGCATGGTGAACTACAGCTGTACCTTGGGACACGAAGCGTCCATTGGCCGCGGTTGCGTCGTCAACCCGGGAGCAAACCTTTCCGGTGGCGTCGTGCTGGAAGAGGGAGTCCTCATCGGTACCGGCGCCCAGATCCTGCAGTACCGCCACGTCGGTCGGGGAGCGACCGTTGGAGCGGGCGCCGTCGTGACCCGCGACGTGGCCGAGGGTGCGACCGTCGTTGGCGTTCCGGCGCGCCCCATGCCACGTCTTAGGGGCCCCGAAAGGGATTGACGACCTGCTTCGCGCCAGCGCATGGACGGCGAGCGGATCCCCCACTGACGTCTTTGCAATCCAGAATGAGCCGCCTGCCACAGGAGAGCGGCGGTGCGACTGATTGGTCCATTGGGAAAAATATTCGCCATTACCAATCGTTCGCCCGGCACGTGCGTTTTCACATTTGCAAGTTACCTTTCCAAAAGAGGACGTTTCGCAATCCATCTTCGACGTTTGCCAGCGAGGCCTCGTGAATCGGGGGGCCCAAGGTAATTCGCAATGGCCGAGCGGTCGCGTACGGCGGGGAAGGCGCGGAAGCAACCCTCTCGCTTTCTCCGGCTCCTCTACGTGCGATGGCTGCGCCGTTCGACAATCGCGCTTCTCCATGCGCTGCTCTGGACGTCCGCGTTCGTACTGGCGCTTGAACTCCGCATGGGCGGATTCACGCGGGAGCTGGAACGGGCTTCCTTGAAAACGTTGGCGCTCGTCGTCGTACTGCGCCTTGGGATGTTCGCGGCAGCCGGGTTGTTCGACGGTCTCTGGCGCTACAGCGGCATCCTGGAGCTCGAGCGCATCGTGCTCGCGACGACCGCTTCCACGCTTTTGGCAATGATCCCCGCGCTGCGCTTCGGAGTGCCACCGTCCGTGCTGCTGGAGGAGTGGCTGGCGTCGATCGTGGCAATCGGTGGTGCCCGCATGGTATTCCGCGAACTGTATGAGCGGCACCGTGCCGAAAGGCGCCGCACTCCCACTCTGGTCATTGGCGCCAATGACACGGGCGAGAGCCTCATTCGCGACCTCCACCGGATGCGGGGAGCGCCGTGGGAGGTAGTTGGCTTCCTCGACGAGCGTCCGACGATGCAAGGCAACCACGTTCACGGCGTGCCCGTCCTGGGGCCGCCGAACGAAGAAGCCCTGCGGCGGGCCATCGCCACCCACCGAATCGGGCAAGTCATCTTCGCCGCACCGGTCGCCTCCGGAGAGCAGACGAGGCAACTGGTCCAGCAGTGCCGCACCGCAGGTGTTCCCGTCAAGGTGCTCCCGAGCCTGGCCGAGCGGATCGCGACACACGGGCCGGACGCGGTGCGCGACGTCCAGATCGAGGATCTTCTCGGACGGGCGCCCGTCGAGCTGAACCTGAGCCAGGTCGCCGCGTCCTTTCAGAACCTTGTCGTGCTCATCACCGGCGCGGCCGGCAGCATCGGCAGCGAGCTGGCGCGCCAGACTCTGCGCTTCGGCCCGCGCAAGCTGCTTCTGTTTGATCACAACGAGAACGCACTCTTCTTCATCGAGCACGAATTGCGCGAGCAGTGTCTGGCAGGCGTCCTCGAACCGCTGCTTGGAGACATCACGGATGAACAGCGGGTCGGCTGGGTCTTCGAGCACTTCCGACCGGATATCGTGTTGCATGCCGCTGCCCACAAGCACGTCTGCATGATGGAAGCGAACCCCCGAGAAGCGGCACGGAACAACGTATTCGGCACGAAATTGCTCGCCGAGACGGCGGATGCGGTGGGAACCGGTGCGTTCGTGCTCGTCTCGACGGACAAGGCGGTGAAGCCAACCTCCGTCATGGGGGCGAGCAAGCGCGTCTGCGAAATGGTCATTCAGCACATTGCACGGCGGAGCAAGACGCGATTCGCCGCAGTCCGCTTCGGCAACGTCCTTGGAAGCAACGGCAGCGTCGTCCCCCTTTTCCGCGCGCAGATAGCAAGTGGCGGGCCGGTGACCGTGACGCACCCGTCCGCGACGAGATACTTCATGACGATTCCAGAGGCGGCACAGCTCGTTCTGCAGGCTGCCGCCCTTGGCGGCACAGGGAAGATCTTCTTGCTCGACATGGGCAGGCCAGTGAAGATCCTCGAGCTCGCGCGTGACCTCATCGTGCTGTCCGGGCTGCGACCGGAGGTTGACATCGGAGTCAGCTTCTCCGGACTCCAGCCCGGCGAGAAGCTCTATGAGGAGCTGTTGTCCGATGATGAGATAGCTGGGGAGCGGCCGCATCCCAAGATCATGGTGGCGTGCATAGAGCCGCCATCGGAAGAGGACTTCGAGCAGGGAATGGACCTCCTCGCGGACGCGATCCGACGGAGCGACGAGCGAGAATTGCGCCGCGCGCTCTCGTTTCTGGTTCCTGAGGCGAGGATCGCGATGCCAGGCGACCCCCTGCCTCCGCCGCGATCCTCGGGTGCCCGGGCCACCCGTCCCGCGCGCCGCGATGCGTGGCCGGGGACGGAAACCCGCGTCAGCCGGTTCGAGCACCCCGCTGACCTCTTCGGTTCAGGAGGTGACGAGTGACCGGCAACGCTCCGCTCGGCGTGAACCACGCGACCCGACGCCGGCGCCGGTTCCCTGCCGTCTGCAAGACGGTGTTCGACCGTCTCGCGGCGGCCGTCGGACTCTGCGTGACCGCCCCGGTGCTCGCCATCGTGGCGCTCCTGATCGCGCTCGAGAGGCGTGGGACGATCCTGTTCACACAGGTTCGACCGGGTCTGGGAGCGGTTCCGTTCCGCATCTACAAATTCCGCACGATGCGGGAAGCGTACGGCCCCGATGGGCTACCGCTTCCGGCCGCAGAGCGGCTGACGCCGCTCGGACGTTTCCTGCGCCGCACGAGCCTCGATGAGCTGCCTCAGTTGTGGAACGTGCTCCGCGGCGAGCTGAGCCTGGTCGGGCCGCGCCCGCTGCTCATGGAGTATCTCGCGCACTACTCGCCGGAGCAGGCTCGACGTCACGACGTCCGTCCAGGGATTACCGGCTGGGCGCAGGTGAACGGTCGTAACGCGCTCTCATGGGATGAGAAGTTCGCGTATGACCTCTGGTATGTCGACCATTGGAGCCTTGGCCTCGACCTGAAGATCCTCCTGCTCACTTTCGCCCGGGTCTTCACAGGCGACGGAGTGCGCGTTCCGGGCGAACGAGGCATCGAGAGATTTTGCGGCTCCGGTCCCAAGCCAGGCACCCGCAGCCACGACATGGAAGCGCCGCGGGTCCGTGGATGACGCTCGTTGATCTGACCTGGCTGAGCCACCGGGTCAGCTCAGCGGGGAGATCGGCGACCCTGGCGGCGCTCTCGCTGGACCTGTGGGCGATGTCCCAGGGGTATCAGCGCCTCGAGCGCGGTTTCGCGGGGCTGTACGCCCCGCGACGACCGCTGCTGTGAGCTTCAGCCCAAGGATCGCGCCGTTACTTCTCCTCAAGGACCTCTTTCGGATCCTTCCCATAGTCGACGCTGGCCGGATTTCCCGTCTCGGCGGCGTTGATCTCCGCATTGGTCGGGTTGTGGGGGCTGATCGGGCGGTTCGCGTAATCCACGCTGGCCGGGCTCCCCGACTCCGCGGCGTCGATCTGGGCGTTCGTGGGGTTGGGGGCGTGCTTCTTCCGCGACTTGTAATACACGCTAGCCGGATTGCCCCTCTCCAGCTTGTCGAGCTTCGTCATCCCCGGATGCTTCTTCGGCTTATTCTTCTTCTTCGTCTTCTTCGTCGAATCCCTCGTCTGCGAGTCGTTCGTTTGCGAGCCCGCCGATTGCGAGCCCGCTTCATCCAAGGGCGTAGATTGCGCGCGAGAGACCGTGGACCCGGCGACAGACAGCGCGACGGTAGCGATGAGCGAGAGGATCGGTTTCGAGGACACTAGGGCGGCTCCTTGAGGGTCGTGTTCTGAGGTCGTTCGACCCCGCATGATCTGATGAACCGGGCATCCCCAGGGATTCCCCCTACCTTGGTGTGCGGTCGGCCCTCCGCACGAATGCGGCATGATTCATGGAAAACCGGTGCCCCGGCTTGTTGAGGCCAGCCCCACGCGGGTTGCCTCCTACCTCGGACCGCCAACTGAACTGACCGACGGCGATGGCGCGTTTGCGGCTGTAGCCGCGCAGAAGTCCTCGCGACGTTCACGGAATGTGCCCGTATCCGTCACCCCATTGATCGCTCTGCGTACACACCATCGTCGATCGGCCGGACAGGATGCGTTGCTCGACGCAGGAAGCCAGCACGCCAGCCGCTTGGCGCGACTGCTTACCGTTCTCAGCTACCAGAACGCGGCGGGGCGATCTGCGGTCAGCGGGAGCTGCTAATGAGCGTGTGTCCGCGTTGTCGAATGGTTAGACAAGGTTGCTCAGGCGTTCGACATCTCGAAAGCCGCACCCAGCGAGATCTCCCGGCCGCGCGCGGCTGGTGCGCTGGTTGCAGCACCGGGGCGGACGATGCGTGGCACGGATCCGGGTTCTCGTCAGACGACCGCTT
>Ga0209689_1003308_pt1 | contig 11908 bp, 8 predicted proteins | sample GraSoiAngelo_149_FD_187119 | JGI IMG/M metagenome (GOLD analysis project Ga0209689, IMG submission 187119) | Grasslands soil microbial communities from the Angelo Coastal Reserve, California, USA - 14_1009_09_30cm (SPAdes) (version 2) | ecosystem: Environmental > Terrestrial > Soil > Grasslands ...
AGCGCCGGCGGTAGTGCCGAGTCCGGCCACAGTGACGGTGAGGGCGGTGTCTCAGGCGGACGCCACAAAGTCAGCCTCGGCACAGGTGACCATCACGGCAGTCATTGGCGTAGCTTTCTACGTTTCGACCACAGGCAGTGACTCCAATCCGGGCACGGTCATCTCTCCATGGAGAACTATCCAGCACGCGTCCAATTCCGTACAGCCGGGCGACACCGTTTACGTGCGTGGTGGCGCGTACAACGAGTCGGTGAACATTTCGGTATCAGGCTCAGCGGCAGCAGGTCCGATTACATTCCAAAGCTTCCCCGGTGAGCAAGCGATTATAGATGGTACGGGACTGGTGCCCTCTACCTCGAGCACCCAGGGCTTGATCAACATAACGAATCAAAGTTACATTTCCATCCAAGGGTTTGAGATCCGCAACTTTCAGACCTCGAGCGCGTCTGCCGTTCCAGCGGGGATCTGGGTATCAGGCGCAGGTAGCAATATCCAGATACTGAACAACCTGATTCATAACATCGTGACCACCTCAGAAACCAACGGCAACGCTTTCGGCATTGCCGTGTACGGCACGGCAGCGCCCGCCTCCCTCGATGGTGTCACGATTAGCGGCAACCAGGTTTATGGCCTTAAGACCGGCCAGAGCGAATCGGTGAATGTGGACGGGAACGTCAGCAACTTTTCGATCACCAATAACGTCATTCATGATAACGACAACATAGGAATCGACATTATTGGCTTCGAGGGCGTTTCGCCCGACCCAGCGTACGACTACGCCCGCAACGGTACGGTCACCGGCAATACCATCTACAACATTTCGGCTATAAACAATCCTGGTGAGAGTAACCAGTACGATGCCAATGGTATTTACGTGGACGGTGGCTCTCAGGTTGTCATCGAGCGAAACCTGATCCATGACGTAGACATCGGCATCGAGATGGCCAGCGAGCACCAGGGCCACGTAACCAGCTTTGTGATCGCGCGGAACAACCTGGTGTATGCGGCGAATACGACGGGCATAAGCATTGGAGGGTATGACGGCACGGTGGGCGGCACTGATCACTGCACGATTGTAAATAACACCCTGTTCCAGAACGATACGAAGAACACGGGGAGCGGTGAATTTCAGATCCAATACTACGCCACGAACAACGTGTTCAAAAACAATATTGTATATGCTTCGTCACAAGGACTATTCATCAACAACTGGACGAGCAGCGAGCCCGATCCGGCGGACGTAGATTACAACCTTTATTACTCCTCTTTGAGCTCCTCAACAGCAAACTTTCTCTGGAATGCTACTCCCTACGCTGGTTTCCCGTCCTATCAATCAGCGACTGGGAAGGATAGCCATTCTCAATATATGGATCCGCAGTTCCTGAGCCTGATCACGCCTGCCCTGCAAATCCGGCCGACTTCACCGGCAGTCAACGCAGGAATCGACCTGGGGTCGACGGTCGTCGGTACCTTGGACTTTGCTGGCAATCCGCGCGTGCTGGGAAGCAATATCGACATCGGCGCTTACGAACAATAGCGTTACCAGTGCCAAAGGGCAGATTTCGGCCTCGCGAAAGTAGGGGTTTCCCCCTAGGGATCTTCGGGTCTTTTGCTACTCAGAAATAGAGACTTGACAGGCTTGTGTTCCGCTGGCCAGGGGCCAACATACCTTGGGCGGGAGTCGGCGACATTTGTGTTTCGCCCCAACGATAACTAACACTTTATCGGCTAAAGAGGTCGCCTAACCAGCTGGGGAGGGTTAGGCGCGTTTAGGCCTCCCCAGGAAGTGCGTACTGAGAAACGTATCCAACTGGGTGCCCCCAGGATTTTCCAGATTGCAAGAGCCGGCCGTTGCGGAGCGTGCGACCAGTGAAAATCTCTGCTCTCTGCATGTCTGGATTTTAACGTGGCAGGCGATGAAGCCCAATCATTCCATGTCCCTCGTTGAGCATCATGCAACTGAAAATCGAGAGCGCCTCCTTGAAACCACAATCCAGCGCCAGAGTGTCTATTGGGAAGCGGCTGACCATAACCCGCGCGGGCTTTTGCTCGCAGATTCCTCGTAGAGTTATGTGACGAACAGCCACGATTGAAGAGATTGGAGTCGAAGGAGAGAAATACAGATGGAGCTCAGCCGCCCAAGCGGACCAGTCGGTGGGTTTCCGCCCAAGACTGCGGCAGGATTTCTTCTGATGGACTCCGCATTGCGCCCCGTCTCGTTCAATGCCGCGGCCGTCGAGATTCTTAGTTATCCGGACAAACTCGCAAACCTAACGCACTCTGACGTGCTCCTTGCGACAAAGATTCGGTCGAACTTAGTAAGCCGGCAGGCCCGTGGTGAATCGCCCTTTGTGACTGAGTTCCAGTCAGGCAGGAGACGTTATTATTGCCGAGCATTCTCCGTGGATTCATGCGCCAAAGATCCTTCGTACCCGAGCATAGCCGTCCTGCTGGAACGAGGACCATGTGGAGTGGCCCCCTTGTTGGGAGTCTCGCAGCAGTTCAACCTCACGCAACGCGAGCAAGAAGTGTTGAAGCATCTGGTGCAAGGTTTAACCGGCAAGGCGATTGCGAATCGCATGAACATCAGTCCCAACACAGTGAAGGCCTTTCTGCGAATGATCATGATCAAGATGGGCGTCTCTTCCCGGTCCGAAGTGGTGATCAAAATTATCATGACCCAACGGCAGTAATGCGCTCATCTCTCTGTGCGACCCCACAGCCCCGCCTTGCGGCGAGTCACGCCGGACCTCCAGGCATCAAGTGAAGAGACCCTGCATCTGACTTCCGACATGGAGCAGCACAATTGGGCGCGTGTCCAAATGGACCACCAGGAAGCTCGTCAGTTGATCCGTCGAGCTGAATGGGCCCTAAGCATCGTTTCGGCCGTTACTCTTTTGTTTAGCGTGTTGGTTAGCTTAATCCTGCCCCGCCAAGTCACTGAGCCTCTGGTCAACCTCAAAGAAGCCATGGATCACGCTGCCAAGGGAATTATGAGATCGACTTCGAACTCCACGGAGGTGGCGAAGTCGTGGAGCTTGCAAAAAGCGTCCAAAACCTAATCTCACTCTTACGGAAAAAGCGGTAGCGTTACGATGGCCCGTGCATCCAATGGAGAGAAACCGAATGAAACGAGGGTGGTGCGTATGACGCTGGGTGGAATTATCAGAGTGGCATGGTGTGGATTCATGGTGCCAGGAGTGGCGGCCCAGAGGCCAGCGTCGCCCGAGCGCGGGGCGGAACAAAGTCCTCGGTCCTCGCAAGTTCAGCCGCAGCTGGAGTTGAAGCGATTTTCCCTCTTGAGCGGAACTTCGATTGATCTCTCCCCGGACTGGATCGAGCGCGAGCAGATGCCGCTGCCACCTTCGCCGAGGCTGGCGCGATTCGCCCCGCAAGTGACGTTCTTGGAGTTTATGGCGCTGGAAAATCCGAAGATGCACTCGACCTTGCGGATTGCAACGACCACCAATCCGTTCCTGGGAGGCGATGAGGTTGCACTGGATGTGCAAATGCATAGCGCAGCTGGTTCGGGCAGCGGCCTAGCGGATTATTTGTTCTACTTTTTCTTTTCGGCACCGCGGGATTGTTTGGATGGAGGCTCGGAGGCTTACCGGAAAGCAAAGAACCAGGCGGAATTGCCGGATCACACGGCGGTTTCGCCGGATTTGAGTATTCGCACCGACTGCCAACACCCACCTACGTTAGCAGGTTTTTATTCGAGGCAGTTGAGCGCAGGCGTACTCTTTCAAGTCACCAACGGAGTGGAGTTCGCAGGTGGGATCTATCCGGAGTTTTATCTTACACCGATGGAAAAAGTGGAGGCAAGCGGGCTGACGTTTTACGTGTTTGAGGCACAGGGCCGAATGCGGCTCGATCTGGCGACGGTCGACCACTTCAACTTGCCCGATGAAATGCAGGGCGCACAGGCGGATTTCTTCTGGGCGGTAGGGGCACCGAGTCCATTTCCATTTATTCGGGACCCGCAGAGGAAGAATGTTCCGCTGATCCAGGTTGCCTATGCCGGGATGGGGCTGGGGTCTGATAAACATGACATTTTCATGAGGTTGCTGCGGCAAGTCCATTCACGGTAAGGAAAGCTGCCAGCAAGCATTCGAGGGCATGTCCGACGCGGCGGAAATCGAGGGAATGGGTCGCTGATCTGGCAGGCTCTCCGAAGCGTTTCTTTGAAGTTGCGGAAACCGCTGCGCTGGCGGATGGACGCGACGATGATGACACGGTATGCCATCGAACCACGAAAGGCTCAGCGCGCCGCGGCCATCGCTACGATTCCCGCCCTTTCCGGCGGCGGCAAGGCCACACCGTCGCGGAAAGCAACAAATCTGCCCGAGGTGACCGAGATGCGCTCGCCTGGCACCAGGATGCCCGCCAGATTGAGCGGGTCGGCAGCGGAAACGGCGATGGTCTCGCCCGAGGGCGGGAGGTTGCGCAACGCCCGGAGGGATTCTACCGCCACCGGCAGAGCGAATTGTTCCCCGAGAAAGCCGCTGACGAATCTTCCGCCGCGGACTTCGCCGCGATCCTCGAGCCGCCGCAAAGCGATCAGCAGTTCGCGCCAAGCGGGCAGCAGGGTCTCGCGCGCGAGCACGTCGCGAAAGACGACGCCGTTGCGGCGCAAGAGCATCCAGCAAGTCGCTTCCAGTGCCCGCGAGCGATCCACTGTTTCGCCGGCATACAGGAGCGACCAGCGCCCCGCGCTGTGCCGGGGACGCGCGCTCCGCCCCCTCCCCCGTCCGGCGCGACGCTGGGGATCGATGAGGGCCCGAAGATTGTCAAAGCCATCCGCAGTCAGCACGCCCGCCGCGACAAGCTCCCAGAGCGCAGTCTCCACTTCCGCCTTCAGCCTGCCGGTGCCGCGCACGATATCGGTGAAAAACGATGCCCCATGGTGTCGCAGAAACGCCACGACCGTCTGCGCATCAGGGCTCAGTCCGCGAGTTTCTTCCTCGCCTGCCTCGCGGTGCGGGATCATCCAGTCGGCATCCTCGCGCACGAAAAATGTGATCGGCGCGACGCTAGTAGGCACGACACGGCGTTTGCCGTCCGTCGCAGAATCGAGCGTCGCCGGATGAGGGGACAGCCTTCCCCAGCCAACCGCGCCTGTGAGGCAAAGCTGGTCGAGCGTCCTCGGATCGTATCCGCCGATGCGTCGCGCTAGGATGTGGCGTTCCCATGTACTTGCGGGCGCCTCGTAACCCTGAAGCTGCCGCAGCGCCTCCAGCGTTCCCCGTTCGGCCAGAAGTTGCGTGCCCGGCGCCACATGCTGCCAGCGGAAAAGCCAGCGCATGAACTCCGCCGGGGTCACAGGCGCGATCTGTTTCCGCAGCGTCCCAAGCGTCAGTCGATGGATGCGCGCCAGGAGGCGCCGATCACACCACTCCGTTTCGCCGGCGGCAGAATCCGTGAAACGCCCGCGCAGAACAGCGCCGCTGGCCTCCATTCTCAGAAGAGTTCTCTCTATATCTGCAACGGGAGTTTCGAGCGTCTCTCCTAACGCGTTTGCCGTCAGCGGACCGCAGTGCGCCATCCAGCCCGCTGTCAGAGCGAGCAGCACATCTTCGCGCGAGGCTGCTTTGGATTCTAGGTCGGGCAGTAATGGTTCAAAACACGCGGCAGGAAAAACCTGCACGAAGTCCTTGGCGCGTTCCGCGCTGACCCAATACTTCAAGCCGCCCACCTGGGCGAGCGCGGCACGGCGTCGGGCGGCAAGCTGTTTGGAAAATTCAGACCAGGCGGGAATTGACGCTCGGAGCTTCTCGTCCAAGTGATTGTTCTGGTGCGGCCCGGCCTTTGCCGAGGCGGGCAGCGCCACCAGGGTCAAAAGTACGTCGTGTAGTTCTTCCGCGTCTCGAACATCAGGCCAGGCCTCTTCGCGCACTTCCGCAATCGCCGCAGGGTCCAGCCGGCCAACTTCGGACAAGACCGCGTCGGGGAGCGAGCGGCGCATTTCCACCGCCCGTGCGCGGCGCTCCTCGAGAGGAGCATCATCCAGATAAGCGTAGGGATTGGCGTTGAGAATCTCGTGCGAAAACGGCGAGGGCACCGGCGAGTCTACCGCAACGCAGCGAATTCGGTTCTCGACAAGATCGCCTAGTACCCGTTCGAAGCCTTCGAGGTCCATGGCCTCGTTGAGAACGTCTTTCATCACCTCGCGGACCAACGGATGGTCCGGGATCGTAATCGGCCCGGAGACATTCTCCTGGCAGGCCTGGGCTTCCGGGAAAACCGCTGCCAGCAGGTCATCGGAGCGCATACGCTGAATCGGCGGCGGAACTCTCCTCCCGTTTCGAAAGCGAACCAGTGCCAGGGCACGTCCCGCGTCCCAACGCCACCGCGACGTGAATAATGGCGACGCCAGGGCCGCCTGTTCCAGCACTTCCCGTGCCGACGCCGGGTGGAGAAAATGAAAAACGTCGGCCAAGGGAAAGCTGTGCTGCTCCGTGAGAGAAATATTCAGCCCATTGTCTGTCGCGGCGGCCTGCAGCTCGAAATTGAATGTACGGCAGAAGCGCTTTCGCAGCGCCAGGCCCCAGGCTTTGTTGATCCGAGCGCCGAACGGGGCATGAATGACGAGCTGCATACCCCCGCTCTCATCAAAGAAGCGTTCGGCGATCACGGTTTTCTGGGTGGGGACCGCGCCCAGCACGGCGCGCCCGGCCACGACATACTCGACCGCCTGCTCGGCGCCCGCATCGTCAAGGCCGCATTCGCTCTTGAGCCAACTCACCGCCGCAGCGGCGTGCGCCGGCTGTTCGAGTGCGTCGCCCAGAACAGCAGCCGCCACAATCGAACTGATTCTTTCGAGCAGGTCGGTGAGACATGCGGAAAGCTCAGACGTGCGTCCCGGTGCCTCGCCGCGCCAGAACGGCACATTGGGCGGCGCTCCCTGGGCGTCTTCGACCAACATCCGGCCGGATTCCACGCGCCGAATGCGCCAGGAGGAGTTTCCGAGCAGGATGATGTCGCCCGCGAGACTCTCCACCGCGAAGTCTTCGTCCACGGTGCCAACCAACATGCCTTCGGGCTGGGCAAGAACCGCATAGAGCGCATTGTCGGGGATCGCGCCGCCGCTGGTGATAGCCGTCAGCCGGCTACCCCGGCGCGCGCGGACACGCCCATTCACGCGGTCTCGGTGCAAGTAGGCGGCGTAACGTCCGCGGCCGCCGGCGATGCCCTCGGAGAGCATTTCCACGACGGCGTCGAAATCGTTACGCGCGAGATTTCTATAGGGATACGCCCGGCGGACGATTCGGAACAGTTCGTCCTCGCTCCAATCTTCGGCAGCGCACATGGCCACAATCTGCTGGGCCAGGATGTCCAGCGGTGCTTCGGGTATCTCGATGCGATCCAACTCACCCTGGCGGATCCCTCTCACCAGGGCGGCGCATTCGAGCAATTCATGGCGAGTCGTTGCGAAGACGCGGCCCTTCGAGACGGCGCCGCGCCAGTGACCCGCGCGTCCAATGCGCTGCAGGGCAACAGAGAGGGAGCGCGGAGAGCCGATCTGGCAGACCAGGTCTACCGAGCCAATGTCGATACCCAGTTCAAGAGAAGCCGTGGCAACAAGAGCGCACACTTCTCCGGCTTTCAGTTTCTTTTCGGCAGCTAGCCGCAACTTGCGCGACAAGCTTCCGTGGTGTGTGGCTACCGCGTCTCTTCCCAGGCGCTCTCCCAGATGATGCGCCACACGTTCCGCCAGGCGGCGCGTGTTCACAAAGACCAGTGTGGAGCGATGCTGCCGTGCCAGTTCTGCGATGCGGTCGTAGATTTCGCCCCACATCTCGTTGGTGACAATTGGTCCGAGCTCGCTGCGAGGGACTTCGACCGCCAGGTCCAACTCGCGTCGGTGGTCTATCTGCACCACTGCGGGGTCGGGACGATCGGAACCGGACAAGAAGCGCGCAACAACTTCGATGGGCTTCTGCGTAGCCGAAAGACCGATCCGCACAGGGCGCCTATCGGTCAGATATTCCAATCGCTCCAAGGAAAGCGCCAAGTGCGCGCCGCGCTTGTCATCAGCGACGGAGTGGATTTCGTCCACAATAATAGTCTTGACATTCCGCAGGATTTCGCGGCTCTTCTCCGCGGTCAATAGGATGTAGAGAGATTCCGGAGTCGTGACCAGGATATGCGGCGGGCGAGCCAGCATGGCGCGGCGCTCGTGGGCCAGCGTATCACCCGTGCGCACCGCGGTGCGGATTTCCGGCATGAGGATCCCGCAATTGGCAGCCAGCTCCTGAATTTCGCCAAGAGGAATTTCTAGGTTCGTGCGGACATCGTTGCCGAGCGCCTTCAGGGGCGAAACGTAGAGCACCTCCGTGCGGTCCGCCAACTCGCCGCGTAACGCTCCCCGTACGAGGCCGTCGATCGAAGCCAGGAACGCTGCCAGAGTCTTACCGGAGCCTGTCGGGGCGGAAATCAGCGTGGTACTGCCCGCCAGAATGGGAGGCCAACCTTGCACTTGCGGCTCCGTGGGAGTGCCGAACCGGCCGATGAACCAATCGCGAACCAGCGGATGGGCCCATTCGAGGCCCACGGAAACATTCTGTGAATTGTTGACTCTCACGGCGAAACACAAATTATAAACGATTCACGGCGGGCGGCGAAACCTCGGGCGTGACCCACAGACCTCACGGAATGGAATGAAGAAATCACTCGCCACGGTGGGCTAGACAGGCGCCTGCGCTATTCGCTTCGTTTCCGTGAAGAACGGTCGAGCTTATGAAGTGAATGTACGCGGCCGGGCCAAACTCAGCGGCATGGATTGGTATGCCGACAGCCGGAGCTTGTTTATCTCCAGCCCCTCGGCCACTGGCACAACGCTTCTCCGCGTGGACCTTCAGGGCCATGCCCGCCCCCTCTGGGAGGAGCGCGGCGTGTACCAGATGTGGGCGTTGTCGTCACCCGATAACCGCCGCGTTGTCATCCTGAGCGCAAAATGGGATTGCAACGCGTGGATGGCCGAAGACTTCTGACCGGTGGTCCACGCACTTGTCGGTTGCCACACCCTGGTGGCTCGGTCCCACTGCGTCCACCACCGGAGGCAATGGGTGCAGCTAGAGAGGCGCGATTGGCTCACAATTTTCTCCCCGAAGCGACCCGCCGCACGGCTCTGGAACGACTTCCCCACATTTGCCGACGGTTAGTCCAAGATTCCCAGTGAAATCTTTGTCCAACTACCGTTAAAATCGGGCGGTCGCCATTTTTCGAAATGAAAAAAATCACCATTGCCGCCGGCAGCAAGCGCGGTCCCAAGCTCAACGCCATCACCGAAGCGCTCCGGTCATTTTCAGCCGCGCTTGCTCACGATACGCAATTCGAAGTCGTCGGCGTGGAAGTGGAGAGCGGAGTCAGCCACACGCCCACATCTCGGGATGAATTGATGCGTGGTGCCCGCCAGCGCGCGGAAGCGCTGCAGCAAACAGCGCGGCAGGGCGGAGCGGACTGGCAATACTTCGTGGGTCTGGAAGGCGGGCTCGACGTGGTGTGCGAAGGAGCGTCAGCGGACAAGATCTTCAGTCATTCGGGATTGCAGCAGAACCGGCATCGCCGCGTATTCCTGGAAAGTTGGGCCTACGTCTCCGACGGCGCTCGAGGCCACTTTGGCCGCTCCGGAAGCATCGAACTGCCGGTAGCGCTGGCTCACGAAGTTCTCGAAAATGGCGTGGAGCTTTCCATAGCGATCGATCGGTTTGCCGGCGCCGTGGGGATCCGCGACGCGCAAGGCGCCTGGGGTGTGCTCTCGAATAATTTCATCACGCGGCAGGAGGCATTTCGAGTTGCTGTGATTGCGGCCTTCGCGCCGTTCTATAATGCCAAGATGTACCATGCCGCCGTCGTCGGCGCCTCGGACGCATTTCGGTAGAGGCTGGTGGATATCGGCTCATATCGTTCCGGATCGAATTTCATTACTGGGATACTGACAACTGATTTTGAGGGAGCAACCGTGGACATCGTCAAAGGCAATATGGGCTGGATCGAAGTCGTCGTCGGCCCGATGTTTTCCGGCAAGAGTGAAGAGCTGATCCGCCGGCTGCGCCGCGCGGAAATCGCGCGCCAGCGCGTGCAGATCTTCAAGCCGGCCATCGACGAACGCTACGCCGCCAACGAAATCGTGTCGCATTCCGGCCTCGGCATTCCTTCGGACAGCGTGTTCAAGGCTTCTGAAATCATGGAAAAACTGTTGCCGCGCACGGAAGTCATCGGCATCGACGAAGCGCAATTCCTCGGCGACGAAGTTGTCGACGTTTGCACCAAGCTCGCGAATCTTGGTAAACGGGTAATCGTCGCCGGCCTGGATACCGATTACCGAGGCCGCCCGTTTGAACCCATGCCGCGCCTCCTCGCCATCGCCGAAGAAATCACCAAACTGCTCGCGATCTGTGTCCGCTGCGGCAATCCCGCGGTTCACACGCAGCGGCTGGTCGATAGCGAGGATCTAATTGTTGTCGGCGCGATGGGTGCCTACGAAGCGCGCTGCCGCCGCTGCTTCGAGCCCAATCCCGCTCTCGCCCATGAAAAGAAGGACGGCCCCCAACTCATCGCCAGCAACCGCGCCGCTTCTGCCGACGGTAGCTGAGGCTTGCATCTCTACTGAAGGCGCTCGTCCACCGGTGTAGAGATTATTGCCTTTCCGTGGACAGCCATTACGGTCATTGCTTGAGATGGTCGTCTTATTCCGTCAAACTGGCTCGGCTGACAATCCCCCAGAATCGAGCTAGCTCGCACCCATGATCATCGAGTCCAAAGCACCGACGCGCGTGGATTTTGCCGGGGGAACCCTCGACATTTGGCCGCTCTATCTGTTTCATCCGGGCGCGGTCACCGTGAACGCCGCAATCTCGCTTTATGCCTCATGCGTCATCGAGACGCTTAGAACCGGCGACAACCGTATCAAGTTGGTTTCCCGCGATATCAAGCGCGAAGAGAGTTTTGCCTCCTTCGCCGCACTCGTCGAAGCCAAGCGCTACCGCCTTCCGCTTCTCGCGGAAATTACCAAGTTCTTCCAGCCGCAGGGCGGCTTTACGCTAACTACGGATTCGGAGGCTCCCGCCGGTGCAGGCATCGGCGGCTCCAGCGCCATGGCCGTGGCCATTTGCGCCGCGCTGGACCGCTTCACCGGAGCAGGCATGAGCAAGGTCGACTGGATCCACATCAGCCGCGACGCCGAAGCCATCGTCATCAATGTTCCTACCGGAACCCAGGATCACTATCCTCCGGCCTTCGGCGGCGCTGCTGCGATCGAGCTCCCGCCCGGCGGCGAGCATCGCGTTGAATTGCGTGTGAATCTGGACGAACTCGAGCGTCGCGTGGTCGTCTGTTATACCGGCAAACCGCGCCAGCATGGCATCAACAATTGGGAAGTCTACAAAGCGCACATCGGCGGGAAGCGCGCCGTGCAGAACAGCCTCGAGCGGATTTCCGATGTCGCTCAGAAAATGCGCTTGGCATTTGAAAAACCCGACTGGCCTGAGGCCGGCCGCCTGATGCGCGAAGAATGGTCCTTCCGCAAGAGAAATTTGCCCACGATCTCGACAAAGACTATCGACCGCGTCATCGACAGCGCCCGTCGCAATGGCGCGCTGGCGGGCAAGGTATGCGGAGCGGGCGGAGGCGGCTGCGTGGTGCTCTTGATCGAGCCAGAGGCCCGCCCACGCCTGGAGAAGGCCATTGTCGATGCGGGTGCACAAGCCCTGCCCATGACCATCGACCGCCAGGGCGTCCAAGTCGTGTCCCGCTAGACGGATGGCGCGAATCCCCGTTCCGGTAGTACCGTTTTATCCCCAAGGAAGGAGCTTGACCTAGGTGAGTAGGATGTGTGTAAATGTGAGTAATGCTGCACGAAGGACTCACGACCGGACAGGCGGCCAAGTATATTTCCCGGCATCCC
>Ga0209689_1003319_pt1 | contig 11883 bp, 12 predicted proteins | sample GraSoiAngelo_149_FD_187119 | JGI IMG/M metagenome (GOLD analysis project Ga0209689, IMG submission 187119) | Grasslands soil microbial communities from the Angelo Coastal Reserve, California, USA - 14_1009_09_30cm (SPAdes) (version 2) | ecosystem: Environmental > Terrestrial > Soil > Grasslands ...
AAGCAGGCCTGCGATCTCGTCGAGGCCTTCGCCAGTGACGGCGCTGGTAACGACCACAGGTATTCTCGCCGACGCGCCCTCGAGCTCCTGGCGCAGATGGTCGGTCGAGCCGACAACATCGGCCTTGGTCAGGACCACGACCGGCGCCGCTCCGCTCTGCCAGGCGATGGTCAAATAGCGTTCAATTCGTCGCACGTTGACGTCGGTCGCTGCTGCGATCACGAACGCGATGTCGACGTTGGCCGCCAGGACCTGTTCCCTGGTTTCCGCTCCGGCGGCTTTGCGTGAGAACACCGTGTGGCGCGGAAGGACTTCGACGATGAAGTTGCCCTCGAGGAGGACCCAGTCCCCGACTACAGGGTCGCAGCGCCGCGCGGCGGCGCGCCTGACGGCGGCGCCGTCCTGGACGAGATACTCCGCGCCGAAATCGGCGATGACGCGGGGAGTGCCCAAACCAAATCCTCCGGTTGCACACGCATGGGCGATATCGGTCCGCCCGACGGAGGATTAGCTAGTAAGAAACTCCGGAGGCAGCCGACGGCCGGGAACGGTCACAACAACTTCAGCCATTCAAACGCCACCTCCTGCTTTGAATTTCGAGGCGCCAGCGTAGCACTACTTGCTCTTGAAGTCTGGCTTGCGCTTTTCGGTGAACGCTTTGATGCCTTCCTCCGCGTCCTCAGTCACGAAGACGCGGCCGATCGCCTCGCGCTCGATGGCCAAACCAAGGTCGAGTGGCCCGCCATAGCCCTGCGTGATCGCGAGCTTGGCGTGGCCGATGGCGACTCCCGGACCGGCCGCGAGCTTGGCCGCGTATTCGATCGCGCCGGCGCGGCAGGCGGCGGCGTCCGGAAACAGCCGGTCGACGATGCCGGCGTCTTTGGCCTCGGCCGGTTTCAGCGTGGTGGCGTTCGCGATGAGGTCCAGGCCCTTGGCCAGCCCAACCAGGCGAGGCAGCCTCTGAGTGCCGCCGGATCCGGGAAACAGCCCAAGGTTGACCTCTGGCAGACCGATCTGATAACCGCCCTCCGCCGCGAACCGCAAGTCGCAGGCCAGCGCGAGCTCCAGCCCGCCACCAAGGCAATGGCCCGCGATCGCCGCGATGAAAACCAGCGGTGTGTTCTCCATCTTGCGAAACGCCTCATGCGCCATGAGGGCAGTCATGAAACGCGATCTGGGGCTGCCCGCGGCGAACGCACCCACGTCGGCGCCGGCCGAGAAGAACTTCTCTGACGCGCTCGTCACCACGACGGCCGACTTGATGCTCAGGTCGATGCGCGCGTCGTCGATCGCACCCGCGAACGCCCGCAGGAAGTCGTAGTCATAGCTGTTGGCCGGAGGCCGGTCGAGCACGATGATGCCGACTCCGCCGTCCTTTTCCAACCTGACCGGCATATCCCGATAACCTTATCGAAGTACTGAACAGCGAACTGAAGAGGGGTGCCCAATGGCGACGATGATCATCGAGGGAGACCGGACCAAGGCGGCGTCCGGCAAGACGTACGAGGTCCGGAACCCAGCGACCGGCGAAGTCGTCGACGAAGTTCCGGCCGGCGGGCCGGCCGACGTGGACAAGGCCGCGCAGGCGGCCGCCAAAGCATTCACGACGTGGTCGAAGCTGCCCGCGAACCAGCGCCGCGAGATCTTGCACAAGGCCTCGCAACACATGCTGTCCAAGGTCGAGGAGATCGCGCCCGTCCTGACCAAGGAGCAGGGCAAGACGCTGCTCGAGTCGCGACTGGAGGCTCGCCGTTTCGGAGAGAACATCGGATGGTTCGCCGACCTGGCGGACAAGATCCACGGCCAGTACGTCAGGCTTCCCGACCTCACCACGTACGGGCTCGTGGTGAGGCGGCCCATCGGCGTGTGCGGCGCCATCGTGCCCTGGAACTTTCCCCTCACCCTCGCGGCGAACAAGGTCGCGCCTGCGATCGCCGCGGGCAACACGGTGGTCCTGAAGCCGGCCAGCACGACGCCGCTGGCCACGCTCCTGTGCATCGAGGCGCTCATCGAAGGCGGCCTGCCCGAGGGAGTCGTCAACGTCGTCCTGGGCCAGGCGACCGGTGAGGCCATCGTCGCGCACCCGCTGATCCGGAAGATCGCGCTCACCGGCTCGACGCCGACCGGCAAGCGCGTGATGGCGAAGGCATCCGAGAATTTGAAGAAAGTCACGCTCGAGCTCGGCGGCAGCGACCCGTGCATCGTTCTCGACGACGCCGACCTCGAGGGCGCCGCGCGGGCGATCTCGGTCGGACGGTTCTTCAACTGCGGCCAGCAGTGCCTGTCCACCAAGCGCCTCTACGTGCAGGAAGGCGCGTACGACGCATTGATGGAAAAGCTGGTTGCGCGCGCCGCCAAGCTCAAGCCCGGCAACGGACTCGACAAGGACAGCCGCATGGGACCGATGCACACAGAAACGCAGCGCGCGGAGGTCGAGGCGCAGTTGAAGGACGCGGTCGATCGCGGCGCGAAAGTGGTTTTCGGCGGCGGCCGGCCCGAGGGCTCGGAGTACGAGCGCGGTTGGTTCATCGAGCCGACGATCGTCGAAAACGTGCCCGATGGCGCTCGGATGTGGACGGAGGAGGTCTTCGGCCCGGCGCTCCCGGTGCGCAAGATCAAAGATCTCGACGAAGGCCTGCGCCTGGCCAACGACACGCAGTTTGGTCTCGGCTCCTCGATCTGGACCGCCAACATGGCGGCCGCGCACCGCGCAGTGCAAGAGCTCGAGGCGGGCTACACCTGGGTCAACTCGATCGTCATCGCCCACGACGAGCTGCCCTTCGGCGGCACCAAGCAGTCCGGCTTCGGCAAGGAGCACGGCGTGGAGGCGTTCCTGCAGTACACCGAGGAGAAGTCGGTCGTGTACGGAGGGGTGTGAGGGGCGGGCTCGCGGTCGTCGGCGCGATCATCCTGCTCGCGGGCGCGGTTTTCGCCGGGCAGGGCCTCGGTTACATCCCGGGCAGCTACATGAGCGGCGACATCAAGTGGTTCTGGATCGGGTCGGGGATGGTCATCGTGGGGTTGGCGCTGGGCGCTGGCGCGTGGCGGGCCGGCAGGGGACGCAGTCGGTCGAGCGTCTGAAGAGACCTCCGGTTAGTCCGGACATAGCGAAGTGAAGTCCTTGGCAAACCCCGGATAGTCCGGACTATCCGGGACACCGACCGCTTCCGGCGCTACAAGAGTTAGGCGGTTCTTCCGTTGAGTCTGTCCCAGTGGGCCTGGCATTCGACGCAGCGCGTTGCCGCCGGCTGGTACTTCAGCCGGGCTTCCGGTATGCGCCGGCCGCAGCCTTCGCAGATCCCGTAGGCGCCTTCGCGCAGCCGCTCGAGGGCGCGCTCGACTTGCTCCCGGTTCTGGTCGAGCAGGTGGACGAGCAAGTCCGTCGTCTCCCGGTCGGACAGCGCCTGGGCGAGGTCGGTGTCCTCTGGAATCCCCGTGATCACACCACCGGTCACGTCGTTCAACGGGCGGTGCAGGCCGGCCTCCTCGCCGCACTGCGCGGCCAGGAGCTCCAGCCGTCTCCTGTCAGCTTCGAGCCTCTCCGCCGGAGCGTTTTCCGTCTTCTTCCGAACTGCCATTGCGTAAACCCCCCTCCAAACTCATTACCCGGAACGGCAACGTTTGGATTCCGAGAGTCAGAACGCCTGCACCGACATGCGTACCCGCTCCCGCACAATTAGTCGCCGATGCCGTCCCCGCTGCCATTCCCCCGGAAACTCCTGGTCGCGATCGCGATCCTGGCCGCGGTGGTCGGTTGCCAGCCGAGTGGCCCGCGTCCGGTGCCGAGCGTACCTCAGATCGGCGGCAATCTCAAGTGCGCGCAGGGCGACCACGGCTACGAGGATCTGCAGGCGGGCTGGGCCTTCTGCTACCCCGGTAGCTGGAAGTACATCGAGCGCTCCCAGGCGATCCAGAGCCCGTCCGGCCTGGACCTGACCTTCGACATCACAAACGTGCCCTGTACTTCTCCCCCGTCAGGCCAGCCCCAGTGCTCGCCCGACGCCGGCTTGTTCGCGGTCATGATCATCTCGACCTACCAGCGGGAGGGCTCGGCGGACCTCGCCCACTGGGTGGAGGTGAATCTCAAGCCGGTGCCGGACCTGCAGACGATCTCGTGGGGCAACGCGGTCGAGGCCGTGAAGCTGCCGGACGGGCGGCGCATCGCCCTCACGCCGCATCACGTCGTGATCATGGACCTGCACTCGGGCCCGCTGAACCTGGAAAAGGAGATGTCCTCCAGGCTGACAACCTGGAAGTTCAGTCTCTAGGGCCTTTGTTCGCCCCTCACACCATCCCTCTCGACTGATTAGTTCGCCCCTCACCCCACATCCCTCTCCCCTGAGGGGAGAGGGTGCCTTTGCTGCTACCTCAGTTTGGTCTCCGGAACATCGACTGCATCTTGATCGCCAGCCCCATGTCACCTTTGATCTTCAGCTTGCCCTGCATGAACGCGGCGGTCGCGTCCATCTCGCCGGTCATGATCTTGACCCAGTCGTGGGCGTCCGCCAGCAGGGTCAGGTTCGCGGGCTCGCCCGGGTCGCCCTTGCCGGACTCGGCCTTGCCGTCGTGGATTCGCACCCACCACTTGCCGCCCGCGTCGCCGCTGAGGTCGAACTGGATCGTCGCCTTGGTGGTCGTGGCCTTTTCGGGGATGAGGTAGTTCGGCATGGCATCGACGATCTGGTCGGGGGTCATCTGGACTTCAGACATCGGCTCCTCCAATGCAGCAATCGGTTTCGTTTTTAGTACGTTCGAGTACGGCCTGGTACTCATCTTAGCCGGGTCATGGACAATGCCGGGGTGGCGATTGAACTCGCGCTGAGCGAGGTTGCGGCGGGTGTGTTCGAGCTCCGCCTGCCGATCCCGTTCGAGGACGGGCTCGTCAACGTCTTCGTGTTTCCGGACGGCCGCGAGGCGGACCTGCTGGACTGCGGCATGAACTCCGACGAGTCGGTCGAAGCCATCCAGAGGGCGTTGAGGCAGCTCGGCGCCCACCGCTTGCGCCGCCTCGTGGTGACGCACATCCACCCCGACCACTACGGCGCGGCGGGCACGTTCGCGGGCGATGGCCTCGCCGACCTCTACATCCATCGACTCGAAGTCCCGCTCGTGCATCCGCGCTACGTCGAGCTCGAGCATCTGGTCGAAGAGGTCCGACATTACCTGCTCGTGAACGGAGTGCCCGCAGGCGAAGCCGAGGTATTGAGCAACTCGCAACGAGCGCTGAGCCAGGTCGTGAAGACGGCGGAGCCGTCGGTGCAGCTCGACGGCGCCGAATCGATCGAGATGGGAAGCCGACGGCTCCGTGTCGAGTGGACGCCAGGCCACTCGCCAGGCCACATCTGCCTCTACGACGGCGCTGATGGATTGCTATTCGCCGGCGATCACGTCCTGCCCGAGCTCTCGCCGAACATCGGACTGCATCCGCAGAGCACGCCTGATCCACTCCATGAATATCTCGAAGGGCTGAGACGAATGGCGGATCACAAACCAAAGCTGGTGCTGCCGGCGCACGGCCGCCCGTTCTCCGAGATTGCGAGTCGTGTCGACGCGCTGATCTCACACCACCAGCGCCGGATGGATCAAATCGTGGAGATCATCGGTCGCGAAGAAAAGTCCGGCTGGCAGGTGGCGCTCGACCTATGGGGTCCGCGCGACAACTTTTATGAGAAGCGGCTCGCTCTCCAGGAGGGGCTGGCCCACCTGCAGGCCCTCGCCGTCGAAGGTCGCGTGAGCAAGTCGGTCACGCCCGGGTCTGTGCGCTGGCGACACGCTTGAGGCCGAGCGGCAGCAAATCGGCCGGGTAGCACCCGACTCCGACCACGCCGGGTCCGGCGTGAGCGCCGACCACCGGGCCGAGCGGCTGGATCATCAGAGTCTCGGCGACCGGTTCGAGCTCCCGCGCCACGCGCTCGGCATCCGCCTCGGCGTCGGCGTGCCCGACGATCACACACAGTCCCTGGCCGCGATCCAACGCGCGCGTCATTTCAATGACACGGTTGAGTGCGCGGTCGAAAGTCCGCACCCGCTCGAGCGGGGTGACGAGGCCGTCTCGGATGCAGAGCACCGGCTTCACCTGCAGCACCGACCCGAGCAGCGCGCTCGCGCGGCCGATGCGGCCACCACGCCTCAGGAACTCGAGAGTGGCGACCGAGAAATACGTCTGCACGTGCTCGCGCATGTCGTTCACCTTGGCCACGACCGCTTCCGCCCCGGCGCCCTGCGCGACGAGCTCGGAGGCGGCGAGTGTCAGCAACCCGAGCGACATCGAGGCGAGCTGCGAGTCGATCACGTGCACACGCTTCGCGTCGGTCATCTCCGCGCCCTGCACAGCGGATGCATAGGTGCCGCTCAGCCTCTCCGAGATGTGGATCGAGACGATCGCGTCGTGAGTGTTCAACAGCTCTGCGTACGTTTCGGCAAAACGTCCCGGCGCGGGCTGCGACGTTGTCGGGTGGGTCGTCGCGTTCGGCAATTTGCGGTAGAACTCAGTCGGCCTGATGTCGACGCCGTCGAGCAGCGAGCGCCCTTCGAAGTTGAGAGTCAGTGGAACGATGGTGATGCGTCGAGACCTGGCGAGCTGCGCCGGTAGGTCCGACGTCGAGTCGGTGACGATCGCGACCTTGCCAGGGGTCACGGCGGCTCGGGCGGGTGCGGGTCGGTGAGCCGCCTGTTTCTACGGTTCTTGATGAAGCGCTCTTCAAGCGGCTTGATCGAAACCAGCGTGACGATGACCATGAGGCCAGCGATCACTGCGACGGTGTAATAGCCAAAGCCGACGGCCATCCCGAGCGAGGCAACGACCCAGATCATCGCCGCGGTGGTGAGGCCGCGAACGTCTTCGCCCTGTCTGAGAATGCTGCCCGCCCCCAGGAAGCCAACACCGGTGACGATCTGGGCCGCGATCCGGGTCGGGTCGACGGTCTTGCCGAAAATCGGGATCAGACCCAGCCCGGTGAACAAGCACGAGCCGGCCCCGATGAGCGCCATCGTGCGCATCCCGGCCGCGTGGCCGCTGATCTCGCGCTCAGTGCCGAGCGCGAGGCCGATCACAAGCGCAACGAAAACTCGAAAGGCGAGATCAAACTCGCCCGAGAGCGGCGTGTTGTCAGCCCCGGCCGGGACGACCTCCGGGCCTGTCCTGCGCGCCGGGCTCGTCCTTCGTGCCTGGCTCGTCGGGAAGCTCGGGGAGGTCCAGGCTGTTCACGAAGTCGCGGAACACGGCGAGCCGCTCCTCGTCGACGACAGTCTCCACCTTGTCCTTGTCGCCTTCGGCCTCGTCGGCCTCGGGGATGATGCCGGCGGTCTCCATGACCTCGGAGGCGACGAAGATCGGGCATTCGACTCGGACGGCGAGCGCGATGGCGTCAGACGGCCGCGCGTCGAAGTCCAGGTCGCGCCCGTTCTGCTTCACATAGAGGCGGGCGTAGAACACCTGGTCGGCAAGGCGCGTGACGACGATGCGCCGGATGCTGATGCCCAGGTCGCCGAACGCTGTCGCCATCAGGTCATGGGTCAGCGGGCGCCCAAGGGTGTTGCCTGAGATCTTGGTGGCGATGGCCTGAGCCTCGAACGAACCGATCCAGATCGGCAGGTATCGGTCGGCTTCCTTTTCCTTGAGGATCACGAGGTGCTGGGCAGTCGGCATGTGGATGCGGATGCTGTCCACGGACACCTCGATGAGGTTTTTCATCCTCGGGTCCATTCTACCCTTCGGTCCTCGCCATCCCTCCTATTTGAACGCGCCAACCCCGCTCGGGGTGTCGCTCCGGACGTACGTAAAATCCGAACGTGGCGAAGGGGAGAAAAGGGCGCCTGATATTGATCGACGCCCACAGCCTCATCTATCGAGCTTTCTTCGCCCTGCCGCCGATGAGCACCTCGGACGGCCGGGTGACCAATGCCGTCTACGGCTTCACCTCGATGCTGGCGATCGTGCTGGCGTCACGTCCTGAGTACGCCATCGCGGCGTTCGATCTTGGCAAACCCACATTCCGCTCCCAGGAGTACGAGCAGTACAAGGCCGGAAGGCGCGCGATGCCCGAAGACCTCCGTCCGCAGATCGAAATGGTCCGCGAGCTGCTCGGCGCGTTGTCGATCCCCATCTATGGAGTCGAGGGTTTCGAGGCCGACGACGTCATCGGCACGCTCGCCCGCATCGCCGAGGAGCGCGGGCATTCGGTCACCATCGTCTCGGGCGACCTCGACTGCTTGCAGCTCGTGACCGAGTCGGTGGAGGCCCTGGTGCCGCGCCGCGGCATCACCGACACGTTCCTGTACGGGCCGGACCAGGTGCGCCAGCGCTACGGCTTCGAGCCGCCGCAGCTCATCGACTTCAAGGCTTTGCGCGGCGACACCTCGGACAACATTCCGGGGGTCCCCGGCGTCGGCGACAAGACCGCCGCCAAGCTGGTGCAGGACTACGTCACCGTCGACGCGCTGCTGGAGCGGGTCGATGAGCTTCCCGAAGGCCGGCTGAAGACCGCGCTCCAAGCGAACGCCGACAAAGTGCGGCTGGGCAAGCGGATGGTGACCATCGTCCGCGACGTGCCGGTCGAGCTCGAGCTGGAGCGTGCGCGCTGGACGCGCTACGACTACGACAAGGCACGACGGGTCTTCGACCACCTCGAATTTCGCCAGCTGCTGAGCCGTTTCCCGCCGCCGGACCAGGTGCCTGTCCAACCGAGCCTGGCCCTCGAGCCGGCGCCTCGAGCAGCCGGTCTGACGATCGTCCAGGATCCCGCCGAGGCCGCGAGCCTGGTGGACGGCTCCGAAGACGTCGGGGTCTTCGCGTTCACCGAAGGCACCGGTCGAGGCTGTCGCATCCTCGGCCTCGGCGTCTCGATGGGGGGCAAGACCTTTTACGTCACCGAGCCGGAGGCGATGGACGCGGTGGCAAGCACGCTGTCGGGACGGCCGATCTCCGGACACGACGCGAAAGAAACAGAGCTGGCGCTGCGCTCGCTCGGAGGCGGCAAGCGCGATTGGGCCTTCAGCACGTTCCTGGCGGCATACCTTCTTGGCGCGGGATCACGTGATCCGCGGTTGGAGGATCTCGCGCGAGAGTTCCTCGCCATGGAGCTGGTGAGCACCGAGCAGCTGCTCGGCACGGGCCGCGCCGCGCGCAAACCGTCGGCGGTGGGTGAGAACGAAGCGGCCGAGTTCGCCGCTCGCCGCGCGGAAGCGATCCTCAACCTGCGGCCTCGACTCGAGGCCGAGATGCGCAATCTCGGAGTCGACTACCTGTTCCACGAGATCGAGCTGCCGCTCGCCGGCGTGCTCGCCGACATGGAGTCGGAGGGCGTCGCGATCGACGTGTCGTATCTCAAAGAGATGCAGGAAGAGCTCGCCGGGCAGCTGGCCGCGATCGAGACGGAGGTGGAGGAGGTCGCGGGCCAGAAGTTCAACCTCAACGCTCCGCAACAGCTGGCGAAAGTCCTGTTCGAGGACCTGCGCCTTCCGGTCGGCAAGCGGACCAAGACCGGCTACTCGACCGATGCGGACACGCTCGAGGCGCTGCGCGAGAAGCACCCGATCATCGGCCTGATCCTCGAGCACCGCCAGCTTTCGAAGTTGAAATCGACCTATGTCGACGCGCTGCCGCAGCTGGTCGACCCCATGAGCGGTCGCGTCCACACGTCGTTCGGGCAGGCGAGCACTGCGACCGGCCGGCTCGCCTCGTCCAACCCGAACCTGATGAACATCCCGATCCGGACCGAGCTCGGGCAGCGCATCCGGCGCGCCTTCAAGGCGGGACGACCGGACCACGTGATGGTCTCCGCCGACTACGCGCAGATCGAGCTGCGCATCGCGGCGCACCTGAGCGGCGATCCGATGCTGCTCGATGCGTTCAAGGCGGGCCAGGACATCCACACGGCCACCGCGGCCGCGGTCTTCAAGGTTCCGATCGAGCAGGTCGATCCCAGCCAGCGCCGCCTCGCCAAAATCGCAAACTTCGGCTCCATCTACGGCCAGGGCGAGTACGGCCTGTCGCAGCAGCTGGGGATCACGGGGGATGTGGCGCGCGAGTTCCTCGGCCAGTACTGGTCAACCTACTCGAAGCTGCGCGAGTTCCTAGACGATTTGCGCCGCAAGGCGCGCGAGGAGGGGCTCGTGGTCAGCGCCACGGGCCGCCGCCGAGCGATCCCCGATCTCCGCTCACCCAATTTCCAGCTGCGAAGCGCCGCGGAGCGGATGGCGATCAATTTCCCGATGCAGTCGCTGGCAGCGGACATCATCAAGATCGCGATGGTGCGGCTGCAGCGCGAGATCGAGGCCGACCAGATCGAAGGCCGGATGCTGCTCCAGGTCCACGACGAGCTGCTGTTCGAGGTCCCGCGTGCGGAGCTCGATCAGTTCGCCGAGAAAGTTCCGCGCATCATGACCGGCGCGTACGAGCTCGAGACCGGGATCGAGGTCGAGATGAAGGTCGGTCCGAACTGGGCCGACATGAAAAAGCTAGCGGTCGTGCGCGCGTAACGACCAGATGGCGTTTCCGTTGCTGGTGTGACGATGAACTGGCATGGCCGAGCGACCGCCACCGTAGTTCTGCTCCAAGTACTCTCGGTCGCTTGCAGCGGGCCGCAGACCGGGACGGGCGCCTCCTCCACCGCGCGGGTCGCCACGTCCGCACGGCCAGGGGCCTCGTCGGCCCTAGGTGCCCTGCTCGTGATCATGTCCATCGAGGCTGACGCAAAGATGTCACTGCGGTTGGTCGATGGAAAAGGGCGCGTGACTGCGAGCACCCAGTTCGCGCCGCCTCCCCTGCCGACGTACTCCAACTGCGCCGATATCCTGCAGCCGCCCGTCCGTGTTGCGAACGGAGCCGTTTACTTTGCCGACAGCTCGGGCGCCGTGCGCCGCCTCGCCGCGGACGGAAGCGTCAGCCAGGTCACCACCTTTCAGCTGACCAACAAGCAGCAGGCTCTTTCGTTCGCCGTCAGGCCGGACGGCAAGCAGCTCATCGCCATCGTCCTGAGCACTCCCCCTCTCCACGATCCGCCGCCGCAGGCACTGGGCGATCCGGTGTTTGGCCCAGGGTCATGGAGCCTTGATCTCGAGACGGCCACCGCCGGCGGAACCGCCGCGGTCGTCCTGCACAAGAACTTCGGCACGTCATTTCCATCGCCCACAGTGATCACGGGTTGGGATCAGTACGGCCCGACCGCAACCCTCAACTCCGCGATATGCACCCAGAACGTGTTGCCGAGCACGAAATACACCGGCACGCTCATCCACCTCGCAATGGATGGCACGCACCTCGACCAGATCGGAGGCGCAGACTGCCAGGCCTGGGATGAGCTTGTCGATGGCACGGTCCTGTGCGGAAGCGGCGACTGGCAGTCATTTTCCGTGCGTCGGAAGAACGGCGACGTCCTATGGTCGCGGAGCGGAGGCTACCTTCAGAACGTCACCCTGTCCCCTGATGGGAACGGAGTCGCCTCAGCCGACGGCACCGTCTACATTCGCAACTCGAGCCAGGCGGCGAGCTTTGCTCGCACCGCTCAACCTGCCGTGCAAATCCTGGGTTGGGCAGATCCTGGCCACGTGGTCACGATCGGCACCGACGGCCGACTTGGCCTGTCGGCCCCCGCTAACAACGGCTTGATGATCGTCGACCTGGGTTTGACGATCACCAGCACGTGTCAGTCCTGCCTTCCTTATGGAGTGAGTCTCATCGGCACAATTTAGGTAGTGCCTGAGCTCCCTGAGGTCGAGACCATCGTCGCGGACCTGCGGCCGCACCTGGTCGGGCGCACCATCGTCCGATGCGAGCTCAACTTTCCGACGATCGTCCGGCATCCCGAGCCGGAAGAGTTCGTCGACGCGGTGGTCGGAATGCGGATCGATTCCGTGGGCCGGCGAGGCAAGTACATCCTCATC
>Ga0209689_1003324_pt1 | contig 11879 bp, 14 predicted proteins | sample GraSoiAngelo_149_FD_187119 | JGI IMG/M metagenome (GOLD analysis project Ga0209689, IMG submission 187119) | Grasslands soil microbial communities from the Angelo Coastal Reserve, California, USA - 14_1009_09_30cm (SPAdes) (version 2) | ecosystem: Environmental > Terrestrial > Soil > Grasslands ...
CTGTTGACCGCGAGGTACGTCGGATCCGGCACCACGCGCATGTCGTACACCTCCAGGCCGGACACCTTCGCGTGCCCGCGAATCGCGCCGACGGTGTTCGCGCGGTACCGAACGGGAAACGTGTCCGCCTCTTCGCGCCCATAGAAGCGCGGCACGAGGCGCCGCTGCAGGGACGGCAGCGCCCTTCCGACGCGGTTCGCCACCATCAGCGGATGGCGCATGTTGGGGGTGAGAAAGACGAAGTGACCTCCGGGCATCAACACGCGATGCACCTCACGCAGCATCGTGACGGGGGCCTGCAGGTGCTCGAGCACCCAGAGGCACACGATGAGGTCGAAAGACTGATCGATGAACGGCAGCCTCTCTCCCACCCCACGGATCACAGGCATGCCTGGTGCGCGATGCTCGTTCAGCGAGGGCGAATCGGGATCGAGCCCGGCGGCAAACCTGACGTCGTGCCAGAACAGCTCAACGACACCGCCACGGCCGCAGCCGAGGTCGAGCACGCGGCTTTTCGCGGTGGCGTGGCTGCGGACCATCGCCTCGAGCTGGTCACCGCTCGACCTCCACTCCGGACGGATGGCGCGGTAGCGCTCGCGATACGCGTTCTGGACGGCCAGCGGCAGGAACGCCCCCCGTCCGATCTGCTCCTCGGCCTGGGCCATGCAGCGGGCATTTTGACCTCAGGAGCGGTTGGCTGCAACCTTCAAATCGGCAACAAACGAAGACATTGCGGCCTCACGCGCCTCATCGTCGGGCGCCCTCAGGATTGAGGACGGGTGGACGGTGGCGACCACCGGGACACCAAAAGGGGAGTCGAGCACCTCGCCCCGCTGCTTGGTGACCCGGAACGCCGGACCCATCGCCGACTGGGCGGCGGTCGCGCCCAGGAGGACCATGATCCGCGGCTGCACCACTGCGATCTCCGCCTCCAGCCAGGGCCGGCAAGCCCGGATCTGGCCTGCATTCGGCTTTTCGTGCAGGCGGCGCTTGCCGCGGCGCGTCCACCGGAAGTGCTTGACGGCGTTGGTGACGTAGACCCGCCTGCGGTCGATCCCCGCCTCTTCCAGCGCCCGCTCCAGGAGGCGTCCCGCGGGGCCGACGAACGGCTTGCCCTGAAGGTCCTCCTGGTCGCCGGGCTGCTCGCCGACCAGCATCATCCGGGCGTGTTCGCTGCCCTCGCCGAAGACGGTCTGCGTGGCGTTTTCCCACAGGTCGCAGGCCTGGCAGGAGGCGGCGGCCTCTCTCAGCTGCTCCACGCTGCGGGGGCTCGGAGGCGTCTGCGCCACGTTCAGATAACGCACGAATTGGGAATACATAGAGACGTATGTCGAAGGGAGATTTCGTGGAAGTCCTGGTGGACGCCGGCAGCGGCTCGGCCCGTGAATACGTCATCGAGGCCACCCGGGCCGGACGCAGTGTCGAGGTGCGCAGCTCGCGCACGACGGTCGAGGTCCGAGAGCTGACCCGCACCGGCGGCGTGGTCCGCACCGCGCGGTTCATCGCGCCTCGCGTCCTCGCAGTGGTCGAGCACCCCAAGGAAGAAAAGAAGGCAGCCTAACTCCTCCCCACGCAGTGGGGAGGTGGCGCGCAGCGCCAGACGGGCCGCGCCGGAGGGGCCGGCAGGGCAAGGCCCGACTAGACTCCTCGTGGACGTGGAGAAACTCATCGAGGGGTGGGACGGTGAGTCCGTCTCGATTCATCGCGACCGCGAAACGGGCACGTGGATGTTCATCTGCGTCCATTCGACTGCCCTCGGAACGGCCGCGGGCGGCACGCGGATGAAGCACTACCCGACCCCCGCCGACGCGCTCGCCGACGGCATGCGTCTGTCCGAGGCGATGAGCCTGAAGCTCGCGAGCGTCGACTTTCCGCACGGCGGCGGCAAGGCGGTCATCGCGCTGCCCTCGACGGAGATCCCGCAAGGCGACGCGAGACGGCGTTTGCTGCACGAATACGGCCGGTTCATCAACTCGCTGGGCGGCCTTTATAGCTGCGCACCCGACATGAACACCTCAGCCGCCGACATGGACGTGATCGCGGAGGTGACACCGTACGTCTTCTGCAAGACCGAGGCCGCCGGCGGGGCCGGCGACACCGCACCGGACACTGCGGTCGGTGTCCTCCACGGCATCCGCGCGAGCTGCCGCTACGCATTCGGCTCGGACGACCTCAGCCGGAGAAGCGTCCTCGTGCAAGGGGCGGGTGGCGTCGGTGGCCGCCTCATCGAGCTGCTGCTGGAAGCGGACACCAAGGTGATCGCCACGGACATCGATCCCGCGCGCCTCGCACACATGCGCGACAAGGGAATCGAGGTGGTTGCGCCGGATCGCGCCCTCACCACGCCGTGCGACGTGCTCGCCCCTTGCGCGACGGGAGGCATCATCAACGCCCGCACGATCCCCAACCTTCAATGTCGCGTGATCGCGGGCGGCGCCAACAACCAGCTGGAAACGCCCGCTGACGCAGACGCGTTGCGCGGCAGGGGAATCGCCTACGCGCCGGACTTCGTGATCAACGCCGGCGGCGTCCTCCATGGAGGCGGGCTGGAGGAGCAGCACTGGACTCACGAGGTCCTCGAGTCCAAGCTCGCCGGGATCGGCGACGTCATCTTCGAGATCTTTCAGCGCGCCGAGCGCGAAGGCATCAGCACGGACGCGGCCGCGAGACGAATTGCGTTGGCGCGGATGGGGAAAGCTACGCCGGTTTCGACGCCCTGATGTAGGCGCTTCCGACCTTGCCCGCGCCAGGCAGGACCTGAGTCGCGTGCACCTCGAACTCCGGTTCCGCGAATCCTGCCGCGACCAGGGCCGCGCGGTATTCGTCGATCGGGATCGTGCCCGAGATGCAGCCCGCCCAGGTGTCGAGCTGCTTTTTGAGCTCGGGGGCGAGGGCTTCCAGCTCGACCATGTCCGCGACCGCGAACCGGCCACCCGGGCGCAGGATCCGATAAGCCTCCCTGATCACAGCGGCCTTGTCCTCCGCGAGATTGATCACGCAGTTGGAGATCACGACGTCGACTGACGCGTCGGCAAGGGGGACGTTGTCGATGGATCCCGTCAAGAACGTGGCGTTGGTAATGCCCGCGTTCGCGCGATTGCGATTGGCGAGCTCGAGCATCTCGTCGGTCATGTCGACGCCGTACGCGTGGCCGCCCGGCGAGACCCGTCGCGCCGACAGCAGCACGTCCAGCCCCGCCCCGGATCCCAGGTCGAGCACGATCTCGCCCGGCTTCAGGTCGGCGAGCATGGTCGGGTTGCCGCAACCGAGGCTCACCGCGTCGGTCAATCCGATCTCCTTCAGCTCCGCCTCCGGGTAAGAGCCCGCGCAACCGCAGTCGGGGCCGTCGACCGCGCAACAGCCGGCTTGGGAGTCGACCGGCAGCACGGCGATCAGCTTCGCCGCGTTCGCGTACCGGGATCTGACGGCTTCTGTGACTTCGCTCATCGTCTTCCTGCTCCTCCAATCCATCGATATTCGTCGATGGATACTGTAGCATGGGAGTCGTGGGATTGAAAACCATTCCCCTCTCCCCTGCAGGGGAGAGGGTGAGGGGCGTGTGTTGCAACCTACCTCGCGTCAGCGAAACCTGGGCCGAAAGCCGAGCCGACCTGATGAAGGCGTTGGGCGATCCGACTCGCCTGACGATGGTCGCCTCACTGTGGAGGGCCGCGTCCCCGATCTGCATCTGCGATTTCACCGCGGGCCTCGGCCTCACCCAGCCGACCATCTCGCACCACATGGCGAAGCTCAAAGAAGCAGGCCTGGTCGAGTCCGAGAAGCGCGGAATCTGGATTTACTACCGGCTCCGCGACAAACTGCCTACAGAAACACGAGAGTTGCTAAGCCGCCTTATCGATTAGGGATTCGCCGCTACTGTTACGCCGTGCGCGCGAGCGGGGCGGCCCTCGGCTTGATTCTCATGGTGGTCGGATGCGGCGGTTCCACCCCGAGCGCGTCGCAGACGCCATCGCCGACCTCGACGGCAACCGCGTCCGCAATCACGACCACCCCGTCAAGCACGACCTCACCCGGCGCCACGCCACCACCAGGTCCCGCAACCCTCGTCCACTGCGTGGGCACCCTCCCCGCAGGCGACAACATGGTGATCGGCACGGTGACGGGAGATCCGACGGTCGTGGTGCGAGACATCCAGGACCCTGCCAACGCACGCAACCTCTGCACCTTCGACTCGAGCGTCCTCGCTCCCCAGTTCGTCAGCGCGTCCGCGGTCGCCTACGAGACTGCTGACAACCAGATCATCGGGGCGCAGCTCGCGGGCGGTCCGACGCGGATCCTTGCCACCTACGGCGCCGGCGTCATCGGCTCGGGCCAGTACGCGATCAGCCCGGACGGCCGCTCCGTCACCTACCTCGACGGCAACACCTGGCGGCTCGCCGGGCCCTCGGGCAACCGCGTGCTCGCGACCTTGCCCGCCGTGCCGGGTCGAGGTGTCAATCCCGATGAGGACGACAGCTTCCTCGGCTTTTCACCCGACGGCCTGTACATCGCGCTGTTCCAGACCTTCCACGTGGGAGGCACCGGTGAGGCCGCGCCGGACCAGGTCCGCCGCGCCAGCGACGGAACGCTCGCCTATTCGACCTCCGGCATGACGATGGCGGTCTGGGCATCGGTGCCGAGCCGCCTGTTCTTCCGTGACGCGACCGGCAACCTCCACCGGTGGGATCCATCGACCGGGCTCTCGTCGATGACCTCGCTGCGTTGGATCAGGCCGCGGTCATCGCCAGATGGGCGGTGGATCGCCTACACGTTCCGCACCACGAGTGGAATCGGCGGCATCGGCTTCTACAGCGTGCAGGCCAACAGCGTGTCGAACACCACCCCGCCGGGACGCTCCAGCGTCAGTTTCCTGACCAACGACCTGGTCTGGTACAGGGGCGAGCGCGCATGCTCGACGTGCTTCGGAGGGCAGCCGACACCAACCGGCGTCACCTACATCTACAGCATCGCGGGCGCGTCCGAGATCACCTCGCGCCTGTCAGACGTCAACGACGCCTGGCCGCGGGTGACCGCTCCGGGTCTCTAAGCCAGCTCTCGCCGCCGCTGCTCGCGCTGCGCCCTGTCCTCCGGACCGACCATCCGCACCATCACGGCGCGGTAGTGGAGCAGCGCCTGGCGCATGCCCTCGGTCTTGTCCTTCGATGTGTAGCCAAGCCGGTGCGCTCGCTGCATCTCTTGCGGCAGGTCCCGTTCGGTCAACGGATGGCCGCGCTCGCGCAGCACGGACATGACCAGCGCCTCCGCCTCGCGTACCGCCTGCTCCGGCGAGTCGACGAACTTCATCTCGATCTCGTCCCACTCGCCTGCGTAGCGGTCGCGTGAGTCCGGCGCCAGCGGCCGCAGCCTCGGCCGCCTCCGGCCCACGCCCGCGGCGCGAAACAGGAAGAGCAGCACGACGACGACCAGGGCGATGACCAGCATCGTGGTCAGGGTTCCAGTGTCCATGTCAGTCGGCACCTCCAAATAGGGAACGCCAACCCCGTCGCTTCGACTCAATCGCCGGGGAGCCGAATCCGGCTTGAACTCGGTGCGCCGGGCCCAAAATAGGCCGCCGTGGCCACCGCCGTGCTGGAGCAGTCACCGTCGCTGTCGCGCGACCGGGCGCGCGCCGACGTGATGCTGCGCGGCTTCATCGCCGCCGCGGTGGCGGCCCGGCTGGTGTTCTGGGCCACGACGAACCGCATGTTCGAGGACGGCCTGACCACGATCACCCACGCCCGCAACGTCCCGCTCGGGCTCGGCCTCGTCCACCACGCGGGCGAAGGCAACGTGCATGGGTTCACCTCCGCGATCGGGGTCTTGATCCCGCTGGCGGGCGAGCTGGTTCACCAGGGGTCGGGCATGCTCGCGATGCGCGTCGCGTCCTTGATCGCGGTTTGCATCGCACTCGTCTATGCGCGGCTGATCTGTCGCGATCTGAGACTCGGCGCGTTTCCCACCGCCTTCGTCCTGGCCTACCTCGCCTTCGACCAGAACATGATCTTTTACGGCATGTCGGGGATGGAGACCCAGGTCGCCGTCACCGTCATCCTCGGCGGCGTGTACCACGTCCGTCGCCAGGACCTCGTCGCTTCTGGGATCTGGCTTGGGCTTGCCCCGTTGGCGCGTCCGGAGTTTGTGCTGTGGGTGGCCCCCGCGCTGGCCTACCTCGCGCTGGCCAACCTGCGGCGCGGGATCGCGGCGGGCGGCATCGCGGGGGCGATCGTCGCGCCGTGGATCGTCTTCACGACCGCGTACTACGGCTCGCCGATTCCCAACACGGTCGTCGCCAAGGCGGCCGTGAGCCCGATCCCGGCCATCCTGAGCAACGGCTCACCGCTGCCGTGGCTGGAGTGGCTGTTCGGGCAGGTGACCGGGCACATCGAGCTGCTCCTCTATCACTTCGAGCCGTTTCACGAGGTCTGGAGCACGGCCGCGGCGCCCCTGCCCGGTCCGGTCCTGATCGTGATCGCCGTCGTCGTGGCCGACCTTTTTGCGATCGGGCTCGTTGCGTCTCGTCAAGTCGCGGGCTGGTGGCCGGCGCTGGCTTTTGTCGGGCTCTTCTTCGCCTATCGCGTCTATTTCATCCCGACCATCAACTATTACGACTGGTACCTGCCGCCGTTCCTGGCCCTGGTGATGATCGTCGTGGCCGCGGGCCTGCAGCGGATATACGTCTGGCGCCCGATGATCACGAAATCCCTGTCCGTCGCCCTCGCCTTCGCGTTTGCCATGCACGTGCCGTTCAGCTTCGGGGTCGAGTCGAAGGTGCAGGCGGTGGAAAACCAGGTGAGGACCAACGTCGCCGAGTACCTGAAAGCGACCGTTCCTCCGGGCGAGTCCGTGACTTCGGAGTCGGCCGGCTACATCGGGTTCTACGGCGGGGTGAAGCTGTTCGACTATCCAGGGCTGACGTCGAAGACCTCGGTGCGCGCGCTGCAGGCCTTGCCGCCAGACCAGCGCGACCTGCCCCACCTCGTCGCGGCGCTGAGGCCCGACTGGCTTGTGCTCCGGCCCTGGGAGCTGAATTCGCTGCGCGAGCAGTTTCCGGAAATCGCGGCCGAGTACGAGGTCGTGCGCGTGTTTCAAATGTCCGGCGTGTCCGACGCCCAGCTCGATGCCGACGGCGCAAACACGATCTCGTTCGGCGGCCTGTCCGAGACAGACGTGGACGAGAAGTTCATCGTCCTGAGAAAAAATTGCGCAACGCAATCGGGATGTTGAAGCCACGTCGAAACTTCCACGCGTTGTAATTGAGTGGAGATCCGGCAGGCCTTGTTGTGGAGTGGCCTGCTGCTGGGGAGTCAGGCGACCGACACCATCACGACCGCGATCGACCGCGCCCAGGGCTCCATCGAGTCGATGCCGCTCAGCGCACGCCTGCTCGAGGTCGGAGGCATCGCGCTCTTTTGGGGCTTCAAGGTCCTCGTCGTCGCCGGGGCGGCGGCCCTGCTCATCGCGGCCGCACGCAAAGTCCGTGAGGAGGACCACCGGCTCTCACGCCTGACGTTTCGTCTCTCGCTGGTCGCGGTGCAGGCGGTCACGGTCTGCCTCGCGACCGCCTCGCTCAGCAACCTTTACTTGCTGAGTTCGTTCTCGGGTTAGGTTTCAGTCGCCGGCTGGCGCGACCCTCACGACCTTGCCGCTGCCTGGCGCGGTGTTGGCCGAGTTCACGCTGACGTACAGCGTCCCGCCGGGGCCGGGCGTGATCCCACCCGGCAGGGGCAGCGAGCCGCCGCCGACGTGCTGGTGGACGCTCGGGTTGCCGAACGGTATGCGCACCAGGTCTCCGGGCGGGCCGGCGGAGTTGGGCTGGAACATCTCGGTGGCCCAGAAGTTGCCACTTCGATCGAAGGTGCATGCGGTCAGCGTGGTCAGGCCGCTGGCCCAGACATGGGTCCCAGCGGTGATGAAGTCTTCGGTTGTATCGGGGTCGACCCGATAAACGTGCGACTGTCCAGGTCCGAACACGAACAGGTTGGCGACCAAATCGAGCGTGCCCACGTAGAGAGCGCCGTCAGGGCCGACCGCGGCGCATGTCGGGGTTGAGTCACGAATCGGATCGTTGGGGATGAAAGCGATCACCCGCGCGGTGCTGTTGTTCATCACTTCGAGCACGGTGTTGGCGCCGGCGTCGATGACGAATGTGCGCGGCTTGCCGGTCTTCCCATCCCTGGTCATGAGCACGCCGTAGGGGTTTGAGTCAGGGAACTCTTCCCAAAGACTTGCGTGGGCGGCCGTCCAGGCCTATTGCTGGTCTCCGACGTCGCTCTTGTCGGTCGGCTTACCGGTCTCGGGATTGAGCGCATAGAGATGCCCGATCTGCGAGAAGGAAAGCCCTTTGGTGGTTGCGGTGACACCGTCGCGAGATTCACTTTCGATCATGCGGACCTGGCAGCTATCTGCCGCGCTTCCTGGGCAGAAGGTGGTCAGACCTTCAGGCCCGAGAACCTCGGGCGCGCCGTGGGCGCTGTCGTAGAGCGAATCGAATGCCGTCGACCACACGAGCCGGGCGCCACTCTCGGAGAGCCGGAATCTGTCGACCTTGCCCGTGCGCGAAACGCCAAACGGTCCGGCCGCGATGTCGAAGTACTTGCCCGTCTCCGACACGTACAGATTGCCGCGGCCGTCGAACGCAACTCCTCGCGGCCCTTCCAGGCCCGACACGACCGGGGTGATCGTCCAACCGGCGCCCAACGCGCCGACCGGGCTGTTGACGGCGACGATGGCGATCAGCGCAAGCGCGGACGCCATGAGGGCACGAGTCGAGTTGCGGATCTCCATCGCGTGCTTCTCCCTTCAACGCGGCGACCGCGCCGGCGGTCGCGCCCCACCACGAGCGTTACCCGGCGAATCTAATGCCCACCGGGCGCGGCTGTCAACGGGGGAGTCAGTCCAGGCCGAGTCTCAGCAGGCGAGCTTCGTGCACTACCGAAACCTGCCCCGGGTGGTGCCGGTCCCAGGCCTGCACGCAGCTTTCGCACGTGCAGCCTGGGCCGACCGAGAGCGATCTCGATCGCCTCGATCCACGGGCCAGTTTCAACAACGTTGCGACGACCTTTCTGCGACGTAGTGCTGCCATGTTGCCTCCGGGGTTTTTAGGACGTTTTTTAGGACGTTAGGGAGTCTAACGAGGGGGCCCCGGTTTTCCGGCGATTACGGAGTTTGGTTAGGCGCCGCGAGTTCAGCGTTAATGCTTTCCAACGAGGGGACGGGGCCGTAATTCAGCGACTCAGGAGGGAGATCAATGCTCTCGTTTCGATTCGCCATCCTCGGCGCGGCTGCGGCTCTCGCACTTGGCACGGCAAGCGCCTTTGCGATGCAGGAAGGTTCGAGCGGGCCTGACCCGGACTCACATGGCGATACGGTCTCGCTGGCGGCGCGCACCACGTGTCCGCAGGGTCCCAACGGCGTGCACGGCGCGTGCGTGAGCGCGATCGCGTCGACCGAGGGGCAAGAGAACCAGGACGGAGCGCAGGCCGCGCGCGTCAAGGCCTGCAAGGCTGCCGGCGCGAATGTGGATCAGTTGGAAAAGAAGCCGGCCAAAGGCGACAAGGCCGCGAAGGCCGCCGACCGAACCGAAGACAAGGCAGAGCACGCTGCGTTCGTCGCATGCGTGCAGGGACAGACATCGTGACCTGGAAATCAGCGGCGAGCTAAGAGCGAGCCAGCGCCTGGGCTTCGCCGAGGGACATCTCGCGTCCCTCGGCCCAGGCGCTCTCAAAGCGACTCCCCAGCTCCTTTCGCAGCCTGGCGATCGAGTCATCCAGCTCGACACGGTCGTCCGGATCCGGCACGGAGCCCGATTCGTGCAAAATGCGCTCGGCGCGCGCGACCAGACGAGCCCCGCGCTCGAAGTCGCCGTCATAGATCGCCAACACGCCCGCGTCGAGAAATGCGTAAGGCCTCAGGTACGCGTCCTCATGGGCAAAGATCCACTCGCTGGACGAGCGAAAGCGCATCCCAGCCTCAGCGCGATCACCAGTGTGCAGCGCGACGTACATGAGGTTGTGGTCTTCGCCCGCCACGTTGCCACCCTTGCCGAAACGCTCATTGAGATCGCGGCTCTCTAGGTACATCGCGCGGGCTTCTTCGTAGCGGCCCTCCATTCGCGCCGCCGCCGCTCGCATGTGCAGCGGCATGAGGATCGCCTCGGGGCCAAGGTCTCTGGCCGCGACGTATCCCCGCTCCGCATAGCCGCGCACGCTTGCGAAATCGCCCCGACGCAGCGCGATGCGTGCCATGTCGGCGCAGGCGTCAGCCAGGTCGCGTTGCTGGTCGGTGCCGGCAAGCAAATTGAAACGCTCGGTGAAAGCTCTCTCGGCGGCGTCGAGATCACCCTGCCGAAAGCTGATCGTGCCGAGGCCTTTGAGCACCTCGATTCGATCGGTGCCCTGGATCGTGCCTGCGCGTTCGAGGAACGCCCGCCCCTCAGCCATGTGGCCACGCAGCCACCAGAAACGCCACAGAGTCGCCCCCGCTTCGGAGGCAGCCGGTGGATCTGAGACCAGGAGGATCTCCATGAGGGCGTGCAGCTCATCGTGGCGCTCCTCAAACCTGTCGAGCCACTGATCTGAGTCTTTGCCGATCGGGATGAGGTGACCGCGCGCATCGCGCACCTGCTTCAGGAGACCGGTGTCAATGGCCTCTGTCACGTCGCGGAGCGTCTAGCCGGGGGGCGGAGGCGGCGGCGCCGACTGGGCCAACGGGCCCGAACCTGACAACGTGCTCTCGTACCAGGTGACGATGCCCGCTGTGATGGCGGTGCTGTAGGGGATCGTGAAGAGAGCTCCGACACAGCACAGCAAGAAACCGATACCTCCGACGAGACGGGCCACGTACACGAGAAGACCGGCGATGACAGTGTTGGAAGTGTTGGCGGTGGCGGTCTCCCAGACGGCGTTCACGTCGAATCCGCCGTTGAACCCACCGCGGTACGTGTGCAGGATGAGCGAGGGAGCGATGAAGGCAAACAACAGGGTCAGGGCCAGGTTGATAAGACCCGCCAGCGCGGAGACAGCGCCGTTGTGCCCGGCGCCACCGACGGTGTAGAGAACCGTGATGGGGATCGCGATGACGATCCCATAGGCGAGAAGCACTACAAACAGCGCGATGCCGCGCTCGAGGTGAAAGCCCGCGGGCGGCAGCTCGCGGCGACCGGCGCGGTAGTTGTCGATGGTCAGCACGAGCCAGCCTGCGAGGGCGATCCAACCCACGACCGGGATGATGAAGATGAGTCCCTGGACGACCATCTTGCTGAACCAACTGGGGTCCTGGAAGGGCCACGCGAAGCTGTCGCCGACGCTCGTCACGGCCGGGAGTGTAACTCCTGACCGGAAGACCCGTGAAGCCTGCGCGCGGGCTGCACGGGCCGCGGTCGAATCTCTCAGGTCACCTTTGTGAGTACGCCCTGACGAGGGCGGGCGGACTGGACGAAGAGCACGCCGAAAACCGCGGAAAGAATGATCAGGGCCGGGACCCAGCGAACTCTGCTCGCCACCGAATTGCACCTCCTTTTACGCAATCGCACCGTGCGTGTTGTGCGCTATAAGGAGAACGCCTCAGCGGCGCCTGCGTTACGTAGTTGCCAGCCGTGTAAGGCTCGGCCAGCGATAGACCTGGTGCATCGCGCCTTCTGCCCACGACACCGGTTCGAGTCCAATCAGCGATCCTCCCAGCCGTTCGTAAAAGCGCGCCGCCGCGTCGTTTCCGGCGATGACTCCCAGGCGCATGCTGTCGTACCCGCGTGCATGCAAGTGGGCGGCCGTCGATTGCATGAGCTGAGTCCCCAATCCATGGCCGCGAAATTCAATCACCACGTGAAGTGACTCGAGCCAGGGTTCCGGCTCGCGAGCCATGTACGTGAGGGCAAATCCGCC
>Ga0209689_1003326_pt1 | contig 11875 bp, 13 predicted proteins | sample GraSoiAngelo_149_FD_187119 | JGI IMG/M metagenome (GOLD analysis project Ga0209689, IMG submission 187119) | Grasslands soil microbial communities from the Angelo Coastal Reserve, California, USA - 14_1009_09_30cm (SPAdes) (version 2) | ecosystem: Environmental > Terrestrial > Soil > Grasslands ...
GAAGCACGCTCGGTGGTCGCGCCGGTCTGAGTGGTCATCACCCTCCCCTTTCTGGGTGGCGAACCGACCCGTTCGACGGATGACCGATTATACCGCCGAGCGTCTATCTCCCGTGCGCGTCACGGCGCATCGCGTCCGAACGCGAAGCGGAAGCTGTTGATACCGACACGGTAGCCGGTCGCACCGGGGACGATCGGCACCCGGGCCTTGAAGGGAGCGCTCCCGCGCGCCGGCACCATACCCACGTACGGAATGCCCTGCGCGAGCACCTTGCCCGACTGATCGACTGCCGCCGCGTTGACGTAGACGTCGATCACGTCGACGGTGCCATCGTTGTAGACGCGGCCGGACAGCTCGGCCGTAGGCGGGGTCGCCTTGTCGACGGTGTGCACGACGCGGAGATTTGACGGAGTCTGCGCCGGCGCCGACGCCGCAATGGCGGCGACGACGATCGAGCAGAGTAGAATGCGGCGCCACGCTGCGCTCGACACGATACGCGACATCTTACGCCAGGCTGTCCCCTTCCGGCGCGGGCGATCGCGCCCGACGCATGATAGCGCAGGAAGCGCTGAGAGCGCCGTGGTACGCTTGGCCCCGATCAGTCGGAGCCGTCCCGCGGGGAGAACACAATGAGCAATGGAGAGCCGGAAATCCTGATGCCGTCTGGCGAGCGGGCCACCGGTGAGTTCGTGTCTCAGCCGGCTAAGCTCCTGCGAATCGCCGCGATGATCCGCGAGCTCCTCGAAGAGGTGCGAAAGTCTTCCCCGGACGAGGCGGGACGTAAGCGGCTGCGGTCGATCTACGACAAGGCGCTCGCCACGCTGAAGGAGGGCCTGTCGGAGGATCTACAGAAGGAACTCGAGACGCTCACCTTGCCGCTCGAGAGCAGCTCGACCGAGTCAGAGATCCGCCTCGCGCAGGCTCAGCTGGTCGGGTGGCTCGAGGGATTGTTCCACGGCATCCAGGCAGCGCTCTGGGCACAGCACGCGCAAGCGCGCGCCCAGTTCGATGAGATGCGCCGTCGCGGTCTTCCCTCCGGCCCCTCCGAAGGCGGCGAAGAGCGACGAGAGCCCGGCCAGTATCTGTAGTTCCTACCGCTCTCGGCGCGGTCTCCAGTGGTCAGCCATCCTCCACCAGGGAGTTGACGCCATGAAGGCCGTGGCCGTCACGCTGGCCCTCGTGCTAGCTGGATGTGCGCATGCTGCGGGCGTGCGATACACATTCACGCCGTGCAACCCGGGTTTCCAGGACACCGTCAGGGCGTGCCTCTATGAGGCAGGAATCGGCGGGCCTGTTGTCGCCTACGACTTCTACGCGGATTCGGGGATCATTGAGAAGCATTGGAAGCAGCAATACGAAAGCTGCATGTTTCGTCGCGGCTACCATCAGATTGACGGCGCCACGACGTGGCACCCCAGGGAGCGGTTCAACGGCGCTACAGGATGGCCGTGGCCCAATGACCCACCCAAAAGCGCATGGGTTTGGGTGAGGACTGCGGGTACCGGGGACCGGCACTACTACGACGCGGTATGTGAGCCATGAAGCCGCAAGGCGCACGTGGCTTCGATGAACGAGCTACCGCTCCCGCAGTGTCGCCAACATCTGGAACAGCGTCCCGAGCACGATCGCGAAGAGCCCAATCCACCCGAAGACGCTAAAGAGGTCGTCGATCTTCTTCACCTGGACGTCGATGTTCGACGTAGTCCAGGTCACGGCCTTGCCGCCGGCGGCGACGTGGAAGGGCATTCCGAATAAGAACAGGAGCACGACACCGAACAGGTTCAGGAGCAAGCCGAAGATGTTCAACACGCTTTGCTCATGCCGTCTGCGTCGGCTTCGTCCTTCGCGCCCGCCCCGCCTTGCGGTCCAGGCTCATTTCGACGCAGCCACAACGGCAGCCTCCACAGCAGCGGCGTCGGAACCCAGGCGCATGGCGCGACACCAGTCGCGCAATGTCATGAAGTCGTAGTGCCCAAGATGCCCCACGTGTTTGCCGCCGTCTATCAAAGTCTTGTCGTCTCTGGCTTTCTCGAGCGCGGAGACGATGTTCTGGGGAAGCTTCGGCAGCGACTTTGTCGCCGGCGTCGGACTGGTCGTCTCGATGTCGTCGCGTGTCAGAATGCGGGCCAGAGCCTCGCCGAGTATGAACTCGCTGGCTTGTTCGGGCAGGCTCGACACGCGGTCAAGAATTCGCTTTATCGTGCCGATCGGCAGCGTCACGACCACGGCGCCCTAGCCTTTCGTCCCCTTCTTCCGCTTCGCCTCGCGCGCCGCGACGGCTCGCCTCGCGTGCGCAGTGCGCTCCTTGGCCGAGACGTTGGCCCATCGCGCAACCCCGCCCTTGGGACCGCCCTTCTTGCCGCCGATCCGACCGAGCCGCTGAAACTCGGCAAGGACCGCTGGATCGAGCTTCCGTCTAGGGCTCATCGTCGCCTCGAATGTAGCACGAGGTCTATTGACTTGATATCAAGAAGGGCCTTCTTGATAGGGCCCTCGGCCACAGCGCGCCGCCCTGCGCCCAGACCGTGCGCGCGTTCGGTTCCACGCGGATGCCCTTCATGAGGGACAGATCGACGCGGCGTTTCGTGGTGCGAGCGGCACCAGCGTGCTGCGCACAGCGGTCAGCCAGGTGACCGACCACTCGCTGCCGGCTTGCCAGTTCGCTTAGGACGCAATAGATGGCGCGTGTACAGCAGATAAGGGATTCCGTAGGGCGAAGCGAGGCTCCTGAGATGATATCGCCATGCCGCCCGATAGCAGCCGTCCTGTCTTTCAGTGTCCGACAGACAGTGAAGGCTTGCCGCATACTTCCGCCGGAGGCGCCTCTTGATATACGCGGGCGGATTCAGCTTGAGCATTTCGCGGATCGCCTCCGGTTCAGCGGCCCGGTATCCCTTCGTCGCCGACAGAGATTCCGGTGTGCCTTGGTACCATCGATAGGTTGGTACATCGAGAAATTTTAGTGTTTTTGTCAATGCAAGTTTCAAGGCCATATAAGTCAGTTCCATAGCAGGAGGGCCTTGGAGGTCGTTCGATGAGATCCGGTCACTGCGGAATAGGGCGCCCGCATTGTGCAGCCAGGAAAAATCCATGAGACTGCGCAACGGGTCGCGCTGCAAGCTCGGCACATCGGCGAGTTGAACAACGTCCTGGCCGCTTTCGTGTCGATATCCATTGGTAATCAGTACGTCAACCGACGGATCCCTCGCGATGGCGCCGAGCTGCTGTTGGGCGGCGCCCGGTAAATACTCATCGTCGTCATCCAGAAATGCAAAGAATTCCGTGTCTACGGCCTTGCGCCCTGCGAGTCTCGCCTCAGTGTGGCTATGCCTATCGAGATAGATGAAACGAATGTCCTGGCGTTGCTTCAGGGACTCGAGGACCTCGGGCAGGTAACGAGTACCGTTGGCGACGACGATGGGAACGATCACGTGATGCTGCTGCTCTTGAAGGCTGCGCAAGGCGCGCCCTAGCAGGGGGGCACGTTCAAGAGACACAGTGGTCGGAACAATCACAGAGACGGAGCGTTTCATGCCCGATTAGTCTCCCGACCGGCTCGGCTCACAGCTCAGTCGCCGGCACTATAGCCCGGCCACGGCTGTCGGCCTCCTGGAAGTCGGGACTACGGATCGCGGCGCGTCGCGGTCACTCATCGACGAATAGGCGGCGTCAGGCCGCACTCGGAGATCTTCGCAAGCAGCGTCTTATAGCTGACCTTGAGGGTCCGGGACGCCTCGGCTCGATTCCACCCCACGCGTTCGAGGACCTCCGCGAGGGCATGACGCTCGGCCTCGCGCGCGCCACGGCGCGCGATCTCCCGCAGGCCCTCGGTGACGACCGGAGCGGGCCGCGGCGCCGCGGCGTGACCGTTTCGGCCTCGGACGACCTGGGTCTCGAACGCCCGCTCGCCGTCCGGGAGCACCACCATGCGTCGAATGACGTTCTCCAGCTCCCGGACATTTCCTGACCACGGATGCGCGGTGAGGCGGGCGATCGTTTCAGGCGAGAGCTGCTTCTGCCGCCCATACTGCTCGTTGAACTTGGCCAGGAACAACGACGCCAGCCCGGGAATCTCTTCCCGCCGCTCGCGCAGCGGGGGCACCCAGATCTCCACCACGTTGAGCCGGTAGTAGAGATCCTCCCGGAACTCCCCGCGCGCCATCGCCTCCTCGAGGTTCCGGTTGGTGGCGGCGATCACGCGGATGTCGACGTCGATCACCCCGTGGCCCCCGACGCGCGAGAATCGGAAGTCCTGCAGTACGTGGAGGAGCTTGGCCTGCAGGGCGAGCGGCAGTTCCGCGATCTCGTCCAGGTAGATCGTGCCCTTGTTCGCGAACTCGAACTGGCCGGGCTTGCGGCGGTGGGCGCCGGTGAATGCCCCCTTTTCGTGGCCGAAGAGCTCGGACTCCATCAGCCCCTGGGGAATCGCGGCACAGTTGACCTTGACGAATGGCCCCTGGGGGCGGGCAGACCGGGCATGGATGGCCCGGGCGATGCGGTCTTTGCCCACCCCGCTTTCGCCGCGGAGCAAGACCGTCGCATCCGTGTCCGCGATGTTCTCGATGACCGTGAAGATGGCCCGCATCCTCGGGCTTCCGTCGTGAAGTGGGACGTCGCTCCCGAGATCAGACTCTGGGATGGGGCTCACGAGCTCTTCGTACGAGAGAGACGGTCTCGATACTCATTCGCGGGTCGATCAATATGTACTGGGGGTCCCGAAGCGAACAATCCGGGTAATCCCCTGAATCACGCGGTGGGAAATCCCTGAGAGATGCCTCGTGGAGACCAGAGCGTGGTAGCAGTCTGGTAGCACGCTGTGCTCGATCAACGCGGTCGACTCTTGATGGCCGCGCTGGGCTTCGCCGGGCTTCCCGTGAGCGATCGGGCCCACGCTCCCTCTCGGCCCATGCGCTTGATGATGTGGGCGAGGAGCTGGGCACGGCTCCTCACCTTGAAATGGCGATAGAGCGCCGTCACGTACTGATGGGTCGTCGCCTGGCTGAGGCCGAGGCGTGCCGCAACCTGCTTCTCACTGTCGCCCTCGAGCAGACAGGCGAGTGTCTGCCGCAGGCGTGGCGACAGTTTCTCCGGCCCCGGCTCCATGCAGCTGACAAGCGATCGGCCGATCAGCCCGCCGAGCTCCTCGTGGAAGAAGTTGAGCAACTGCTGCTCGCGCCCAGTGAAATCCCGCTCGCCGATTGCCCGGTACACACCGATTCCGCTGATGGCACCGGCGTCCGAGACCTGAGAAATCGACGTCAACTGGTGGTCGACCCCTACTACTTTTCGATGCTCGTTGTAGCTCACCGAGCGATACCACTCGGCATCTGGAACGAGCTGACGCCGCGTGCGCGTGACGAGTGCACCGTTCGTGTGCTGAAGCGCCCGAAAGATGGGGTCGACCATCGTGCCGTTTTCGCGAATGTAGGCCATCAATCGCTCGTGGCCCCGCGGGTCGAGACCAGCATCGAAGGTTGAAACGGGGTTGATGGGGCCGGCCGGTCGAACCCATAGGCCCTCGCCCGCGGTAGCCGCCGGGGCACCGATCAACCGGCGAAGCCCTTCGGCCATCCGTCGCTCCCAGAGCGCCGGATCGTTCCCCAGGTCACGACACTCCCCGATCAAACGGTAGGCATCGCGGACGTCCTGGACCCGTAACAGATCTGACTTGCTCATTTGCCCGCTTACTTCAGTTCCTCTATTTAGAGGAATTGCCTGTGGTCGAGCGGCACAGCTAGATTTCTGTGTAGCTGTTTATAGCGCGTCACGAACGATAGTGCCGGTGGACGTCGATGGTCAAGGCGAATGTCGCGGAATGGCGGTCATACCTGAAGGAAAGGAAAGGAGGTGAGGCGATGAAGCGGCTCATCCTGATGCTATACGGCGTCACAGCTGTGGTGGCGATCCTGTACCCCGCGCTGAGCGAGGCGAGAATCGCGGCCAACCACAACGAGACGCTGGTCCGGGACCCGAGGTAGCGGACGTGCCGCTCGGCGGAGCTTGGGTGGTAGGCAACGGTGATCCAGCAGGCGGCGGCTCGCGAGTCCATCGCCAAACCACATCTGCGGACCGCCGGAGATCGCTCCTCCACCCCCGCCGCGCGGTTGCCCGATTCGTCACGCGCATCGCTGACCACCTGGCGCGGTCGGCCCAGGCCCGGGGAGACTATCGACGCGCCGAGCATCTCTTCCAGCGTGCGCTCAAGCTCGTGGAATGCGTGCTCGGGCCCAGCGATATCGAAGTGGCTACCGTGCTCAATAATCTCGGCGTCCTGTACAAGGAACTGGGGCGATTCGACGAAGCCGAGAGCGTCTATCAGCGCGCAATGGCTCTTGTCCTTGCCGCCCGAGGTGAAGCCTCCCGCGAAGTGGCCACGCTGTACCACAACCTCGGAGGCCTTGAGCATGCGCGCCGCCGCTACGCCAAGGGCGAGCCTCACGCGCGGCGAGGGCTGGAGATCCGCGAGCGCCTCCTCGGGCCGGATCATCCAGACGTGGCGGCCGACGCGGCAGCGCTGGCCGCGATCCTGGACGGTCAGGGCAAGCGCGAGGAGGCCGAGGTGCTTATCCGACGGGCCCTCGCGGTGTTCGAGAGCGTCTTGGGGTCGCAGTACTATGAGGTCGTCGTAAACTTAAACAATCTTGCGGCGCTTCGCCACGCCCGTGGCGACGTGCACGAGGCCGAGCAGTTGTACCGGCGGACCCTCGTTCTCAAAGAGAACCTGCTCGGTGCGGACCATCCCGACGTTGCGGTGACGGTGAACAACCTAGCCGTTCTCTACAAGAATCAAGGACGATACGCCGAGGCCGAGCGACTCTACCGGCGGGCGCTGACGATCTTCGAGCGATCCCTTGGAGCGAACCACCCGAAGGTGTTCGTTTGCCGGGAAAACTATGTAGAGTCGGTACGGGCTCAGCACGAAGGAGGTTGACCAGCTTCGACGGCTGAAGGCGAAGGGGAAGTGCGGGCTTGTCTTCGGCTCTCGCAACTGGAACCACTACCGCACGGCCTGGGAATCCGCTGTTGAGCGGGCGAAGCTCGGTGACTTCCGGTTCCACGACCTCCGGCATACCTAGGCCTCATGGCTGACCCAGCGGGGGCGGACCCTGAAGGAGGTCCAGACTTCTCCGGCCTGTTCGGCCAGGCCCGATGCTCAACGCCGATGATCCACCGCAAATCTGAAGCCCGGCCGTAGGTGTCCATCTACAACGCCTGTAGGAACTTCAGCAATGCGTCCACCTCTTCGGGCCGCAGTTTGAGGAACGCATCCACGCTAGGCTGTGCCTGCCCCGCATGCTGCACGATCGCCGATGTTAACGACAGCGCGCGGCCGTCGTGCAAGAACGTCGTCTTGAAGCGCAGGCCCATCAACGGCGCGGTGCGGAACTCCTCGGGCTTGGCGATACCCCTGCACAAATCTGCCAGCGCCGGCCCGAGAGCATGCAACAGCAGGTCTGAGTACAGGGGAATCTCTTTATGCGCGAGCGCCTTCACCGAACTCGGACCCGTCTTCATACTCGGCGTATGGCAGTCCGCGCAGCCGATCCGTTGAAACACGTCCGCGCCCCGATGCGGCTGTTGCGCTCGATCCGGGGGCGCTAGAAAACGCATGAAGTCCACGGCTAGGTCGCGGTCCCCTGGAGACAGCTCCGCTGGCACTTCGATTCCTTGCTCGACACTGAAGGCGCCTGTGCTGAATTCGCTTAGCGTCGCGTCCGTGGCCTTCCGGCCAAAGCGCCCAAGACGGCCATCGGGCAAGCGGGCTGCACGGCCGCCTGCACGCCCCACCCCCTTGAGGATCTCGGCGTCCGGAATGGTGTCAATGAGACCGAAGCCGAACAGCGCTGACGTCGTACGTCGACCAATATTAGCGTCTGCAGGGATCGGAGGCGGATCACCGCGCGTCGCATGCTGGCGGAACACCGGGCCGCCTTGCTGGGTCAACTCGTTGCACTGATTGTTCGTGAACTTGCTCGCATGGACTTCGGTGTCATCACCACCGACCTCCCCTTGCCAACACCGCCGACGACCGGCTGCTCATGGCATTCAGCGCAGCTTGTACTGTTGAACAGCGGCCCAAGTCCGTGCGCGGCATCAAAGGTGCGCTGGAAGACCGCCTTGCCTGGTCGTTGCCGCCGACGAATGTGAGCAGCTTGCCGCCGTGGCGCCGGAACACATCGAGGTCACCAAAGGTATCGGTGACGTCGGCAATGTTGCGCGAGCCGTCCTGCGCCACCTGCGGATACTTGTCGATGCTGACGGTGTGCCAGTCGAAGTTCAGGTCATGCTCGTCCCAGTGGAATTGGGTGACCCCGAGGAAGAACGGAGGCGTCCCGTTCACCGCCGTCAGGTTCGTGCCGGGATCAAGCCCGAACCAGATGCGTTGGCCATCCTGGTTGCGCGGGCCGTCCCAGATCATGTCAATCGCCCGCGCCTCTAGAGGAGTCAGGCAATTCGTCGCGGGCGCGGTCGGGGCGCCGCAGATATTGGCCGTCGCGCTGAAGTGGCAGGTGCGTGGGTCGTCGATGATGCCGTCTGTCACGCCGTCGGCCGCATCGCACGCAGTCACAGCGGACGCGGTTGTCTGGTTGAGCTTCGCCGCCGAAATCGGCCCACCGAGCAGATCCTTCGTCACGATCTGCCCCCACATCATGGCGGTCTGAAATCGTCGCACGGGGACCTTCCGACATTGTGTCGGCGAGTCCACCGAAAGGCGTTATCTGCCCTGAAGTGCCAAATCCCCAAGGTGTCCAAGAGTCCCCGTTAGACACTCTCAGCCTTAACCCTCGGTGGCCGCGCCGTCTCGGTGCCTCGTGTGACACCTCGGGCGCCGAGCGGTCGGGCCTCGCTTACTCAACCTACTCGGCCCCAAGCATTCATGCGGGCAGCTTGCTTCAGTTCAGCGATGCCGCCCCGCAGCAGATCCAGCTCGGCATCCGCAGGCGTGATCCAGAGCTCAAACGTGACTCCACATGAGCATGAGACGGTGAGCATATAACCATTCCATTCCGGCTCCGTGGCGTCGGCGATGAGGGGGCCATGCGGGCGATGATCGTGGACGAAAGTCTTCAAGGTCGGCAAGGAGGGTCGTTCAATCACTATCCCGGTCTGGCGCCTCGCGCCAGATGGACTGCTGGCGTGGGCGCAGGTGGTCGAGCGCGGCTACGAGGGTCTGGGAAGAGGTCAGCGCGTACGAAGCAGAAGGACTGGACGGTCGAGGAGGACCGCTGGCGGCGGACGAATCAGCGCGGGCGCCGCCGCGCAGGCCGAAGGGACAATGAACGACACCGACGCCCGCCTCTGTCACCCCGGGCTCCGCATCAACCGCGTCCTGCGCGTGGTCAATTTGTTGGCGGCCGCAACTGTCCGGCGACGGCCGCCAATCGAAGCAGACGCCGGGATCCATGGGGTCAAATGAATCTGGTTTTTCAGTCGCCTTCCGTCGGCGCCCAGTTGTGGCCGACAACAACCGAGCGCTCTGGACGAACTGTACGGCGCGGACTTGCGCTCATTGAGTTCGTGCTCCGGGCGTGTGGCTTCAGTCCGCAGCGGCCCCAGCCACGCGCCAAAGAGCGCGACGATCGCCGCGGGCGCGAGTGGATCCAGCAGGACTGGCCCCGGGTAAAAAACCCTCGCGCGCCGCGGCGGCCACCTGATCTGCCTCGAGGAGACCGGGTTCCTGATGCGGCCGGTGCTCCGGCGCACGTGGGCGCCGTGCGGCGTCACGCCCACGCGGTCCGTGCGCACCCGCTCGCATGAAAAGGTGTCCGGGATTGGCGCGCTGATCGTGTCGCCCCGGCGGCGCCAGCTCACCCTCACCGTGGCGCTGTACGCGCGGTTGAACATCCGAGGCCCGCAGGTGCAGTCACATCGGCAGAATCGCGACGCGCTACTCGTCACTTTTCGGGGAGTCAGGGAGAGAAACACACCGGGCTCCCAACTCCGCGAGTGGCAGTATTCGGGCTGGACGCCCACGCGTCAAGGAGGCCACTGGCCTCTCCTGCCAAGAGGGCGATGCCCGCAGGAGCGTGGTCGCCGTTCAGCCCGTCTTCGTGCCTATGGGCCTCGTGGGCTAATCGAACGCCGTTGGCCGACGTGGGTCATCCCGATGCGCGAAACATTCGAGTAGCCACGCCCTGTTCGTGCGAGACACCGAGAGCGGTGGGAGATCGTCACGCGAGAAGAAATCCACCTGGTCGCGCAGGCCGATCCAAGGCGGTCGGAATCAGAAAGTAGTGGGCCGGTAGCGGGCCGCGACCCAGAGACTGGCCGGTTCCGACAAGGCCAGGTATGGGCGGCCGGCCCGAAGGCTCCAAGGACTCCTTCCCCCGGAACTCCTACCGGGCCATGAAGGTTCGACGCGCACACGTGGCGCGCGGCCGGCGCGGACCGTCGCCCCTACTTGCTCAACAGCACCATCTTGTCCACCGAGCGGTGCGTCCAGCGCTTGATGGTCTCGACGGATTCCCAACCCTCTGCACGGCCGGGGGTAGGGCGGCGTCCCCTTCAGCGCGGCGGCGAGCTCGCACGGGGTGCGCGGGCGACGCAGAGAAGCGCGCCGGCATAGAATCCGGCGTGCCATGAGCGATCAACAACGTCCGGCTGGATTTCCTGGCGCCGGGCCGCGTGGGAGCGCCTCAGCTCCGCAAGGAGAATGACTTCTGTGGTTCGATTCATCGGTGCGCTGCTCGTCGCGATCGTTGCTGCCCTCGTCGTTTTCATATGGATGAGCCCCGGCATCCATGCCGATCAGGGCCTGGCTGCCGCCGCCGCGCAAGCCCGGGGCGAGGCGAAGAAGTGGCAGACCAACGCCGCGCTCGTGCAGATCGAGCTGACCGGCTTCGGGTTCGCCAGTCGGCCCTCCGGCATTCCCGACATGACCCACGCCGGGCCGCCGCGACTGGCGATGTTCAGCTTCATTTCGCCGTCGATTCCTCGTGGCATCCTTCGGGTCAGCGTGCGCATCAACGAGCCGCCGCTCCCAGCGGCGCAGCAGCAAGCGCGGAACGCCATGGGCTACAAGACCGTCATGGTCGACGTCTTGCCCTCGGCGCCGCCGTCGAAGCTGCCCCTGCCGGCGAACGTCGAGAGCACGTTCCCACAGGCGCTGGCGCGGGCCAGCGAGGATCTCGGCAAGGATTGCGCGCGCGGCGATCCTAAGATGTCGTCCTGCACGCTCGTGCAGACGGCCGAGCTGCACATGTATCCGCGCGATCAGGCCGACACCGTGGGCAGACCGGCCTGGACGATCCGGTTCGGACAGCACCCGCGCTTTCTCGACACCGTCTCCCGCGTCGTGGACGCCACCAGCATGAACGTCGTGGCCCGGAACATCGATAGCCGCTCGCCCACGGGGATCATCCCTGGCCTCGGCGCGAGGGTCACCGCCGTGCGGTTCTTCGTCAGCAGCGGCACGCTGCCTCCAGCCGCCGAACGCAAGTACGACGACCTCTTTTTCTACAACGCGGCCCGCTTCATCCACTGGGAGATGCAGGTCGTGCATCCGGCACCGGGCCAGCCGCGACAGCTGACCGTGACCGATATGTGGGCCCACATGCGCGGGCTTGGTGAGATCCTGCACCGGGACACGCGCACGGTCACTGTGGAGCCGCACTGGACGCAATCCTGGGTGACCGGGTCCGCGAACCTCATGGGCAGCAAGACGGTGCAGAACAGCAATCCGCTCTACGACCCGACCGAGTGTGGTCGCAGACGACGCGAATTCAATCCCATATTCGGCAACGACTATGCGGTGTGCCAGCAGACCGTTCCGGTGGAGATCTATTTCTGGTCGACGGGTGTATACGAGGTCAAGCTCTTGGTGGACCAGCGCCTCGTCGCCTCCGGGACGTTCAGCATGCGGGACAAGAACGAC
>Ga0209689_1003329_pt1 | contig 11874 bp, 8 predicted proteins | sample GraSoiAngelo_149_FD_187119 | JGI IMG/M metagenome (GOLD analysis project Ga0209689, IMG submission 187119) | Grasslands soil microbial communities from the Angelo Coastal Reserve, California, USA - 14_1009_09_30cm (SPAdes) (version 2) | ecosystem: Environmental > Terrestrial > Soil > Grasslands ...
CCAAGCGAAGAAAAAAGAAAGCAGCCTTATATCCCCGGGCTGAACGCCGGGGCTTTACGGCTAGGATGGGTAAGAACTCTGCCAGGCAGGCAGGAATCAAATCAAGGAGATTGTTCATGAAGTCTCGCAGGTTGAGCAGTTCAAGCTTGGCAGAACATGCCGAGTCTTTTTTTACCTGGAGTCTGGCAATAGCGGTTTTGTCGTTTGCCTCGGCACGTCCGCTTCTTGCCCAGGATGAGCGAAGCATCTCGATCGACCTCACTCGACCGGGGACCGCAACAGTCTCGACCGTTTCTCGGTCCGCTTTTCACATTAGGTATGCCGCCACGGACGCTGTGCGGTCCTCTCATATTGACCGCCTTCAGGGTGCTTCAAGAGCCCCGCTCGAGGCGGCTAGGCCGCAAGCTGCCATGGCCACCGTACCTGCAGTGCCCTCGCCCGGCTTTTATCCGAGCGACCTCGACTACTTCGGCGGGCCTACACTGACCCAAATGGAGTCCAACAACGTATATGTAAACGCGAGGAGTTGCGGCTCGGTACAAACTTGTTGGGGCAATCCTCGCCAGTTCCTGCGGGACCTGAATGCAAGCAACTTCATTCGCCTCACTGACCAGTACACAGGTGCGCGCGGAAACTACGGGGTAGGTGATTCAGTATCCGCCAGCGTGCGCCCCGTTCAGACCGCCATCGGAACCCAGATCACCGAAGATCAGATCTTAGCTCTCGTCCATGAGGCCGCCTCGGAAATCGGTACCGGCTACGGCCACGAATATCACGTATTCCTGCCAGCGGGGATCGACACGTGCTTTTCGGGAGACCAGATCTGCTATTCGCCGAACCATCCCTCGACATGGTTCTTCTGCGCCTACCACGGCTATGTCGATTTCACGGATATCGGTCACGTTATACTCAGTGTGGAACCTTACCAGAACGTACGGGGATGCTCCGCTGCTCCGCCCAATCCCAATGGTGCACTGGCCGATGCCACGAACTCCGTGCTCTCCCATGAGCTGATCGAGTCCATCACGGATCCGGATCTGGATGCCTGGATTGCAAATAACTCCTTGCTGGCGTCGGGTGCTGAGATTGGAGATCTATGCCAGCCGATTGGCAACAAGGGTCAGGCCCTCGACTCCTACGTTATGCTGAATGGGCATCCCTACGAGCTCCAGCTGGAGTACTCCAACACGTACCACGCCTGCGCTGGCGCTCCGTAGAAGCGCTGTCCCTGTGCTGCCGAGATCGCCGGGTAAGAGATCCGAGCTTTCTTTTGCTGCATACATCAGCGGAACGGGATAAGAGGAGCGGCCGCCCGCTCTTCTGCCACACCAGAAAGACGAGTCGAACCTCAGGCCCACTAAAGCTCAGCGGGAGTTGGCTGGCTGGCGCGGTCCCACCCTCAAGTTCGACCTTCTGCCACTCACCCTCACTGCAGACAGGCTCGATCGCTTCCGCGCCGAACCACCGGATTTGCGTTCGCCTTTGCGATCGTTGGCCCGCTCGCCCGACGCTCAGGCAGCGCTTGTACATTTGGGTCGCGTTTTTTGCTCCACAACATGTCGCTACTCGCGACGTTGTGAAATATTTGGAGGTGGTTAGTTTCGGATGACGCTCCCTCGACCCCGGAGGGCTAAGGGTTATATGCTTGGTCTAGGTTCGGTGGTCGCCCTTTTCGGTTTACGTTGCTGGCGAGGGGGTTTCTAGAGCCAAGCTTTTGCCCAAGAACTGGCGACTTTGGCGCTACGATAGAGAGCACGGCAAGAGAACAAGTTGACGGCTTCGGAGTCACTGGTTCTAAACAGGTTGCTTATTGCCAGCTCTCTCCGAGGGGATATTCGTCGTTCCGCCCGGTGAAGCCGGACGAAAAGGGGGGGAGTTATCTGGAAGGCGGCAAGAAAACGGCAGTTCTACTTGACGCCGCGCGGTTTTTCTGTAAACTGCATTTTTCTCTATGGCCACCATGCCACAATTCGTTCCCTCCGAAGTCGTGCACGATCTCGACTTCCCGCAGCGCGAGGCGGCTTTTTTCTATGGTCTGTTCCTGCGCGGGCATTCCCCTGACAAGTTGCGGCAAGACATTGAAGTGCCCGCGGTGGTCCTTGCCAAGTGGCACCGCGAGGCGGAACGCGACCCGCAGCTTCGTGATATTTTTACGCGCATGCTGGATTACCGCCGTCACGTCCTAGCCATCTTCGATACTCTGGTAGGTTCCGACACTCAACCACAGCGCGTTCAGTAGCCGCTACTTCCCAGAGCGAGCATGCCCGATCCCGTTTTTTGAGGAGTCCTGTCTTTATCCGCTAGATTCCCCTGTACCTTGGGGCAGGTCAAAAACTGTCAGGCAACCAAACCGGCTTTCCCATGATCTAACCGCCTTCGGGGGACAAGTGTCAGAAAATGAAGGGATTCCTTTGATTGACGGGGAGCGAGGCTGGGGTTAGAATCAAACTGTCCCAAAGTTTGAGGTGTTTTCATGTCAAGGGTAGTACGGACCCTGTTTATTCCCATTTTTTTGATCGCTATCGGCATGCCAGCGATTTCCGCCGCGCAGGATCCGGGAACTCCTCCAGCACCCCAAAAACTGGACAAAGAAGCAAAGCGGAAGATGAAGAGGACGCTGAAGGAGCTGGACAGCGCCTACCGGCAATGGCTGACCGAAGACGTCACCTACATCATCTCTCCGGACGAGCGCAACGCTTTCCTGCAACTGGATACCAACGAAGAGCGCGAACAATTCATTGAACAGTTTTGGCTGCGGCGCAGCAGCAATCCCGACCTCCCGGAGAACGATTTTAAGGAAGAGCATTACCGCCGCATCGCTTACGCCAACGAACACTTTGCTTCCGGCATCCCGGGATGGAAGACCGATCGCGGCCGCATGTACATCATGTGGGGCCCGGCGGATGAAGTGGAATCGCACCCCACGGGCGGCACTTACGACCGGCCGATGGAAGAGGGCGGCGGCTCGACGAGCACTTATCCGTGGGAAACCTGGCGGTGGCGGTACTTGGAAGGCATCGGCGAAAACATTATTTTGGAATTCGTCGATCCGAGCGGCTCTGGTGAGTATCACCTGACCATGGATCCGTCGGAAAAGGACGCGCTCCTGCATGTGCCTGGTGCGGGTTTGAGTTTAATGGAATCGATGGGTATGGCGTCGAAGGCTGACCGCTTCACGCGTTCCGACGGCACCAACCTGCCGACGACCATGGGTGGTCAATCCGCCAGCATGAACGAGTTCAACCGCCTGGAGCTTTACGCCAAGGTGAATCGACCGCCGGAGGTGAAATTCAAAGATCTCGAGGCGGTGGTAACCTCGCGCATCGTCCGGGATCAGTTGCATTTCACCTGGCGCACCGATTACCTGAAAGTGACCAATGACACGGTGCTGGTGCCCGTCACCATCCAAGTCCCGAATGGCCAGCTTTCCTTTCAATCCAAGGACGGCATACATTCTGCGACCATGAATATTTTCGGGCGTGTAAGCACGCTCACCGGCCGCGTGGTGCAAACGTTTGAAGACCCGGTATCCAAAGATTTTCCCGATTCGCTTTTCCAGCAGTCGCTCAAGCTGCAGTCCATCTATCAGAAAGCCATTCCTCTTCGCCCGGGCCTGTACCGCCTGGATCTGGTGATCAAGGATGTGCAGAGCGGAAACATCGGCGTGGTGAACTCGCGCTTGCAGGTGCCGCGGTACGAGGATGACAAGCTGGAGGCCAGTTCGTTGATTTTGGCCGATCAACTCGAGCGTGTTCCCGCCAAGCAAATCGGCGCAGGACAGTTCGTACTGGGTTCTTCGAAGGTCCGGCCGCGTCTCGATGCCGATTTCACCACCGCCGACAGGCTGGGCATCTATATGCAGGTTTACAACCTGAAGCCCGACGACAAGTCCCACAAATCGAGCGCCACTTTTGAGTACACGGTGAAAAAGGGCAAAGATCAGATCATGCAGTTCAAGGAAACTTCCGAAGAGATGAAGCAGACCGGCGACCAAGTCACCCTGGAGCGCCTCCTGCCACTCGCAACCCTGTCACCGGGGAAGTACAGTCTGGAAGTGAATGCTACGGATGCGCTTTCGCGTCAGACCATTTCGCGCACGGCAGAATTCACGGTGAAAGCACCGCAGGAAACCAAGACGGCGGCCAATGCTACGCCGGGGAGGTAAAGCAAAGTGAAACAGGAACGGCTCCGAATCCTGGGGGCCCTGGTCCTGACCGCCATGGTATCGTCCTTCGCGGCGATTCCGGCGGCCGCGCAAGCGAAGCCTGTCCCGGGCAAGCTTGCCGGAGTGGTGCGCGACGCTGCGGGCACGCCGCAGATGGGCGCGAGCGTGGAGTTGGTTTCTGAAGCCGTGGGAGTGGCGGCCACCCGCGGCCTGTTGACGAACACCCAAGGGATGTTCCGGGGCGACAAGCTGGCGCCCGGTTTTTACACCGTCCGCGTGACCCTCGCCGGTTTTCTTCCCACCCTTGAAAAACACATCCGCGTCACCTCGAATCTGACGACCGTCGTGCGCATAGAACTGGAATCCATGTTTGCGTCGCTCGACGAGTTGCGGCGCATGCCGGCGAACAGCACGGCGCAAGTGGACGATTGGAAATGGGTGTTGCGGTCCGCTTCGGCGATGCGTCCGGTTCTCGAATGGGTGGACGGCGACACGTTGAGCGTCTCGAAGGTTGGCGGCGATTCCGGCAGGCCTCGTGCACCTAGAATGCAGATGGAATTCACGGATGGCGCGCGGCGCCCCAGTTCGGCTTCGACGATTGCTTCTTCACCCGCCACTGCCGTGGCCTACGACCAGAAGTTGGGGGGCACGAGCAGAATGATCCTGGCAGGCCAGGTGAATTACGACGGTGATGCCCCCGCCGGCGGCATCGCCACCGTGTGGCTCCCAACTGGAACGCTCGGTGCCGGCCCGCACACGGCGTTAGTCCTGCGCGAAGCCAAGCTGGGACCCGTCGGACGTACTTTTAGGGGTGTGCGCTTTGATCAGGGCGGCGCGATGGCGCTTGGAGATCGCACCGTTCTGAAGTATGGCGGCGAATATGTTTTGGTGGGACTCGGAGCCGCGGCTTCCTCGCTCCGTCCACGCGCAGATTTGAATGTGCGCCTCACCGACGATTGGAACGCCGATTTTGTTTTCGCTTCCATGCCTAATGGACCTGGTCCACTCGAAGCGAATGATCGACAGCCGGGCGGAGCGCTGGCGGCGGCTCTCGATGAGCTGGATGGCTTCCCCGCGCTGCTTTGGCGGCAGGGCCATCCCGTTTTGCAGAACGGTTTGCACGAAGAGATTTCTGCGGAACGAAAGATCAACAACCGCGGGAAGCTGCAAATCGCGGGCTTCCACGACGACAACCGCCACGTGGCGGTCTTCGGCCGGGGCAACGATCTGCCTGCCGCCGATTATTTTCAGGATTATTTTTCTACTGGCTTTGCTTATGACGGCGGCTCTTCGAGCAGTTGGGGCACGCGCGTGGCATTTCGCGAAAAGCTCGACAGCGACGTAGAATTGACTGCGGTTTATTCTTTCGGTGGTGCTTTGACGCCTGCAGACGACGCTGATGGTCTGCTGCGCGATGCCCTGCGCACCGCTCAGCGCCATACCTTGGGGGCCGGAATTTCCGCCAGGGTTCCGCGGCTGGGCACCAAGGTCCAGGCCGGATATAAATGGGTGAGCGGCATCACTGTCTCCTCAGTAGACGGCTATGGAGAGTCTCTCTTCCAGATGGACCCCTACCTGCACCTGATGTTCCGCCAGCCGCTGCCAAAGTTTGCCTTGGGGCGATGGGAGGCCATTGCGGATTGCAACAATCTCCTGGCCCAGGGTTATGTCTCCACCAGCAGCAGGGATGGCCGAGTTGTTTTGGTACCAGCGTTCCGGACATTTCGCGGTGGACTGAGCGTTCAGTTCTAGGAATTACGGGGTTCTCGAAAGCTGTATTTGTCCTTCCAGAAACAGGATGATGCGGGGCGGTCCAGCCGTCCGCCATGATATGCTGTTGAATATAAAAGGGTTTCGCGGATGCGCATCTTCCAAACAATGGACTTTGGGTTGCACTTAGTTTCTTGAGGTAGGGTGTAACCCTGCCCGATTGAGCTATGAGGCAAAATCTTCGAGTCAGCCTTGGGGCGGTCGTGCTGGCGCTGGCCACACTCGCTGCGGTGATTTTTGCCTTGATCAACTTCGACCAGCGCAGCCGCTTCGAGGTGGTGTACGACGGCGTGGCCTGGCTCGATACCGACCATGGAATTCAGGCCAGCCGGATTGCTCCGTATTCTCCTGCCACCAGCGCTGGAATTCGCCCGGGCGACGTCCTTCTCGCGATCAATAGTGCTGCGGTCAGTCGAGCGGCGGAAGTGGCGCGGCGTCTCGACCGTGCGGGGCTGTGGACCCAGGTGCGCTACAAACTTTCGCGCGGCGGCCAGGAATTCGAAACCCCGCTGCTCACGGCGCCGGCAGAAAAGCCTCTGGCAACCGAGAATTACTTGCGCATCGTGGGCCTGCTCTATCTGTTCATCGGCTTGTTCATTTTCATCCGCCGCTGGAACGCCCCTCGCGCCGTGCACTTTTACGTTTTTTGCCTAGTCTCTTTCATTCTTTGGTCGTTTCATTTCAGCGGCAAGCTGGACACCTTTGACTGGGAAGTTTATTGGTCGGAGGTTGTGGCGCGCCTGCTCGCTCCTGCTTTGTTGCTGCACTTCGCGTTGGTATTCCCGGGGCGGTCGGAAACAACCATTCGCTCGTCGGCCAAGCTCTTGGCCGTGTACCTCCTGCCCGTCGCCCTGCTTTTGATTCATGTGAGCACGGCCTTGAACGCCTTGGGTTTTGTGCCCTGGCTGGGTGCGTATCTTCTTCTCCGCAAGATCGAATTCGGCTATTTAGCCGTCTGCTTTCTGGCTGCCGGGCTTGTTTTCTACCGGAACTTCCGCGAAGCGCCTTCCGGTGTCCTGCGCCAGCAATTGAAATGGCTCACTGGTGGAACGCTTGCCGGCACTCTGCCCGTTTCCTTGCTCTACATCGCTCCATTGGTCGTTGGTGTGGCCTTGCGGCCGTGGATGCAGTTCTCCGTACTGAGCTTGGTGCTGATCCCGCTGTGTTTCGGATACGCCATCGTCCGTTATCGCTTGATGGACGTGGACATCATCTTCAAGCGTGGCTTGGCGTACACGGCGGCGACTGCCGCTGTCGCAACCATCTATTTCGCTCTCGTGGCCCTGATCACCTATCTCTTCCATGCGCAGACGACTGGCCCGGTGGGCGGCATGATCGCCATCGTCATAGCCGCGTTTTTGTTCCAGCCGTTCCGCGAACGGATTCAGACCCGGCTCGACCGCTTTTTCTACCGCGACCGCCTCGATTACCGCCGCACGCTCATCGAGTTCGGGCGCACGCTCACGAACGAAGTGCGTATTGACCCCATGTTGGGCTCGGTCATGGACCGCATTTCCCAAACGTTATTGGTTGACCGGCTGGCGATTTTCGTCGAGAACGCCGTCGAACCCGGCCAGATGCTGGTTGCCGGTTCCATGGGTGTGCGCCTCACCGAGTCTTTGGATCTTAGTTTCCTCGAGCCGGCCCGGCCCGAGTTTGCCCGCGGGGCGCTCTTTTTCGAGTCGCCCCGCGCGGCAAGAGGTGTCAGCGACTCCGTTCGTCTCACGCTCGAGCAGCTGGACCTCAACTACTATGTTCCCTGCCGCATTCGCGAGCACACCGTCGCCGTTCTGGGCCTGGGCAAAACCGTGGATGGAGATTTTCTGTCCAGCGATGACGTCGAGCTGGTCGAGACCATCGCGGGTTACGTGGCCGTGGCTCTCGACAACGCCCAGCTGTACAGCTCGCTCGAACAAAAGGCGCTCGAAATCGCCCGCCTCAAGGACTTCAGCGAAAACATCGTGGAATCCCTGAACGTGGGGGTGCTCTCGGTGGACCTCGAAGGGATCGTGGAATCCTGGAACACGCGCATGGAACAGCTCTTCGGAGTGACGCGCCAGGAATCCGTTGGACGGCAGCTCAGTTCGCTGCTGCCGGAAGAACTGGCGCGCGAAATCGATGCGCGCGGTGACCAGGAACAGATTACCGGCATCTATAAACAGAGACTCCACCATCAAGGGAAATCGCTGACTTTAAACGTTTCCATCACTCCCCTGGTGAGCAAATCGAATGAGCGCATCGGCCGTCTGCTGCTCTTCGATGACGTGACCCAGCGCGAGCGCCTGGAAGAGCAGATGTCGCAAACGGAGAAGTTGACCTCGCTCGGGCTTCTGGCTGCCGGTGTGGCGCACGAAGTGAATACGCCGCTGGCGGTCATCTCCAACTACATACAGATGCTGGCCAGGCAGATGCCGGAAGGCGACCCGCGCCAGTCCATCATTGACAAAATCGTCAAGCAGACCTTCCGCGCCAGCGAAATCGTCAACAATCTGCTCAATTTCTCACGGACGGGTGCAGCCGAAGCCGCGGATATTGATGTAAACCGTGTCGTCGAAGAGACCTTGTCGCTGGTGGCCCACCCCCTCAAGGCCTCGCAGATTCAAGTGGTGAAGCAACTTGGCGAACCGTTGCCGGCCGTTCGCGGATCCGCGAACAAGCTGCAGCAGGTCTTCTTGAACCTTTTCTTGAACGCGCGTGACGCCATGCCCGGCGGGGGAATGCTGGCCGTCCGCACCGCGGCGCATAACGGCAGCGTGGAAGTCGAAGTGGCGGATACCGGCGCCGGCATTGCCCGCGAACACATCCATCGCATCTTTGACCCGTTCTTCACCACCAAAGCCAGCGGCCGTGGCACCGGCCTCGGACTTTCCGTGAGTTACGGCATCATCAAGGAACACTCCGGGAAAATCGATGTGCGCTCGACGCCCGGCAAAGGTACATCCTTCCACGTGGAGTTCCCAGCGGTCCGGAAAGCGGTTCATGTCTAAGGGTTCCATTCTTGTCGTCGACGACGAATCAGAAATCCGCGAAGGCCTCGAACTCCTGCTGAGAAGTGAAGGCTACGGCGTCTCCAGCGCAGAAACGGGCCAATCAGGCCTCGAGAAGCTGGAACAGCATCCCTATGACCTGCTCCTGCTGGACGTCAGTTTGCCGGACCGCAACGGTCTGGACATGCTCAAGGAGATTCACCGCCGCGACCCGCAGCTCTCCATCGTGCTGATCACCGCCTACGGCTCGATCGATATGGCCCGCGCCGCTTTCAAGAATGGCGCGATGGACTACATCACCAAGCCGTGGTCCAACGACGAATTGCTTGCCCAGGTGGCGCAAGCCGTGGAATCGCGCCGGCTACGCGATGAAAACGTCCAGCTCAAACGCGCCCTGAAGCAGCGCTTCAATTTCCCGAACATTGTCGGCAAGAGCGACAAAATGCACGTGCTTCTGGACCTGGTCACGCAAGTCGCGCCTTCGCGCTCCACGATTCTCATCAGTGGCGAGAGCGGCACGGGTAAGGAACTCATCGCCAAAGCCATTCACTCCGCTTCCACCCGCGCGGACAAAGCCTTTGTGCCCGTCAATACGGGATCGATCCCCGTGGATCTCTTGGAGTCCCAGCTTTTCGGCCATGTGAAGGGTGCCTTCACAAGCGCGGTTGCTTCCAAAAAGGGCCTTTTCGAAGTCGCCGATCAGGGCACCATTTTCTTCGATGAGATTGCCACCATCAGCCCGGAAACGCAGGCCAAGCTTCTGCGCGTGATTCAGGAGCGCGAATTCATGCGTCTCGGCGGCACCGAGCAACTCAAGGTGGACGTGCGCATCGTAGCCGCTTCGAACGTGGACCTCCTTACGCTGGTTCGCGAGGGCCGCTTCCGCGAAGATTTGTATCACCGTCTGAACGTGATCCACCTGCAGATTCCCCCGCTTCGCGACCGCCGCGAAGACGTGCCCCTGCTGCTCGGGCATTTTATGGAACGGTATTGCCAGGAAAACACCAAACCACTCCGGCAATTTACCCCCGCGGCGCTGAAGCTGCTGATGGATTACGACTGGCCCGGCAACGTGAGGGAACTCGAAAACGTCGTGGAACGTGCGGTGGTCCTATCCACGCACGAGCGCGTTGACGTGGACCTGCTGCCGGACAGCATTCGCAGCAAGGAGATCGTTCGCGGCGTGCGCCTGCAGCTGTCGGAATTTTTGCCGCCGCTTCCGGGCGAGCCCGGTTCGCGTTCCTCTGCCGACCATCCGCAGCCGTCGCTGTTCCAGATCATGGACGAGATCGAGCGCCGCATCATCGTTGACATGCTGGAGCGCACCGGCTGGAACCAGACCGAAGCCGCCGAGCGATTTGTGATTCCTCTTTCCACCCTCAATCAGAAAATCAAGCGTCTGGGAATCGACGTTCGCCGCCGCGGCCGCGGGGATGAAACGCTGTCCGTTGTAAGCGGCAAGTAAGCCCGGCGCCCATCATTTTTTTACAAACTCCCCGGTGTAATATCTCCCCCGATAATGTACACTACGACAAGTTCCCTATGTCTTCGTCCGCACCGCTGCCGCATCCATCCGATACGAGTGCCTTCCAGCACGAGTGGCCGGTGCTGCTCGCGTGCGCTTCGCCCTTCCCGGAAACGCCAAAACTCCCGGCGATGCTCGGGGCCGCTGATGCCGAGCGTCTCGTGGCGCTCGCCGAAGAACACGGTGTCGTGGGGCACGTCGCGGCGTCCCTCGGCAAGCTGGATAGGGCCGTGTTCCCGCCCGAACTTCGGCCTGCCCTACGGAATCGTCAGCACGCCCAAGCGGTCTTTTCGCTACTGATCACCGCCGAGCTATTTCGTGTCCTCGATCGATTCGTCTCTGAGAGAATCGGCGCGCTGGTCGTCAAAGGGCCGGTGCTTGCGGTTCAGGCTTATGGCGATCCCGGCATGCGCCGTTACGGCGACCTGGATCTGCTGGTCCGCCAGCGCGACATTCGCCGCGCCAGGGAATTGATGATCGCCGCCGGCTACGAATCAAAAGTTCCTTTGCGTGCCATCGCCGCCGGGAAAATCCCTGGCCAGTATCTTTTCTCCCAGCCGGAAAAGAAACTCATCGTCGAGCTGCACAACGAGCGCACGCTGCGTTATTTCCCACGCCGTCTCCCTATCGAGGAATGCTTCGCGCGGCAAATCCGCGTGCGGCTCGATGGGCACGATGTGCCCGCGCTTTCCTTGGAAGACGAGCTGGTCCTCGTCTGCATTCACGGCGCAAAACATTTTTGGGACCGCCTCTTGTGGATCGCCGATGTGGCTGCGCTGGTCTCGCGCCAAACGGGCATCGATTGGGAGCGCGTTAGGAGTTCGGCGAAGGCAGTAGGAGCGGAACGCATGCTGCACACCGGTTTGCGGCTGGCCTCAGATCTGCTCCAGGCGAAACTGCCGGAGCATGTTCAAGCGATGGTCGAGGCGGATGTGGCGGCGGCTCGGCTCGCGGAAGAGACTCGCCAGTGGCTGCCCGCTGCCGGTTATGCCCCGATGGGCCTCGTCCAGCGCGCCGCGCTTCGCTGGCGCATGCGCGGCGGTCTCCTTGCTGCTCCCGCTTATTTGCTCAGACTCTCTTTCTCACCTACGGAGGAAGATTGGAAGGAAGGAAGTCCGCAAGAATTCCTCGCCATGGTTCGCCGGCCGTTTCGGCTCGCTCGCAAGTATGGCGGTGCGAAGAAAAGCTAGGATGCGGTTAACTATTTGATTTCGTGACGATGATCCGCGCGACAGCTGTCTGCGCAGATCGCTGTTCGGATCCCCTGGCCATACACGCACTTGTCTGTCTGAGAGAAATCGTTGAACTACCTTGCTGGCACTGCTTCGAGAGGGCGGACATCGCGTTCAACCTTATCAGCAATCTCATCTTCGGCGACTTCCAGGTCATAGCGCGTTTGGAGATTCATCCAGAACGTCGGACTATTG
>Ga0209689_1003333_pt1 | contig 11867 bp, 9 predicted proteins | sample GraSoiAngelo_149_FD_187119 | JGI IMG/M metagenome (GOLD analysis project Ga0209689, IMG submission 187119) | Grasslands soil microbial communities from the Angelo Coastal Reserve, California, USA - 14_1009_09_30cm (SPAdes) (version 2) | ecosystem: Environmental > Terrestrial > Soil > Grasslands ...
CACTCAACAATGCTTCGTGAATCCGCTGGTTGTGCAGAACAACCAATATACCTCTGCGGCATACGCTGTTTACGAGGGCGGCATCGTGGAAGTCAAGAAGCGCTTCAGTGAGCACTTCACATTGTTCGGGAATTACACCTTCAGTAAAGGCTTTGACACGTCCACGGATTTCAACTCCGACTACGGGCCGCAAGATCCGACGAACCTCAACTTAGATCGGGCTCTTTCCGAGTTTGACGAGCGGCACAAAGTGGTAATCGCCGGAGTGTTCGACAGCCCCTGGAACCGAAGTATCTTGTCGGGTTTCCAGCTGGCTCCGATTTTCTCGTACCACAGCGGACACCCTTTCAACTTGCTGGCGGGAGGCGAGGTGAACGGTAACAATCACACCACCAACGAACGTCCCATCGGAGCGCCGCGCGACACAGGTCTGGGCCCCAATTATGTCGACTTCGACATGCGCCTGAGCTGGCGGCACAAACTAGGCGAGAGGGCTAACCTGCAAATCACCGCAGAAGGATTCAACCTCGCAAACCGGACAAATTTTGCCAGCGTAAACAACGAAGTAGGCCCTGTCTTTGGCTTGATCCCGGGGTTCACGACGTTCAACGCGCATGGAGTTCGACCGGGCACCGCCCTTGCGGGTGGAGGGACGGCCACGCCGAGCGTGCCGCTGACTTTCACTTCCGCCTTTCCGAAACGCCAGATCCAACTCGGCCTGCGGTTGACATTCTGACAGGGAGCACGGATGGCGTTCGTCGAGAATCAGGGAGCCAAGATTTATTGGGATGAGCAAGGCCAAGGTGAGCCGATTTTGCTCATCATGGGACTGGCTTACGCATCCCAAATGTGGTACCAGACGCGGCCTCTTTTGGCGTCGCGGTACCGGACCCTGGCCCTGGACAACCGTGGCATAGGGCAGAGCGATGTGCCCCCGGGACCGTATCCCATCGCGCTGATGGCGTCCGATGCCAGAGCGGTGATGGATGCCGCCGGCATCGAAAGTGCGCATGTATTCGGCGTCTCCATGGGTGGCATGATTGCGCAGGAGTTTGCGCTGCAATACCCGAAGCGAGTGTTGTCGCTGATACTGGGCTGCACCGCGGCGGGCGGGCCGACCGCGGTGCGCGCCGAACCAGAGGCTGCCCAGATGCTGATGACGCGTGACAAAGTGAGCCCTGAGCAGGCCGCCGAGGCGCCCGTGCCGTTTATCTACGATTCGGCAACTCCGCGTGAACGGATTGATGAGGATATTGCGATTCGCCGGCCGTGGTTTCCGCGGCCCGAAGCATATACGGCACAGCTGCAGGGAATACTTGGGTGGGAGGCGTACAGCCGCCTCTCCGGAATCGCCGCCCCCACCCTGGTGATCCATGGGGAGTCCGACCGGTTGGTGCCGCCGGGCAATGCCAAACTAATCGCAGAACGCATCCCGGGTGCGAAGCTCGTGATGATTCCGCATGCCAGCCATCTCTTCTTAACTGACCAGACGGAGGTTTCACACCAGGCTATTCTGCAATTTCTTAACGAGCAGGCCGGAAGTGCGAGGAGCGATGCCGGGTCGGAGAAGGAGAAGGTTTCATGTTAAAGGAGGCCGCCAGCACCACGCAGGGTTCCACGGCGAATGTGAAGCAGCTTTTCGATCTCACCGGACGCGTTGCAATCGTCACCGGAGGGTCAATCGGACTGGGCCGCCAAATGGCCGAAGGTCTGGCGGAAATGGGCGCCGACCTGGTGTTGTGCGCTCGCAAGAAAGAACGCTGCTATCAGGCCGCCGAAGAATTGCAGCAACTCGGCGTCAAAACCATTGCCCTTGGCTGCGATGTCAAGAACCCGGACAGTATTCAGGAGATGGTGGAAGCGACCCTCTCCCAGTTCGGGCGAATCGATGTACTCATCAATAACGCGGGAATATCCTGGGGCGCTCCCGTCGAGGAGATGCGGCTCGAGGATTGGAACAAGGTCATCGAGACGAACCTGACCGGCACTTTTCTGTGCGCCCAGGCGGTCGGCAAAGTCATGATCCGGCAAGGCAGGGGTGAGAACAGCGCTTGCACCAACAGCGCAGGCAAAATCATTAATGTTGCGTCAGTGGCTGGGCTGGGTGGGGCTCCGGCGGAACTTCCAGCCATTGGCTACCACGCCAGCAAGGGTGGAGTCATCAGTTTTACCAAAGACTTGGCCTGCAAATGGGCAAGTCACAACATTCAAGTAAATGCAATTGCTCCTGGCTGGTTTCCCACACACATGTCGAACCGCGTCCTGGAGCACCATGAGGAGCTTTTTCTCTCCCACATTCCCTTGCGGCGTTTTGGCAATGAACATGATTTGAAAGGAGCTGCTGTGTTTCTCGCTTCTGCCGCCTCGAACTATGTCACCGGTCACGTGCTGGTGGTGGATGGAGGTCAGTCAGCCTGGTAAGCGGCGAGATAAGGCCATGAATATTCCGCTTACCCCCGTACGATTCCTGCGTTATGCCGAACAGCAGTTCTCCGGCAAGACCGCCGTGGTTTGTGGAGACCGTCGTTTCACTTACGCGCAGCTCGGTGAACGTGCCAGCCGTCTCGCCGGTGCTCTGCGCGAAGCGGGGGTGAAAGCGGGCGACCGGGTTGCATTTCTCAGCCTGAATTGCCATCGGCTTCTCGAAGCGTATTACGGCGTACTGGAAGCCGGCGCGGTGTTGCTCCCCTTGAACTTCCGGCTCGCTCCTGGGGAATTGGCCTACATTCTGAATGACGCCGGGGTGAAAGTGCTCTTCTTGGAAAAAGAGTTCGCTGAGGTCGTGGATTCTTTTCGGCAAAGCGTTTCATCTGTGCAGACTTTCTTCATGCTTGACGCTGCACCGCAGGGAGCCTGGCTCTCGCCAAGAAATTACGAAGACATTCTGGCGGCGGCGACGCCTTACCGGGCGGATGTGATGGACTTCGACGAAAACTCCTTGGCTGAGCTGTTCTATACCAGCGGCACCAGCGCCGATCCCAAGGGAGTGATGCTGACCCACCGAAATGTTTATCTCCACGCTCTCTCGGTTATTGTGACGTTCATGACCAAGCCGGATAGCGTAAGTCTGCATACAATTCCACTGTTCCATGCCAACGGTTGGGGTACTGCCCATTCAGTCACCTTCGTGGGAGGGAAACATGTCATGCTTCAGCGCTTTACCTGCGCGGAAGTCTTCCAGTTGATTCAGCGCGAGCGCGTCGACTCGCTGAGCCTTGTGCCGATCATGGCAACGGCATTGGTGAATTCGCCAGACCGGCAAAAATACGACTTGAGCAGTCTGGAGTGGATTTCGATCGGAGGAGCGGCTTCTTCTCCAACCTTGGTGCGCGAGACCGAGGAAAAGCTTGGCTGCGCGTGTTTTGCCGGATACGGCCTAACGGAAACTGCGCCGGTTCTCTCCACCGCCAAACTGAAGCCGGAAGAGCAATTCGATGGTGAAGAGCTTTACGTGGCACGGGCGATGACCGGGTACGCGATTCCGGGCGTGGAGCTTCGGGTCGTGGACTTCGAGGACAACGATGTTGCCCGCGACGGAAAAACCATGGGGGAGATTGTCGCTCGTTCCGACGGTGTGATGCAGGGCTACTGGCAACAGCCGGCGGCCACAGCGGAGGCGATGCGCGGTGGCTGGTTTCATACCGGAGACATGGCCACCATCAGCGAGGATGGACGCATCCTCATCGCTGATCGCAAGAAAGACATTATTGTCAGCGGCGGTGAGAACATTTCATCGCTCGAAGTGGAGAAGGCGCTCCTGGCGCATCCCTCGGTTTACGAGGCTGCCGTCATTCCAGTCCCAGACGAAAAATGGGGCGAAGTGCCCAAGGGGCTGGTTGTAGCGAAACCCGGATCAAACCCAACGGAAACGGAACTGGTCGAATTCTGCCGCTCTCGTATTGCGCACTTCAAGTGCCCGCGGTCGATCGAGTTCCGGGAGAGCTTGCCCAAGACTGCTACCGGAAAAATTCTGAAAAAAGGATTGCGCAAAAAGTATTGGAGCGGACAGGAACGCAAGGCGCACGAATTTACGGTGCGCAAGTGAACCTTTGAAGATGCCGGAGAGAGAGTTCAGTGCCATGGACGATCCAGTTCAACTTACCAGAGATAAAGACATCGCAATTATCACCATCAATAACCCGCCAGTGAACGCTTTGAGCCCTGGGGTCGCGAATGCGATTGCACAGACTATTGCGCAGGTGGGCCATGACGATGGCGTCAAGGCTGTGGTGCTGATTGGTGGCGGCCGTACGTTCATCGCCGGCGCGGACATAAAAGAATTCGGCAAGATCACGTCCGGTAAGACCCAGCGAGGCGCGAGCCTCCTTCCCCTCCTGCTTCAGATAGAAGATGTGCGAAAACCAGTGGTGGTGGCCATCCATGGCTCTGCCTTTGGCGGCGGTCTGGAACTGGCGATGGCCGGCCACTATCGTGTGGCGGTTCCGAATGCACAGCTGGGTCAGCCCGAAGTGAAGCTAGGCATTATTCCCGGCGCAGGTGGCACCCAGCGGCTGCCTCGACTGGTGGGCGTCGCCAAGGCCGTCGAGATGTGCGCGGAAGGCAATCCGATTACGGCTCAGGAGGCGCTGAAACTCGGACTAGTCGATCATCTGATCGAAGGCGATTTATTGCCGGGCGCCATAGCTTTCTCGCGCGGCATCGCTGCGAAACCACTGCGCAAGACTCGCGAGCGGAACGAAAAAGATCAACTCGGCAATCCCGAGCAGAACGCATCAGTCTTCGCTGCCGCGCGCGAAAAGGCTCACACCAAACAGCGTGGCATGACGGCGCCGCTAGCGGCCATCGACGCCGTGGAAGCCGCCACGAGACTGTCTTTTGAAGAAGGATGCCAGCTGGAACGAAAACTGTTCGACGACTGCCTTTTTTCCGATCAATCCAAGGCCCTCATTCATGCGTTCTTCGGCGAGCGCGAAGTTGCCAAGGTCGCGGACATTCCGAAAGAGACAGTGATCATCCCGGTGAACTGGGTGGCGGTAGTCGGTGCCGGAACGATGGGCGCTGGAATTGCCATCGCATTTGCCAACGCCGGATTTCCCGTGTTGCTGAAGGATGCCGACGAGCCGGCTCTTCATCGCGGACTGGCCACCATCCAGAAGAACTATCAGAGTTCGGTTAAACGCGGCCGGCTTACGCAGCAATTCGTGGATGAACGTATGCAACTCATCAAGCCGACGTTCAGCTACGACGATTTCGGCAAGGTCGATATGGTCGTCGAGGCCGTGTTCGAGGGCATGGCGCTCAAGAAAGAAGTCTTCGGCCAGTTGGATCGCGTGTGCCGGCCAGGCGCAATCCTGGCGAGTAACACATCAACGCTCGACATAGACGAGATAGCCTCAGCTACTTCGCGGCCCGGTGCCGTCATTGGCACGCATTTTTTCAGCCCGGCGAATATTATGCGCCTGCTCGAGATCGTGCGCGGCAAGTCGAGCAGCAGAGAAGTGATCGCGACGTGCATGCAACTCTCTAAGAAACTGGGAAAAGTCGGAGTGCTCGTCGGCAACTGCCGGGGCTTTGTGGGAAACCGCATGTTCGGCCCCTATCGCCGTGAAGCGCAGTTCCTGGTGGAGGAAGGCGCCAGTATCGAAGCCGTGGACAAGGCGCTGTTCGACTTCGGCATGGCGATGGGACCCATGGCTACTGGCGATCTGGCAGGCCTTGACGTGGGCTGGCGCATCCGTAAAGAGTACCGGCACCTTGAAAAGCCTGGAGTGCGTCAGCCGTTCGCGGAGGACCGCCTCTGCGAACTTGGGCGCTACGGCCAGAAAACCGCTGCGGGCTGGTACAAGTACGACGAGAAGCGGCGTCCGATTCTCGATCCTGAAGTCAACGAGATGGTGCGCGGGTGGGCCCGCGAAGCCGGCATCCCGCAACAGAAGCTTTCATCCAAAGAGATCGTAGACCGCTGTATCTATGCCCTGGTGAATGAGGGCGCCCGCATTCTTGAGGAAGGCATCGTATGGCGCGCCGTCGACATCGACATCATTTATCTAAACGGCTACGGATTCCCGGCCTATCGCGGCGGTCCGATGTGGTATGCGGATACCGTGGGACTGGATAAGGTCTACCGCCGCATCTCAGAATTTCATCAACAGCACGGCGAACTCTGGGAACCTGCCCCTTTGTTGAAGCGTTTGGCCGAGGAAGGCAAGACCTTCGCCGAGCTGAACCGGGAACAAGCCGTGATGGCGTAAGAATAAGAGCACTACGAGCTTAGCAACCCGATCGCCACGGATACGACACGCGGTGCGGATTTTCGCTGGTGGCGTTTGATTGTCTGCGCGGGAGAAGATATGCGAGAAGCGGTAGTGGTTGCCAGCTCACGGACCGGGCTGGCGAAATCGTTCCGCGGTTCGTTCAACATAACCCGCCCCGAAGATCTGGCAGCACATTGCATCAAGGACGTCCTGCGCAAGGTGCCGCAGCTTGACGCGGCCGAAATAGACGACGTTGTGATGGGATGTGCACAACCACATGGTCCGCAGAGTCACAACATCGCCCGCACTTCCGCCATGCTGGCCGGCCTTCCCACTTCGGTCGCGGGCACGACCATAAACCGGTTTTGCTCGTCGGGATTGCAGGCGATTGCTGTGGCCTCGCACCAGATCATGGGCGAGGGCGTGGAGGCGGCAATTGGCGGCGGCGTCGAGAGTATCAGCATGACGCCAGCTGCCGGCAATCCTCACCCGGTACTGCAGAAACGATTGCCCGGATTGACATGGGCATGGGTGACACCGCGGAAATCGTCGCCAAGCGCTACAAGGTGAGCCGGGAGGTGCAGGACGAGTACGCGCTGCTGAGCCAGAAGCGCACTGCTCGCGCTCAGCGAGAGGGTTTTTTTGAGGACGAGATCGCGCCCATGAATGTCACGATGGCGCTCCTCGATAAGAAAACTGGCGAGAAGGTTGGGACGCGAGAGGTCTGCTGCGACCACGACGAGTGCAATCGGCCCGACACCACGCTGGAAGGCCTGCTCGCGCTGAAGCCTCACTTTGACCCGCACAGCGGCGAGGGCACCGTGACGGCCGGCAACTCCTCGCAACTTTCCGACGGCGCTTCGGCCACTCTGTTGATGTCCCGCCAGCGCGCTGATCAGCTGGGTGTGCCCTACAAGCTGCTGTTTCGCGGATTTCAAGTTGCGGGTTGTGCTCCGGACGAAATGGGCATCGGTCCCGTCTTCGCGGTGCCCAAGCTGCTCAAGCGCACCGGCCTGGAGATGGATGATATCGGCCTCTGGGAACTGAACGAGGCTTTTGCAGTGCAGGTGATCTACTGCCGCGACCGCCTGGGAATAAATCCGGGAAAGTTGAATGTTAATGGCGGGTCTATCTCCATCGGTCATCCGTTTGGCATGACCGGTTCGCGCATGGTCGGAACGCTCGCCAATGAAATGGTGCGCCGGAAAGCGCGCTACGGCATCGTGACCATGTGCATCGGCGGCGGGCAAGGTGCTGCCGGTCTGTTCGAAGCGGTTCATTAATTGGTCGAATCCTACTTCTGATGGAGGAATCAGGGATGAAAAAGAGCGAAAAGGCGAACAAGCGACTCGATCACTGTGGGTCGACTTCCAGACAGCTGTTTGGAGCGGCGGCTATCTGCGTCTTCACGCTGATCTCGGCAGCGACCGCATCTGCCGACAACTCATCCCACCGCCCGATTGCTCTTACTGAAAGCGGAGTCGTGATTGGCTCAACGACGGATGGGGCAAACGAATTTCTCGGCATCCCGTACGCGGCTCCGCCGGTGGGAGCGCTGCGCTGGACGCCGCCGAAGCGCTACCGATTCTTTCCCGGATTTGTCCTCCAAGCGACTCAATTCGGTAGTGCGTGCACGCAACCTGGCGGAATCGGCGGCGAGAATTGCCTTTTCCTGAATGTCTTCACCCCACAGGTGAAATCGGATGATGGATGGCGTGATCGCGATCGGCGCGGCCTCCCTGTGATGTTTTGGATTCATGGAGGAGGACTCATTGATGGCAGCAGCACCGTTTACAATCCCGAGCTACTCGTAAAAAAAGACGTGATTGTCGTCACCATTAATTATCGCCTGGGTTTCTTGGGATTCTTTGCCCAGTCTGCGATCGATGCCGAAGGGCATCTCAACGGCAACTATGGGTTGATGGATCAGCAATTCGCACTCGGGTGGGTTCGCAGGAACATCGCGAGTTTTGGCGGCGATCCGGATCGAGTAACAATATTCGGCGAGCCGGCAGGCGGACAAAGCGTCTATGCCCAGCTCGCATCCCCCCTTGCATCCGGCATGTTCCGTGGAGCGATATCGGAAAGCGGATCCTACGCGGAATTCCAAGACCACCTTTCGAACATTGTTACGCTGGCGGTGGGGGAAACGCAGGGTACCGCAGCCGTGCCGTCCGGCGCCGCCATTGCAGATAGTGTCGGATGCACAAACCAGACAGCTTCCTGTCTGCGTGCCGTGCCCGTCTCGACCATGGTCGCAGCAGAGCCTTTTCCTTTGTATCCGTTCGTGGATGGAACGCTGCTCACACAGACGATGAGCGCAGCATTTGCCAGCGGCGAATTCAATCAAGTGCCGGTGATCTCGGGCACCAATCACGATGAATATAGATTGTTCGTAGCTCTGGACTACGACCTCGTAGGAAATCCAATACTGAGCGGACAGCCGGAACTGGTGATCCCGTCAATCATTTGAAGCAAACGAAATTACAAAAAGATGCCCGCTACCACGTCAACCGAAGCCACAACTGCCGCTGCTCAGACCACCGTTGACTCTACCGTGCATTCATTGCGGTACGCGTGGTACGTCGTCGGAGTCCTAACACTTCTGTACGCATTCTCGTTCATCGACCGCCAGATATTCAGTCTGCTGGTCGGCCCGCTTCGTCGCGACTTACACATCGGCGACGCTAAGATGAGTTTGCTGATCGGATTCAGCTTCGCACTGTTTTATACATTTTTCGGAATCCCTCTCGGCAGGCTGGCCGACATTTACAGCCGCAGGCTGATCATCGCGGCCGGCCTGGTACTGTGGAGCGGGTTCACAGCCAGTTGCGGACTGGCGCAAACGTTCGAAACAATGCTTTTGCTGCGCATGGGCGTCGGCGTGGGAGAAGCAGCGCTTTCCCCGGCTGCCTATTCGCTGATCACCGATTATTTTCCTCGCGAGCGGCTGGCTACGGCCCTTAGCGTCTACTCGATGGGCATCTACGTTGGCTCTGGCATGGCTTACTTGCTGGGCGGACTGGTTGTTGCCTACGCATCGACTCAGGCCATGTGGACGATTCCCCTGCTCGGAGCCGTGCATCCCTGGCAGATCATCTTTCTCCTGGTTGGCCTTCCCGGCATTGTAGTAGCACCCCTACTCTTCACGGTGAACGAACCTGCCGCACACCGCGGAGCCAGCCGACGGTCGACTGTCCCGATGAGGCAGGTATTCTCGTACATCTTCGAAAACCGGCGCACGTTCTTGCTCCACAATATTGGTTTTGGGCTACTCGCGCTCTCTTCATACGCCAGCGCCGCTTGGGTGCCGGAATTCTATCGGCGACACTTTCACTGGAGCATTGGAACCACGGGCGTAATTTACGGTTCCTGCGTCGCGGTCTTTGGCTGCATTGGAATCGTCAGTGCTGGACGGTTCGCTGATTACTTGCGCAAACGCGGCCGCGGCAACGCGACCTTGTTCGTAGGTGTGCTGATCGGATTAGTCTGGCTGCCCGTCAACTGTCTTTTGTACCTGGCGCCCTCCGCAACTTGGGCCACGATTTGGCTGATTCCGGGATGCGCACTGGCGGCCGCTCCGTTCGGCATCGCCCCCGCCGCGATTCAGCAGATGATGCCGGCCACCATGCGCGGACAGGCCTCGGCTGTGTATTTGTTTTCCATCAACCTCATCGGGCTCGGAATCGGACCTACCGCTGTGGGAGCAGTAACGCAATACGCATTTCGAAGCGACGACGCCGTGCGATACTCACTGCTGATCGTGACATCTGGCGCATGTGCGCTCGCTGCGGTACTCCTCTATGGAGCTTTAAAACCGTTCGTTGCCAGTCTCGAGCGGGTGCGCGATTGGAATGCCGCACGTTCTGGTTGATTTGACGCCTCGTGGGATACACTTTCCGTCGGAAAGGCTTATCTCGATTGCATCTCGATACTGGCCCCGTTCGCCCCGGGGAAGAACTGAGTCTAGCTTCACTTGCCGACTGGCTGCGCGGACGAATCGCGGGCACTGAACGAGGTATCACGCTCGAACAGTTTCCGAGTGGGCACTCGAACCTTACCTATCTGCTGCAGATTGATGGGCTCGAGTACGTCCTGAGGCGCGGCCCTCTGGGGCCAGTCGCCCCGAAAGCTCACGACATGGGGCGTGAGTTTCGAGTGCTTCAGATGGTCCATCCGCATTTTCGAGAAGCTCCAAACGTCTTTCACTTGTGCGAGGATACAGCGGTCCTGGGGTCTGTGTTCTTCCTTATGGAGCGGCGGCATGGACTCATATTGCGCGATGAGGTTCCTGCGCAGCTGGCGAAGGCTCCCAAATACGCCCGGTTGGTGAGCGAAGCTTTTATTGATGGCCTAGTACGGTTGCATGCAATCGATGTGTCGAAGACGGGGTTGATCGCTCTTGGCAAACCGGAAGGCTTTCTCGAGCGCCAGGTGTTGGGCTGGGCCGATCGTTGGAATCGGGCCAAGACGGACGAGATGCCAAAGATGGACCGTGTTATTCAATGGCTCATCGATCGACGGCCGGCTTCTCGCGCGCCGACTCTGGTGCACAACGATTACAAGTTGGATAACGTCATGCTCGTGGATGGGTCTGTGGACCGCATCGAGGCAGTGCTCGATTGGGAGATGGCGACGGTTGGCGATCCATTGGCCGATCTGGGCTTGACGTTGTGTTACTGGGCCTGGGTTGAGGCGCCGCAACTGCGCGCTCGCGGAGTACCCTCGCTCACATCGCAGCCCGGTTGGTACACGCGAGATCAGTTCGTTCAGCGTTATGCAGAGGGAACCGGACGCGACCTCTCGCAGATCGGTTACTACGAAGTACTTGGCATCTTCAAGCTGGCAGTGATTCTGCAGCAGATTTACTACCGCTTCCGGCGTGGCCAGACGCAAGACACACGATTTCAGAACTTCGGAGACGGCGTGAAGGGATTGGTGGAATGGGCGGATTCGCTCACGGGGAAATCCACTTGAGCACCGTCTATCTCGTGCGCCATGGGCAGGCGGGCACGCGCGACGCTTACGATTCGCTTTCCGAGTTGGGAGAGCGTCAGGCACGGCTGTTGGGCGAGCACTTCATTTCACAGGGAATCCGATTTGCCTCCGCCTATGCAGGAGCACTTACGCGGCAGCAGCAAACCGCCGAGCAGATTCGTGCGGTCTATGCCGACGCGGGGGTTGGCTTCCCAACAGTTCGCGTCGATTCTGGATGGGATGAATTCGATCTCGGGCGAGTGTATCGCGAGATCGCTCCGCTCTTGGCTGCCGAAGATCCGGAATTTCTGCACGAATACGACGAAATGCGCGAGCAGGTTCGCGTTAGCCAAGGCGAGCACGGGGCACGAATTCATCGCAAATGGATGCCTTGCGATACAAAAGTGGTGGAGGCATGGCTTGGCGGTCGTTATCCCTATTGCGGCGAAACGTGGGACCAGTTTCGTGAGCGCGTTGCGGCCTGCCGGTTGAAGATGCTCGAGGCGCGGCAAGAGAACATTCTCGTGGTTACGTCGGCCACGCCGCTTGCGATTTGGACTGGCCTGTCACTGGAGATTTCCGACGAGCGGATCATGCGGCTCGCCGGGGCAGTGTATAACGCATCCTACACAATTTTGCGTTTGCGAAAAGAGCAGCTACGGTTATTTACCTTCA
>Ga0209689_1003336_pt1 | contig 11866 bp, 9 predicted proteins | sample GraSoiAngelo_149_FD_187119 | JGI IMG/M metagenome (GOLD analysis project Ga0209689, IMG submission 187119) | Grasslands soil microbial communities from the Angelo Coastal Reserve, California, USA - 14_1009_09_30cm (SPAdes) (version 2) | ecosystem: Environmental > Terrestrial > Soil > Grasslands ...
CATGACGATGCGACGCTTCCCGCGCCCCAACATGCGGCGCGTCGTGGTCGTCGTGCCGAGCTTGTTCACGCTCTTCAACCTGTTTTTCGGCATCTGGTCGATGGTGCTGGCGTCGCGCGGGGAGTTCGACCGCGCCGGTTGGTACATCTTCTTCGCCGGCATCCTGGACGCGCTCGACGGCCGCGTGGCGCGTCTCTCGAAGACGGGCACCCGGTTCGGCGCCGAGCTCGACAGCCTCGTCGACATCGTGAGCTTCGGGGTCGCGCCGGCCTTCCTTCTCTACCAGCTCGAGTTCGCGAGCGCCGGGCAGGCGGAGTGGATCTTCTGCTACTTTTACGTCATGGCGGCGGCGATCCGCCTGGCGCGTTTCAACATCACCCAGGCGGGACGATCCAAGCGCTACTTCATCGGCCTGCCGTCGCCGGCGGCAGGCATGACGCTCGCCACCTTTTACCCGTTCACGACCACCGAGCTGTGGCACCGCCTGGCGGCGATTGTACCGCGCCATCACCTGATGCAGTTCGTGATGATCTTGCTCACCATCCTGATGGTGAGCAACGTGCGCTATGCGACCCTGCCCCGCGCGGGTCTGCGCAGCGCGCGCGGGCTGTTGGGGCTCGCCACCGTCCTGTTCATCCTGGTGTTCGGGATCCTCGAGCACGATGCGTTCTTCTTCCCGCTGGGCATCACCTACATGGCGTACGGGATATTGCGGGCGACCGTCCTCGGTTTCTTCCTCGAAGCTTCCGAGGACGAGGAAGCGGAGATCGCCGGGCCCATCGTGATCACCAACGGCGGGTCGGCGGGCGACGCCTTCCCGCAGCGTACCCGCGGCATCTCGCCGCCGGGGGGCGGGACCGCGTCGTGAGCCGCTACCGCGTCCAAGTCCGCGTGATGCCGCGCGCCGCGCTGCTCGATCCGCAGGGCCAGGCGGTGGAGCACGCGCTGCACGCGCTCGGCTTCGGAGACGTCGCCCAGGTGCGGGTCGGCAAGCATCTCGTCCTCGAGGTGAAAGCGGCGACGCAAGAGGAGGCGGTGGCACAGGCGCGCACGATGTGCGACCGGCTGCTCGCCAATCCGGTGACCGAGGACTACGAGCTGGCCGTGGAGGCGACGCGATGACGCGCGTGGCCGTGATTGTGTTCCCCGGCTCGAATTGCGACGCCGACACGCTCGCGGCCGCGCGGGAGGCGGGCTCGGACGCGTACTATGTGTGGCACCGTGACGCAGACCTGCGGCAGGCCGACGTCGTGGTCCTGCCGGGGGGCTTCAGCTACGGCGACTACCTCCGCTCGGGCGCGATCGCCCGGTTCTCGCCCATCATGGGTGCCGTCGCCGCGCACGCGCGCGCCGGCGGGCCGGTCCTCGGCATCTGCAACGGGTTTCAGATCCTGTGCGAGGCGGGGCTGTTGCCGGGCGGGCTGATGCGGAACGCGCGGCTCAAGTTCCTGTCGCGGCCCGCCTGGGTGCGCGTCGAGTCGACGGACACTCCCTTCACCGGTCTGTACGACAGGGGTGACGTGCTCGAGATCCCCATTGCGCACGGCGACGGCCGCTACGTGGTGGACGAGCGCACGGCGGCGGAGCTCGAGGCGAGCGACCGCGTCGTGTGGCGCTACGTGCGGGACAACCCCAACGGCTCGACCCGCGACATCGCCGGCGTTTGCAACGCCGGCCGCAACGTGGTGGGTATCATGCCGCACCCGGAGCGCCGCAACGCCCCGATCTTGGGCGGACAGGACGGAGCCCGTGTCTTTTACGCGATGGAGGCTCGACATGCGACGCAGCACGCTGTGGATGTGCGCGCTGTTGGCGACCGGCACCTTAGGGTGTAAGCAGGTCAACGAGCAGTGGGCGAAGCTCAAGCAGAAGATCGAACAAAAGATCGCCGAGCGTCGCGGTCGCACGGCGACCCCGCAGCCCGTTCCCCTCCCCACGCCACCGCCCCCGGGTGCGGCGACCGACACCCAGCCGCCCGCGGAATCCCCCGGCAAACCGGCGCGGGCTCCCCGGCAGATCCCCGAGCGTCCCGAGGCGACGCGCGACGCCCCCTACAGCTCGGTGGACACGGGCACGATCGCGCCCGGCATGTCCGAGAAGGACGTGTACTCGCTGTGGGGCCCGCCGATCGCGGTGCGCCACCAGGGCGCATGGACCTATCTCTTTTTCCGCAACGGCTGCGAGTACACCTGTGGCACGGAGGACGTCGTCACGCTCCAGAACGGGCAGGTGGTGGACGCCGTGCTGCGCTGGCCGGGCCACGGCTACAGCGGCCAGTCGTCGTCTCCGGCGGCCACGCGGCCGCACTGGAAGCCAGGGGGCGACACGTTGACCGTGAAACGCCCTGGAACGCCGTGAGGGCGGTCCCGTTTCCGGGCGACCCGCCGATCACGCCGCAGCTGGTTCGCGATCACCATCTCACCGACGAGGAATACGGGTGCATCGAGGCGCTGCTGGGCCGCGCGCCCACGTTCGCCGAGCTCGGCGTCTTCTCGGCGCTGTGGAGCGAGCACTGCTCCTACAAACATTCGCGGCCGATCCTCAAGACGTTTCCCACCGCCGGTCCGCAGGTGGTCCAGGGTCCGGGCGAGAACGCCGGCGTGCTGCGGCTCCCCGACGGCTGGGCGGTCGCCTTCAAGATCGAGTCGCACAACCACCCCTCCGCCGTCGAGCCGTATCAGGGGGCCGCGACCGGCGTGGGCGGGATTCTGCGCGACGTATTTACGATGGGCGCCCGCCCGGTGGCCCTGCTCAACAGCCTGCGCTTCGGACCGCTGGAGGAGGCGCGCAATCGGTATCTGTGCGCCGGTGTGGTGCGCGGCGTGGGCGACTATGGCAACTGCGTCGGCGTGCCCACGCTCGGCGGGGAGGTGGATTTCGGGCCGGGCTACGGTGGCAACCCGCTCGTCAACGCGATGTGCGTCGGCCTGCTCCGCGAAGCGGACCTGATCACGGCCGCGGCGCGCGGTGTGGGGAACGTCCTCCTCGTCGTCGGGTCCCGCACGGGGCGCGACGGCATCCACGGCGCGTCGTTCGCCTCCGAGGAACTCACGCACGAGAGCGAGCGGCGCCGGCCGCAGGTCCAGGTGGGCGACCCGTTCACCGAGAAGCTGCTGCTCGAAGCGAGTCTCGAGCTGATCGCCTCGGGCCACATCGTCGCGATCCAGGACATGGGCGCCGCCGGACTCACGTCCTCGTCGGCCGAGATGGCGGCGCGGGGCGGTGTCGGGGTGGAGATCGACCTGTCGCGCGTCCCCACCCGCGAGCCGGGGATGACCCCGTACGAGATCCTGCTCTCGGAGTCGCAGGAGCGTATGCTGGTGGTAGCCAAGGCGGACCGGGTGACGGACGTCCAGGCGATCGCCGCCAAATGGGAGCTCGCGGCCACGCCGATCGGGCGCGTGACGGACGACGGCCTGTACCGCGCCACCTGGAAGGAGCAGGTGGTCGTGGCGATCCCCGGGCAGCGGCTGATCGACGATTGCCCGGTATACACGCCGGTAGCTCGCGAGGACGAAGCGATCGTACGGTTGCGCGCCGCCGCACCTCCCGCCTCCCACCTCCCGCCTCCCGACGAGGTCCTGCTCCAGCTGCTCGACCACCCGGCCATCGCCTCCAAGCGGTGGGTCTACGAGCAATACGACTCGACCGTTCAGGCGAGCACTGTGATCGCCCCGGGCGGCGACGCCGGAGTGATCCGGGTGCGGGGAGCCGAGTTCGGCATCGCGGTCACGACGGACTGTAACTCTCGCTACGTCGCGCTGGATCCCTACGAGGGCGGGAAAGCCGCGGTGGCGGAGGCTGCCCGCAACGTCGCCTGCACGGGCGCGCGTCCCCTCGGCATCACCGACTGTCTGAACTTCGGCAGTCCCGAGCGACCGGCCGTGTTCTATCAGTTCCGCGAAGCGTGCCGCGGGATCGCCGACGCGTGCCGGGCGCTCGAGACGCCGGTCACGGGGGGCAACGTCTCCTTCTACAATGAGAGCCCGACCGGCGCCGTCGCCCCGACGCCGGTCATCGGCATGGTGGGCGTGCTCGCGCGCGCCGACCGCGCCGTGCCGAGCCACGCGCGCACGCCGGGCGACGTCGTTCTCGTGGCGGGAGTAACGCGGAGCGAGCTGGGCGGCTCGGCGCTGTGGGAGGCGCTCCACGGCTTTGTGGGGGGCACGCCGCCGCGGGTCGATCTCGTCGCCGAGCGGCGACTCGTGGACCTCCTCGTTGCCGGCGCGGAGCGGGCGCTGTTCCGCTCCGCCCACGATTGCTCGCAGGGCGGACTCGGCGTCGCGCTCGCAGAAGTCGCGATGGGCGGCCCATACGACGAGACCGGCTTTGGCCTCGACGTCGATCTTTCGGCTTACGGCTTACGCCTTACGGCTCTTGACCTGTTGTTCAGCGAGTCGCACGGTCGCGCGGTGATCACCGCCGCGCCCGAGCGCGCCGCCGCCGTCGTGGCGCTGGCGCAGGAGCTCGGCGTGCCGATCGAGCGCGTGGGCAGCGTGGGGGAGCAGGGCGGCGCGGTGCGCGTCCGGTTGCGCGACGCCCGCGTGGAGCACCCCGTCGACCGCCTGCGGGAGGTATATTTCTCGGGGTTGCCTCGTCGCATGGGAGACTGATCGCCAGATGTGCGGGATTATCGGCGTCACCGGGATTGCGGACGCGTCGCGCGTCGCCTACCTCGGCCTCTACAGCCTGCAGCACCGTGGCCAGGAGTCCTCCGGGATCGTGGCCGTGGACGGTGAGGGCGCCGCACGCTCGCATCGCGGCATGGGCCTCGTCTCCGACGTGTTCGACGAAAAGGTGCTGGGCGAGCTGCCCGGCGACGTCGCGATCGGCCACACGCGCTACTCGACCGCCGGCACGTCCGTGCTGGCGAACGCCCAGCCGATGCTGGCGCGCTACCGCGAAGGCCCGCTCGCCCTCGCCCACAACGGCAATCTCACCAACGCCGTGCAGCTCCGCTCCGACCTCGTCACCAAGGGCTCGATCTTTCAGAGCTCGTCGGACAGCGAAGTCCTGGTGCACCTGATCGCGCGCTCCGAGGCGCGCGAGCCCGAGGACCAGCTGCTCGACGCGCTCGAGCGGGTGGAAGGAGCCTACTCGCTGGTGATCACCATCGGGCGCACCCTGTACGCGATCGTGGACCCGCGCGGCTTCCGCCCCCTCGTGCTCGGGCGGCTGGGTCGCGGCTGGGTCGTGGCCTCCGAGACGTGCGCGCTCGACATCGCCGGGGCGACGCTGGTGCGCCACCTCGAGCCCGGCGATTTCGTCCGCATCCACGGCGAGGACGTGGACGACCTCCCCAAGCTGCCCGCCAGACCGCATCGCCGCTGCGTGTTCGAGCTGGTGTATTTCTCGCGACCCGATAGCACGGTGTTCCATCGTTCGGTGGACGCCGCCCGCCGGGCGCTGGGCCGCGAGCTGGCGCGCGAGCATCCGGCGCCCGGGGCGGATTGCGTGTTTTCGGTTCCCGACTCCTCCAACGCGATGGCGCTGGGGTTCTCCGAGGAGTCGCGGATCAAGCTCGAGCACGCCCTGATCCGCAACCATTACGTCGGGCGGACGTTCATCCATCCGGCTCAGGCGGGGCGGATGGCCAAGGTGAAGATCAAGTTCAATCCGGTGCGGGAGGTGCTGGAGGGGAAGAAGGTGGTGGTGGTGGACGACTCGATCGTGCGCGGCACTACGAGCAAGGCGCTGGTCCAGCTCATCCGGCACGCGGGTGCGGCGGAGGTGCATTTCCGCGTCGCCTCGCCCCCGATCACCGGTCCCTGCTACTACGGCATCGACACGCCCACCAAAGGCGAGCTGATCGCGTCGAGTCATGACGTCACGGAGATCCGCGACCATTTGGGCGTCGACTCGCTGGGCTATCTCTCGCTGGATGGGATGCTGCGGGCCGCGGGCGGCGATCCGGCGGACTTCTGCCACGCCTGTTTCTCCGGCGCCTACCCGACCGAGATTCCGGGAGACGACATGGCAGGGGCGCGGCACGCCGCCCCCCTCCTCACGACCGCGGTCTGATGGCCCCGTGCCGTCGCTCGAGCGGTGGGTCTATTTCTTCGGTAACGGCCGCGCCGACGGCTCCGCGGCGATGCGCGACATCCTGGGCGGCAAGGGCGCCGGCCTGGCCGAGATGGCGAACCTGGGCCTCCCGGTTCCGCCCGGGTTCACGATCTCCGCCAAGCTGTGCCTCACCTACCTCGAGCAAGGCACCTTCCCCGATCAGCTGCACGAAGAAGTCGACCGCCACCTGAAGCACCTCGAGCAGGCGACCAAGAAGCGCTTCGGCGACCCCGCCAACCCGCTGCTGGTGTCGGTTCGCTCGGGGGCGGCGGTCTCGATGCCCGGCATGATGGAGACGATCCTGAACCTGGGCCTGAACGACGCGACGGTACAAGGCCTGATCACCGGCTCGAAGAATCCCCGCTTCGCTTACGACTCCTACCGTCGTTTCGTGCAGATGTACGGCGACGTCGTGTTCGATCTCGGCAAGCAGCCGTTCGAGGAGGTGCTCGCGGAGTTCAAGCAGCGCCGCAAGGTGACGCGCGACATCGATCTTCCCGCCGACGACCTGCAGGCGCTGGTGCAGGAATTCAAATCGATCATCCAGGCGAAGCGTGGCGCACCGTTCCCCGAGGACCCGATGGCGCAGCTGTGGGGCGCAATCGAGGCCGTGTTCCAGAGCTGGAACACGCGCCGGGCGGCCGACTACCGCAAGGTCCACGGCATCCCGGACGACCTCGGCACGGCCGTCAACGTGGTCGCGATGGTGTACGGCAACATGGGCGACGATTCGGGGACCGGCGTCGCGTTCACGCGCGACTGCCGTACGGGCGAGAAGGTGCTGAACGGCGACGTCCTGACGAACGCCCAGGGGGAGGACGTCGTGTCGGGCGCGCGCACGCCCGAGCCGATCGCCAAGCTGAAGCGCGGCCTGCTCGGGAAGGTGTACGCCGAGCTGGAGCGCATCGCCACGAAGCTGGAGCGGCACTTCAAGGACGTACAGGACATCGAGTTCACGTTCGAGCGCGGCAAGCTGTATCTGCTGCAGACCCGCCGCGCCCAGCGGACCGGGCTCGCCGCCGTGCGCATCGCCGTCGAATTGGTGGACGAGCGACTGATCACGCCGGACGAAGCGGTGCAGCGGGTTCCGCCGCAGGACCTAGATCAGTTGTTCCACCCCATGGTGGACCCGCACGCCGCCGTGACGGTGGTGGCGAAAGGGTTGCCGGCGTCGCCCGGGGCGGCGATCGGAGACGTGGTATTCGACGCCGACGAAGCCGAGGCGCTCGCCAAGCAGGGCCGCAAGGTCATCCTGGTGCGGCCCGAGACGTCGCCCGAGGACTTTCACGGCATCGTGGCGGCGCAGGCGGTGCTGACCGCGCGCGGCGGCATGACGAGCCACGCCGCGGTAGTGGCCCGCGGCATGGGCAAGACGTGTGTGGTGGGGGCGAAGGACATCGAGGTCGATCCACACGCGGGGCGGTTCCGCGCCAACGGCCGGGTCGTGAAAAAGGGGCAGTTGATCACTGTGGACGGGACCACCGGGCGGGTGATCCTCGGCGCGGCCAAGCTGGTCGAGCCCAAGGTCGGCGCCCACTACGCCAAGCTCATGGGTTGGGCCGACGAGCGGCGCCGGTTGCGTGTTCGGGCCAACGCGGACACGCCCCACGACGCGGTCCGGGCCCGCGAGTTCGGCGCCGAGGGCGTCGGTTTGTGCCGTACCGAGCACATGTTCTTCGAGGGCGACCGCATCATGGCGATGCGAGAGATGATCGTCGCGCCCGACGAGATGGGGCGCCGGCGCGCCCTCGCCAAGCTGCTCCCGATGCAGCGGGCCGATTTCGAGGGCATCTTCGAAGCGATGGCGGGCTATCCCGTCACGATCCGGCTGCTCGATCCCCCGCTTCACGAGTTCCTGCCCCACACCCGCGAGGAGGTGGCGGCGCTCGCCAAGGTCATGGGTCTGCCGGCGGGCAAGCTGCAGCGGTTGGTGGACTCACTCGTGGAAGCGAACCCGATGCTCGGGCACCGTGGCTGCCGGCTCGGCATCACCTACCCCGAGATCACCGAAATGCAGGCGCGGGCCATCTTCGAAGCCGGCTGCCGCGTAGGCGCGCGCGGCAAGAAGGTCGTGGCCGAGGTGATGATCCCGCTGGTGGCGCACGTGGAGGAGCTCAAGCGACAGGCGGAGATCGTGCGGCGGGTGGCACAGGAAGTGTTCCTCGCCGAGGAGCGCGGCGTGCCGTACCTCGTGGGCACAATGATCGAGCTGCCGCGCGCGGCGCTCACGGCCGACGAGATCGCCAAGGAAGCTGACTTCTTTTCGTTCGGCACCAACGACCTGACGCAGACCACGTTCGGGCTGTCGCGCGACGACGCCGGCCGGTTCCTGCCCTTCTACGTGGAGCATGGCATCCTGAACGAGGACCCTTTCCAGGTGCTCGACCAGGAAGGGGTCGGGAAGCTCATCGAGATCGCGGTGCGGCTGGGACGAGGCACGCGCAGCGACCTGAAGATCGGCATCTGCGGCGAGCACGGCGGCGAGCCCCGCTCGGTGAAGTTCTGCCACCACGCGGGCATGAACTACGTGTCGTGTTCGCCGTTCCGCATCCCCATCGCCCGGCTCGCGGCGGCCCAGGCCGCGCTCGAGGAGCAGGGCGTCGTCAACCGGACGAAGGCGACGGTCTAACGCCCGCCGCGCATTCCCGACAGGACACCGGTCACGAGCAGCGTGACCAGCAGCTGCACGATGGCCGCCGTGTAGGCGCTGCCCTTCGACGTCTTGTGCGTCACTGCGATCCCGGTCGCGGTCAGGAACACGCCGTACAACGAGAACGGGTTGATGCCGCGCAGCAGCGTCAGGGTGAGGCCCTTGGCGCCGGGAGCGAGCAGATCGAGGCCGAGCGCCGGCTGCAGATCCTCCATTCCGGCGATTTGCTCCGTACCCCGCATCCTCAGCACCAGGACGCCGACCAGCGTCAGCAGGATGTAGGACATCGACGCGTAAGTCGTGACGCTCAGCAGGGTGCCGAACTTCGCCTCTCCGCCGACGACCGATACGACCACCCAGAGCAGCAGCGCATTGATCACGAGGATCAGGGCGTATATGACGGGGGCGAAGACGATGCCGATCGACGCAAAGCTCAGGGCGCGCTGCGCCGCCTCGGGTGGCATGTTGGGCATCTGCGAGAACTGCGCGCTCAGCGCCGCCCGCGTATAGGGGAGCTGCACCAGGCTGATCACCACGATGGCGACGGCGAGCGCCAGGAACGGCGCGAGGAACCGCGGCTTTTCCCGCACCCGCCCGAACACCGCCGTCGGCTCGAACAGCACCCGCACGAGGTCGAGGACTGCGTCCATCACGCCCTCCCGCACGAAAGGTTCGCCTTCCCGGACGGCCGGAACGGCGCCCAATATACGGGATTGGATGATCCTTCGCGCGGAACGCGCGCAGCGAAGGATCCGCTTACCTTGCCGTCTGAAAGGTCACGGGGAACTCGATCAGCACGCGAACGGCGCGTCCGCGAAATAGTCCATGACGGAAGCGCGCTTGCAGGAGCGCGTTCCTCGCGGCCTGGTTGAACCCAGGGTGGGGGCTCTCGACCACCTGCACCGAGGCAGGCTCGGCGCGCCCGGTCGTGTCGATGATGGCGCGCATCAGCACGCGACCTTGAATGCCTGCCTGGCGCAGCAGGGCGGGATATTGCAGCGATGGTCCCGACAAGAACACGGGCCGCTCGTCCAACCTCGACTCTGTGAGTACATCGTCGGACCCCTGCCCCCGCTGTAGCGTCTTCCAATACACGACTACGGAAAACATCTCGTTCCCCCCTTTCGCGGCGCTCACGCCGGGACACGGCCCGCCAACACAAGCATATTGGCGAGTGCTCGACCACCCGGCGCACCCGCTTGAGGACGCCCTGCTGGCGCCGAACTCCGGCACCAGGCGCTCGACTACGGCGAGGCAGTGATCGTCAGTCGCCGTGCGAACCCCCGCGGCGTGAGCGATCACACGGCCGGTGACGTCGAAGACCAGCGCGACGGCCGCGCCTGGACGGGGCTTCGCGAACACCTCAGGGTAGTACCGGTGCGCGAGGCGTTGCAGAGATTCGGGGTCCGGCGAGTACGGGTCTCGGTGCGGTTCGACCACGGCTGACGGGTCGCTCGCGGCGCTCGGCATGACCGGCCGCGGCGCTTCGCATGCGGCGACAATCGCCGCGGCCGCCACGATGCTGGCCGCAGTGGCACCTGCCCAGCGCCAGCGCGGCAGCGAAGTTACCATACGGCGGATCCGCCGCCCGAGGAACGACACCGGCTCGCCCAAGGCGGGCGCGCCGAGCGGCAGGCGGGCACGCCGCTGTCCTACACGCAGCAACAGCTCACCGTACGCGGGTGCGTCACCATTGTGCGCGAGCACGCGGGCGTCGCAATCCATCTCGACCGCCAGGCGCAGGCGTCGCACCTGCCACCACAACGCCAGGTTCCAGGGTGCCAGGAGGAGCCCCGCCGCAGCCGCGGCGAGCAGCCAGGCGTCGCGCGCCCGGATGTGCTCGTCCTCATGCGCCAGCATCAGCCGCCGCTCCCGCTCGCCGAGCAGGAGCGCCCAGTCAGGAAGCACCACGCGGGGCCGCCATAGCCCGGCCACAGCCGGACCCACGTTGTCCGACACGAGCACGCCCCGGCCGTCCACGGTCGCGCCGCGCCACTCGCGTCGCAGTGCCGCCAACCGGAGTGCGGCCGTGCCGACCGAGAGCAGCAGCGCCGCGGAGGAAAGCCCCCACGCCCAGGTGAGCGTGGCATCGAGGTCGCCGAGCGAGAACGACGGCGTCGCGGGAAGCGCGCCGCGCACCTGCTGCGGGTCGTTCGGACGGCCGGTCGCCTGCAGTCCGGCGACGGCGGGCTGCGCCAGCGGGACCGGCAGCGCGCCGAACGCACTCGGCCGCAGCCATGCCGCCGCCGGCACAAGGTACGAGCCCACGAGCGCCGCGACCCAGGCCCAGCGTGTGGCCCGCCCCGCCAGGTGGAGCGCTCGCTCGAGCGCCTCGCCGACCACGACGAACAGGATGGCGATGGCGACGCAATACAGCATCCACGCGGCGATCATGGCTTCCTCTCCCGGAGCCGCTCCGCCAGCAGCTTGCGCAGCCGGCGCAGCTCCTCGTCACTGAGATTCTTGTCGGAGACCAACTGGGTCATGAGCAGCTCGGGCGAGCCGTCGAACACTTTTTCCACGAGTCGGCGCAGCGCGCTGCGGCCGGCGGCCGCGCGCTTGACGAGCGGACGGTAGCGGTGGGCGCGCCCCTCGCCGGTGTGGTCGACGTACCCCTTTTGCTCCAGGGTTCGAAGCACGGTGAGGACGGTCGTGTAGGCGAGGTCATCACTGAGCCGCTCGCGGACTTCGGCGACCGTGGCCGACCCCGCGTCCCACAGCACGCTCATCACGTCGAGCTCGCGATCGGTGAAGCTGATGGGCACGGTGGTCTCCATCTACTAACGTTATAGTAGATGGTAGATGCCCGCGCGTCGGTTGTCAACTAGGTATTTAGTAGATGAGAGGGTGTCCTGTGGCGAGGATGCAACAGGGGAGAGGTGGGGCCCTTCCCCCTTCCCTCTCCCCCGGCAGTTTCCCCTGTCTGATGGAGGCGCGGGGAATCGAACCCCGGTCCGAGAATGACTCCGATACAGCCACTACGTGCGTAGGCGAGGCTCTTTGAGTCTCGCTACCGCGGCGCCTCGCCGGCCACGGCAGCGACGAGCCCTTGAAAACTCTTACGCGACCCGTTCGGGCCCCAGGTCACGCCAGCCCGAATTTGCGATACGTGAGCGCCGCCTCAGGCGGGCTGCCACTCACGCAGGTGCGTGA
>Ga0209689_1003337_pt1 | contig 11857 bp, 10 predicted proteins | sample GraSoiAngelo_149_FD_187119 | JGI IMG/M metagenome (GOLD analysis project Ga0209689, IMG submission 187119) | Grasslands soil microbial communities from the Angelo Coastal Reserve, California, USA - 14_1009_09_30cm (SPAdes) (version 2) | ecosystem: Environmental > Terrestrial > Soil > Grasslands ...
AAAGAGTCCCTCGGCGGTGAGCCGCCGCTTGAGCGCTTCGAACCGGAGGTACGCGTCGCCCGCGCCAGCCGGCCGGATGTCGTCGACCTGAAGCTGGCACCGCCCGTCCTTGGTGTAGAGCTCGATGTAGCCGTGTGCCAGCACCTTGCTGCCGTCGCGCGGCGTGAGCGCGATCTGCGCGGCCTTCATGGCGAAGAGCACGCACTGCAGCTGCCCGACGTTGTCGCGGAGCGTGAAGTACACGTGACCGACGGGCGAGCTTCGCGCTTGAACGACCCCGCCTTCGATCCAGAGGTCCTTGAATTCGTCGCCCGACTGGATGTGCGCGGCCAGGCGCGTGACGACCTGCCCAACGCGCAGGATCCGGCTAGGCGCGCTCGAGGTAGTCACCGGTCCGCGTGTCGACCTTGATCTTGTCGCCACGCTCGACGAAGAGCGGCACGTTCACGCGAATTCCAGTCTCGAGCGTCGCCGGCTTCGTCGCGCCCGTCGCCGTGTCGCCCTTGAGTCCGAGGTCCGTGTCGGTCACCGTGAGGACGACCGACGCCGGCATCTCGACGCCGATCGGCGATCCTTCGTATTCGCTCAGGATCACGGTCATCCCGTCGGTGAGGTAGTTCGTCGCGTCGCCCAGCTGGTCGTCGTCGAGCGCGATCTGGTCGTACGTCGCCGTGTCCATGAAGTGGTAATGCGTTCCGTCCTTGTACATGAACTGGACATTCCGGTGGTCCAGGCGAGCGCGCTGGTAGCGATCGTTGGCCTGGAACGTCTTCTCGACGAGATCGCCCTTGCGAACGTTGCGGAGCTTCATGCGCATCTGCGCGCTCCCCCGTCCGAGCTTGATGTGCTGGAACTCGACGATCTGATAGAGGACGCCGTCGAGCTCGATCGTCATTCCGCGCTTGATCTCCCCGGCACTGATCACGTTTTCTTCGTCTCCTCGATGAGCCAGCGTAGGGCCAGCTCGTATCCCGCCACGCCTTTACCGATGAATTGCGACTCGGTCACCTCGGTCAGATAGCTCTTCTTCCGGAACTCCTCGCGCGCGGCGATCTCGCTGATGTGTACCTCGACCACCGGGAACGGGGAGTCCGCCACGGCGTCGCGCAGCACGATCGAGGTGTGCGCGAGCCCGCCCGGATTGATGATCGCACCTCGCGCGTCGCGGTGCTGCTGGAGGAAGTCGATCAGCGCGCCCTCGTGGTTCGACTGGAAGGCCACGAGATCGCACCCGGCCTGACGCGCGATCTCGCGACAGCGCGCCTCGACCTCCTTCAGCGTCGTCCGGCCGTACATCTCCGGATCGCGTGTGCCGAGCAGGTTCAGGTTCGGACCATTCATGAAGAGGAGCTTCATGCCGCGTGCTCCACGATCCGAGCGGCAGCCCGAAGTGCGGGCTCGCCCACGTCGGTCACCTCGCTGAACTGCCCGATCCGGCGCGGCAGGATCCAGCGAAGCTTGCCGGCGCGCGCCTTCTTGTCCTGGAGGACGAAGCTCCAGACACCCTTGGGAAGGCGCGCGCGCGTTGGGAGCGCCGCTCGATCGAGGAGATCCTCGAGCAGGCGGCGGACTGTGGCCGCCGTGAGCTCGAGCTGCTCGGCGAGCGCGGTCGCGTAGACCATACCGATCGCCACCGCCTCGCCGTGCGTCGCGCGGTAGCCAGACGCGGCCTCGTACGCGTGACCCATGGTGTGACCGAAGTTGAGGAGCTCACGCAGCCCGGCCTCGCGCGGATCCTGACTCACGATGCCGCCCTTCACCTCCGCGGCGATCGCGACCGCGGCGAGGATCGCACCAAGGTCGCCCGCCCGGACGCGCTCGAGCGATCGCGCGAGCTGGGCGACCGACTCGCGATCGGCGAGGAACGCGCACTTCGTCACCTCGGCGAGACCCGACGACAGCTGTCGCGGCGGAAGGGTCGCGAGTACCGCGAGGTCGGCGAAGACCGCGTCCGGTGAGTGGAACGCGCCGACCAGGTTCTTCCCCGCCGCGATGTCGATCGCCGTCTTTCCGCCGATCGACGCGTCGGCCATGCCGAGCAGCGTGGTCGGGACGTGCGCGAGGCGGATGCCACGGAGGTAGGTCGCCGCGACGAACCCCGCGACGTCGCCAACACTGCCGCCCCCAAGCGCGATGATCCCGCCGTCGCGGCCGACGTGGTAGCTCGCGAGCGACGCCCAAAGGCGCGCCGCGATGCGGAACTGCTTGCCGCGCTCACCGGCGGGCACCCGAAGCGTCACGGTCTTGAGTCCGACGGAGCCGAGAGATCGGACGAGGTCGGACTCGTAGCGCGCCGCCGTCTGCGCATCGCTCACGACGGCGACCTGGCCGCGCCATCCGAGGTCCGCGAGGTGCGGCCCCACGTGATCGAGGAGGCCGGCGCGGATGAGAACACGACTCGGGGTCGCCCGCTCCGGTCCGGCCACGTCGATGCGAATGCCGCGCGCCGAGACAAGCCACGCGGCGATCGCGCGAGCCGTCTCGTCGACGGTCGCGCCGTCTACGTCGAACGTCACATCGGTGTCGGCGTAGGCGGTCCGACGCTCCCGGAGCACCTGACGCGCGCGGTCGCGCGGAGCGACGTTCTGGTACGGCCGCTTCCGCTGCGTCGCCGCGATCCCGGATGCGACGCGGTCCAGCGAGCCACGCAGGCCGATGATCAGTCCAAGCTTGCGCATGAGCGCACGGTTCTCCTCGCGGATCGGCGCGCCGCCGCCCGTATCCACGACGACCCACGACGGTGTTGGCGCAAGCCGCATCAGTGCGCTCGACTCGACCTCCCGGAAGCGATCCATGCCGTCCTGCTCGATGACGTCTTTGTTCGGCTTTCCGGCGCGACGCTGGATCTCGCGGTCGAGCTCGATCACCGCGGCGCCAAAATGGTGAGCGAGCACCGGAGCGACGGTGGACTTTCCGATCCCGGGCGGACCCACGAGGAAGAGGTGCATTACCGTGCGTCGATGGGGCGCAGACGCTGCCGGTACCGCTCGACCGCAGCGCAGAGGTCGTCCACGCTGTCGTTCCCGAACTTCTCACAGAGCGCGTCCGCCAGGACGAGCGCGAGCATCGCCTCGGCGACCACACCCGCCGCAGGAATGACGCAGACGTCGCTCCGCTCGACGTGTGCGGGGGACGGCGCTCCGGTGCGGAGATCCGCCGAAGGCAGCGGCTTCATCAGCGTCGAGATCGGCTTGAACGCGATCTCGACGACGATGTCCTCGCCGTTCGTGACGCCACCCTCGAGCCCCCCAGCGCGGTTGCGACTTCGTACGAATGCGCCGCCTTCGACCGCGATCGGGTCATGGACCGCGCTCCCGCGCTCGTGCGAGGCGACGAACGCGTCCGCGAACTGCACGCCCTTCGCGCTCTGGATCGACATGAGAGCCTGCGCGATCCGGCCGTCGAGCCGGCGGTCCCACTCGGCGAACGAGCCGAGTCCGGGGACGACAGCGCTCGCGCGCAACGCGACCACGCCACCAAGCGTGTCCCCGGCCTCGCGCGCCGCCGCGATCGCCGCGATCATCGCCGTGCTCGCTTTTGGATCCGAGCTCCGCACCTCGCTCGCCTCGATCGCGTCGCGGTTGAAGCGCGGCTCGCTCGAGACGTCACCGATCGACTTCGTCTCGCTCAGCACGTCTGTCCCGACCACGCGAAGCAGCGCTTTCGCGACCGCACCCGCGGCCACGCGCGCCGCGGTCTCGCGCGCGCTCGCTCGCTCGATGACATCGCGGACGTCTTCGTGACCGAACTTGAGCGCGCCGGCGAGATCCGCATGACCCGGGCGGAGTCGCGTCACCGCATCGGGCGGCTCGGCCACGGGCTCGACGCTCATGACGCGCTCCCAGTTGACCGCGTCGCGGTTGTCGATCTGGAGGGCGATCGGCGCGCCGGTGGTGCGCCCCTGGCGCACGCCCCCGGTGATGCGCACAGCGTCGCGCTCGATCTTCTGCCGAGCGCCGCGTCCGTAGCCGAGCTGCCGGCGCCGCAGGTCCGCATCGATCTCGGCCGGTGACACCCCGAGCCCGGCCGGAACGCCGTCGATGACCGCGAGGACGCCTGGCCCGTGGGACTCGCCAGCGGTGAGAACCCTCATACCGACCGAGGCAGCGCCGCGCGCATCTCTTCGATCGGCGCAGGCACGCCCGTCCAGAGCTCGAACGAGCGCGCCGCCTGGTGCAGGAGCATGAGGAGGCCGTCCATCACGCGCACATGTTGAGCCTCGCGCGCGCGCCGGACCAGCGGCGTCTCCGCGGCGACCGGGACGAGGTCGGCGATGATCGCAGGGAGCGGATCGAAGGCGAACCCTTCCAGCGCATCCTCGCCTCGCATCCCGAGCGGCGTCGCGTTGACGAGCGCGTCGACCCACGTGAGCTGCCGCGCTTCATCCCACCCAAGCGCGCGCAGCTCCCCCGTCTGATCGGCCGGCGAGGCGATGGAATCGACGAGACGCTGGGCTCGCTCGACAGAGCGGTTGGCGATGAGCACGTCGTTGCCGCTCTGAAGCTCGAGCGCGCAGGCACGAGCGGCGCCGCCGGCGCCGAGGACAAGAACGTCTTTGTTGGTGATCTCCAAGATCCCGGCGCTCTCGAGACCTTGGTGAAAGCCGAACCGATCGGTGTTGTCGCCGATGAGCCGGCCCTCGCGGCGGATCACGGTGTTGACGGCGCCGATGCGCCGCGCCTCAGCGGTGACCTCATCGACGAGCCGGAGCACCGCCTCTTTGTGCGGGATCGTCACGTTGGCGCCGAGCACGTCGTCGCGGCGCATGCGGTCGAGGGTCGCGGCGAGCTGATCGTCCGCGGTCTCCTTCGCCTCGTAGCGATGGGGTAAGCCGAGCTTCGTGAACGCCGCGTTGTGCATCGCGGGCGAAAGCGAATGCGCAACGGGATGGCCGATGAGCCAGACCTGACTCACGGGCTATTTGTTCCCGTGCCCGCTCAATCTCGGCTCCGCCGAGACACGCTCAGGCTGGTGGATTCGTTCGTCGCGGCAAAGCCGCTCCTCACTTATTTCCGTACTTAATCCGGTTGGCCTCGTGCTCCTCGAGGGTCGTCGCGAAGGCGTGGTCGCCCGTGCCGTCGTTCTTCGCGACGAAGTAGAAGTACGGGACCTGTGCCGGCTTGGCCGCACCCTCGAGCGCGGGCTGCCCGGGGCTGCAGATCGGCGTCGGCGGAAGGCCGGCGACCTTGTACGTGTTGTACGGCGAATCGACCTCGAGGTCTTGGAGCGTGGGCTCGCGCCACTCGCCGACCGCGTACTGGACCGTCGGGTCAGCGTCGAGCTTCATCCCGATCTCGAGACGGTTCGTGTACACGCCGGCTATGGTCGCGCTCTCCTGCCGGTCGCGCGCCTCTCGTTCGACGATCGAACCGAGCTTCACGATGTCGTAGATCGTGGTCTTGCGATCGACGGCGGCCTGTCGCAACGTTCGCCCAACTCGCAGCTCGAATTGGTCGAGGAGCGCGTCCACGATCTGGGTCGCCGTCGCCGTGGGCTTGAAGAAATACGTGTCCGGGAAGAGAAATCCCTCGAGCGACGTGTCCGCCGGGAGACCCGCGAGCACCGTGTTCTGCCGCTGCCCGACGACCGCTGTTTTCAGAAACTCCTCGACGGTGATCGCCGGGAAGGCCTTGTTCACGGCGGCGGCGGTCTCGCTCAGGCGCCAGCCTTCGATGATCCGCAGGACCGTTTGCTCGCTCGGGGCCTTCTCGAAGACGCGCGCGAGCTCGCGCGGCGTGAACGCCGGCGAGATCGTGTACGTGCCGGATTGAAGCGACGTCTCACGGCCGGTGTCGTAGAGGACGAACGCGAAGGCGAGAGCGGAACGGATGAAGCCTTGATCCTGAAGGTTCTGGGCGATCTTCCCGGCCGTCTCTCCGCGCGCGATGACGAAGCTGCGCGATTCGGCGTGCGGATCCTTCGCCGTGTCCGGCTCCACGCCGACGCGGTCGGCGACGAGCCCCCGGATGAATTCCTGTTTGAGCAGAGTGTCGTGCTCCTGGACCTGCGCGACGATCGCGTCTTCCGCGATGGGGCGGCCGAAGACGACGCCGCCGACGATCAGACCGACGATCAGCAGGACGAAGATGAATGGACCGGCCGCGGAGCGCTGACGCGCGGGGCGCGCCCCGCGGATGCCCATCAGCGAGCGAGCTGCGCGAGAAAGTCTTCGAGGAGGATGGTGGCAGCACCGGCGTCGATGTCGCTGGCGCCGCGTATCTCGGCCTCGCTCGAGGTGTGGCGCTCGTCGTACAGGCGCACGGGGAGGCCGAGCTTTTCGGCCGCGGTCGCGAAACGGCGGACCCGCTCGGCCTGGTGCCCTTCCTCGCCGCGCAGCGTCAGCGGCAACCCGATGACGAGCGCGTCGATGTGCTCATCGCGCGCGATCCGTTCGAGCTCGGCGAGATCTTTGACCACGCTTCGTCGAACGAGCGTCCGGAGGGGCCGGCTGAGGCCGTGCGCGTCATCGCCCACGGCGAGGCCGATCCGGCGGTCGCCGACGTCGAGCGCGAGGTAGCGCAACCCCTCAGGGCGCCCCGGTCGTCACGGGTGCCTCGGGCTTGATCGTAATTCTGGAGTCGAGCACGGGAAGAAGCGGCCACCATGACGGCCATGTCTCCACGCTGAGCTTCTTGAAGCCGCGAGCGGCGGCCACCGTTTCGACCTCGTCCGGGCTCCTGCCGGTGAGGGCAGCCTTCATCTGCGCGGCATCGACGCCGGAATACTGCTGCGCCTTCGCGCTGATCCGCCACTGCACTCCGGTTTCGCCAACTGTCGGTCCCAGGACGATGTCGACCGCCACGCTGTCGTTGTCGAAGGTCATCCCACCCGCCAGCTCGCCGCGCAAGCTCGCGGTGGCCGCCGCTTGCGGCTGGCTGTTCGACACGCGATACGCCGTCGCTGTTCCGGTCGCTGTGATGGTGAAGGTCCCGTCCTTTGGCTCGGTGTTGACGACATCGCCCGGTGGCGAGATGCCGGTTTGCTTTATCCAAACGCCGTACACCCGAGTCTCTTTGTCGGCTGACGCGTCGCCATTCCACTTCGCGGTCCGCGCCAGACCAGCCTCACGTAGGGGCCCGTCGGCCTGGGCCGAAGCGGTGTCGTAGTCGACCCTCTGAACGACGGCGATCTTCTTCGTTTCGCCACCGGTCGTCGGCGCGGGATTCGAGACCTGGTACTCGCCGCTCGCCGCCTGCCTGATCTTGTCGGAGCCGACGTTTCCTTTTGGACCGCCATCGATCGCCTGGATGTTGACGCGGGCGGTGCCGATCGTGGGGGGCAGGATGCTGCTTCTTGGAAGGATCTTCTCCTCCGTCGTCAGAAATCGGATCGGCGAGCTGTCCGTGGTCTGGACGAGGGTGCCAACGGGGATGCGGATGTCGTTCGTCGTGAGGTTCCTGAACTCCTCGATGCCCGTCGCTTTGGTGTCCTCAGTGCGCGAGCCGGTCGCAACGCCCTTCACCTGCGCGGTCACCGTATCGGTGAGGGTGGTCGCATCCTTGATCTCACCTTGCGGACCCGCTCGCAGGTCGTACTCATACGGACCGAGAGTCGAGGTTGCCGCGGCGACCCTGATCGTCGCCGACGGAGCAACGATCGCCAGCAGGATGCCCGCAGCCATGACCAACGTCATGAACACGGCGAGCCCGCGCAGCGGCGAGATCCCGCGGCGCGGAACGGCCGGGCGGACCATCGTCTTCATCACGGCGCGCCGGGCGTCGGAGAGATGCTCGGTCGCGTCGAGCTCGTGGCGGTCGAGTGCGGAGACGCTCGCGAAGGCTTTCAAGTGCACCGACGAAGCCAGAGATCGCGCCCGCGCTTCCGATGACACGATGACGATGCGACGATCGCCGGCGCGACGCCGGAGCGCCTCCAGGAACACGGCGTTGCGAGTGAGCGGCGCACCCGAGGGGACCACGAGGACGACGTCCGGCGACTCGACCGCCGCGAGGCGTCCTGCGGCGTCGAGGATCGTCGCGTCCGGCCCGAGGTCGATGACCGTCCGGCGGGCCGCGGCGGTCTCGACGGTCACGAGTACACCCCGCTCGCGAGAGCGGCCGCACCCGCGGCCACGAGATCCTCCGCGTTCAGCGGGACGTCCGAGAACACGCGGCTGGTCACGCTTGGCGTGAGCGGTCCGATGCGCGCGGCGCGGCCGCGGGCGTCGCCGACGATCTTGGCGAGAGCGTTCGGAAGCGCGAGGAGCGCCTCGGGCACGCCGACGAACAGCCATCGCTCCGGCGGCGGCGCGTTGTCGGAGCTCAGTGGAAGCGCGACGATCTCGGCCCATACGAGCGCGTCGTCCTCGCGCGTTTCCTCGCGCGCGGTGAACGCGTCGCGGCCGAGACCAAACACGCGTGTGCCGACGACGCGGCGCTCGCGCACGATCGCCAGCGCGGTCACGTCCGCGCCGACCCGAACGATGCCCGCGTCGGCGATGCCCGACGCGGCAACGAGCCGAGCGAGCGCGTAGATCCCCGGCACCGCCGTGGGCCGGCGGCGGACCGCTACCGTCGCGAGGGCGGCTCCCGACAGAACGAGCGGGGCGACCGCGACGTCGGTGTGCACCTCGAGCGCACGACCGTGGTACCCCTCGACGGAGTCGAGCTCGCGCCCATCGAGCACGAGCGCGGCGACCTCATCGGTCATGCGCGCGGTCGCGACGCCCCGCAGAGCCGGGTCGTCGGCCACCGCGGTCTGGGCGGCGCGTGCCGCCTCCTCGCGCGCCTCGCGCACCGCGCGATCCGCCTCGGCGCGAACGATCGGCGTCCCCGACTCTTCGCGATCGAACGGCGTTTTCACGTGATAGGTACGCACGTCGTCGCCGTCGATCGCGATCACCATCCGCTCGGTCGGGACGCCGCGCTCCGCCGCCCCGAGCGCCGACGCGACGGCGGCGGTCACGACCCGCGGCTCGACGACCAGGCCGCCCACGACCGCGTCGGCGGCTAGCGTCGTCTCGCCGCGCCCGACGACGCGAAGCCTTCCGCCCTCGGCGCGCGCGACAACGGCCCGGGCCATTCCCGCCGCGAGCTCGATGCCCGCGACACGGATCTCGCCCGCCGCCTCTCGCGTCCGATCCCTAGCCACCTCCGTCTAAACGCTCCCGGACCTCGGTACGTGCCGCGGCGACCGCGTCCCCGAGGCGGGCCGGCGAGCCGCCGCCCGCCGAGGCGCTCTCGGGACGTCCCCCGCCCTTCGCCTCGAAGACGCCCTGCACCGCCTTGATGACGGCGTCCGCGCTGACCCTCGGACCGAGGTCTTTCGTGACGGTCACCAACAGCGCCGCCTTTCCCTCGCGCGAGCCGCCGAGGATGACCACGCCTGTGCCGATGCCCTCCCGGACGCGGTCCGCAAGCGCGCGCAGCTGGTTCAGATCGGCGTCGCCCACGTTCTGCGCGACGACCCGCGCAGCGCCGAGGGACTCGGCCGTCGCGAGCAGCTTCGATGCCGCCGACTCAGACCCGCTCCGCTGCAGGGCCGCGCGCTCCTTGTCGAGGCGCTCGCGCGATTCGACGAGCTGCGCCACGGCCTCCGGCAATCGCGCCGGCGGGACGCGGAGCGCGGCGGCCGCACGAGCGGAACGGTCGCGCATCTCGCGCACCTCACGCAACGCGCCGACGCCGGTCACGGCCTCGAGACGCCGCACGCCCGCGCCGATGGATTCCTCTTTCGTGATGAGGAACAGCCCGATGTCGCCGGTGCAGTGGCAATGCGTTCCGCCACAGAGCTCACGCGATGGACCGGCCTCGACGACGCGCACGACATCACCGTACGTTTCGCCGAAAAGCGCCATCGCGCCGCTCGCGAGCGCCTCCTGCAGGGGCATCGTCCGCGCGTGCACGTCCTCGTTGGACAGGATCGCGCGGTTGACATCGTCCTCGACCCGCCGCAGCTCGTCCGGTGTCAGCGCACGGCCGAACGTGAAGTCGAATCGGAGATTCGGCGCGTGCACGAGCGAGCCGGCCTGGTGCACGTCCTCGCCGAGGATATTCCGGAGCGTCGCGTGCAAGAGGTGCGTGGCGGTGTGGTTCCGCATCGTGTCGCGCCGCGCCTCCTCGTCGACCGCGGCGTGCGCGCGCGAGCGGAGACGCAGAACGCCGTCGACGACCTTCGCACTCATCACGATCACACCCGGCGCCGCGGTCTGCGTGTCGGCGACCATCGCGCGTCCCTCGTCGGTGGTGATCGTCCCGCGATCGCCCACCTGGCCCCCGCCCTCCGGATAGAAAGGAGTGCGATCCAGCACGATCTCGACGTCGCTCCCCTCGTGCGCCGCATCGACGCGTGAGCCGCCGAGCACGAGCGAGACGATCGTTCCGTCGGTCTCGAGCTCGTCGTACCCCGTGAACTCGCTCCGCAGCTTCTCGTTCTCGCGCAGTCCCGCGTAGAACTGGCCGAAGCGCATCGCGTCCTGCGTGAACTTCGCGGTCGCGCGGCTGCGGCTGCGCTGTCCCTCGAGGAGCTCGCGGAAGCCGTGCTCGTCCACCGAAAGCCCAGCCGCGGTCGCGATCTCCTTGGTCATCTCGAGCGGGAAGCCGTAGGTATCGGAGAGGCGGAAAGCGGTGTCGGCATCGATCCACCGTTGGCCCTGCGCGGTGGCTCGAGCGATCGCCTCGTTGATCATCGTGAGGCCTTGCGCGAGCGTCCGCTCGAACTTCTCCTCCTCGTCGAGGATGACCTGGGTGATGCGATCCCGCGCCGAGGTGAGCTCGTGGTAGTGCCGTTGCATCGTCTTGACGACCTCGCCGCCGAGCTGCGAGAGCGAGCCGGTCTTGAGGCCGAGGCGGCGGCCGTGCATCGCCGCGCGCCGGATGAGGCGGCGGAGGACGTAGCCGCGAAACTCGTTCGAGGGCGAGATGCCGTCCGCGATGAGGAACGACGCCGCCCGCGAGTGCTCGGCGACGATGCGGATCGAGATATCGCTCGCCACGCTCTCGCCGTATTTCTTCCCCGAGAGCGACTCGATCTTCTTGACGAGCGGCTGGAAGAGGTCGGTCCGATACGTGTCGCCTGGGACGCCCTGAAGGACCTGCGCAAGCCGCTCGAGGCCGACACCGGTGTCGATGTTGCGTTTCGGCAGCGGCACGAGCGTGCCGTCGGCCTTGCGATCGTACTGCTGGAACACGTAGTTCCAGATCTCGAGCCAGCGCCCGCAGTCCTCGGCCGGGCTGCAGTCGTGCTCGGGAACGCCCGGCTGCGGGCCCCTGTCGATGAAGACCTCGCTGTCCGGTCCGCAAAGACCGGTCGGGCCTGGCGCCCAGAAGTTGTTCTCGTCGCCGAGCCGGAAGATCTTCTCCGCCGGAAGCAGCTTCAGCGTCTTCGTCCAGATGTCGTACGCCTCGTCGTCGCTCGTGTGGACGGTGGCGACGAGCTTTGACCCGTCGAACCCGAACACCCGGGTTAAAAGCTCCCAGCCCCACTCGATCGCTTCCTTCTTGCCGTAATCGCCGATCGAGAAGTTACCGAGCATCTCGAAGAAGGTCTGGTGGTACGCGTCCTTGCCCACCTCATCGATGTCCGTAGCGCGGAAGACCTTCTGCACCGCGACGATCCGCTTCGCCGGCGGTTGCTTCTTTCCGAGGAAGTAAGGCACGAGCGGCTGCATGCCGGCGCTCGTGAAGAGGACGGAGGGATCGTCCTTCAGGATGAGCGGCCAGCTGGGCATGCGCGTATGTCCCTTCTCCTCGAAGAAGGAGACAAATCGCTCGCGAATGGTCGCGCTGTCCAGTTTGCCCTCCTCCTAAACCCGATCGCGTAAACGAAAACGCGGGGGCCACCTCGGCTCCCCGCGTTCCCCGCTTTGAAAAGAATACTCGTCAGTCTTGCTTGGTGGAGCCTCCGGGCGTGCTTCGCG
>Ga0209689_1003338_pt1 | contig 11854 bp, 12 predicted proteins | sample GraSoiAngelo_149_FD_187119 | JGI IMG/M metagenome (GOLD analysis project Ga0209689, IMG submission 187119) | Grasslands soil microbial communities from the Angelo Coastal Reserve, California, USA - 14_1009_09_30cm (SPAdes) (version 2) | ecosystem: Environmental > Terrestrial > Soil > Grasslands ...
CTGGGCATCATCCGTCGCGTAGCCGCGCAGCCGAACCCGCTGGTCCTGGACATCAATGCTCAGCGCCCGCGTCAGGGCCTGCAGCGTCGGGTCGCCCGTTAGCTGTTGCAGCAACGACTGCCGGATCTCCCAGTCAGTGGCGAACGGCTGCAGCGTTGACCACTCGGCGGCTTTAATGCTGGTCGTGATGCGGTCGGAGCTGGCGGAGTTGACCCGATCGAAGGGAAGCAGCCGGCGGCTCGGTGTCCCGCGGCCGGCGATCACCAGGCCGGTGACCGCCCGGGAGGTTTCGTCAAAACACACCAGGCGCAGCTTTCCAAGGTGCTTGCCGTCGGCACTCACAACCGTGGCGTTACCTCGAAGCGTCGCGCCCTCGGTCGGCGGAGCATCCGGTGGCGAATCCGGCCAGCCGTCGGCGAGCTGCAGCACCTGGCCGTCGGCCGAAATGATGGCGGTGGCCGGCACCTGGTCCTCCTCGAGGCCGCTGGCCAGCGCCACGTCCTCAAGGTGCCGGTTGTCCGGTCGCAGCTGCACACCGCGGACGCGTCCGCGAAAGTTGCCGAAGACCTCCGCGACGCCACCCAGCAGGATCTCGTCGCGCGGGCCGGTACTTCCGGCGCCGGCGGCCGCGGCCGGCGCGAAGTGGACCGCCACACTGCCCGGCCGCAGGATCATCACCAATCCGGCGGCGGCGATGGCGATCACCCAGCCGCCCATGATGATGACGGCCGCGAGCGTCAGATCCACGACTCAGGCATTATGACGGAGAAGCGGCTCGGCTTCGAAGATGGCGGTCAGGAAGTGGATGATCAGCCAGGCCGTCGTCATCGCCGTCGCTAGATCGGCCTGCGCCGCGCTGGTCTCGACGATGTCGAAGCCGGCGATCTGACCTTTGGTCGCAATCGCGGCCAGCAGCTCGCGCAGTTGCCGGTAGCTGATTCCGCCAGGCTCCGGCAACGTGGTGGCGGGCACGAGCCCGCTATCGAGAACGTCGATATCGATCGAGACGTACAGGTTATCCGCCGGCCGGACCAGCCGATCCACGACGGCCTTTGGTCCTTCCTCGAGCAACGCGCGAGTCGAGGCGAAGGAAACGCCGAGCCGCTTCATGTCCTCGTACTGGTCGCGGTCGACGGATCGCAGGCCGAGGGCGGCGATGTGGCCGATGGTCGGCAGCTCGTGCAGCCTCCGGAGTTGGCTGCCGTGCTGGAATTTCGAGCCATAGATCGAGTCGGCGAAATCCGGATGAGCGTCGAGGTGAACGACGTCGACCATCCCGTGGGCTTCGGCCACCCCTCGCCCGACCGGGAAGCTGATCGAGTGATCCCCACCGACCGCGACGACCATCGCCCCGCGTTGAGCGATTTTCCTGACCGCGGCAGTCGTGCGCGCCTGGCTGAGCTGGACGTCGCCACCGGCGATCAACACGTCGCCGCAGTCGGCCAGCCGAACGCCTTCGAGGTAGTGACGCTCGGTTTCGATATCGAACCAGCCGGCGCTGGTGCCATCCGGTCGCGTTTCGCGGAGGCGAGTCCGCGTTTCCCTGACGAGACGCGGTCCGGCAAACGCACCAGAGCGAATGAACGGGATGATCACGCCCTGGTCGGTAGGGACGCCGATAAAGCCGACGCGGGCCTTCAGCTGGTCGAGGTCGTCAACGGCCGGAGCCCCGAAGAAGGTCCTGGTCGCCGCCCGGGTCAGCGGCCCGACTGGCTGCTCGGCATCCCCTGCCATCTTCTCCTCCTCCTCTTGCCAGCTTGTCTGCATCATGGTATAACCCGTCCACGGTGGGGGCCCACCTCCGTGGAGGTGCGTGCGGAGTTCGGGGAGGAGGAAGCGCATGAGGCGGTCGCCACAGCTGTACCTGCTGGCCCTCGGGTCGATGCTCGTCCTTGCCGCCTGCGGCGGCACCAGTTCGGCCGGTACTTCGCATGCGTCGTTGCCCGCCCCGGCAGGTCTCCTTCAATCCGGACAATTGAGCGACTGCGTCGACATCGAGTACTCGCCGATGGAGTACTTCCCGTCGGCCAGCGTGACCAATCCGAACCAGGCGATCGGCTTCGACGTCCAGGGGGCGCAGGCGGTCGCGAAGGCCTGGGGGGTGACGCTTCAGGTCCGCAACACCGGCTTCGACGCCCTCATCCCCGATCTGACCGCGGGCCGCTGCGATATCGTCTGGACCGCGCTCTACGTGTCCCAGAAACGGCTGGCGGTCGCGGATGCGGTGCCGTACATGGCCACCGGACAGGTCGTAATGGTTCCCAAGGGCAACCCGAAGCACATCAAAACGCTCGATGACCTGTGCGGCAAGAAGGTCTCGATTCAGACCGGCGGGGTCGTCGAGCAACGGATCAACGACCAGAGCAAGATCTGTACCAACGCCGGCAAATCGGCGATTCAGATCGCGGGCTACCCGAAGGTTGCGGACGAATTCCAGCAGATCGTGGTGGGGCGGGTCGATGCGGTCTGGGAGACAGACACCGCGGTCTCGGACTTTATGCTCAAGAATCCAGGTAAGTACGAGGTCGGCTACGCCATGCCGAAGACCGACTCCTATGGGGTCTATTTCCAGAAGAACAAGCCGGAGCTCAAAACGGGGCTCTCGGATGCGCTGAAGGCGCTCAAGGCGGATGGCACCCTGCCGACGCTGGCGAAGAAGTACCAGATCGATCCGATTACGCTGGACGTCATCAAGTAGCGTTCAGCGGCCAGGATTGGCCACTGTTGTGAGGCCTTAAGGTGGACTTCAAGCCGTCGGTCTTCTTCGAGGCGCTGACCTCGCCGGCCTTCATCGATGGCGTCAAGGTCACGATCACCCTCACGGTGGTGGCCATGGCATTTGGCCTGGCCCTCGGCCTCCTCATCGCCATCCTTCGCAGCAGCCCGTGGGCGCCGGTCCGAACGGCCGCCTGGGCCTATATCTGGATCTTCCGGGCCATTCCAACCCTGGTGCAGCTGCTCTTTGTCTGGGATGGGTTACCCCAGCTGTTCCCCACCTTCAGAGGCGACTGGTTCTCGGCGTTCCTGGCCGCATCGATTGCGTTGTCGATGAACGAGGCCGCCTACGCCGCCGAGGTCTTCCGTGGCGGGCTGCTGTCCATCGACGAGGGTCAGCGGTTGGCGGCACGCGCGCTGGGGATGTCGCCGGCCAGAGTATTCAGCAAGGTCATCGCCCCCCAGTTGATTCGAGTCACGATCCCGCCGCTGTCCAACGATTTCATCACGATGCTCAAGATCACCAGCCTGGCGAGCATCATCTCCCTCCAGGAGCTGCTGGCGCGGACCCAAACGCTGGTCGCCTCCACGTTCCGATTCGTTGAGTACTACTCGGCTGCCGCGCTTTACTACCTTGTCGTCGTGAGCATCTTCATGATCATCCAGGCGCAAATCGAGCGGCGATTTGTCTGGATGTCGCGACCGTCGGCCGGAATGTCGGCGATCGGACGCGTCCGCCAGTTCGCGGCCCTGCGATGACCGATCAGCCGCCGATAGGGCACCTGCTCGATGCCGACGTCCTCGGCGAGGCAGCGGCCTCGTCAAAACCGGGAACCGCTGAGTACGTCCTCGAGGCCGTCGATATCCACAAGCGCTACGGCCGCAACGAGGTGCTTCGCGGCGTGAGCTTCGGCGTCCACCGCGGCGATGTCAAGGCAGTGCTGGGACCCTCGGGATCTGGCAAGAGTACGATGCTTCGCTGTCTCGCCCTGCTGGAACCGGTCGACGCCGGCGAGGTTCGTCTCGAAGGCCGCCGGATCGGTGTCCGCGAGACGAGCGGCCGACTCGCTGCGCTGCCGGAGCGCGTGCTCGCCAAGGAGCGTTCCGAAATCGGTATGGTCTTTCAGCGTTTCAACCTCTTCCCGCACCTGACGGCGCTGGGGAATGTGATGATCGGCCTCACCGAGGTGCGGGGGAAATCTAAAGGTGAGGCTCGTGAGATCGCGCAGACGATGCTCGCCCGCGTGGGGCTCGCCCAGCGCGCATCCTCTTATGTGAGCGAGCTCTCCGGTGGTCAGCAGCAGCGCGTGGCGATCGCCCGGGCGCTGGTCATGAACCCCAAGGTGATGCTCTTCGACGAGCCGACCTCGGCGCTCGATCCGGAGCTGGTCGGCGAGGTGCTGGCGGTGATGGAGGAGCTGGCGCGTGAAGGGATGACCATGGTGGTGGTGACGCACGAGATTGGGTTCGCCAAGCGGGTGGCGGATCGGGTGATCATGATCGACGCCGGCGCCATCATCGAAGACGCCCCGCCCGACCAGTTCTTCGGCAATCCGCAACAGGAGCGTACCCGGAAGTTCCTAGACGCGGTCCAGTGACATCCCGACCGATCGTCTTCAGCGGCGGCCCGATCCTGACCATGGCCGATCCGCTCCGGGTTGAAGCGATGACCATCATGGACGATCGCATCATCGTCGTCGGCTCGCTCGAGGACTGCCGCACCGTCGCCGGCGCTGATCGCGTCGAGCACGACCTCGCCGGCCGCACCCTCATCCCTGGCTTCGTCGACGCCCATTGTCACCCGCTGATGCTGGGCCAGACCCAGTCCTGGCTCGACGTCAGCCCCGCCGTCGCACCTTCTATCCCCGCGCTGATCGCCCGCCTCAAAGATCAGGCCCGCCGGTTGCCGCCCGGCGTACCGCTTCGAGCCTTCGGCTATGACTACCGACGCTTGGACGAGCGTCGGCATCCGCGGGCGCGGGATCTCGACCAGGCCGCCACCGACCGCGAGATCTACGTGATGAACGTCAGCGGTCATGGCGGCTCGATTAACAGCTTCGGGTTGGTGGCCCATGGGATCACGGCGGCGACGCCGGATCCACGAGGTGGAGAGATCGGTCGCTACCCGGACCGGACGCCCAATGGACTCCTCTGGGACGCGGCATGCGACCTCCTGACCGGGGACGACGGCGTGAAGATCGGGAACCATGGACCGAACATCCACCTGCCCGAGCTGCCCGATGTCGCCGCCCGGCAGCTCGACCACGCCCTCGACCAGTTCCTGAAAGCAGGCATCACCACTGTGGTCGATGCCCAGGTCAGTCGGCGGGAAGCGGAGGCCTATATCGCGGCGCGCGACCTGGGTCGCCTGCCGGTTCGGGTCAACATGCTCGTCATCTCCGCCCTGCTCGACGAGGTGCTGCAGCTGGGCCTGGTCGGGCGGCTCGGTGATGAGAGGCTGGCCTTCACCGGGATCAAGCTCTACGCCGACGGGGCCCTGGGGGGACTGACCGCGTATTTTCCGGATGGCTATGTCTCGGAACCCGACAACCACGGCGTCCTCTATCACGAGCCGGACGAATTTCGCGCGCTGGTTAGCCGGGCACACCGGGCCGGGCTGCAAACCGGCACGCATGCTCAGTCGCCGACGGCGATTGGAATGGTGATCGATGCCTTGGACGCCGCCCAGCGGGAATGGCCCCGCCCCGACATGCGCCATGCAATCGAGCATTGCGGGCTGCCCAGCGATGACGAGATCGCTCGGATGGCGCGGGCCGGCATCGTTCCGGTCTCGCAGCCGCAGCACCACCGCTCGTTTGGCGACGGGGTGGCGCGCACTGTAGGCGACGTCTTGACCCAGCGACTCAATCCGATCGGCCTCTACGCCCGTGCCGGAATGCCCATTGTGCTTTCTTCCGATGCGCCGGTGGCCGTGCCGCGGCCGCTCGAGGCGGTCCAGGCGGCGGTCGATCGGCAAACTGTCGGAGGTGCGGTGCTGGGTGGCGCCGAGCTTCGAATCGATGTCCTCACCGCCCTGCGCGGTTACACCATCGGCGGCGCATATCGGGCGCATCGGGAAAAGGTCATCGGCTCACTGGAGCCGGGCAAATTCGCCGACCTTGCCATGCTCGCGGCCGATCCGCTGTCGGTCCCCGTCGCGGAGCTGGGCTCGATCGAGGTCGAGGAAACCTGGATAGCGGGCCGGCCGTCGTCGGGACTGCAGTAGCCTAGATCCATGGCCTACCCACTTCGCATCGGACTCAAGAACTCCGGTCAGGCGACCACGATCGAGGCGCTCCGCGACGTCTGGCGGATCGCCGACGAAGCGGGTTTCGACCACGTCTGGGACTTCGACCACCTCGCTTCCATCGGCCCGGACGGCAGCCAGCGTTCGGTGTATGAAGGCTGGACGCTGCTGGCGGCGATCGCCGCCTCGACCCAGCGGGTCCGCTTCGGATGCATGGTGACGGGAAATACGTATCGTCATCCCGCTGTGCTGGCCAAGATGGCAGTCACGGTCGATCACCTCTCAGGTGGCCGGCTGGAATTCGGCATTGGCGCCGCCTGGGCCGAGGCCGAGCATGAGATGTACGGCATCGAAGGCCTCGACCATCGGGTCGGCCGGCTGCGCGAATCGCTCGAGGTGTTGACCTCGCTGTGGACGAAGGAGCGAACCACGTTCGACGGCCGCTATTACCACATCAAAGACGCCATCGCCAACCCCAAACCGATCCAGAAACCACGCCCGCCGATCTGGATCGGGGCCGGGGGCGACCAGATGCTGCAGGTGGTGGCCCGCTACGCTGATGTCTGGAATGTCGCCGGCGCCTCGACACCGGGTGCGGCGGCTGAGTTGAGCCAGAAGCTCGACGAGGCCTGCACCAAGCTGGGCCGCGACCCGGGCGAGCTGCGCCGGTCGGTCCAGCACATGTGGGACGGCCGCGAACGCACGGTGCTGCTCGACCGCCTCTTCCAGTACGCCGAGGCCGGCTTCACCGAGCACATCATCAATTGCCAGGGACCCGACCACGCCCGGGTCGCGGCGGCAGCCGCGGAAGCGCTGCCCGACCTGCGCGCGACCGTCGTCCCATTAGCACGCTAACCCCCGTCTCCTGCGCCCAGGAGTCGCATTGATCCCGCCGACCAAATGGCCCGACCCACGAATTGTTGAATCCTTCCCATACGATTTCGATCTTCGGAGCCACACCGTATACGCAGGCCTAATGGGCAGCGTTTCCCACGGGACCTACGTACCCAAGGAGGACCCCGACAGCATCGACGACGTGGACATCATGGCCATCCTCGTACCGTCACCCAGATGGCTCCTCGGTCTGCGCCAATGGGAGCACTGGGTCACACAGCGCGAGGAGCTCGATGTCGTTGTGTACTCACTTCGCAAATTCGTCGGCCTTCTCCTGAAAGCGAATCCCAATGTTGTCGGCCTTCTTTGGTTGCGGCCCGAATTCGTTTTGGCCCGCCATCCTGTGTTTCAGGTCATGATCGACAACCGGGAGGCGTTTAGCAGCAAGCGCGCCTACGATTCATTCGTGGGCTACGCGGAATCGCAACTCAATAAGATGGGGCTTCCCGGCCACCGCGCGTACATGGGTGCCAAGAGAAAGGAACTAGTCCAGCGCTACGGTTACGACTGCAAGAACGCGGCGCACTCGGTCAGGCTGCTTCGAATGGGCATCGAGTTTCTCGAAACCGGACGGCTGAACGTATATCGCACGGTCGATGCCGACGAAATTCGCGCGATCAAGCGCGGACTATGGACGCTCGATCAGGTCAAGCATGAGGTCGACCGTCTCTCGGACAGAATCGCCACGGCCCGCGACAGCTCGCGATTGCCTGCCGAGCCCGACACAGCATTGGCGGAACGGCTCCTGATCGACATTACTCAGGCTATTTGGTCGAGTGAGTAAGGGCGGATTTTGAGTCTTCGACAGCGACGTCTCTAAGGCTATGTGGCGAGTCGCGGTAGCCGGCGACCGGGCGCTCCTGGTGACGCTTGGGGAAACCATCGATCCGTCGCTGCTGGGTTTGGTGCTCGCGCTGGACCGCGCGCTGAGCGATCAGCGACCGGCCGGGCTGGTCAGCTCGGTGCCCGCGTATGCCTCGCTTCTGTGTCGCTACGACCCAGCCATCACCGATGTCACTCGGCTGGAAGACGTCATTCGCCAGTTCGAGGGACGCCTCGACGCCGCGATCCCGGCCGGGCTGGTCACGGAAGTCCCAACCCAATACGACGGACCCGACCTGGAGGCCGTCGCGCACAAGACCAACCTGACGCCGGCGGATGTGATCGATGCCCACGCCAGCCGCGAATACCTCGTCTACTGCATCGGATTTGCGCCGGGCTTCACCTACTGCGGCACGCTGCCGGATGAGCTGGTCGTTCCGCGGCTGGCCTCGCCCCGGGTCCGGGTACCGACGGGTTCCGTCGCCATCGCCGGGCGTCAGACTGGCATCTATGCCCTGGCGAGCCCGGGCGGCTGGAACCTGATCGGGCGGACGGATCTGCGGCTCTTCGAGGCGGGCGCCACGCCGCCGGTTCGATTCAAGCCTGGCGACCGAATTCGATTCGTTCCCAACCGGTGATCGAGGTCGTCGACCCCGGCCGCTACACCTCCATCCAGGATCGAGGCCGGCCCGGTTTCGAACGCTTCGGGATTCCGCCCGGCGGCGCGGTCGACTGGTTTGCGGCATCAGTCGCCAATCACTTGGTCGGTAATGAACCCGACGCCGCGTTGATCGAAGCCACCACGTCCGGCCCGACCCTGCGCTTCCAAAGCGAAGCGACGATCGCCGTCACCGGGGGCCACTGCCCCGATGCCGGTTTTCCGAGCTGGCGCGCCCATCGGGTCGACGCCGGTTTCGCGCTGGACCTCGGCCGGGTGAGTCCGGGGCTTCGGTCCTACATTGCCGTCCGCGGCGGAATCGAGGTTCCTCTCGTGCTCGGCAGCCGCTCGCTCTGTGCCATCGGGGCTTTCGGCGGGGGAGTCGGCCGGCCGCTGCAAAAGGGCGACCGCCTCGCGATCGGCGCGACGGTCTCGTCGCCCGCGGTTAGTGAGCAATGGCCCGAGTCACATCGCCTGCCGATTCGAGGGCCGTGGGAGGTTCACGTCGTTCCCGGTCCCCACCCGGACGCGTTCGATCCATCGGCGTTTCAGCGCCTCAGCGCTACCGCCTGCCTGGTCACTCCCGCCCTCGATCGGATGGGTATGCGGCTCGACACGCCCGGGCTTCGCCTCGATGCGACTGAAATCCTGACCACGCCAATGACCGCTGGCGCGATCCAGGTGACGCCATCAGGCGGCCTGATCGCCTTGCTGGCCGACCATCCGACGACCGGCGGTTATCCCGTGATCGCGTCCGTGATCACCGCCGACCTGCCGCTTTTGGGGCAAGCCCGACCCGGCGACACCGTCCGCTTTCGCGACGTGGGCCTGGCCGAGGCGGCGCGCCTCTGGCGGCGGCTGTCCGGCTGGCTCGACCCGAGCGCCTGAGCCGATACACTTTTTTGCACGGCCTAACTGGGAAAAGGAGACCGCCCATGCTCAATCACACCATCAACCGCTTCATCGACCGGCAGCGCTGGCTGGAGCCGGTCGCCGATTTCCTCCAGAAGGTCGTCGGCGGGAGCTACAAGCTACTGGGGACGCCTGGCCACACGCTGAAAACCTTCGTGCACGGCACCTGGCTAGGCCACCCACTTCATCCGGTGATCACGGACATTCCGATTGGCGCCTGGACGCTGGCGGTGCTGTTCGACATCATCTACCTCTTCAACCGCAGCCAGACCTGGGTTTCCGCCGCCGACCTGACGATCTTCGTGGGCGTCCTCGGCGCGCTCGGCGCGGCGGTCACTGGCTACACCGACTGGAATGAGACCGTCGATCGCGAGCGGCGCGTCGGGATTACCCACGGGCTGCTCAACACAGTTGTCCTTGTCGTTTATCTGGTCTCGCTCATTATTCGCGTGACCGGCGGGAGCCGCGGGCTCGCGATCGTCCTGGCATTCATCGGCTATGCGCTGGTGGTGACGGCGGCATACCTGGGCGGCGATATGGTCTTTTCCATCGGCACCGGGGTCAATCACCATGCCTGGCAGGAGGTGCCGACCAAGTTCACGAAGGTCATGCTCGAGGGCCAGCTGCACGACAACGTGCTCGTCAAGGCGATGGCCGGCGACACGCCGATCCTCCTGGTAAAGAAGGGAGGCGTCGTCTGCGCCATCAGTGAGACCTGCTCGCACGCGGGTGGTCCGCTCTCCGAGGGCGAGCTCAGCGGAAACCTGGTGCAGTGTCCGTGGCACGCCTCGAGATTCGATGTCTTCACCGGGCAGGTCAAGGGCGGCCCCGCCACCATCAGCCAGGTGCGCTACGAGACTCGAGTACAGAACGGCCAGATTGAAGTCCGGCGGGCGGACAACACCTTACAACCGAACTGATGACCGAGCGCGAGCTCGATCCAACCGTGGGTGCGTTGCGTGGCGAAGACGTCGAAGACCGTGACTGGGAGCGGGTCCAGCCGCGCCGGATCAGCGACGCTGACTGGAAGCGATTCGAGGGCTATGCCGCTGAGATCCTGCGGGCCATGGGGATGCCGCTGGATACGCCGGGAACGGCCAAGACGCCAGGCCGCTTCCTGAGCGCGCTCTTCGATTCGACCGAAGGCTACGAGGGTGACGCCAAATTGGTCACGGCGTTCCCAACCGAGTGCAGAGGCGGGCCTGACTGTGAGATCAGCCAGGTGGTCGAGGGACCAATTCCCTTTTATTCGCTTTGCGAGCACCATGCCTTTCCTTTCTTCGGTCACGCCTTCATCGGCTACGTCGCCCATGAGCACATCATCGGGATCTCCAAACTCACCCGGTTGGTGCGGCTCTTCGCCAGACGCTTCACGGTGCAGGAACGGATGGGGAGCGAGATTACCAACGCGTTGTCGCGCATCCTCCAGGCACACGGGGTAGCCCTGTATCTGGAAGCGGTGCACCTGTGCACCCAGATGCGCGGCGTCCGCGAATCCGAGCAGACCACCCGGACGACGTTCTGGCGTGGGAATTACGAGGCGGTACCCCAGCTTCGTGAGGAGTTCCTCAATATCGCGCGCTCGCGCACGAACGGGCATTTCAGCTGAATCGGCTCAACCGGGTTTTCGAAGCCGATGACCTCCCTGCCGGGGAGCTGCCTGCGCTGCTGACCAAAATCTACGATGGTGGACTGGCAATCCGCGATGGTGCGGTCTACGCCAACTTCGTCAGCTCGATCGATGGCATCGCCGCCCTCGAGGGCGGCACCGCCGCCTCTGGAGGCGTCATCAGCGGACGGAATGAGTCTGACCGCTTCGTGATGGGCCTGCTGCGCGCGTTCGCCGATGCCGTGCTTGTCGGCGCCGGCACCGTCCGAGCGGAAGGCCTCCGCGCGCTGTGGACGCCCGAATTCATCTTTCCCGTAGCCACCGAGGCGTTCGCCTCCCTGCGCGAGGGACTCAAGCGCAACAAAACACCGCGACTCGTGATCGTCACGGCGCGCGGTGAACTCGATCCATCGCACCGGGCGCTCCAGGAGGGGGCTCTTGTCCTGACGACCACGGCGGCGGCCTCGCACCTGCGCAGGGCGCTCCCGACGGCCACGGAGGTGCGGGCTATTTCACAGACAGCCCCCATCGACATCGATGAAATCTTCGCCACTCTGAAGGCCGATGGCCATCGGACCATCCTGACCGAGGGCGGTCCGCAGCTCTTCGGCGAGCTGGTCGCGCGGAATCGCGTCGATGAGCTGTTCCTGACCGTCTCACCGAGGCTCGTGGGCCAGCCAGATCGCTCCTACGGAATCATCCGGGGGGTGAATTTCGGCCGGACCTTCAAGGGCGCTCGGCTGTTGAGCGCCCGGCGGGCTGATTCGTATCTGTTTCTCCGCTACACATTGAAGAACGCTGCCTGACGATGGGCGACCTCTCGGTGATCCTGGGCGCGACTGGCGCTCTCGGCGCGTCGATTGTGGAGACCTTCGCCAAACGCGGTGACCGCGTCATCGCCGTGGCTCGGTCGCGCGCCGCCGTGTCGGAACTGGCGGCGAGATATCCTCCATCTGCAGGCGGAGGTGTGTCCGGCGACACGGCGGACTTGACCTCG
>Ga0209689_1003341_pt1 | contig 11851 bp, 7 predicted proteins | sample GraSoiAngelo_149_FD_187119 | JGI IMG/M metagenome (GOLD analysis project Ga0209689, IMG submission 187119) | Grasslands soil microbial communities from the Angelo Coastal Reserve, California, USA - 14_1009_09_30cm (SPAdes) (version 2) | ecosystem: Environmental > Terrestrial > Soil > Grasslands ...
GCTTCGGGATCGTCGGCGTTCAGCTCGATGGCGATTTCCGTGTCTTGCAGCACCTCGAAAGCGCGATTGGTTTTCAGGATTTCGTCGAATGTTTCCGCGCCGACGCCGTAGAGCGTTTTCATTGCGCGCAAAATTTGCGCGCGCGGCACCACCACCCATTCGGCCGGCTTTTTCAGAAGCTGCGACGCAAGCTGGCGACCAATCGAATTGAAAAGATCGTAAGTCGCCAGCACCACCGAATTTTCCTTGAATTCGATGGGCAGAATGTGATGTTGAAAAACAAAACGGCTTGGTAAAATCGATAATGTCGCGCGATCGATCTTTTTGGCGTCGATGGAGACAACTGGCACGCGGAAGAAATTCCCAATCGCTCCCAGGAATCGTTGCTCGTCCACTTTGCCGGAATCAAGTACCTGGCCAACCCAAGAACCGCCGTTCAGGTTCGAGGCCAGCGCGCTGGCTTCCTGGGCCGAGGGGACGCCGCTCTCCAGCAGCAGATTAATTAACGATTGACTGGCGGCTGAACTCATTCAGGGCGGGGCGTGGATGGTAATCGACAACGGAGAGCAGAGGAAAGCGAATGAAGCCGATTTAGGCCGTTTCGCAAGTGCTTTCACGCACAACGCGTAATCTTTGGCTTGAGGGTCGCGATGCCTGCTGCAAGAATATTGTCAGGGCATGTGCAACGCTCGCCGGACAGGGTCGGTCAGCGTGCCCGTGACGCGTATGGAATAGTTCTTTTGAAGCCGCGCAATTGCGTCGGCCACTTCCTGGGTAAATACGCCGTCAATGGGGCCACAATAATAACCCAGCCGACGCAACGCCGTTTGCATCGAACCCACATAAGCCGGTTGAACAATCAGTTGTTCGGGCGCTTTGAAATAGTAACACCATCGCCAACGATATCTCGGCGCGAAGTCTGTGGCGTTCACATGGCGGCCCTGATGGAGCAGCCCGTACTCGTCTCGTTGAGCCAATGGATCGGTGGAACGAAAAACATCGTCGATAACATCGTACTCGTCGGCGCGCGCGATGGTTGCGCCCAGGCCGAGAATCAAAGCGAGAACTATCCTTTTCATAAAAGTGAGTTTACTACATATCTTTCGCCGCTGGAATATCAGGCGGCGGTAGGGTTAACTGTTTGCCCTTCTCCGTTTTCGGGCAATCCGGACAATCGTCCTGGTCCAGCTCTGGGCCGAAGTGCATTCTGTCTTCCGTCTTTTGGCGCAACTTATAAAGATCCAGCTTCGTCAGCGTCACCTCTGGGCGCATCAGAATGACCAGCTCGGTGCGCGTCTTGTTGGATGTCGTACTGCGGAAAAGCGCGCCGACATATGGAATACGCGAGAGATAAGGAATGCCGGTGTAATTTTTTGTCTTGTTATCTTCAATCAACCCGCCAAGGACAATGGTTGATCCATTTGGCGCGGAAACATTCGTCCGGATGTAGCGCGTAGCGATATTTGGGATCCGGTTGCCGCTTATGATCGTCTCCCCGGCGAGACTGTCCAGCTTCTGTAAGATGTCGAGCGAGACTTCTTTCTCGGAATTAATCAGCGGCACCACCTCCAGTTGCAATGCGACTTTTTTGAACTCGATGCTCGATGAGACCGACGCTACAGTATTTACAGTAGTCGCATTCGCCAGGGTATTTACGGGAATTGGAATTTCCGTGCCTGACGCGATGATGGCCTTTTTGTTGTTACTCGTGAAAACGGTCGGCCGCGAAATCACTTTGAACCGGCCGGTGGACTCAAGCAGATGCACAATCGCGGCGAACGCATTGCCAGCAGCTACATAAATATTCGTGCCGCTCCCTACATTCTGAATAATTTGACTGAAGTTGATCAGGTTGGAAGGATCGACAATACTCGATAAAATAGGAGCTGCTGTTCCGGTTGTCACCGGTGACGCACTGGAACTCGGAATTGGAATAGACACCTGGTTATTGTTGTTATTGCGCGAGGTGCCGATGAATCTGTTGTGGTACTTTGCGAAGTAATCAGCGCCGAATTCCTCGTTGTTGGTGAGTGTCAACTGGCCAATTACTGTGCTCAGCGCCACTTGCGGCGCCTTGACGTCCATTTCGTCCAGAATCTTTTCCACCTTCACCACGACCTCACGGTTGCCAAGGACGATGATGGTGTTTGCGCGCTGATCGGCGATGAGTTTCGCGCTGCCGACCGTGACCGCTTTGGGCACAGTGTCCACTGGCTGCGTGGAAAGCTCCTCGGAAATATTGAGCGTGCTTCCGCTTGAGGTGCCCGAAACGCCGGAAACGCCGGAAACGCCGGGCGCGTTCCCACCGGTTGCAGCTGTGCCTCGTTGTTGCTGCGGCTGAGGGCTTGCACCAGGCCCGCCACCGCCAGCTGCCGCCGCGCCAGCCGCCGCCTCTGTGCCTGGTTCGGTCAAAGCCTGCACCAATACCGGCAGAACGTCGCCGGCGGAAATGTATCTCAATGACCGGGTGACCGGCTTTGCGAACTCAACGTTGGCATCAAATTCATGGATCAATTGACGGATGAAGGGCATGTTGATCGGCCGCGTCACCACGTGAATGCGGTTAGTGCGGACGTCAGGAGTAAGTTTGATTTTTCCGAGGATCACTGCTTCTTCGGATAGAAGGGCCGTTCCGCCAACCCCGGTTTCAACCGGCACAGGTTGCGGGACGGCCGCAGGAATTTTCACGCTGCGGACGCCAGGCTGGCTCGGCGACTCTGTGCCCTTTTCGAAAATGTCCTTGAGCATGTCAACCACCTTGGTCGCATCGGCGCGCTCCAGTTTAACGAACTCACTCACCACTTCCGCCGGCGCCACATCCACTTGCTGGATCACGCCGGCAAGCTGCCGAATAATGTCGGCATTCTGTGTCACCAGAAGACTCGACGATTTCGGCAGTGCCAGAATGTTTATCGAGCCTGAGCTTCCCTGGAAATATGCCATCAACACTTGTTGAAGCTCCTGGGGATCCGCGTACTGAAGCTTGAATAAAAAGCTAACCACCGGGTTCCCCGGCGGAATGTCCGCCATGTCCGACACAATCGGTACCGGCGCCTTTCGAGGATTTTGGCCAGCCCCCACGATATCGACAATGTCGTGGTCTGTTGGAACCAGCGAGATCCCATTTAGAGCGAGGCTCATCTCGATAATCTTGATTGCCTCCTCTCGCGACACATCTTTGGCAATAAAGATGTTCACCTTGCCCTGAACGAAATTGTCCATCACCAGTTTCTTGCCGGTAAGCTGCTCGTAAAGATGCAGCACATCGACGACATCGCTGTTTGGGAACTGGAGCCGAACCGTTGCTGGCGTAGCCGGCGGAGCAGCTGCATTTTTCGGCGGCGGCTTTGGTGTCTGGGCTGGATCCGCTGCCTGGGCAACAGGCAATGCCTTGGGCCGCTCAGGCGCCCCCTGAGCTGAAACCTCCGCTGCGCCGGCAAGCACCAGCATGGCGATGCAAAAGAATCGGTCCACAGTCTTATTTATCTGGGTGGGCGACGATGCTAATAAATTTAAGAGACCCCGTCAAACTATTTCCCTCAGTCGAAACGATCCCGTTTCCTGTTTGAACTGGACACAGCGGGAACGCAATTTATAAAAGATTGCCAATATTGCAAATGATCCGCCATCTTCGCGTCTCAACTCTGAGAATAGTCGACCTTGGCGTCCCAACGATGCTCGCCTTTTTCCCTTCGGCACTGATACTTTTTGCGTTCACAAGTGCCTGGTCAGTTTTAGCGGCGCCAGCAGGAAAAGAACAGGATCGCGCAAGCGCAGCTATCCAGATTCGCTCCGTGCTTCGGGCGCAACAGGATGCCTGGAACCGCGGCGATATTGATGGGTTCATGAACGGATACGCCCGCTCAAAATCGACAATCTTTGTTTCAGAAGACACGCTAAGACGCGGCTGGGAAACGGTGCGCGATCGTTACCGGAAAAAATATTCCGATCGCACGAAGATGGGGACGCTTACTTTTTCCGATCTCGAGATCACGCCGCTGTCACTTGATTCGGCCATGGTGCTCGGACGGTGGAGGTTGAAGCGCACAAACGATCGGCCGCACGGGCGCTTCACCTTGATCTTTCACAAAACCGCCGACGGCTGGCGCATCGTGCTCGATCATACTTCGGCGGCAGCACTGCCGGCTCGTTAAAGCGTAGAAGGGCGCGGTAGTGCAATTCCGCTCTAGTGCTTCAACGCTTCAACGAATCACGCATGCAGCCGTGCCAGCAACTTCTCGTGGATGTTGTCGAAGCCCCCGTTACTAAAAATCGCGACGACGTCCTTAGGCCGCAACATCGGAACGATTCGATCGATAATCGCATCGGCATTCTGCTCGTAAAACGCAGGGTGACCCGCTTCGGAAATCGCATCCACCACCGCCTCTGGATTTAATCGCTCGTCTTCCGGGATCTGCTCCAGCTTGGCGACTTGCGCGATGAAGACTCCGTCGGCAAAGTTTAGTGCGTCGGGAAGCTGTTGTTGAAAAACGGCGCGCCGCGTCGTGTTCGAGCGCGGCTCGAAAACGGCCCAGAGACGGTGGCCGCGATAGCGATGACGCAGCGCTTGCAGCGTGTGGGCAATTGCCGTGGGATGATGGGCGAAATCGTCAATTACTTTCACGCCGCGCACTTCACCACGAATTTCCTGCCGCCGGGCGATTCCGGAAAAACTGTTGAACGCGTTGTCGATCTTCGATTTCGGTACATCGTAAAATCGCGCTGCCATCGCTGCCATCGCCGCATTGCGCACATTGAATTCGCCAATGAGCGGAATCTCGAAAATCTCTTCGCCAAGCTTGAACTTCGAGCCTTTGGCCGAGTAAGCGACGTCTCGGATTCGCTGGGCGCAATTCTTCGAGAAACCCACCTCAATCATTTGTGCGAGACAATCCTTTGCGACTTCCACGCAATTGGGATCGTCGCCATTGAGCAGTACCATTCCATTTTGAGGAACGATATTGAGCAAGCGCCGGAAGCTGAGCTTGATTTCATCGAGGTTGTTGAAGATGTCCGCGTGATCGAACTCGATGTTGTTTATGATCAGCAATTCGGGCAGGCAATGCATGAATTTCGAGCGCTTGTCGAAGAACGCTGAGTCATACTCGTCGCCTTCGATCACGAAATATTTCGAATCGTTCAGGCGCGCCCCTTGTCCAAGGTTTTTCGGGAGGCCGCCAACGAGATAACCGGGTTTGCGTCCAGCTTTTTCCATGATCCAGGCGAGCAGCGCAGTTGTTGTCGTTTTACCATGCGTCCCAGTCACGACGAGATTATGGCGACCGCGCAAAAAATAGTTTTTCAACGTCTCCGGCAATGAGAGATAAAGCAGTTTTCGGCTGAGCACGGCTTCCACTTCGGGATTGCCGCGCTTCATGGCATTGCCGATTACCACCACATCGGCATCGGCCGGAATATTTTCGGTGCGATAACCTTCCATCAGTGCGATGCCTCTCTTTTCCAGGAATGTCGACATCGGGGGATAAACATTATCGTCCGAACCGGTGACTTTGAAGCCGCGCTCTTGCAGCGCCGCCGCAACAGAGCCCATGGCCGTTCCGCAAATCCCGAGAAAATGAAATTTTTGCGGCGCTTCTTTCATGCAGATTCTCTACGCCGCCCCGGTAGAAAAGGAAACCACGGATTACACGGATTTCACCGATCGGGCGAACAGAGATTTTTAATCTCTCAACGGAATCGCACTCCGCTGCATTACAAAGACTGGACAGAACGAATGTCCGATAGTCGCACAGGCAAAATTGGACAAATACATGTGTTCCTACCCGTGTTATCCGTGGTCAGTTACTTCTTCTCGAACACTTCCACTGCGTCCCATGCTTCGTCCGGAGGTTGTTGCTCATATTCGAGCGTGCGATCGAGATATATTTTGGCCAACAAATCGTCCGGATAAAATTCGAGGAAACGCGAGAATAAGATTTTTGCTTCAGTAAAATCGCGTGCACGGAATTTCGCAAGTCCCTCTTCGTAGGACTCTAGCCACTTCAGGAATTCTGGATTGATATCGTCAATCCGCGCCCCAATGAAGGTAAACACGTCCACCGGTTTGGTTTTGCCTTTCACTTGCACGCGCGCGACCGAGCGAAGATGAAATTCGTCTCGAACCAACTCAGCCGCTGTCGCGCCGACCAGAATATCGACGCCGTAGATTCGGGTAAGACCTTCGAGCCGTGACGCCAGATTAACCGAGTCGCCAATGACAGTCGGATCCATGCGCTCTTGCGAGCCAATATTGCCGACAATTACTTCGCCTTGATTGATGCCGATGCCCATGCCGAGGCCCATTCGCCCTTCGCCGCGCCATCTTTCATTGAGCTGCCGCAATTCGCGCCTCATCCCCAGCGCTGCGCGCGCGCAATTTTTGGCGTCCTGCGCCATGCCAAAGCTGCGCACATTTCCCCATACAGCCATGATCGCGTCACCGATGAATTTATCGAGTGTGCCGCCGTTACCGAAAACAACTGAAGTCATGCGAGTAAGATACTCGTTGAGCTGCGCGACCAACGCTTCGGGGTCGGCTTTTTCGGACAACGTGGTGAAACCAACCAAGTCCGAGAACAGGATGGTTACTGGCACACGCGCGCCACGAAGCGAGCTGTAGTAGCTGTCCGGATTTTCGAGAACTTCCTTGACCAAGTTTTTCGACACATAGCGTTCGAGGGTTCGCCGCGTGTGCAATTTCTCGAGTCGCTCAAGGGCGTATTCGATACCGAGCGCAAATAATCCGCTTAATAATAGAGCGGAGAGAACCGGGACGGTAAGAAGCAACAGCCCTGATTTGTCATAAAACAATCGCGCCGCACCCAGGTATGCGGCAGTTATTGCAACGAGGGCGCCAAGACAAAGCAACGGCCTGCGCAAAAAGGTGACCAGCAACCAGGCGATCAACCCTGCCGCGCCGACAAGCGCCATGCCAGTTTTTGGCGGAGTAGGGTGCAGAAATTCATGGCCAGGCGCCGCGGCCATTGCCTGTAAGTGAAGCTCCGGCCCCGATGTCGTCGGGCTCATCGGCGTATCGAAAACGTCATGCGTGACCTGCGCGGACGAGCCGATCATCACAACCTTGTCCTTAAAAAACGCGCCATCGGCATAATTGGCATGCCAGAATTTCGGATCGAAGACCTCATAGAGCGGCCGCGGTTCAAAGGCGTCGGACGCCGAAAACCGAATCATGTGGCCGCGCAAATCATTGGGCACATCGTTTCCGCGGCCGATCTTGGTCAGCGCACGGGCGGAAAGGGATTCGAAGATTTCCTGGCTCGGGTGCGGCGGCAACCCGGCGAGTTGCCGATCTGTCACGCGATAAGTCACAGCCCGGATTTTTCCATCGATCGGATCGGGCCAAAAATTCACGAACCCGACACGATCATCCTTCAGTTGCGGTGGCGGAATCAACGTGTCGTTTGGCGTAACGGCCTGCGCGGCGTTCTCCATATCGAAATTGGCCCCGAGCACTACTTTGTCGTGATAACGGTCCAGCGCGGCGTGAAATGCCGGATCACCATCGTTGGGCGGGTTGAACATCATGTCGAAGATCACAAGGCGCGCTCCCGCGGCGAACAATCGATCGAGCAAAAGCGCCCACACTTCGCGTGACCACGGGAATGGTTGCTCGGTCATCAGTTGAAACGCGCGGTTGTTCGCGATTTCTTCTGGCGTCAATGGCGGCAGTTGCAATGTGCTTTGATCGATCCCGAGCAAAACGAAATCATTGCGGGTTGCAGTTTTTCGGCCCTCCCGCCGTAGCAAATCCTCGAAATTTTGTTCGCCGCGCCATGGAATCGAGAGGAACGGCGCGGCCGAGAAGAAATGACCGAGAAAAATCAGCCCCGTCCAAAAAAGGCAAATTGACGCAAGGATCAACAGCCGATGACGCCCGAGCCAATGCATGCGGGCATTATACCAGAGCGTGCGATTCTGCATATGGATTCCGCGCACGCGAAGTGGAATTTGGGAAAGCAAACGAAACAATGACGAATGACTAAATGAAGAAGCACGAACGAATGATTCTGTCCGCCCAGCAAATCGTTTGTGATTTACTCGCAAGTCGGCTAGTTTCTGACCCTGCGTTTCGAACGCAATGATCTGCGCACCTGTCCTGCGTTGCGGGGCCGCATCAGTGAGTGAGGTCGCGAAGATCGACAATGAAACAACAGCTCGCTGAAGGAGGAGTCCCGAAGCAATTCGGGACGAAACACAATGCCAAGAGCCACTAATGCCCCGGCCAGCCGGGCGCGGCGCAAACGGGTTTTAAAGAAAGCCAAAGGTTATCGCGGACGCCGTTCGAAACTTTTCCGCTACGCAAAAGACGCGACGATGAAGGGCCAGTATTGGGCCTATCGGGATCGCAAAACACGCAAACGCACGTTCCGTTACCTATGGATCCAGCGCTTGAACGCCGCGGCCCGCGCCAATGGAATGACTTACAGTCGTTTTGCCGAAGGGCTGAAAGCCGCCGGCATTGGCTTGGATCGAAAGATTCTTGCCGATCTCGCAGTTACAGATGAAGCCGCGTTCAAATCGATCGTCGATCAGGCCAAGAGCGCGCTGGAGAACAAATCCAAATCGAAAAAGGCGGCATAGTCGCCGTTAAAAGGTTAGAATTGTTACAACGTTAAAACGGAACGCACGCAGGTCTTTCCGCGAACGGATTGCCGTTGTACCGATGTAACTTTTTTAACAATTTAACTCTTTGGCCATGCCCCATCCGCTCGAACGACTCCGCGAAGATGCATTGCGCGACATCGGCGACGCGCGGGACGAGAGAGCGCTCGATGCGGTTCGCGTGCGCTATCTTGGGCGAAGCGGCAGCATCTCCGCCTGGGGCGAGCAAATGAAGACTCTCGGCAAGGAAGAGCGTCCCATCGTCGGCAAGTTACTCAACGAAGCGCGCAACGCTGTCACCGCGGCGATTGAAGAATGCGCGAAAAACCTTCGCTCCCAAAAAGAAAGTGAGGCGCTCGCCAGCATCGACATCTCGCTGCCAGGGACGCCAAGAGAGCAAGGGTCGTTGCATCCGCTCACCCAAATACTCGACCGCGCGATCGCGATCTTCCGTCGAATGGGGTTCGCCCTTGCGGACGGCCCAGACATTGAGACTGAATGGCATTGTTTCGACGCTCTTAACACGCCGCCCGAACATCCGGCGCGCAACGAGCAGGACACATTTTATCTGCCGGGTGGACGTTTGCTTCGAACGCATACTTCGACTGTCCAAATCCGGGCGATGGAATCTGCGCCGCCGCCGATCCGCGTAATCGCCCCCGGAGCGGCATATCGCCGCGACGAAGTGGACGCGACCCACAGTGCGCAGTTTCATCAGATCGAGGGCCTCTATGTGGATGAAAATGTGAGTGTCGCGGATCTCAAAGGTGCGCTCGAGTTTTTCATGCACGAACTTTTCGGGCAGCAGACCGCGGTCCGGTTTCGTCCGCATTATTTTCCATTCACCGAACCAAGTTTCGAAATCGATGTGCAATCCAAGGCATTGAAAAGCGGCGAACAATGGATCGAGGTCGCCGGTTCGGGAATGGTGCACCCCGGTGTTTTTGAGGAAGTGAACAAAGCGCGCGGCGATGTCGCCTACGATCCGGAAAAGTGGACCGGTTATGCATTCGGCTTGGGCATGGACCGGCTTGCCATGATTTTGTTCGATATTCCAGACATCCGGCTTTTTGCCCAGAACGATCTGCGCTTTTTAAGGCAGTTTGCATGAAGACGGGGCCCACTTGCCCCACGGGCAAAATGCCTGTGCCATTATGAAATTCTCCGTTAATTGGTTGCGCGAATTTGTCGATCTGCCGCCGAGTGTCGATGCGCTCGCCGAGTTGCTCACGCTCGCCGGGGTCGAGATCGAGGGGACCGAGCCGCGTGGCGCGAACATCGACAAGGTCGTTGTCGCCCAGATTAACGCTTCTACTCAACATCCAAATGCCGATCGCCTCACCGTTTGCGAAGTGGACGATGGCAGCGGCATAAAACGCCAGATTGTCTGCGGCGCGACGAATTACAAAGTCGGCGACAAAGTTTCACTCGCGTTGCCCGGTGTAATGTTGCCGAACGGTTTGCAAATTCAGAAAAGCAAACTGCGCGGCGTCGAATCTGAAGGAATGCTCTGCAGCGCGAAAGAACTCGGCTTGGGCGAAGATGCCAGTGGACTTTTGATTCTCTCGCCTGATGCAAGAATCGGCGCGCGGATTGCCGATCTTTTCCCCGCGGATACAATCCTGGACGTCGAGATCACGCCTAATCGCGGTGATTTGTTGAGTCATTTCGGACTGGCGCGCGAGATCGCGGCTTTGACGAACAAAACTGTAGGGCAACCGCATCGGTTGCCGAACAACGCAAAGGCCGGCGGAGCGCCTGCTCTACAGCGGCAAGGCGTATCGATTTCCGCGCTGCGCGAATGTCCGTTCTACTCCGCACGCAAGATCGAGAATCTGAAAGTGGCTCCCAGCCCGGCTTGGCTGCGCGCCAAAATCGAGAGCGTCGGAATCCGCTCGATCAATAATATCGTCGATATCTCGAACTTTGTGATGCTCGAGCTCGGCCAACCCACGCACGCATTCGACGCCGATAAATTAAAAGGCGGCATCAACGTTCGCCTGGCGCGTGACGGCGAAATGTTTCTCGCACTCGACGGCAGGAACTATTCACTCACGCCGGAAAATCTGGTCATTGCCGATGAAGAGCGCGCAGTCGGAATCGGCGGCGTGATGGGCGGCGAGGAGACTGGCGTGATCGAATCGACGCGAAATATTCTTCTTGAGAGCGCTTATTTTTTGCCGGCAAGCATTCGGCGAACAGCGCGCAACTTAAATCTGCCGAGCGATGCGAGCTATCGATTCGAACGCGGCGTCGATCCCGGAATGATCTTGCGCGCGTCACAGCGGGCGACTGATCTCATTTGCGAAATTGCGCAGGGAGATCCAGCAAAAGAAACTGCCGTTGCAGGTGAGCTGCCGGAAAATCCACCGGAGGTTTGGTTGAGCTACAAAAAATGCGATCACGTGCTCGGAATTGCGATCAAACCAAAAGCAATCGACGAAATTCTGGAGCGGTTTGGGCTGAGCAAGAGTAAGAGCGGAGGCGCCACATGGAGCATTCCGAGTTATCGGCGCGATTTGCGGCGCGATGTCGATCTTATCGAGGAGGTGGTGCGCGCATACGGCGTGGAGAAAATTCCCGGCACCGACCGGAGCCGGTTCACGCCATCGAGCATCGCCGATGATTCGCACGATGTTGAATCTGCTCTACGCGGCGTGCTGGCGGCGCGAGGCTTGGCTGAGGTTCGTACGTTCAAATTGATTTCGCGCCACTCAATCGCTTTGGGTGAAAATGCGATCAAACTGCGCAATCCGCTTAGCGAAGATCACGTCGCGCTGCGACCCAGCTTGCTCACTGGCCTTCTCGACGTGCTCGATCGTAATGTGCGCGCCGGCGCGGGACACGTCGTCATCTTTGAGCTCGGCCGCGTTTTCATTCCGCCGACCGGAAAAGAGGAACGCCGTCTCGGCATTCTCCTCTGGGGAAACGCGAGGAGCACACCTCACTGGCGAGCACAAATGAACCGGAGCCTCGATTTTTTTGATTTGAAAGGCGCAATCGCATCGCTACCGATCGAACGCTTATCGTTTCGCCGGAATGAACAGCGCGATTTTGGGCTTGCCACTGAAGTTCTATCTGACGATCGGGTGATCGGTTTCGCGCGGCAACTTTCCGCGGCGCGCGCATCTGAAATAGGTGCTCCGGGCGCGATCGTTGTTGCAGAACTGCAGGTGGATTTTGTCCTGGAAAGGGAATCGGCAAAGACATTTCGCGACATCGAAAGATT
>Ga0209689_1003343_pt1 | contig 11850 bp, 15 predicted proteins | sample GraSoiAngelo_149_FD_187119 | JGI IMG/M metagenome (GOLD analysis project Ga0209689, IMG submission 187119) | Grasslands soil microbial communities from the Angelo Coastal Reserve, California, USA - 14_1009_09_30cm (SPAdes) (version 2) | ecosystem: Environmental > Terrestrial > Soil > Grasslands ...
CTGAACCTACCCGAATGAGTGAGGACCTTGTCGCCAGTTAGGACATCCTCGATTGGCACTATTCCCTTTGTAGTTATCACTGGTGTCCAAGTAGGGACGCACCTGCCGTAGTCAACAGCCGGCCAGATCTCCTTCTTGTTCTGAGGCTTTCCCTTCGGGAGGGGCTGCATCTCGATGGCGACCGCGACGCCGTCGCACGCGATCGCACAGAGCTGACAGCCGGTGCACTTGTCGAAGTATAGGATATGCCTCCCCTTAAAGCCGGGGAGACCCGTGCCGGTCTTCGGGTCGTACCGATATCCCGGGCCCTCAAGGTCGAGCTTCTGCTCTGGGTAGCTGAGTGTCATCCTGGGACGGAAGAAGTGGCGTACACCAGCCCAAGTCGCCACCAAGACACCCTTCACGAAAGACGCTGTTCCCATTTAGAGCGCCCCGATGCGGAAGATGCCGAGGGAGACGAGCAGCATCGTGAGAAAGATATTGGCGAACGACAGTACCAGCAAGCGCGTCCATCCTACCCGGATCATCAGGTCTATCCTTATCCTCGGCATAGTCCCCCTCGGAATCAGCATCGCCGTCATCACCAAGAAGGTCTTGAGGAGGAACCAGAGCTCGGGCGGGAGGAAGGAAGGCCCGAGCCATCCGCCCAGGAAGAAGGCCGTAAAGAGCCCTGATAGGGCGTAGAGTTTGATGTAGATTCCCAGAAATACCGCGCCGAATCCCATCCCGGTGTACTCGGTTACCCACCCCGCCACGAGCTCGGTGTCGGCCTCCGGCAGGTCGAAGGGAATCCTCTCAAGCTCTGCGAGGGAAGCGATGAAGAAGACTATCGCACCTATTGGTTGCAAGAGAATGTACCATATGCCTTCTTGGGAAACCACGACCTTCATTATATCAAGCGTGCCGGAGAGAATCACCACCCCGAGCAGGGAAAGGATCAACGGAATCTCGTAGGAGATCATCTGGTGCAATGCTCTGAGACCGCCCAGGAAAGGATACTTGCTGTTGCTCGCCCACCCCGCGAGAAGCGTGACAATCGGGAAGAAGCCGATGATCGCGAAGATCATGATCACGCCGATCGGGGGGTCCGCGAGGTATGTGTTTGGGCCGAGCGGGACAAGCGAGAGGAGGGCGCCAGCGATTGCCATCGAGGCGAAGGGGACTGACCAGAAGATCGGCTTGTCGACGGCGTTGGGCGTCACGAGTTCCTTGAAGAGCAACTTGACAAGGTCGGCGACCATCTGCAGGATACCCTCGTACTTCCCCGCGTATTGCGGTCCGACCCTGAGTTGCATCTTGGCGAGGAGCTTCCTCTCCCAGAGCATCGCGAAGAAGGTCACGAAGAGGGCCGCGAAGGTGAAACCCGGGAAGGTGGTCCAGATGAAGAGGCTGTGGAAGGGCTCCGTGCTGATGAGCTGGAGCTGGAGGCTGATCAGCTGGTCAGGGTGCACCGTGATTAAGCCGAAGACGTCGACCCCGAAATGAAAGACCGTGTCCAGGAGGTAGTAGACGGGAACGCCTACTAGAGGTAGAAAGAGGAGGACCCAGAAAACTATCTTCAGGATCCGCCTGATGAAATCCTCGAAGTTCGTGATTTCCTTCGTCAAGTGGTGTGCCGACCTTTTGTGGGCGCTCCGCTGACCTCTTATAAGTTAACCGCGAGTGATTCCGTCAAGACAGCGATTCCTGCCGCCGCCACATTACCGCAGAGCCTTGAAGAAGAAGTCAGAGATGAAGCTCTGAGCCGCCTCAAGGTCCGACGACCTTGAAAAGTGGATCTTCTGAAAGACAACGTGGTTGAGCATCCCGATCAGGCAGTCCGCCGCCCCGGAGGCATCGACCGTCCTGAAATTTCCCTTCTTCACGCCTGCCTCCACGAGAGAGGTCGCGACAGAGTGTATCTCGTCCAGTTCCTTGTTTATCCGCTCCGCGCTCTCCCGGTCCAGCTGCCCCGTGTCCCTCATGTAGAGCCCAGGGTCGAAGGCGCCCTCCGGGAAGGAGGTCAGATAGGTCTCTATGAAATTGACTATCCCCTGCCTCGGGCTGCTGGCGCTCGCTCTTTCCCTGAGCTTGTTGACGAACTCCTTCACGGTGAGCTTGTGGCTCACGACCGCGTTGAAGAGACCCTTCTTGCTTCCAAAGTAGTAGTAGATCATCGGCGGGGTCGTCCCCGCCTGCCTGCAGACGTCACGTATCGAGATGTTCGAGTATCCCTTTTGGCGAAAGAGCCTGCTCGCCACCTCAAGTATCCTCCCCGAGCTAACTCTCTCCTTCTGGGTCTGCACGGAAGAACCCTTGGGGACTCCCTTGACTTATTAATGCTCCGCGGTTTAACTAACGTTAATTAAACCGCATCCGTCCACGCTGACGCGCAAGCAGGATGTCCCCGTCCTCTGGAGTGATTATCGCTGGCTTCTAGGTCGAGGAGAGTCGCGACTGCCAGCCTCTTCGGCGTGATGATCTTCCTCGTGAAGGGTTTCCTTCCCAGCCCGACGGCCGACTTCCTAGTTGTCTTCGAGGCCCTACTGGTCGGGCTGAGCTTCCTGATACTGGGGAGGGGCGGTGCGACGTACGTCGAGCTGGTAAACGGGCTGCTCCAGACTCCGGTAAAGCTCTCACTCGCGCCATTCAGCATCCTCCTCGCGCTTTTCTTCGGAGTCCAGGTAGACGTCTACGCTTCGCTGCTAAAGGTCAGGAACTCCGAGGCGAGGGCGGGGCGACTCGTCGCGACCCTCTCCCTGAGTTCCGCTACAACCGGCGTGGTGGCCTACTACGCGACGGCCGTCGTCGAGAAGCTCGTCCCCAGCGACTTGAGCATCGGGCTGACAATCTTGATCTTCGGCGTCGTGAGCGGGGCCGCGGCAGGCTATCTAGCCGCCCGGATCTGGAACGGAAATCTCAGGTCTCGATTCCAGAGCTAGCAGCTATCTGCAGATGGTCACGAACGGGCGGGAGAACCGGACAAGGCTTAACACCATGACTGGCGAGGCCGAGTTAGTGCTCTCTCCATCATGGTGGACGTGTTAACCGTCCTGCTGATCTCCATCTTGGCGGGGCTCCTCGGTTCGCTCGTGGGCTTAGGTGGCTCCGTCATCACGACGCCGGCCCTTGTCGCCCTGGGGGTTCCCGTCAAGTACGCAATCGCGGCGGCGATGGTGACGATCATAGCGACATCGAGCGGCTCGGCATCCTCCTACGTGAAGGAGAAGATAGTCAACGTCAAGGCCGCGATGTACCTGGAGATGTTCACGATCGCGGGGGCGATTGCTGGGGCGAGCGTCACAAGCGTCGTTCCCGTGAAGCTACTCTACTTCTTCTTCGCCGCCTTCCTCCTGACTTCCTTCATCGGAATCGGGAGGCTTGGCAGGGATGAGGTTCAACCGGCCGTGAATCAGGACGGGCTGGCGAGGTGGCTCGAACTGGAAGGGAGCTACCACGATAAGAGTCTGGGTAAGGACGTCAACTACAAGCTCACGAGACCCGCTCTTGGGGGGGCCGGCATGTTCGTGGCGGGGATTGCCGCCGGGATGCTGGGGATAGGTGCAGGAGCGTTCAAGGTCTCGGTTCATGAATTGATACTCAAGATGCCATCTAAGGTCTCGACCACCACGAGCAGCTTCATCATAGGGATGACCGCGTTGGCGGGGGCGAGCGTCTACATCTTCTCGGGTTTGCTCTATCTGGACTTGGCAGCCCCCATGATGATCGGGACGACACTCGGGGCCTTCCTGGGAGGGAGGAGCTTGAACAGGATCAGGAGTTCGACACTCCACCGCCTCTTTCTTGTAGTCGTTCTCCTCGTCATGGTCGAGATGCTCTACAAGGGGGTAACAGCATGAAGGTCCGGGGACGCGACCTGGAGACGATAATCAGCTACATCCTGACGATTGGTGTCCTGGTTAGCCTCGCGGTCGAGGGCGTGGGGCTGGGCTACTACTACGCCACAACCGAGTCCCTGCAGGTCGATTTCACCAGCAGATGGCAGACGAGAGGGAACGACTTCTTCGCCTACGCATGGGGGACGCTGCTCTCCCTCGGGGAGGGGGCGACCCCCCTGAGTCTCATCGCGCTCGGAATCGTCCTCCTCATGGTCACACCCTACGTCAGGGTCCTCGCTTCGGTAGTCTACTTCACGGTTGAGAGAAACCCGAAGTATGCCTTGATATCTCTCTTCGTCCTTGCTGTTCTGACTATTAGCCTGAAGGCCCATTAGTCAAAGGATCTCGATCGAGCCCTGGGGGAAGCCGCTCTCGACGAGGATTTTAGCGGCGTTCTCTCTGTGGTCTCCCTGAAGAAGAATTATTCCGTCCTTGACGGTCCCGCCGGCGGCCAGCCCCTTCTTCATCTTCCTGGCCAGCTCGTGAAGGTCTCTTTCAGACATCTTCAGACCCTCCACCACGGTGGTTGGCTTCCCGAAGCGGCGCATCTCCATACGTATCTTGACACGAGCTTCTTCCCGGTCGAGTTCTGCGAGGATATCCTCGAAGCCCTCCTCGATGTCTTTACCGCTCACTGTTAGGTTGAGGATTGGTTTCACACCCTAATTAGTTTTCTATAAAACTGCTTAAAACCAGCACGCTTCCCTGAGGGAGAGGGCCTGTAGCTCAGAGCGTGGATTGCGAGCAATTCGGTTAGAGCGTCCGGCTCATAACCCCCTCGCGGGAGACCGGACGGTCGGGAGTTCGAATCTCCCCAGGCCCACCCCGAGTTCAACCTCTACCCATAGCCTTGACGAATTCCTGGTAGGCGACCTTCACCTCGTCGACCGCCCCTTCGTCCTCGAGGGTCGTGATGTCGCCGAGCTGACTCCCTGAGGCGACGGCCTTGATCAACCGCCTCATTATCTTCCCGCTCCTTGTCTTGGGGAGTCTCGTGACGAAGAAGACGTCCGAGGGCTCCGCGATGGCGCCGAACCTCTCCCTGACCCATCTCCTCAACTCCGCGGCGAGTTCGGGGGTGGGATGACGCCCCTCTTTCAGCACCGCGAAGGCTATCGGAGACTCTCCCTTCACGGGGTCGGGACGGGCGACGACGGCCGCCTCCGCGACGGCGGGGTGGGAGACGAGTGCCGACTCGAGTTCGTAAGTCCCAATCCTGTGACCCGCGACCTTTAGCACTTCGTCAGCCCTCCCGGCGACCCAGATGTATCCATCCACATCCTTGACGGCGTAGTCTCCCGCGTAGAAGTACCCCTTACCCGGAAACTTCTCGAAGTAGACCTGCGCGTATCGCTCCGGGTCTCCCCACATTCCCGTCGGGGGAGATGGCATTCCGGGGAAGGGCTTCTTGATCACCAGGAATCCCTTCTTCCCTTGGGGGACGGGGTCCCCCGCCTCATCGACGACGTCTGCATCGATGCCGGGGAGAGGCGGGCCGTTGGCGCCCGGCTTCAGCGGCACAAGCTTCGTTCCCGGCGCGTAGCTGATCATGATCCCCCCAGTCTCCGTCATCCACCACGTGGAGCCTACTGGACACCTCTTCCCGCCGACGTGCTCGAAGAGCCAGTACCACGCCGAGGGGTTGATCGGTTCGCCGACGCTGTGGATCAGCCTGAGTGTCGAGAGGTCGTGCTTCTTCACGGGGTCGTTGCCGAACTTCATGAGCATCCTCGTGGCGGTGGGCGTGGTGTAGAAGACGGTCACGCCGTATCTCTCGACTATCGACCACCACGTGTCGGGGGCGGGATGGTCGGGCGTCCCCTCGAACATCATCGTGGTGGCGCCCTCGATCAAAGGCCCAAAGACGATGTAGCTGTGGCCGGTCACCCAGCCTATATCGGCGGTGCAGTAGTAGACGTCGTCGTCCTTGATGTCGAATACCTCCTTCATCGTCGTGTGCAGCAACACAGCGTACCCTCCGTGGTCGTGGATTATCCCCTTCGGGCCACCGGTAGTCCCCGAGGTGTAGAGGACGTAGAGCGGATGGTCGCTCTCCAATCGTTCCGCCTCCACGCCGGAGGAGGGGGGTACCGCCGAAAGCAGGTCGTGCAGCCAGACGTCCCTCCCCTCACGCATCTTCACTTCGAGGCCCACCCGCCTGACGACGACCATGTTCTGGATTATCCCGGAGGAGGAGGCGGCCTGGTCGGCGGTCTCCTTCAACCTCAGCACCTTCCCTCTCCTGTAGAAGCCATCTGAGGTGATCAGGAGCTTGGCCCCGAGGTCCTTTATCCTCAGGGCCAGGTTGTCGGCGCTGAAGCCGCTGAAGACAGCGGTGAAGATGACGCCCAGCCTCGCGAGTGCGAGAAGTATTATCGGCAGCTCAGGGATCATCGGCATGTAGACGGCGGCCCTGTCCCCGCGCGCTAGACCGAGTCTATTTCGTAGGGCGAAAGCGACTCGATTGACTTCTCTCCAGAGGTCGTAGTAGGTGTACTTCCTCACCTCCTTCGGGTTGCCTGCTTCGTCACGCGGCTCTCCCTCCCAGATGAGAGCGACCTTGTTCTTCCTCGAGCCCTTCACGTGCCTGTCCAGGCAGAGGTGAGAAATGTTGGTCTTGGCGCCGGGGAACCACCTCGTTACGTACGGATGCTCTCCCCCTTCGAGGACAGCCCTCCAGGGCTGGAACCACTCCAGCTCCCTCGCTGCATTCGCCCAGAACTCCTGGAAGTTCTCGACGGTGCCTCTGAGGTATCTCTGATTCTCCTTGATTGTCGTACCTCTCTTGGCCCAGTTGGGGAGTTCGATCCTATCTTCGAAGGGCAGCGCCTCCCCGACGAAGGTGACCTCTTCCATCTACCATAACATCGCCGCCTTCCGATATAAGAGTGCACCGAAGCCAGGTGAGAAGGTTCCGCCCGTCGTCAGCCTCGCCGGCTCGAAGCGTCTGACCTTTCCTTCAGGTCTGGCAGAGGACTGAAGTGCTCGTGAACGATTTTCCACCCGTTCGGAAAACTCGAGAGAACCATCGTGACCCTCGACTTCGAACCGACGGACCTCCCCTCGAAGGAGTAGTCGTTGACGAAGATTCCCTTGTAGGTCAGGTAGAAGGTTGCGATGGCGACGCTATCAATGAGGTCAACCCTCAACTCCTCCACCTTGTAGTCGTAGTCTGAGATGTTGGCGAAAGCCGCCTGCTCGTAGACGAAGGCCTCATCAGAGTCCTGCCTGGTGTATGGTGGATTCTCGTCGAACTTGGAGAAGTCACGAGGAGCGTGAAACTCGCCGAGAGTGGTCAGGTCCTTGTTCTTTCCGGCCTCGAAGAAGGCGAAGATGACTGAAGCGACGTCCTTCTTTGTCTTGTCGAGCTGCCAAGGCTGCAATCTGCTTCGTGAAGGCGGAGGGTGGCTTAAATTGATGCCCCCTCGGGAGAATCTTCGATTAAGCCTCCGGCCTTGCTGCAGAAACCGGGAGCCGCGACGCTCCTACCTACCCCTACCTCTCGATCTCGTATTTCGGTATGTTGTGCTCGAGCCTCAGGTGCTCTTCGTAGACGAGCTTGTCGAACTCAGATAGCTCTGCGAGTTGGGAGATTAGGATGCAGAAGGCGCATGGCTCCCAGGTGAGCTGTTCTAACCGCAATTTCTCTTAGCCTCTGGGGGATGATGTTTCTCGATGCATATACGCAAACTGGACGATTGCTATCTGACTTTCCTAGTACTTCTGGGATTCGGTATTGAATAGTTTGCAGGTCTTTCCTGTGTTTCCAACCCGAGAATGGTGGGGGGAGCGGCGGCCGACTCGGCTAGTATCTTATCTTGACAATCTGCAACCTTCAACCCTCTGTTCTACTCCCTGCGGAAGCCCCTCTCGAAGGGAGAGACTTTACCTGAGGGCGGGGAGGGTAAACGCGAAGACCGCCCCACTCTTGCTAGGGACAGAGCTGTTTCTCGCCTGGATTGTTCCGCCGTGCGCCTCTATTATCTTCTTGCAGATGAACAGACCGAGCCCCGTGCCGCTCGGTGACCGCGAAGCGAACTTCGAGAACAGCACCGGGAAAAGCTGAGGGTCGATGCCGGGCCCGTCGTCGTGCACACGCACGACTATCTCCCTCCCCACCCTCTCCGAGGTGACCAGTATCTGCCCCTCCTGCGTGAACTTGATGGCATTGTCCAACAGGTTGACGACTACCTGCCCCATCCTGCTCTCATCGGCGAAGACCGGGAGATTGGTGGTCTGCGGCACGAACACGATTCGAAGGTTTCGCCTTTCGATCGTGTGCTCCTCGTCCTCGATCATCTGACTGATCAGCGTGTTCAGGTCGAACTCCTCCTTATTGATCGTCAGCGAATTGCTGTCTATCTTCGTCGCGCTGAGGATGTTCTCCGAGAGCTGCTGAAGTCTCACGGCATTTCGAAATATCGTATCGAGTTCCCTGGAGCCAGTCGTCATTTTGTCTCGCAGAAGCTCCGCGTTCGCCAGGATCGGCAGGATTGGCGTTCGGAGCTCGTGCGCCGCGACGTTGAGGAACTCGTGCTGCTGCACCAGCTGCCTCTGGAGAGACTTGACCATCTCCGACATCGAGGCCCTCCTCTCCCTTTCAAGGTATGAGCCGCTGACTACCGGGTCGCGAATCGCCTCGGTCAGCCTCTTGTCCGTTACCGTCGACTGCCTGAGAACCCGGACGAACTCCTCGAGCGCCTGCAGGCCGCGGCTCACCCTGAGATGGACCTCCCTGTTTACAGTCTCTCTCCTCATCTGCGTCCTGACGGATTCGTGCCTCGAGCGAACCGCCTTCATTGTCGCGTTGAGACTAGCGGATATCTCTGCCATCTTCTCGTTTCTCCTACGAATGACCTCGACGTGGACGGCGAGCGCCTTCCGCTTCATCTCAGCGATCCTCTTCGCCGTCTCGGAGGCCATCGCCAGCTGCTGGGTCCGAACGCTCTCCTGCCGAGTGCCAGCGGAGGTACCGTTATTCATTCGAACGCGCCTTCCTGACCTTGCTGAAGAGGATCTCGACGACGGAGTTCTTCTCCACGACAGACTTGATTTTGATGTCGCTCGGTGCTAGTTTGCAGGGGATTTCTCGAGAGTAGGTAGTGCCTCCCTTCGTTATTTCTATTCGAAGAAGACGATCCCTGACGCCGACCTTGACGTCCCTGGACCTTATGCCGGGGAGAAGTACTATCACCCTCAAGCCGTCTTTCTCGTCGATGACGTCGACCAGGGGCGTCTGCTCAGCCTGTTCTGGATACGCCCGCGGCGCCTCTCGATTAGTTGTCGAATCGAGGAGACCCACCTTCAATGAAAAGCTGCCAGTTATCGCCCCATGAGTGACTCGACGTTTCTTGACCGCGGTCTCTCCCGAATCCTGGACGCTGCCGAGTATGCCGAGCAGGACACGCTCCAATTCATCGAAAAGGTCGGGAAAGTCGGCCATCAGGTTGCGCCTCCAGGGAGTGAATAGCTTTGCCCCATGGAGAGCTTCTTAAGCTCGCCAAGAATCTCTCGGCTCTGTCTTTCGTACTCCTCTCCGTCGATGAGGCCACTCTCGTACGCAACCTCCAGTCGGGCGATCCCCGACCTGAGGAACCCAACTCGTTCCTGCGATTCCTGCATGAGTGCCATACGGTTGCACTCGTCGACAACGGCCTGAAGGGCCAGCTTCATCACCAGGTATTCGATTATCATGGCTTCCTCTAGCAGAAGGAGTACGGGGCCCAAGGTCCGCTCGTGTGCACGATCAGCCCTTCCCCCCCAAAGTCTTTCCTCACTGCTTCAACCTCCTTCTGAAAACGCTCCACCTCTCTGCGGTTGATAAGGTAAGCTGCGTTCAAGATAATCTGCTCATGGTCAGACTTCAGGACTGTCCGCTCGTCGGCGGGCGCGCCGAGTCTCGTGTAGATTTGCTGGCTGAGATCCTCAATCTTCTTGTAGAGTTGGTTCTTTATGGCTTCCTCCATCTTCAACCTAAGGAGGTACGAAGTCCCCCTCCCGGATTTCGGCAACTTCTTCCTCGTCGCCACGACCTCCTCTGAATCGGCCTCCACAGACTGCCTTATCCTCTTCAATCCGGAATCGTTGAGAATCACCTTTACCCCGAATTCGTCCCTGTCCTTGAGCTTGTGCAGTTTTGTACGATAACTCTCGTAGGACTTCGAGAGCATCTTCTTCACCCCTTCCTCTGTCTTGAAGATGATCCCGAACCTGACAGGGAGGGCGGTTCCGATTCCCCGGGCAAGATCCACGACTTTCTGGTGGACGAGAATGTTCACTAGATTAGACTCTATCTCGCTGAACGGGACGGGACTGATAACCGCACCGACGCTCTCGTAGGGCAGGACACGGACCTCTCCTCCCTGTATTCCGACTTTCCCGAGGTTCCTCGTCTCCGCACCATCGAGGATGCAGTAGAGGTACCTGCCTTCAGTCACCGACGACCACCCGCCACGCTCGCGAGCTTTCGCCTCTTTCCGTGTATGGGGTATAGGACCGCGAGGAGGTCGAGGCCGACGAGGTCGATGTCTGAGACAGCAATCCTAATTTGACCAGCCGCCACGACACCCTTCTCCAGCAATTTTTGGAGAAGGTCTGCGAGCGAGACCGTGTCAAGGTCTCGGTTTCCCGTCCGGAGAAGAGCCCCCAGTCCGGCCCTGAGCTCCTCAGGCTTCACGCCAAACTCGCGTGCGATTTCGAGGAGTCGCGTGTTGAGCTGCATGAAAGCGAGGCCCAGCCGTTCGACCTCCTCATCGGTGAGGCTGCCCGAATCGGCCCTCCTGAGGGCCTGCTTCTCCAGGACCTGCCTCAGTACTTCGACGACCGTGAGGACGAGTCTGGCGAGGCCGTTGTCAAGCTTGCCCTCCCCTGGGGCGAGGTTAATCCGTCCGGGCGTCTCAAGCTGTCTTTGAGTCTTCGTCGACGGCAAACGTCAGGACACCACCTTGTAGTTCCTGAGTGTCGAGAGGCGGCTCGGGGCTTTTTCCTGGAGCCTCTCTCCTCCCTTCGATTCCGTCTCCCACGGGAGCCTGAGCCCGTACCGCTTTGCGGTCTCCAGCGAGGCGATCACGAGATTTATCTTCAGTGAAAGTAGCTCGACCTTTCCGACACTCAGTGAGATATCTCCGTTTATGACTATCCCTTTGTCGAGTATCCTGTCGAGGAGGTCGACCAGCGAGAGGTCTCTTCGGGGCTCCAGCTTAAGCGACATTTTCACTCACACTCTCGCGCCTCATCCTGCAATACCCACATATGCCTCTGTCCTTGAACCAGTGCTTGCTGCAGAAACCCTCTATATTGCTCGCCCCGATCGTCTTGGAGAGATAGACCTTCGCTATATCGTAGGGTGTTCCCCTGTGGCACTCGGGGCAGCGGTTGAAGATCCATCCCCGTTGCATGGCTTCTTCCAGCCCGACTCCCTCGTACTTACCGCAGACAAGGCAGATGGCCAATTTACGGCAGCTCCCCCTCCGTTAGCCGGTCGAGGCTGTTGCAGTCTCTTCGAGTGGTAATGGTGCCGAGAGACCCATGGCCGCCGCATATCGCAGGAAGGTATCGATACCTGCGACTATGATCCTCGCTCTGATGACCAGTATCTCGATTCCAACCAAAGCCACGGACACGTTTGCGTCGATGACCAGCCCCTTGTCAAGTACTCGGTCAAGGAGGTCGTAAATGCTAAGCAAGGGCCTGTAGGCCTGTGGGGACAGTTGCTGAGACATAGGGCAATGCTAGAAACTTCTTCTATAAAAAGGGGCGTGGTAGATTGTTCTAGAGGGTGTCTGCACTTATGCCTGAGAATGCACCCGCTTGTTACGCGCGATTAATGCGAAAGAACTGAGAGATAGGGAATTCCTTTTGTGAGATTTCCTACTCCCATCGCCGGATGCGGTTAAGGCAGACTTTGGGGTGGTCAAGGTCGTCGGAATGTATCGCTGACTCGAGCCGGTGCTGTACCGGTAACGAAGGCAGT
>Ga0209689_1003344_pt1 | contig 11848 bp, 9 predicted proteins | sample GraSoiAngelo_149_FD_187119 | JGI IMG/M metagenome (GOLD analysis project Ga0209689, IMG submission 187119) | Grasslands soil microbial communities from the Angelo Coastal Reserve, California, USA - 14_1009_09_30cm (SPAdes) (version 2) | ecosystem: Environmental > Terrestrial > Soil > Grasslands ...
CTTGTGGGAGTGGACGGCACGGCTCGACTCAACGGGCTCAACCTGTCGCCTGGCCACTGCGCGCGCATCCGGCGCATCGTGATCGTCGCGTGCGGCACGTCCTGGCACGCCGGCCTCGTAGGCCGCTGCATCCTCGAGGAGCTCACGGGCATTCCGGTCGAGGTGGAGTATGCGTCGGAGTACCGCTACCGCCGGCAGCTGCGGGTGCCCGGCACGCTCACCGTCGCGATCTCACAGTCGGGCGAGACCGCGGACACGCTCGAGGCGATCCGCGCGGCGCGCGCGGCGGGCTCCATGGTGATCGGGATCGTCAACGTCGTGGGCAGCTCCATCGCTCGCGAAACGGACGGCGGGATCTATCTCCACGCGGGCCCGGAGATCGGGGTCGCGTCCACGAAGGCGTTCACGTCGCAGATCGTCGCGCTGCTGTTGCTCGGGCTCCATCTCGGCCGGCGGCGCGAGCAGCTCGACGTCGAGGATGGACAGCGACTCGTCGCCGAGCTGCGGGCCCTGCCCGACCTTGTGGCCCGCACGCTCGAGCTCGAGCCCCAGGTGCGGGAGCTCGCCACGCAGTACGCCGACGCGCGCAACGCGCTCTATCTCGGCCGGGGGGTGAACTTTCCCGTTGCGCTCGAAGGCGCCCTGAAGCTCAAGGAGATCTCCTACATCCACGCGGAAGGCTATCCCGCGGCGGAGATGAAGCACGGGCCCATTGCGCTGATCGACGAGGACATGCCGGTCGTGTTCCTCGCGCCCAAGGACCAGGTATACGCGAAGGCCCTCTCCAACATGCAAGAGGTGAAGGCGCGAGGAGGTCACATCATCGCGATCACGACCGAGGGGAACGGCGACCTGCGCCATCTGGCCGACCAGCAGTTGCGGGTTCCCGCGTGCCCGGCCCTGCTGTCACCGGTGCTCACGGTCATCCCGCTCCAGCTCCTGGCTTACCACATCGCCGTGCTCCGGGGATGCGACGTGGACCGCCCCCGTAACCTGGCGAAGAGCGTGACCGTGGAATGAAGCGGTAACGATGCGAATCCTCTCCGTCGTCGGCGCCCGCCCGAACTTCATGAAGCTGGCACCCGTGGACCGGGAGCTGGCCAAGCGCCGGGACATCGAGCACGTCATCGTGCACACGGGCCAGCACTACGATCCGGAGATGTCGGCTGCGTTCTTCGAGCAGCTGTGGATTCCCGCGCCCGACTATCACCTTGATGTCGGCTCGGGCTCGCACGCGCAACAGACGGCTCGCGTCATGCAGCGGCTCGAGCCGATCCTGACAGAGCTCCAACCCGCCTTGGTCCTCGTCTACGGCGACGTGAACTCGACCGTCGCGGCCGCGCTCACCGCGGCCAAGCTCGGGCTCCGCGTGGGACACGTCGAGGCAGGGTTGCGAAGCCGCGACTGGTCGATGCCGGAGGAGATCAATCGGGTCGTGACGGACCGGCTGTCCGATGTTCTGTTCGCGCCGTCGCGGGACGCCCTGGCAAACCTCGCGCTCGAGGGAATCCCAGCGGAGCGGGTCCAGTTCGTCGGCAACGTCATGATCGATGCGCTGTCCTGGGCGCTCCCCCTCGCGCAGGCGCTGGACGCACCCGCGCGACACGGCGTGGCCGGCGCCCCCTACGCCGTCGTGACGCTACACCGCCCGACGAATGTCGACGAGCCGGCGGTGCTGCACGAGCTCTGCCAAGCTCTCGAGCGGCTGGGAAGCGAGATGGCCGTGCTGTTCCCCGTTCATCCGCGGACGCGGGACCGGCTGCGTGCCCTGGACGCACGGCGCAACGGCGGCGACCTGCGGCTGCTCGAGCCGCTGGGCTACGTGGAGATGTTGAGTCTCGTGGCCGGCGCGGAGCTGGTCATCACGGATTCCGGCGGCCTCCAAGAGGAAACGACTTTCCTCGGCGTGCCCTGTCTGACCGTGCGGGCGAACACCGAGCGCCCGGTCACCTGTCTGCATGGCACCAACCGGTTGGTGGCTCCCCGCTGCGACGCCATCCTCGCAGCGGCCGCGCGCGCACGGGGCCGGCGCTCGCCCGCCCGGCCCCTGATTGAGCGCTGGGACGGACGGACCGCGGAGCGGATCGCACGGGTGGTGTGCGACGGTGTGCGCTACGACGCCGACGAGGCGGAGTCGAGTGCGGCTGCGGCCCCGCGCCAGACGCGTCGCGCCGTCGCTCTCCCGCAGCCATCCGTTGTGGTTTGAGCCGGTCGCGGTCGTCCGGTGTGAGCGACGAGCCATCGAACTGGGAGTCGGTATGGCGGTCACGGTGACCGCGGTGTCAGTGTCTGACCCGAGGAGGTGATGGTTTGACGAGCGACCAGCACTGCGCGGGGAGCGGACCGCACGCCGCTCCCCGCGGCGCCGCGTCGGCCCGGGATTCCACCCGGGCCTTTTTGTTGCGCGGTCGCGGCGCGTGGTTTGGTGCACCCGCGCGCCACGCTGTAGGAGGAAACTGTTGCGGCGCCACTGGTGCGACCCTGCGACGGAGTCGTTAACCCCTGCCCGAGCAACAACATGCGGAGCCCCGCATGGTGGCATCCCGTTTGCGTTTGGCAGCCGCGGATCGGCATCTGCGAAACCACCGGACGCGGAGGTGAACGTCATGTGCAAACTCAGAAACCTCAGGTTGCTGACGACCCTGGGGGCAGGAGCCGTGGTCGCGCTGGTGGCCGCGGCGTGTAGCGACCAGACCAGCCTCAACACGGCGACGCAGCGCCCGAACTTCTGGGTGGGGCCGCCACCGCAGTGCCCCGCCGGGAAGTGGACGGGCGGCGGGCGCATCGACCCGACAGGCGATGCGAGCCGCACGGCACCCAACGACGATATGGCAGATGAAACATCCGGACCTCAACCCAAACCCCCGGACCCGCCCCCCTTCATAACGGGGAAGGTCACCTTCGGGTTCAACGTCTTTCTCGGAACGGATGCGGATCAGAACTGCATCGTGACCAAGGGCGAGATCGAAGTCAACCATCACCCGGCGAAGACCAGCTGGCACGTGTCTATCCACCACGGGGTCGATGATTTCGACGGTAAGGTCGTCTTTGCCGCGGTGTTCCCCGATAACAGTGGCAGGGGCTTCTGTGTCGTCGTGGGTCTGCCCGATAAGCCCGAGGATGCTACGTCACCGCCCCCGACGGGCTTCGTGACGGCGCGCGTCAACGGGCAGCATGGCTTTGAGAAGGTGCAATTCGAGGGTTGCGACAACGATCGCGGCCGGGCACAGAGCGGCCGCATCAACGGGTTCCACGTCGATGCGATGCGGTGGCGGAGCGCCGGTACTGCCAGTGGAGATCCGGGAGATACGGGCCTCACGTACCTGACGGGCGGCAATATCGTTGAGCACGGGTCGTGAACGGGCGGCACCATCCAAGGTCATTAGCGCACTAGGAATCAAGGAAGGAGTCACTGATGAACGGCAAGACAATGCATTGGGTGAACCGCCTCGCGGCCCTGGGGCTCGCCGTCGTGCTGACGGCCGGGTTCGCGGTGGCGGGCGGCGCCCAGTCCGTGGGCGGCCAGGCGTACAGCACGTACGTCAACACGCCGCTCGGTTCCAGCGGTCAGACGCCGCTAGCGGTGCTGCCGGCTGTTTTCGGCACCGACGGCGCCGAGGCGGACGCCGAAGGGAGTGCGCTGAACGTCGCGGGCGCCCTCTCGTCCGATTTCCTCAACAGCATCACGTCGGGCGAAATCGGGACGGCAGAGTCGGGCGCGCAGAGCACCGCGAGCGCCGCGAGCATCAACATCCTGAACGGGCTGATCACGGCGGATGAAGTGGTCGCCAACGTCATGAGCAGCGTCGGCCAGGACGGTGCGTTCAGCAACGCCGATGGCTCGACGTTCACGAACCTGGCGATCGCTGGCGTGGGGTCGCTCTCGGGCGATCAGCCGGTGGCTCCGAACACCAACATCAGCTTGCCCGGGGTCGGCTACGTAGTGCTGAACGAGCAAATCCCCTCGGGTGACGGCGTCACGAGCAGCGGCCTGACGGTAAACATGATCCACGTGTACCTGCAGAGCCTGACCGGCGGCACCTGCACGCTGTTGGGCTGTCTCCCCGGGGTGCCGACGACGACCGGCGAGATCGTTGTCGGGTCGGCGGCGAGCTCCGTGCAATAGAGCTGGTGGACGAGGGGCCCCAGGAGCATCCTGGAAGCCCAGGCAGGACATAGGTGGGGAGCGCGGGCCAACTGAGTTGACCATCGCGGATTGCGTTCTTCCGCTTCGCGGCGCGAAGCGGAGGAATCCCGATGGGGGCCCACGCTCCCTGCGCCCTGTTTTGATGCACGCTGGAAAAGGGTGCCGCCCTAATTTGCCACTCGGCGCCGTTTTTTGACTCCCGAAGCAAATCGCAACATGTTGTAGATAAATTGCTTAACTAGATGTTTTCTGGGGCAGCCGCTGGCACTTCCCTTGCTGTTGCGTCGCAGCAACATTCGACAGCACAGGAACGCACCCATGGCTACCAGGTCGAAGGATCGCCCGTCCCCTCCCGCTGGTTTTCCAACCCAGACGCAGGACACCGCCACGCTGTTACGCGAGCTCGTCGCCCATCTGCGACAGAATCGCACACAGTTACGCGAGGAGTGGGCACGCCGCATCACCCGGGCCCAGCTGCTGACCGCGATGACCGAAGCGGAGATCTTCGCGGAGGCGACCTCGGTGTACGACAACTACGTCGAGGCGCTGGAGACGGGGACGTTCGAGGCACTGCAGGCCTACGCGCGCAACCTCTCCGAGCGCATCATCCCGCGAGGGGTGGAGACGCACGAAGTGGTCGGGATCGTGCTGCTGCTGCGCGACGTGCTCGCCCGCTCGCTGTTCGCCAAGTACCACGAGGACTTCGATAAACTCAACCGCATTCTCGACGCCTATGAGCCCGCCGCGAACCGGGTCGCGAACACGGTGGCCGTGGGCTTCGTGCAGGAGCGTGAGCGCATCATCCGGCAGCAGCAGGAGGCGATCCGCGAGCTGTCGACGCCGGTGCTGCAGGTGCGTGAGCGTCTCCTGATTCTCCCGATCATCGGCGTGATCGACCCGCAGCGCGCGCGACAGCTGACCGAGCAACTGTTGCGGGCGATCCGGACGAACCGGGCGAAAGTGGTCGTGATCGACATCACCGGCGTGGCGGCCATGGACTCGAACGTCGCGAACCATCTCGTGCAGACGGTCGAAGCGTCCCGCCTGCTCGGCGGCACCGTGATCGTGACCGGCCTCTCACCCGAGATCGCCCAAACGCTCGTAACGATCGGCGTGGACCTGAGCGAGATGGCGACCGTCGGCGACCTGCAGGGTGGCATCGAGGAGGCGGAGCGGTTGCTGGGCTACAAGGTCGTGCCGTTGGAGGAGCTGGCCCCGAAGGCGTGAACCCGCAGCCCACTCCGTAAGCGGAGGCGATGTGGAAGTTCCGATTCTCAAACAGGGCCACTACCTCATCGCGTCCATCCAATCGGCGCTGACCGATGCCGACCTCTCGCAGCTGCGGGAGGCGCTGATCGAGCGGGTGGGGCGCTTCCGCGCCCGCGGCGTCATCGTGGACGTGACGGCACTGGACGTAATGGACTCCTTTGCCGTGCGCACGCTGCGCGACATCGCGCACATGGCCCGCCTGCGCGGCGCCGAGACCGTCATCGTCGGGATCCAGCCCGAGGTCGCCTTCGCGATGGTCCAGCTCGGCCTCACGCTCAAGGGCGTCGCGACCGCGCTCGATCTCGAGGAAGGGCTGGCCTTCCTCGACGGGGTCGCCCGCGAGCGCATCGAGCGCGGCCAGGGGCGCGTCGATCGTGCCTGACGAGCTGCTGGTTCCGATTGCGTCCGACGTGGATGTGGTCACCGCGCGCCAGCAGGGCCGGAGCGTGGCCGCGAACGCCGGTTTCTCCAGTGGCGACCAGACGGTCATCGCTGCCGCGATCTCGGAGCTCGCGCGCAACATTCTCATGTACGCGAGGCGCGGCGAGATCGCCATCAACGTGATCAGTAATGGCGACCGCCAAGGCCTGGTCGTGGTCGCGCGCGATCAGGGACCGGGCATCCCTGACGTCGGGCGCGCTTTGCAGGACGGGTACTCCACCTCGGGCGGGCTCGGTCTGGGTCTCCCCGGCGCGAGACGGCTGATGGATGAGTTCGACGTCTCGTCGGTCGTCGGGAAGGGGACGACCGTCACCATGAAGAAGTGGCGGCACCTGAGCTCCTGAGGCGGTCGTGCACCGTGCCGCCCTGATCGACTGGGGAGTCGCCACGCTGATGCTCGCCGGCGAGCAGGAATCGGGCGACCTCCACCTCATAAAGCCCGTCGGAACAGGCGTCCTGGTCTCCGTGGTGGACGGCCTTGGTCACGGCGCCGAGGCCGCCGCCGCGGCCCGCGCAGCCGTGGCCGCGCTGAATCGACATGCGCAGGAATCCGTGCTGCCGTTGCTGCAGCGCTGCCATCAGGCGCTCGCGGGGACCCGCGGGGTGGTGGTGAGCGTCGCTCTGTTCGATCGCGCGGACGGCTCCATGACCTGGCTGGGCGTCGGCAATGTCGAAGGTGTCCTGCTCTACGCCGACTCGGGCCGGCGCCGGGGCCGCGAGCGCCTGGTGACGCGCGGCGGCATCGTGGGCTCGGAGCTCCCGCCGCTCCGGGCGGAGGTTCTCGCCGTGGCCCCGGGGGACACCCTCATTCTCGCCACCGACGGGATCCGGAGCGGCTTCGCCGACGATCTGGCGATCGACGGGCCGCCGCAGCAGCTGGCCGACCAGATCCTCGCGCGGTCGGGCAAGGGTACGGATGACGCACTCGTGCTGGTCGCGCGCTACCTCGGGGACGCCGGAGCGAAGGGATGAAGCCACCGGTCTCGATGGAGCCGTCGCCGTCGCCTGCGGCACAACGCCGAGCCCAGCCCGGCCCCTTGCGCGTGCTCGTGGTCGCGGGGGAAGGCAGCGGTGGCCTGCTGCAGAGCCTGCGGCAATGGGCTCCCGACCTGGCGATCGAGGTGGAGGCCGCCCCGGACCTGCCCCGGGCGGTGCGTCAGCTCGCGGCGCAGCGCTGGGACATCGTCCTCGCGGTCCTGGGCGAGCGGGCCGACGACGATGTGACCTGGTGGGTGGAGGCGCTGCGCGGTGCCGCGGGGAGCCCACAGCTCCTGACCGCCGCGCACCGGCCCTCCATGGGCCTGGTGCTGCGGGCAGAGAAGCTGGGCGTGCTCGACCTGCTGTCGCTGCCCGCCCGCCGGGAGGACTTGCAGCGCGCGCTCGAGCGGGTGCGCGCGGTCGCCACCGAGGTCCCGCTCCCGCTGCCGGAGGCGGAGCCCCACGCCGTCGGCCCCTACGCCCTGGTCGGGCAGAGCCCCGCGATGCTCGAGGTCTACAAGCTGATGGCACGGGTCGCGCAGAGCAGCGCGACTGTCCTCGTCCAAGGCGAGTCGGGGACGGGGAAGGAAGTCATCGCCCGCGCCATCCACTTGAACGGCGCCAAGGCGTCCGGGCCGTTCGTCGCGGTCAACTGCGCGGCGATCCCGGAGAACCTGCTCGAAAGCGAGTTGTTCGGGCACGAGAAGGGCGCGTTCACGGGCGCCGTCACGCGCAAGACCGGCCGGTTCGAGCAGGCGGCGAACGGAACCCTGTTCCTCGACGAAATCGTCGACATGAGCCTCGCGCTCCAGGCGAAGATCCTGCGCGCGGTGCAGGAGCGCGAGATCGAGCGCGTGGGCGGCACGGACACGATTCCGGTGGACGTCCGGCTCATCGCGGCCACCAACCGCGACTTGAACGAAGCGATCAAGCAGGGCCGTTTCCGCGAGGACCTGTATTACCGGCTGGCCGTGGTCACGATCCGCCTGCCCACGCTCGCCGAGCGCGGCGATGATCTCGTGCTGCTCACCGCTTACTTCGTGCGGCACTTCGCCGAGCGGTACGGGAAGCGCATCGGGGCGATCTCGGACCGGGCACTGGACCTGCTGCGCAACCACACCTGGGTGGGGAACGTGCGGGAGCTGCGCAACGTGATCGAGCGCGCGGTGATCGTCGCGACGGACGAGACGCTGCGGGTGGAGCACTTGCCGGACGAGCTCCGGGGTGAAGAGGCCGCGCTCCCCGACCGGCCGTCGGGCGCCCACCTGACGCTGGCCGAAGTCGAATCCCGCCACATCGCCCGCGTCCTGGCTCGCACCAAAAATCAGATCGGGGCGGCGGCGGAGGTCCTCGGCATCCACCGCAACACCCTGACCCGCAAGATGAAGGAGTACGGCCTGTGAGGGAGCCGCTGGTCCAGGGAGTCCCCCCGCTGCGGGTCGAGAAGGCCCTCGCGCTGCTCCCTGATCTCGAGGCACTCGCGCCCTTGCGCTCCCTCCTCGTGTCGATTTCCCGACCCGACGAGCGGGCGCTCTGGTCGAGCTCCGGCCCGTACCTCACGCTGGGGAAGCGCGGCGTGCAGCCGGAAGAACTGCGGCGCCGCATCCCGCAGGTGTTTCATCGCATCGCGGGTCACCTCGAGGCGCTGTTCACGGCGTACGTGGAGGCGCTCGAGTGCCAGCAGCGTGGCGACGGGGTAGGGGCGGTGGAAGCCTTGTTGACGGCGGGGCGCTTGGAGGAGGGCGTTGGTCGGGTCGCGCAGGCGCTCGAGTGGTACGCCGTGGCGCTGCGCGTCTCCCAAGGCTTGCAGGACCGGCATCCGGAGGTCGAGACCCTCCAAGCGCTGGGGCGGGCGTGCCTGCGGCTGGGCATGTACGCCGAGGGCGCGCGCCACTACCAGCGCTGTCTCGCGCTGGCGGAGGCTGAATTCGACCAGGCCGCGGCGATCGCCGCGTGCGAGGGGTTGGGCAAGATCGCGCAGGCCCAGGTGGAGTGGGTGGGCGCCGAGGCGTGGTACGCGCGCGGGGTGCGGCTCGCCGAGGCCTCAGGGGACCAGCGGCGCATCGGCAGCTTGCTGCACGAGTTGGCCACGCTGGCGTGCCGCAAGGGCGATCTCGCCGCCGCCGGCGACTACCTGCGGCGCGCGCGGGCGCTGTTCGAGCCGCTGACCGAGGCGCTTCCGATGGCGCAGGTGCTCGACACCCAGGGGCAGCTCGACGTGCAGCTCGGGCGACAGCAGGCGGCCGCCGCCGCGTACCGCGAGGCGCTGGCTTGGCTGCAACGGGCGCCACGCGAGCCCAGCCTCGAGTCGGGCATCCGCCTCAACCTGGCCAGGCTGCATCTCGAGGCGGGTCGTTTTCTCGAGGCGGAGGAGGAGCTGCGGCGCGCCGAGCAGCTCGCGATCGGCGACACCCTGATGCGCCAGCTCGTGGAGATTTACACTATGCTCGGCGCGCTGCGCGGACGACAGCTCGACGAAACCGGATTCGTGTTCTTCGAGCAGGCGATCGAGCTGTCTCGGACGGTCGAGCCCTCGTCCCTCGCCGAGGCGCAGGTGTACGAGGAGTACGGGCTGTTTCAGCTCCGGCTGGGCGATCGGGAAACGGCCCGGGCCTATCTCGAGCGGGCCCGGGACATCTACGAGTCGACCGGCGGCGCCACGGAGCTCGAACACGTGCGCAAGGAGCTCCAGCAGCTCAGCGCCTGAGGTTGAGCGACCGATCGTGTGCGCCTGGACCTGCAGCGCCGATGGGATACGTGCGAACCTACACCTGGCGTCCTCGTGGCCGAGCTGATCGACGTTCTCGCTGAAGCGCTGGCCGGACGCTACGCTTTGCAGCGGCAACTGGGCCACGGGCTCACGGCGACCGTGTTCCTCGCCGAGGACCTCAAGCACCACCGGCCCGTCGCCATCAAAGTGCTCCACCCCGAGCTCGCCGCGGCGCTCGGCACCGAGCGTTTCCTGCGCGAGATCGAGATCGCCTCCTGGTTGCAGCATCCCCACATTCTGTCGCTGTACGATTCGGGGGCCGCGGCGGGTTCTCTCTACTACGTCATGCCCTACGTGGAGGGAGAGTCGCTGCGGGGGCGTCTGGAGCGCGAAAAGATGCTGCCGCTGCCGGAAGCGCTACGGATCGCCTCGGAAGTGGCGAGCGCGCTCACGTACGCGCACAGCCACCGGGTGATCCACCGCGACATCAAGCCTGAGAACATCCTGCTCATGGGTGAGACCGCCGTGGTCGCGGACTTCGGCATCGCCCGCGCGATCACCGCTGCCGGCGACACGCGACTCACGCAGACGGGAACGGTGATCGGGACGCCCACTTACATGAGCCCGGAGCAGGCGATGGGCGCCGAGGACATCGACGGGCGGAGCGATCAGTACAGCCTGGGATGCGTGGTGTACGAGATGCTGACCGGCGAGCCGCCCTTCTCGGGTTCGACCGCGCAGGCCGTGATGGCTCGCCATTCGCTGGACGCCGTTTCCCCGCCCTCGATCGTGCGCGAAACGATCCCCGAGGGCGTGGAAGAGGCAGTCCTGCGCGCCCTCTCCAAGGTGCCTGCCGACCGCTTTCCCACCGCCGCCCTGTTCGCCGAGGCGCTGCTGAGCGCGCCGCCGACGACCGCCCCACGCCGCCGTACCTCCCGCGCCGCGCTGCCCGCGCAGCGACGCCAGCGACGCGTGTATCTCGGCGCGGGGCTCTTGGGGTCGCTCATCCTGCTCGTCGGAGGTCTGTGGGCGGGTCGCGCCTGGCGGCGGAGTGGGGCGGGGGTGGGCGAAGCTGGGGGGCTCGACCCACGGCGGATTGCCGTGCTCTACTTCGACGATGTAAGCCAGAGCCGGGATCTTGGCTATCTGGCAGACGCGTTGACCGAGGGCTTGCGAGATCGCCTGGCGTCGGTGCCGTCGCTACAACTCATCTCGACCGACGGTCTGTTGCCCTACCGGCATTCCGGCCTGGCGCGCGACAGCATCGCTCGGGCGCTCCGCGCCGGCAGCCTCATCGAGGGAAGCGTCGAACAGCGCGGCGACCGCCTGGTCGCGTCGGTTCGTCTGATCGATGGCACCAGCGGTGCGGACATCGAGCGAGGGAGCTTCGCCCACCCGCGCGGCAACCCGCTCCAGCTGCGCGATACGCTGGCGCAACAAGTCGCGGCCTTCCTGCGCCGCCGCCTGGGGGAGGAGCTCGTGCTGCGCGAACAGAAAGGAGGCACCGAAAACGTCGCCGCCTGGATTCTCGTGCAGCAAGCGGAGAAGGCCCGCAAAGACTCGGACTCGCTCGCGGCCGCGGGCGACGTCGCGGGAGGCGCGCGGAGCCTGCAGCGGGGCGACAGCCTGCTGGCGCAGGCCGAGACGCTCGATCCGAAGTGGACGGAGCCGATCGTGCTGCGCGCGGCGATTGCGTACCGCCATTCCCGACTCGTCGGCGCGCGCGCGCCGCTCGACGCGGCTCCGTGGATCGAGCGCGGCCTGAGCCTCGCCGCGCAGGCCCTGCAGCGCGACCCCCAAAACGCCCGGGCGCTCGAGCTGCGCGGGACCCTGCGCTACTGGCGCTGGCTCCTGCACCTGGCGCCCGACCCCAAGGAGGCGGCCGCGCTGCTACAGGGTGCGGAACGGGACCTCCGGGCGGCCGTCGGGCTGACGCCCTCGCTCGCCAGCGCCTGGAGCACGCTGAGCCATCTCGACTATCAGAAGAACGACATCACGCAGGCGAAGATCGATGCCCAGCGCGCCTATGAGGAGGACGCCTATCTGCGCGTGGCCGACCAGGTCGTGTGGCGCCTGTTCACGACCTCCTACGACCTGGAGCAGTCCCAGGACGCCATTCACTGGTGCGCCGAAGGGCACCGACGCTTCGTCAAGAACCCGAAGTTCACCCAATGCCAGTTGTGGGCGATGACCTTGCGGGACGTGGCGCCCGACATACCCAGGGCGTGGCGCGTCGTGGATGAGCTGCGGGCCATCAGCTCCGAGCGGCAGTGGCAGTTCGACGGACCGATGGCCCAGATCCT
>Ga0209689_1003348_pt1 | contig 11842 bp, 12 predicted proteins | sample GraSoiAngelo_149_FD_187119 | JGI IMG/M metagenome (GOLD analysis project Ga0209689, IMG submission 187119) | Grasslands soil microbial communities from the Angelo Coastal Reserve, California, USA - 14_1009_09_30cm (SPAdes) (version 2) | ecosystem: Environmental > Terrestrial > Soil > Grasslands ...
AAGGCTGGAACTGGCGCGCCGCGGCGCTCGGGGAGCGGCGCCGGCCACCTTCCGGGAGAGCTTCGCCACTTCGCTCGGGGGCACGCCTTGCCCGAGCGCCTCCGCGACCGCCTCGATCGCCCTCTCGCGCTGTCGCGCTTTCGCGACCCGTACGCCCTCACGCTCCGCCTGACGGATCAGATCGCGTGCGGTCGCGAGCTCGCTCGACATCCGTGAGGCCGCATTCACGATGCGCTCGGGAGGGACTCGCTTGGCGAGACCCTCCTTCACCTTCTCCAGCACCGGCCCGACCGGGAGATCGTGCCGCTTCGCCTCGGTCACTACCTCGAGGAGACGGGTCAGTTCCCTAGCCGGGAAGCCGCGGTCGACGCCTCGCTGCACGAGCTCTGCGACCTCGCCTTCCGCAAGTCCGAGGCGTACGGCTTCGAGCGCCTTGTGCCGGACGAGTGCCTTCGCCTCGGGCGAGAGATCAGCAGTCTCAAGCGTGCGCGCGAGTTCTCCCTGGTTCGCCGTCTCCTGGGCGATCGCCACGCCGTTGAGCGCAAGTCCCGCGACAAGGGCCGTCAGCACAACCCGAGGCCCGCGCCTACGTGCCGTCATCGACTTGCTCCGTCTCGTTGATGGTCACGACGGCGTTCTTGTTTCCGAAGCCGTCATCGCGATGGTCTTCTGCCGTGGGATCCGTGACCCACCTGGTGCCGTCGATGACGAACATGTAGGCGTAGCGGCCCGGCTTCAAGGGGAGCGCTCCTGAAAAGTATCCCTGTCCGGTCGTGTCAGAGAGGAGGATCTCGTCGCTCCTCCAGCCGTTGAAGTCGCCTACGAGGGAGACCCGCTCGGCGCCAGGAGCGTGCAGCGTGAAACGAACGACAGCTGCGGGCTGACGCCCGGTGAGGATTGCACGTGGGCTGCTGATCGCTCTCCACGCGAGCGGCGTCACGGCGAGCACCAGGATCAACACCAGGGCTGAGGCCAGATTCCATCGCAGGGCCCGGGGGGCCCAGAGGCTGTCCCATACCTTGGCCCACTGTGGGGACCTCGGTTCGGGAAGACTGGCGAGAACCTCCTCCGTGAAGGAGGGGGAGAGCGGGAGACGCCGTACGCCTTGCAGCAGGACAGCCGTGGTCTGGTGCGCCATGAGCGTCCGGCGATTCTCCTCCTGAGCGAGAAGCGCGGTGAATTCCCGCTCTTCTTCCGGCGCGAGTTCCCCGGCCAGATGTCCCTCGAGCAACTCCTCAAATCGCGTCATCGCGGAACCCCTCACGCTCCAGAAGCCTCCGGAGCATCTCCCGGCCCCGAAAGGTTCGCACCTTGGCCGCCCCGGCGGCGATGCCTAAGAGCCTCCCGACCTCCCTGAACTCCATCCCCTCGATATGGCGCAGAACGACCGCCTCCCGGTACTTGAGCGGGAGCCGCGCAAGTGCCCGGCGGAGAACCTCCTCTCTTTCGCGTCGTTCGAGGGCGGCCGCCGGGGTCTCCCCCGCATCCACGGACTCGGAAAGGGGAGGTTCCCCGTCCGGCATCAAGACCTCTCGGCGCGCCCTCCGGAGCAAGTCCCTACATCGGTTGATCGCAATGCGACACACCCAAGTGGAGAACCGCGACTCTCCTCGGAAGTCCCTGAGGGACAGGTACCCTTTGACAAAGGCATCCTGAGCAATATCCTCGGCTCTGGCGGCATCCCCGATCATTCGGTACACGAGGTCATGCACGAGATCCTTGTACCGCTCGACCAGGAGGGTGTAGGCCTTCCGGTCACCCGCAAGACACTGCGCGATGATCCTGTTCTCGTCGGCGTGATCGGAACCTAGCCCGAGCTCTGTCGGCACATAGCCTCCACGTCCTCCGACGGTTCGACGGTCGAGAGGCCCGTTTCGTTACACGGAGGAGCGGCCAGCCGGCGAGCGGGGAAGGCTGCGCCCCGGGAAATCGCGGAAGTAGAAGTCATTCGGACGGGCTCCCGGACGCGCCGGTCCAAAGTTCGGGGCTGACCCCGCCCGGGTCATCAGGCAACTTATTGATTTTATGAGTTCTTCTTGGTTCAGAGCCCGCAACGGCCGCAGGCTCTCATTTGCAATGTCCGTAGACCGGCCCGGTGACCCGCGTCGGTACCAGGCGGCGGGGTTTGCCAGCCAGCGGGCAGCGCGAACGGCAGCGGCGGCGCCCGACGGCCCCCGCGGCAGCGCGCGCCGACTACATCCGGTCGGTGAGGAAGCGGTGCACCGTTGTCGTTCGGTAGGTGTCGCCCGGACGGAGCACCGTCGACGGAAACGCGGGCTTGTTGGGCGAGTCGGGGAAGTGCTGGGTCTCCAGACAGAGCCCATCACTCTGCCGGTAGGTCTTTCTGCTGGAGCCGAGCAGCGTGCCGTCGAGGCCGTTACCGGCGTAGAACTGGACGCCGGGCTCGGTCGTGGAGAGCTCCATGACGCGGCCGGTCTTCGGGTCGTGCAGGCGCGCGGCCGGCACCGGCGAGCGGGCGGGGGACGTGTTCAGCGCCCAGTTATGGTCGTAGCCGCGGCCAGAGACGAGCTGGGGATGACCATCGCGGATGCACTCGCCGACTCGGCGCGGCGCGCGGAAGTCGAACGGCGTGCCGGCCACGGCCGCCAGCTCGCCGGTCGGGACCAGTGTCTCGTCGACCGGCGTGAACCGGTCGGCGTTGATCGTCAGCAGGTGGTCGAGCGCGCTGCCTGAGCCGCTGCCCGCCAGGTTGAAATATGAGTGGCTGGTCAGGTTCACGACCGTCGGCTTGTCCGTGGTCGCCGCGTAATCGATGCGCAGCTCGTTCGCGTCCGTCAGCGTGTAGACCACCGCGACGCTGAGGGTCCCGGGATAGCCTTCTTCACCATCCGGGCTCACGTACCTGAGCTCGATCGCGACTCCGCTAGCGGCGGCCACCGGCGTCGCTCTCCAGACCCGTTTGTCGAACCCCTGGCGGCCGCCGTGCAGCGAGTTCGGGCCGCTGTTCGCGGCGAGGGCGTACTCCTTCCCGTCGAGCGCGAACCGGGCCTTGGCGATGCGGTTCGCGTAGCGGCCGGTGATGGCGCCGAAGAACGGATTCTTGGTCAGGTAGTCGTCGAGCCGGCCGAAGCCGAGGACGATGTTGTCGAGCGTGCCGTCGCGGTCCGGCACCGTGATCGAGGTGATGATGCCGCCGTACGTGATGATCCCGACTTCCATCCGGCGCGCGTTGGTCAGCACATACTGGTCGACGGGCGTCCCGTCGAGCGTCTTGCCGTACGGGCGCGTGTCGACGGTGCCGGCGGAAGTGGTCATCGTCCGCGTCAGTCCGAAGATCGGTCGATCAGACTTCCTGGTGCCCGGCTACGACGGTTGCCCTGAGCGGTTCGCCCGCGAGCACCCGACGGCGTCCCGCGCTTCCGGTGTCATGTACACCGCCTCGATCTCGAGTCGAGCCAGCGCCCGCGCAAGGACCTCGACGCGTGTCGAGGCCGGGGCCTGCTGGTCGATCAAGATGAGGGCGCGTCCGCCGAGCGTGCAGAGCCCCCCACTGCTGGCCGCCGCGATCGAGAACGGTTCGAGCCGGACCTCGGCGCCGAGCTTGGCGGCCACCCCGACGAGTTCGTCGAAGAGACGGCTCCGGTCCGTCGTTGGCTGCTGGTGACCGAGCCTGTGGAGTTGAGGCGGGTGTGACCGCCGGGATGCCGTCACCTGCGGTCAGAGGTCTTCGACGCGCCGAGCGTCGGCGCGGTAGCGCGGCGGAACCGTGTCCTGCTGGTCGGTCCAGTGCGTGACCCCGGCGGCGTCGGTCCAGTGGAACACCTTCCGAGCCGACGACCGGCCGGGGGCGGCTTCGGGCGGTGCGAGGGCCGGTGGAGCGGCCGGCGCCGGCGGGGGCGGCGGCTTGGGAATCCAGACCCAGACGTACGGCGTCGACACTCCGTCACCACGCAGCTCGTACCAGCCGTGCGGATACTCGATCACCGACGGGATCGCCGGAGGCGGCGGCGCGGGCGGGGGCACAGCGGCTGCGGCGCCGGACGGATACACCATCGTCGGCTGATACGGCTGATAGCCGACGGGCGGCTCGGCGTAGACCACGGCGGGCGGGAGCGCCACTACGACGGGAAAGAAGGGGCTCGGGACGAAGACGTGGCGAGGGAAGAAGTGGTGGTGGTGGCCGAAGGGGCGGGGAGCCCTGGGCCCGACAAAGCCTCCCACCCCGCCATGGGGGTGTAGACCGCGCCCCGCATGGGCCACGCTCGGCAGGGCGAGGGCGATCGTTACGCCCAGCCCCACGAGCGGCACGGCCAGCGCCCTTCTGATCTCGATGGGAGTTTCCCTGTCGGGCGCCCCAATCATACGCCGGTCAGGGACGGCGTGCCACGGAGATATGCGGCGCGATATACCCGCGCCGCATATCTCGGGCGAGTCTCGCGGGCTCTGCCGATCCCGAGCCCGACTCCAGATTAGCCGCCGGAACGACCGAGGAGTTCGTCGTTCGACGGGCTTCCCGCTCGCGCCTTCAGGCCCTCGGCCTCCTCTCGGCGATTGAGCTTTTCCAGCAGGCCCGAGTATTCGTTGAGCACCCGGACGGTGCGGGGATCGTCCACGCCGAGCGTCGCCTGATGAATCGAGAGGGCACGCTCGTAGATGCCTTTGGCCTGGCCGTAGCGGCCCTGATTGGCGACCGTCTCCGCGGTAGAGGCGAGGGCCATCCCCACGTGGATGTCGGAGGTGCCGAAGGCCTGCTCCATAAGAAACGCCACCCGGCGGTAGAGAATTTCCGCACGGTCAAACTCTCCCCGCGCCCGGTAGACGTCGGCCGCCCCGGCCAGCGGGCCCACGATCCGGAGGTCCTCCGGCCCGAGAGCCTGCTCGAAGAGGGGTAGCGCCTGCGCGTAGAGGGCTTCCGCGTCGCCGTCGGCCCCGCGGTCCAAGGCCTCCTGCGCCTGCAACGAGAGCCGAAGCGCGCGTTGAAAGTCGTTGAAGCGGGCCCGCGTCACGGTCTCATCGCCCGATCCCGCCCCGGTGGGTGATCCTGCATTAGTCACGAACGCGCCGGACGGCGCGAGCGCCGCGGCCGAAGCCGCCGGCGCAAACCAGAGCCCTGAGCCAACCAGAAGCGCACTCAATAGAGCGTTCCGTCTTGTTCGCATCATGTTAGTTCCTCCGCTCATCTCGGCGTCCTCCGTTCCCCTTGAGAGGCGGGAGACCGGGAGAGGGATTCAGGCGAGGCCCCGTCGACACGCGGCGGGATCACCGACGAGGCCATCGGCACTGGTCCTCGGCCGGTTGCGTGCGCGCTACGCTGCCAGCGCGCTCTGAATCTTCGCCTGGAGCGCCGCTTTCGGGAGCGCGCCGACCACGCGTTCCACGATCCGGCCGTCCTTGACGAAGAGGATCGTCGGAATCGACAGGATCTCGAAACGCGCCGCCAGCCTCGGTTGCTCGTCGACGTTGACCTTCGCCAACGCCACGCGGCCGTGAGACTCCCCGGTCAGCGCCTCCAGCACTGGTGCCACCGCGCGGCACGGCCCGCACCACGGCGCCCAGAAATCGACCAGGAGGAGGCCGTCGGTCGTCGCCAGCGTCTCGTCGAATGTCTGCTCGGTCAGCACTTTTTCATCCACCTGCATCACACTTCCTCCCGCTCGTTAAGATGCGGAGAGGCCGCTCGGGGATCCGCGCCGGCCGCCACCTCGTCGGCTGGGGTGTGCGCCGCGCCGGGCCGCCTCACTGTTTCGCGACCATCACGTCTGACGCTTTGATGACGGCGTAGGCCACGTCGCCTTAGACGAGCTTCAGTCCACCGTGATCGACGCCGTTATCACGCCGCCACCGCCGATGTCGATCTTGACGTGGGCCGTCGTTGCGCCGCGCTCAACCTCGACGACCCTGCCCTTGAGCACGTTCCGCGCCCCGAGCTTCATTCTGGTCTTCCGCGAGGGACGAATGCCGGCATCGTACGCTTCGCCCCGCCGGAGTGCGCAGGACCTTAGGACACTGCTCCTTCGGACTCCGACCCTGCGCGACCGCGCGACCGTTTTGCCGGCCGCGGCCGTCGCGGCGTCGCCGCGGGGGCGTCGGGCCCCTGCGACTTCCCGAGCGAGCGGCGCGACGGGGTCGGGACCTGCGGGCGGTGTCGGCGGCGCGCTTGACCACCCGCGTGGGGGCGGGTTACGTTCGGGCTCGGTCGCGAGTGAGTCGCGAAGACAGGCATGCGCGGCGCCGACGATTCGAACGGCAGGACTCGGAAGCGGCCGGGACCCCACTCGGACCGCCGTGCTCGATGACCCCCAGCGGGAGGGCCGGACGAGGTTCGGGGCGGCGTTCCCCGCCGCCGCCACGGAAGCGCGCGGTCGCGGTCCGCCACGTAGCCTTCGAGGACCTCGGGTCCTTCGAGGCGGTGCTGTCCGCTCGTGGCTACGGCGTCCACTACATGGACGCGGGGACACACGACCTGGCCGCCCTCGCGGGGCAGCCGCCGGACCTCCTCGTCGTCCTCGGAGGACCGATCGGCGCTTACGAGGACGAGACCTATCCGTTCATTCGCGACGAATTGAAGGTACTCGAGGCGCGCCTCGCCCGGGATCTGCCGACCCTCGGCGTCTGCCTCGGGAGCCAGCTGATGGCGCGCGCCCTGGGCGCCCGGGTCTACCCGGGGCCGTGCAAGGAGATCGGCTGGGCGCCGGTCACGCTCACCGAAGCGGGCCGCCGCTCCTGCCTGGCGCCGCTCGGGTCGGCGCCGACGCCCGTGCTGCACTGGCATGGTGATACCTTCGATCTGCCCGCCGGGGCGACGCGGCTCGCGTCGACCGAGCTCTACGAGAACCAGGCGTTCGCGTGGGGCAGGCACGCGCTGGCCCTTCAGTTTCACGTAGAGGTGACGGCGAAAGTCCTGGAGCGCTGGTTCATCGGTCATGCGTCCGAGATCGCGGGGACGCCAGGCGTGACGGTCGCACAGCTTCGGAGCGAGACGGCCCGTTGGAGCCCGTTCCTCGAGGCGCACGGTCTGAGATGCCTTGACCAATGGCTCCGCGATGTCACGGAATAGCCCGGACCGCGGCCGCGGTCCGGGCGTCGCGCACCCTCCCCTCCGGCGACGACGAGCGTTTCCGCCCGCCCGCGCGGTCCTTCCTGGGGTCCGACCTCCACGCGTGCTAGACTGCGCGGGACGCCGGGCGGCGGTCGCGCGCCAGCCCGCCGCCGGGGAGCCGACATGAACCTGACCGAGGCGTTCTGGATCTTCGTGATGCTCTCCGCCCTCCAGCCGATCGTGCGCCAGAAGTTGCTCGAGCTGCACCGGATGCGGACCCTCGCCCGGTTCGAGCAGAAGCGCGAGAGCCGGGTCATCGCGCTCGTGCACCGGCAGGAGACGATGAGCCTCCTCGGCTTCCCGCTGATGCGGTACATCGACGTGCACGACTCCGAGGAGGTGCTGCGCGCGATCAAGCTCACCGACCCCGAGGTTCCGCTCGACTTGCTCGTCCACACGCCGGGCGGGCTCGTGCTGGCGGCCGGGCAGATCGCGAAGGCCCTTCGCCGCCATCCCGGAAAGGTGACCGTCTTCGTCCCCCACTATGCGATGTCCGGCGGAACGCTCATCGCGCTGGCCGCCGACGAGATCGTCATGGACCCGAACGCGGTGCTCGGGCCGGTGGACCCCCAGGTCGGCCAGTCGCCGGCGGCGTCGATCCTGAGCGTGCTCCAGCGGAAGGCCCCGAACGAGATCGACGACCAGACGCTCATCCTGGCCGACGTGGCCCAGAAGGCGGTCCGGCAGCTCGAGGCGACGGTGCGGGAGCTCCTGGTGGTCCGGATGCCGGAGGATCGCGCCGCCGCGCTCGCCCTGAAGCTCTCGTCTGGGACGTGGACCCACGACTACGCGATCAGCGCCGAGGAAGCGAAGAGCCTCGGGCTTCCCGTGAGCACGGACATGCCGGCGGAGGTCTACGAGTTCATGGAGCTCTTCCCGCAGCCGACGCGAGCTCATCCGTCGGTGGAGTACAGCCCGCTGCCGCACCGAGGCCGGCAGGGACGCGCCTCGGGATGAGCGGCGCCATCCCCGGGGCCCGCTCAGGAACTCCGAGTTAGGTCGACGGCGTGCGCTGCGTGGCCGCCGGTCGCCTCGCTCCTGGCCCAGGCGTCTGCGCGCCGACCCGTGTTCGCGTCCGGCGTCACCGGGTCGACCGCCGGCCCGCCGCCCTGGCTGACGCGCGCTGGGACGTCTCCACGGTGACGCCTGGCCGGTCGAGCCGCCGGGAGGAGGATGCGGAGGCATGCCGCCGAGCCCGTGGAAATGGTGTCGTCAGGCCAGCCCCGAGCGCGAGCACCTCGTACTGCTCTCGTTGCTTCCGCTCAAGCGGTTCTCCCGAATTCCGTGGGTCCTGCTGCACACGCTCCGGATCGCGAGGCAGCTCGCCGCCGCCCGGGGGCTCGTCGGCTACTCGCTCAACGGCGAGCCGCTGGCGAAGCGGTTCTGGACGCTTTCGGTCTGGGAGGACGACGCCGCGCTGCGCGCCTTCGTCGGGATGCGGCCGCACGCGCAGGCGATGCGCGTCATGACGGCGCTGCCGCCGACCTGGGCCGAGGCCGTGCGCCGCGCGGGCGGGGGGCGCCCGGCGGCGGGGTGAGGCGGGGGGAGGCGAACCAGGATGACGGCGTCCGTCGCCTCGGGGCACGCCCGGTGCGAGAGACGGAACGGCCCGCCGCGCTCCGGCCGGTGCGGCTCGCGCGCGACCCGGTCGGCGTCGGCTGCGTGCCGAGGCCGCGGCCGATCCCCCGCCGGCCGAGACGCCGTTGCGAAACCCGAGCAGCCGTAGCGAGGTGCCGCGCCCATGGGAACGGCGCAGAAGAGCCGGTACGTGACCCGTCAGCGCGACGGCATCAGGACGATCGGGTGGTGCTCGATCGGCCTAGCGCCGCTCGTGCTCGCCGCCCCGATGGTCGATCTGGAGGCCGAGCGCGACGCGCTGCTCCGACTCTGCCAGAGCGGACTGGGCTGGGCCTGTCTCCGGCCGGACGCGAACGGGACGGCGCCCTGGCTGGCGGCGGTGAGTCTCCTCGGCTTCGGCATTCTCCTGCTGGCGATCCGGCGGCCCGTCCGATCGGAGGAGAGGATCGACTGTCCGTTCTGCGCCGAGCCGATCCGCGTCGAAGCCGTCCTGTGTCCGCATTGTCGGAGCGAGTTCGACCGCGGGCGGGATCGGGTGAGTCGGGGGCGGTAGGCGGCCCGGTGGGTCGCGGGTCCGCATGTCGCTGCGCTCCGGGTCTCGGGCCCTCCCGGACGGGGCGCCGCCGGACGGTGGCGGTCGTCGCGGCCGGCGGCTCCCGGCGGGATTCGAGGCACCCTTCGCGGCCCGGAGCTATCGTGCCACCGTGCTGAGCCGTCGGTTCGCGACCGCCGTGGCCCTTGTCGCCTGCCTTGCCGTCGGGGGCAGCCTCCGCGTCGGGCCTACGGACGCGGCGCGAGACGGCGCCGGCGCGACGACGACGATCCGGTACCTTGTGGTCGTCTTCCAGGAGAACGTTTCCTTCGACCACTACTTCGCGACCTACCCGCAGGCGGCGAACCCGCCGGGAGAGCCGGCGTTCCGGGCGGCACCCCGCACCCCCGCGGTCGACACCCTCCAGCGTGCTGGCCTGCTGGCGCCGAACAATCCGAACGCGGCCCAACCGTTCCGCCTCGCCCGCTCGCAGGCCGCGACCTGCAGCCAGAACCACGCCTACTGGGCCGAACAGGCGGCGGCCCACGGCGGCGCCATGGACCTGTTCGTGCCGTTCGTCGGCGTCGGGAGCACCACGTCGAGGCCGTGCCACGACTATGGCCTCGGACGCCGCCTCGTCATGGGTTACTTCGACGGCAACACCGTGACGGCGCTCTGGAACTACGCGCAGCACTTCGCCATGAGCGACCGGTTCTTTAACGCCACCTTCGGGCCGTCGACTCCCGGCGCCCTGAACCTGATCACCGGTCAGACCCACGGCGCGTCCCCGGCTTCGCTGCGCACGCCGACGGGCCCGGCGGTGGCCGCCGGCTCCATGGTCGGCGATGGGCAGCCGCGCTTTGACGACTGCTCGATGCTGCCGGTTACGGTGGCGATGAGCGGGCGGAACGTCGGCGATCTGCTGAACGCCCGGGGCGTCACGTGGGGCTGGTTCCAGGGCGGCTTCGCCCCGTCCTCGGTGGTGGGCGGCACGGCCCGGTGCCACACGGCCCACGTGGGGAGCGACGGGACGCTGAAGGAGGACTACCTCCCTCACCACGAGCCGTTCCAGTACTACGCGTCGACGGCGAACCGGCACCATCTCCCGCCGTCGTCGGTCGCGATGATCGGGCGCCCGGACCGGGCCAATCACCAGTACGATCTGCGCGACTTCTGGGCGGCCGCGGCGGCGGGGACCATCCCCGCCGTCAGCTTCCTCAAGGCCCCTGCCTACGCGGACGGCCACGCCGGCTATTCGTCGCCGCTGGCCGAGCAGCGATTCATCGTCGAGACCCTGAACCGGCTCCAGCAATTGCCCCAGTGGCGGCAGATGGCCGTCATCGTGACCTACGACGACTCGGACGGCTGGTACGACCACGTCGCGGGCCCGATCGTGAACCACTCGCAGGCGTCGGTCGACGCGGCGATCTGCGCGGGGGCGGCGCCGACGCTCGGTGCCTACCAGGGCCGCTGCGGCTACGGGCCGCGGCTGCCGCTCCTCGTGATCTCGCCGTTCGCCAGGCCGAACTACGTTGACCACACCCTCGCGGACCAGTCGTCGATCCTCCGATTCATCGAGGATACCTGGGAGCTCGGCCGGATCGGCGACCGCTCGTTCGACGAGGCCGCCGGCTCGCTCCTGGGCCTGTTTGACTTCGATCGCCCAGAGGCGGGGAGGCTCTTCCTCGACCCCGATACCGGTCTCCCCCTGCCGGGCGCCCGCCCCGAGTAGCGTGCGGATCGGGCCTGCGTCGTGTCGCGAGCGGCGGGGCGGGGCGTGCGGCCACTCCTTCGTTCGGAGCCCGGCCCTGGCGGCCCGGGAGGCTTCGTCTCTCCGCGGCGGGGCCGTGCTGACGGCGTGGCGTTGTTGAGGTGGTGCCAGACGAACTCGTCGGGGCTCAACCCCCCGACGCCTCGCCCGCGGGCGAGAGGGTTCCAAGCGACGGGGGCACACCGGACGTCGCGCGCGCCGACCTCCGCAGAGGTCCTGGCCTTTGTAAGGGCCGTCCCGGGGGCTCTGAGCTGCGTTGTGGCCGGGCCCGGATCCGAGCGAGGAACGCGCGGGCCGGCCTGCTGCGGGGAGGGCCGCGTCAGCAGTGATGGGGTGGGCGGTCGCGGGGCGTAGCCGCGACCTCGGCGGCCCGTCGAGCTCACCGCGCGTCCCGGAACTGGCGCCCCCACGAGCCCCCTCCGATATCCGCGTCGCGGGCCGGCCGCGACGCGCCCTCACGCGGGGCCGATCTTGGATACCCCGACGTGAGCCCATGGGAGAACCCCCTAGCCCCGCGCAGAGGTCGGCGAACTCAAACGCGGCGATTTCAAAGGCGGTGCCCAGACCGACGGGTCGCGTTTCCGAATAGTGCGAAACCCTCGTAGGGTGGGCGAAGCCCTCATTTTCGGCGCCCGGTTATTCACACTTGAAAAATCAATGGCTTCCCGGATAGACGGCGGCGCCCAGGGAACTCACACTGGGCACGATCGGCTGCAATTACGCAGTCCGATACGCAAGCAAGGAGGAAACGAGATGAACGGTAGAAGGGTGCAGGGCGGATTCTTCAGAGCGGTCCTGCCGGCGCTCGCCGGGACCGTGAAACATGGAACGACCGGAGGGACAGAGGAGACCAATCACACCGGCGACACCAACAGCGGTGGGGGCGGCGGCTTCGACCCCT